>JGI24740J21852_10000011_pt1 | contig 68823 bp, 62 predicted proteins | sample KBSCornC6_FD_21852 | JGI IMG/M metagenome (IMG submission 21852) | reverse complement strand
CAACCCGCAACACACGCCATGGGCCGTGCCGCATGCGGTGCTCTCGCACGACGTGCCCTGCCGCTACTGCTATCGCAGTGTCTGCCCGCTCGGCCATCAGGCCTGTCTGACTGGCGTGGCGGAAGACGACGTCATCGCGGCGGCGCACGCGCTGTGGCAACCGGAGCGCGTGGCGCAGGCGCTATGGCCCGCTGCCCCATTGGCAACGCCCTCCGTGGCCGCGCCCGTTGTCTGAAACCTGAACCGTCGACCAGAACTCTCGATTCCCGGAGCCTTGCATGCACGCCAAATCGGAAGCCAAACCGCTCTACACCCTCGGCATCAACGCGGCGTATCACGACTCGTCGGCCACGCTGGTGCGCGACGGCGTGGTCATTGCTGCCGCAGAAGACGAACGCTTTACGCACGTCAAGCACGCCAAGCGGCCGGTACCGTTTTCCACATGGCAGTTGCCGTACCACGCCATCGACTATTGCCTGGCCGAGGCCGGCATCGACCTGGCCCGCGTGGATCAGATCGCCTATTCGCTAGACCCAGCCAAGCTGGCCAACCTGCCGGCGCACACGCACATCGCACTGCCGCTGGAACCTTCCGCGCAGTTGGATCTGCCACCCGACGCCGCCCCGTGGGACCCGCTGTTCCTCTCCTACGTGATGAATGCCCCGCGCCAACTGGCAGGCGGCGCACCACATCACCTGCGTGCACGCTTTGCCAACGTGAATCACAACGGGCCGTTCCGCTGGTCATACGTAGAACACCATCTGGCGCACGAGGCCAGCGCGTTCCTGGCGGCACCATTCGATGATTGCGCCGTGCTCACCATGGATGGCCGCGGCGAACGCGCCACCACGTCATACGGGCTGTTCCGCAATGGCGAATACACGCGCCTGCAACAGGTCGATCTGCCGCACTCGCTTGGCTTGCTCTATGAAGAGGTGACGGACTACCTGGGCTTTCTGCGCTCGTCCGATGAATACAAGGTGATGGCGCTGGCGTCCTACGGGCAGCCGCGTTATGTCGACGTGTTCCGCGAATGGGTAACCGTGAGCGCCGATGGTCGCTACACCGTCGCGCCGCTGCAGCTCGAAGCCCGCTTTGGCCCGCCCCGCCAACGTGGCGGCCCGATGGAGCAGCGCCACTTCGACATTGCGCGCTCGCTGCAGCAGGTGTTGGAAGAGACCGTGCTGACCATGAGCCAATGGCTGCACCAGGCCACCGGTGCGCGTTACCTGGCCATGGCGGGCGGTGTGGCGCTCAACTGTGTGATGAACGCGCGTGTGCGCGACCTGGGCCCCTTCGAACAAGTGTGGGTGCAGCCCGCCGCCGGCGATGCGGGCACGTCGCTCGGCGCCGCGCTGTGGACGGACTATCAAGCGCGCGGCACCAAGCAACGCCTGTGGAAGATGGACCACGCCTACCTCGGGCCGGCCTACAGCGACGAAGAGATCGAGCAGTTCCTCACTTGGTCGAAATTGCCGTTCGAGCGGTTGGACAACATTGCCGAGCAAACCGCTGACTTGCTCGCGCAGGGCCAGGTGATCGGCTGGTTCCAGGGCCGGATGGAATTCGGCCCACGCGCGCTGGGTGCCCGCTCGATCCTCGCCTCACCGATCCCCGCTGACATGCAGGCGCGCTTGAACGAGATCAAAGACCGCGAAGACTTCCGCCCCGTCGCCCCGGTCGTCATGGAAGACCGCGCGGCCGACTGGTTTGTGGGCGCGCACCCGGCGCCGTTCATGCTCTTTGTGTTTGATGTGCGCGAAGACCGCGCCGTGCAGATTCCCGCCGTGCGCCACGTGGATGGCACCGCGCGCGTGCAGACGGTCAACCGCCGCCAGCATCCGCTGTATTACGACCTGCTGGCGGCGTTTGAGCGCCGCACCGGCGTGCCGATTCTGGTCAACACGTCATTCAACACGCGCGGTGAGCCCATGGTGTGCTGCCCGCGCGATGCGGTGGAATCGTTCTGGACGTCCCCGCTGGATGCGCTGGTGATCGGGCCGTTCCTGGTGCGCAAAACGCTGCAAACCGGTAGCGCGCAACACAGTGCAGGCGCCCATGCGAAAGGCCTGGCGGGGGTCGCATGAACCAGCCGATGCCGTTTGATGTGTCGACCGTGGCTGCAGCGCGCGAGGCGCCCTCCATCTCGGTGGTGATTGCCACATGGAAACGCCCGCAGATGCTGCAACGCTGCCTCGACGGTCTGCGCGCCCAGACATTCGACGCGCACCGCCTGGAACTGGTCGTGGCGGATGATGGCCCGGACGACGCCACGCGCGCGGCGGTCGACGCATTTGCCGCAGCCGCGCCGGCCTGGCGCGTGCGGTATGTGCCGGTGCGCCACACGCAAGGCCCCGCCGCCGCACGCAACCGCGGCTGGCAAGAAGCCCGTGGCGCCATCATCGCCTTCACCGACGACGACACTATCCCCGCGCCCACATGGCTGGCCGAAGGCTGGCGCGTCATGACCGCGCCTGATGGCGGCACGCCACCCGACGCCGCCACCGGTGCCATCCGCATGCCGCTACCTGCCCGCCCCACCGACTACGAGCGCGACGCCAGCGGCCTCACCCGGGCGGAGTTCGTCACCGCCAACTGCTTTGTGCGGCGTGCGATGCTGGAGCGGATCGGTGGTTTTGACGAGCGATTCCGCCTGGCCTGGCGAGAAGACTCGGACTTGCAGTTCCGCATCCTTGATGCGGGCGGGCACATTGCCGAGGCACCCGGCGCGCTGATGCACCACCCTGTGCGGCCGGCGCCGTGGGGCGTGAGCGTGTCGCAACAGCGCAAAGTGTTCTATGACGCTCTGCTCTACAAGAAGCATCCGCAGCGCTATCGCAGCCGCATCCGGCCCGTGCCGCCGTGGCACTACTACGGCATGGGTGCGGCGATCACGGTGGCGCTTGCGGCCCTGCTGATGCATCGGCCGTGGGTGGCTGCTGGCGCGGCATTGGTGTGGCTGGCGCTCACGCTGCGCTTTGCGATGCTGCGTCTGCGCGGCACCACCCACACCGTCCGCCATGTGGCGGAGATGCTGTGGACCTCCATCGTCATTCCACCGCTGGCGCTGTACTGGCGCGTGCGCGGGGCATGGCACTTTCGGGTGTGGTTCCTATGACAACCGCTGCTCTCTTGCGCGGTGCGCGCCGCATCGCCGTCTTTCGCGCCCTGCAACTCGGCGACATGCTATGTGCCGTGCCCGCGCTGCGGGCCTTGCGGGCGGCAGCGCCACGCGCGCATATCACGCTGGTCGGTCTGCCGTGGGCGCAGCAGTTTCAACAGCGTTATGCCGATCTGCTGAATGACTTTGCGGTCTTTCCCGGGGGTGAGGCGTTTCCAGAAGCGGGGGCCGCCACCCCCACGGCCACGCATGCCTTCTACGCCGACATGCAGGCGCGCCGCTTTGATGTGGCCATTGCCCTGCATGGCAGCGGGCCGCAATCGACAGACGTTGTCCGGCACTTCGGCGCGCGTCATGTATTTGGCTTCCAGCCGGAAGGGGCAACGACGCGTCAGGCGCAGACCGCCCTTCTGCCATGGCCTGAACGACTGCCCGAAGCGCAGCGGCTGCTGGCACTGCTCACGCACCTGGGCGCGCCGGCGGTGCCGCCCATCCCGGACTTTCCCCTGCGGCGGGATGACTATGCCGAAGCGCTGGCCCTGCTGCGCCGCCACGCGCTGGATCGTGACCGCCTCGTCTGCCTGCACCCCGGCGCGCGCATGCCATCGCGGCGGTGGTGGCCGGAGCGCTTTGCGGTCGTCGCCGACACGCTGGTCCTGAGTGGCTTTCATGTGGTGCTGACGGGGGCGCCGTCTGAAGCCGAATTGGTAGACGCGGTGCGCGGCCACATGCGCCAGCGTTCGGCCTCCGTGGTGGGGCAGACCTCGCTTGGCGGGTTGGCCGCGCTGTTGCGGCTCGCGCGCCTGCTCATCTGCAATGACACGGGTGTCTCCCATGTGGCAGCGGCGGTGCGTGCGCCGAGCGTGGTCATCGCCTGCGGCAGCGACGTTGCCCGCTGGGCCCCCGCAGACCACACGCTGCATCGCGTGCTGGCCAGCCACCCCGCCTGCCGGCCGTGCATGCATTGGACCTGCCCCACCGGCCACGAGTGCGCGGGCGACATCTCCGTGCAACAGGTGCTCGACGCCGCCTATGGCGCGCTCTTCAACCCCGACGTGCAGATGCGGCCCTCGCGCAGCACTCCGCAGCGCCGCGCGCCCATTCTTGAGAACACCGCGCCATGACTCGCACTCCATCGCGCCGCCTGCGCATCCTCACATGGCATGTGCATGGCAACTATCTGTACTACCTCTCGCAGGTGCCGCACGACTTCTACTTGGTGACAAGGCCACCCGATGCAACGGGCCGTGTGCCGCCTGGCTATGCCGGTAAGGTGGGCGCGCTGCCCTGGGGCGACAACGTGCACGAGGTGCCGTTCGATGCCGTGGCGGAACAGCGCTTCGATGCCGTGCTGTATCAGCACCGCTCGCATTGGGAGCACGACCGCTTGACGGTGCTCAGCGCCGCCCAGCGTGCCCTGCCCACGCTGTACCTCGAGCACGATCCGCCGCAGGAGCACCCCACCAACACCCAACACTGGGTGCAAGACCCGAACGTGCTGCTGGTGCATGTCACGCCCTTCAACGCGCTGATGTGGGACAGCGGCATCACGCCCACGCGCGTCATCGAGCACGGCGTGCACTTGCCCGTGCCGGCCCGCTACAGCGGCGAGCTGGCGCGCGGCATCGTCGTGGTCAACCACTTGCGCAAACGCGGGCGCCGCTTGGGTGCCGATGTGTTTGACACGCTGCGCGCGCAAGTGCCGCTCGACCTCGTCGGCATGGGCGCGGAAGACGCTGGCGGCATCGGCGAGGTGGGCAACCTCGAGCTACCCGGCTTCTGCGCGCGCTATCGCTTCTTCTTCAACCCCATCCGCTACACCAGCCTGGGGCTGGCGGTGGTGGAAGCCATGACCATCGGCATGCCCATCGTGGGCTTGGCCACCACGGAGATGAGCACCGTCATCCACAGCGGCCACAACGGCTACGTCGACACGCGCCCCGATGCGCTAGCCGACGCCATGCGCACGCTGCTGCACGATCCCGCCCTCGCCCGCCGCTGGGGTGACGCCGCGCGCGAGACGGCACGTGCGCGCTTTGGCATCGAGCGCTTCGTCGCCGATTGGCTTGACGCGTTCGATGCCGTCATGACCAACACGAGCAAGGAGGTGGCCGCATGAGACACCATGGCGACCCGCATCACCCCGGCCACCCGGAACCCCACCACCACTGGCGCGACCAGCGCCGCGTGCTGGTGACCGGCGGCGCCGGTTTCCTCGGCTCGCACCTGTGCGACCGACTGCTGCGCGACGGGCACGACGTGCTCTGCGTCGACAATTTCTACACCGGCACCAAGCGCAACATCGCCCATCTGCTCGGCCACCCGCGCTTCGAGGTGCTGCGGCACGACATCACCTTCCCGCTCTATGTGGAGGTGGACGATATCTACAACCTGGCGTGCCCCGCCTCGCCCATCCACTACCAGCACGACCCGGTGCAAACGACAAAGACCAGCGTGCACGGCGCGATCAACATGCTGGGGCTGGCCAAGCGGCTGGGCGCGCGCATCCTGCAGGCCTCCACCAGCGAGGTGTATGGCGACCCGCACGAGCATCCCCAAACCGAGGCGTACTGGGGCAACGTCAACCCCATCGGCGTGCGCTCGTGCTACGACGAAGGCAAACGCTGCGCCGAAACGCTGTTCATGGACTATCGCCGCCAGCATGGTCTGGACGCCAAGGTGGCGCGCATCTTCAACACCTACGGCCCGCGCATGCACCCCAATGACGGACGCGTGGTCTCCAACTTCATCATGCAGGCCCTGGCCGGCGAGCCCATCACACTGTACGGCGACGGCCGCCAGACGCGCGCCTTCTGCTATGTCGATGACCTGATCGATGCGCTGGTGCGGTTGATGAACACACCGCCGGAATTTGCCGGGCCGGTCAACCTGGGCAACCCGGCGGAGATGAGCATGCTGGACATCGCCCGGCAGATCGTGGCGTGCACGCGGTCGAACTCTGAACTCGTCTTCCACCCGCTGCCGCAAGATGACCCGACGCAACGGTGCCCCGACATCGCACTCGCGCGCGAGGTGCTCGGCTGGGAGCCTCGCACTGCGCTCGAAGTGGGGCTGGCACGCACGGTGGAATATTTCCGGCAGCAGTTTTTCCTGGCGCCGATGCCCGCGCTTGTTTAACGCTGTCTAGCCTACCGAGAGGGTAGGAATCGCGCGCTGGCGCTGGCGGTCGGCATCCATCTGGCGCCACAGTGCGGCGGTGCCGGGCTGCACGGTGTGCCGATGCAGCAGCACGCGCGGCAGGCGGGCCAGCGCCGCGGGTAGTGCCTCGCCCAGCACGCCCTGTTCGGCCATGGCGCGCAACGCTCGGCCAGTGACGCGCCAAGCGAGATCCTGCGGCAGCCGTAGCCACGCACTCAGCAGTTCGTTGCGCGTCAGCAGTGCACGGCGCTGCATGACGTCGCGCACCGGCGATGGGTTGTGGTGCGTGACCACCTCACGGCAATAGACGATGTGCCAGCCTGCATCGACCAAGTCCAGCGCCAGCACGCTCTCCTCGCCGCCGATGAAGAGGTCGCGGCGGTAGCCGCCCGCCTCGGTAAAGGCGCGTGTGCGCATGACACACGCGCCCGCCATGAAACCTAGCAGTGCCGGTCCGGGCAGCCCTTCAGCGGGCAGCGTGCTGGCGGCCATTGGCTCGCACGCGGTGTCGTCCCGGCGCGTGGGGCCGACCAGGATATGCGCCGCCACCACCCCCACGGACGGATACCGCTGCAGCACGTCCACCGCCCGCGCGATCGACCCCGACAGCCAGGCCGTGTCGTCATCGCAAAAGGCCACGTACGGTGTATCGACCGTGGCCACCCCCAGGTTGCGGCCAGCGGCGCCGTAGTTGCGCGGCGCGCGTACCACCGACACGCCAGGAAAGCGTGCAGCCACCTGGTCCGCAGTGCCATCGGTAGAGCCGTTGTCGACCAGCACAATCGGCCATGGCTCAGCCAGCGCCGTCAACTTGGCCAGCGTGTCGAGCACCGTGGCGGCACGGTTATGCGTGAGTACGACGATGGAACACAGCGGGTGCGCGGCGCGGGTGTCTTCAAACGATTGCGTTTGCATGGTCGAGGCCTCCTTGCTGAGGTTCAAGCAACCAGAAGCGTTCCGGTTGGTGGACGTCGTCGATGCCGCCGGGGCCGAAGGCGCGCAACTGGCTGGCATAGCAACTCACAGCACGGCGCTTCTGACGGCCGTCCAGGGCGATGGCCGGTGTGACGGGTGTAGCCACCACGCCCTGCCCAGCCAGCGTGACGATGCGCTGCTGCACCACACCCCGCCCGCGCCGGTAGAGCGCATCCTCATAGCCGATCCAGAGCCGGCCCGGTAGCTTGGACGGTAGCGTCAGCACGGCTTCGTGCACCAGCACGTGGTCGCTGTGAAACAGGCCGAGCGGTACGAACACCGCCTCGGCCGCATGCCGCGCGATCACCCGATGCAGGGCGCCGGCCAGATCCGCCACGGAAGGCGTTTGCGCATACTGGCTGTCGCAAAACCCGAGGTGGTGCACGGTGGCGCTCACCTGTGCGTGCGCCTGTGTGTCTTCCAGCCGGCGCACGGCCACGGCGGCGTTGGAGTCTTCAAAGCCGGCGGCGTGGTCCCACTCCGTGCACATGGCGAGGGGTGGCGCGCCGCCGAACACCGTCACGGTGTGGCTGCCGTGATGCGCGGCGAGCATGTTGCCGCAAGAGAACACCGCGTCGTCAAAGTGCGGCGAAATCACCAGCACCGGCCCCAGGCCCGCGACACGGTCGTGCAGCGCGCGGCTCATTGGCGCTCCTCCTCATCTGAACGATCTAACCGGAGTGGACGCAACCCGAATGCCTGACGCGTCAACCACCCCGCACGGCCAGCGCGAAGAAGAGCAGCGTGCTGGCGCACATACACAACGTGGCGGCCCACGCGGCGCCGTGCAGCAGCGGAGAACTGCGGAAGGGGCCCATGACCGCCTTGCGGCGTGACATCAGCTGCAGCATCACCATGACCGGCGTGGCGGCCACGCCGTTGAGCACCGCAGACCAGTAGAGCAAGCGGAACGGTTCGATCGGGAGGAAAACCATGGTCGTCGCTACCAGCATCACCAAGGCGAGAAACAGGTAGAACTTGGGCGCGCGGGCCGGGGCCGCTTCCAGGCTGCTGCGCCAGCGGAAGGCTTCAGCGGCCGCATACGCAGCGGAGCCCGCCAGCACCGGCACGGCCAGTAGACCCGTGCCAACCACACCCAGCGCAAACAGCGCCTGCGCAAACCGGCCCGCCACGGGCTTGAGCGCCTGGGCCGCCTCCGCGCAGGTGCGGATCTGCGTGATGCCGTGAGGGTGCAGCGCATACGCCGCCGTCAACATGATGCAGAACGCGATCACCGCCGACACCACCATGCCGACGGTAGTATCGAGCCGGATGCGCGCAAGCTGCTGTTCTGCCTGCCACGGCGCTTGCTTGAGCGGCGCCTCACCTTCGGCCAAGCGGGTCTCTTCCACTTCACCTGCGGCTTGCCAGACAAACAGGTACGGGCTGATGGTGGTGCCAAACACCGCAATCAGCGTCATCACGTAATCCTGCGACCACTGCAGACGTGGCACCACGGTGTCGTGCAAGGCGTGCGCCCAATCCACCTTCACCACAAACGCGGTGGCCACATAGGCCAGCAACGACAGCGCCATCCATTGCAGATAACGCGCGTAGCGCCGGTACGGAATCCACACCTGCAACGCCAGCGTGACCACTGCAAACACGCACGCGTACCACGCCGTGGAACCGCCCACCAACAAGCGCACGCTGTCGCCCATGGCGGCAATGTCAGCACCCACGTTGATGATGTTGGCCAGCGTGACCAGCGCGACAAACGCGTACGCCAGCCACGGTGAATGGTGGTGCCGGATATTGGCCACCACGCCCGCGCCCGAAACGCGCCCGAGCCGCGCGCTGACGAGCTGGATGGCGATCATCAGCGGCAACGTCAGCAGCAACGTCCACAGCATGCTGGTGCCCGCCTGCGCACCTGCTTGTGCATAGGTGGCGATGCCGCTGGGGTCGTCGTCCGCCGCGCCCGTCACCAAGCCGGGGCCGAGCCGGCGATACCACGGGGTCTTGTCTGCCGCTGGGGGCACAGTGGACACAGCGGCCGTCAGCTACGGTTGTCGGTGGGTGGGGCGGCCGGGGTTTCGCGGCCCGGGTCGTGCAGCTTGTCGCGTGTGATGCCCAGCGGCACTTCGCCCTGGCGCAGTCGGCGGGAGGTGTCTTCCTTGCCTTGCGGCTTGGGCGCCGTGCTGCCCGGTCGGCCCACTTCGGCATCCGCCGGCCGGTCGCCCGGCTTGCGATGCGATTCGGCCTGCGCCCAATCGGCCTGGCGTTGTTCGGCTTCGCGGTTTTCCTGCTGCTGTTTGTCTCGCATGATTTGGCTCCGGCAGTGCGGTGGAACATCAACGGCGCTTGCGGATCAGGCTCACCTGTCCGTTGCGCTCCAGGATGGCGGCGTCCACGTCGTCCAGCGTGCGCGAGCCCAGGGTCTGCCGCACACTCTCGTGGATATCGGCCGGAGTCAGGAGTGCGGCATCCAACTGGTCTTGATGAAACCGGCCATCGCGATACACCTCACGCTCACGCCCGGCAATCAGGCGCTCCAGCTTCGGCAGCCGCGCGCACGCCCAGCCCAGCAGCCGGTGCACCGCCACCAGCGCCAGCGATGCCGACACCGTTGCCACAAACGGCGACGCCCCAACGATGGCGCGGCTCAGCGTCGCGCCAAGCAACACAGCAACCACAAAGTCAAACGGCGCGCGCTGCCCAAAGGAGCGCCGACCCGACAAGCGCACCAGCGCCAGCCCAATGGCAAACACCACCACGGCACGCAACGCGGTCTGCAAGGGGTTCAGATCCTTGCCTTCGCCAAACAGGAACAGCAGCGTGTCCATGGCGCCTCCTGCCCTTGGTGTGAATGTCTGTGCCACTCCCAGCAAACCGCGTGCCGCGCAGTCGGCGCCACACCACCGTCATGGCATGCGGCGTGCTGCAACACAGACTACCCATTCCATTCACCTGAACCCGCCATGTCAGACCAACCTCAAACCCAACCCCCGCAACACCAGGATCGACAACCCGGCAAAGAAGGCGAGATGACGCCAGCCCCACGTGCAGAAATGGAGGGCTACGTTGGCAGCGGCAGGCTCACCGACAAGGTGGCCATCGTCACTGGCGGTGACAGCGGCATCGGCCGCGCGGTGGCCATCGGCTTTGCCAAGGAAGGTGCGGACGTGCTGATTGCCTACCTGAATGAACACGACGACGCCAACCAGACCTGCCGCCTCGTGCGCGCCACCGGCCGCCGCTGCGAAGCCATTGCGGGTGACCTGGGCGACGACGCGCATGCGCGCGCCGTGATCACGCAGGCCGTGGCCACCTTCGGCAAGATCGACATCGTGGTGAGCAACGCGGCAGAACAGCACCCGCAACCGAGCCTGGCCGACATCGACCCCGTCCAACTGGAGCGCACCTTCCGCACCAACGTCTTCGCGATGTTCTATCTGCTGCGCGCCGCGCTACCGCACCTGCATGCAGGCGCACGCATCGTCACCACGACTTCGGTCACGGCGTTTCGAGGTAGCGGGCACTTGGTGGACTACGCCGCCACCAAGGGCGCAATCGTGGCGTTTACGCGGTCACTCGCACAGCAATTGGCAGAGAAGGGCATCCTGGTGAACGCCGTGGCCCCGGGGCCCATCTGGACGCCGCTGATTCCGTCCACCTTCGATGCCGAACACGTTGCCAAATTTGGCAGCAACGAGCCGCTGGGCCGCGCCGGGCAGCCGGATGAGGTGGCGCCCTGCTATATCTTTCTGGCGTCTGCCGACGCGAGCTATATGACGGGGCAGACGCTGCATCCGAATGGGGGAGAGATTGTGAATGGGTGATGCCTCGCGCCGCTGAATAGCCGGCAGACGAAAACAAGAGCGAGGACGGCCCTCATGAAGCCGCGCTCACTCTGCTCCTGCCGGTGGCGAACACGATCGTCTAGCGCGCAGCTTTACGATGTGCCCCGTCGGGTCGTTTGAACTTGATCTAGATCCGCTCAAGCACCTGACGTTTGCCGGCGGCGGGGATCTTTTTCGCCGCCGTGGCGCTAACCTTGCCGGTGATGCTTCCCACGCTGGTGGTGCAGATCGATCTGAGCCTGCGGCAGTGACGCCACTACTGCTGGCGCTGCCCGATCACCACCGCCGCTTGATTGCGCACGAGCTGGAGGCGTATGACCGTTTGGCCGTCCGCCGGCTGCGTCGGACAAGCAGCGGTTGCCTTTTCAGCCCACGCAGAACGAATGCCCTGCCCCCCGCCCTTTAAGGTTCCGTACCCCAGACATTCATCTGACTTAACTGATAAATATCGTCACCGCGGAAATAAATAAAGTACATCTCGCTTATTCTGCAAAGCGTTTTTAAAAATGCTTCAGGAGATCGCTTTGCGAAGAGCGTTAATCAAGCTGGGAGACAAAACCACAGCGGGCGGCACAGTTATCGAGGGCGAACCCGCTTCCAAACATCACGGAACACCGCTTTCCTACCACGGCGCGAGCATCTATTGCCCTGCTTGCAAGCAAACAGGCAGGGCTTGCAACGTCCCACCGATGCGCCCCTTGAGGTTCATGGGCAAACAAGCGTTGCTCGAAAAGGATATTTGCCTTTGTGGCTGCCAACCGCCTCCGCGCCTGATCGCCTCGCAGTCCACCATGCATGTCTCTTTCGATCATGAAGAGCTTGCGCGGATGGGCTTTGGGCCTGCCGGTCAGCCGTTGCCGAAAGCGGCGGCGCTCAACGAGACCACAAAGTCGTCTTTCAAGGAGACCGATCAAGAATCCATGCTGCCGGACGACCCCGTGTTGATTTGCCCGAACATGAGCAATGCCCAGTTCGCCGCGAAGGTTATGGAGTTGTGCGAAATCCTAGAGAAGAAAATACAGATTCGTTTTGGCGAACTACAACGATGGAATGCACAAGACCAACGTAGTGTTGTGACTTGGTTTGGCGTTGCAGATGCCTCTATTCAGCAAACTCTGTTCGATGGGCTCAGCCGGATGCTCAGCGTGATTCAGTCATTGAGACCAGAAAATTTCGTGCGATGGTCCGAGACGGCGCTCACGCATGTTGGATGTGCGCCTGGACGTCCTCGCGGAGAAACACGGCCAGTTGCCGCTGCCGTATGCAAGCCAGATACCAAAACACATACGATCGCCATTGCACTAAAGTTTTGTGAAATGGACGATTACGATGACCGGAAAGATTCCCGCCTCTTGGTGATAGCACATGAGGTATCGCACTTTCTTGACACCATGGACACAAACGATGATTACTACTTCATCTGGAATTCAATCGCACTTGCTAAGATCAAATATCCGAAATGCATCACTATTGCAGACAGCATTGCAGGGTATATCGTCATTCATACGCCATTCCCCGAAAATTTTGGCGCTTTCATTCGCACTCCATAACCACGCCATCGCCTGCCAGCCTGGCCAGAATTTCAACGTTCAGTTCGAGACTTCTTCTGACCGGTTAAGTGGAAGCGAGGCAGGACGACTTGGTGCCTGGGTGATGGACATGCAAAAAACCTATCCGAACCGACCGTTCTTCCTGTTGATCGCATATCAAGATGAAGCACACCCTGACGAGGCAATGGCCGAGCGTCGGGGTCAGTGGGTGAAAGACTTCCTGATCCAAATGGGCGAAGACAGAAAGGCGGTCATTTACGGCGGCACAACGATTTGGAAAGCCGAATACGTGGGGCCACATAGCACCACCCGACCCACCACACTAGGCATCGAGTTTGGCCCAGGCTGCCCTAACGGCTGCTGCACCGCCGATGGGAAGCCCACGATCGTCCCCATTGGATCGCCTGATTAGGCCTTTCGGGTTCTATCAACCGCCCACGAGGTACCTCTCGGTGTCCTTCCCCTGCGTGGTGGACAAGAAGCGTCGCGACGCCTGATCGACCGCAAGGCAGTCAGGCGCCGCCTTACCCACCGAATCAAAACGCCGTCCGCACCCCCACCATCGCGCCGAGCTGGCCCACGCCCTTGGCCGGCGTGGTACCGCCGCCGCCACCGCTCACGGAATACTGCGCGTTGGCGCTGTTCCACAGATAGCCCGTCTGCGCGTACAGCGCGGTGCGCTTGGACAGCGCATACACACCGCGCACCACGGCCATCGTCGCGCTGCGGCTCTGGTCCGCATTGACGATGCGCAGCAGGCCAGCATCCAGCGTGAGTGCGCCGGTGAGCGGGTAGCTGCCGTTGACGAAGTAGAGGTTGGAGCGCACGTCACCGGCAGCAGCTTGCAGGTGGCGGCCGATCCAGCCTGCGCTGAGTTTGGCGTTGCCCAGCTTCACATAACCGTTGGCGACGATGCGGCGGTCTTTGTCGCCCGCATCGGTAAAGGCAATGGGTGCGCTGCCGTTGAAGAACGATGCGGTGGCGCCCGTGCCGCCGCGCTGCTCTTCATAAGCGCCCGCCACGCCGAAGGTGGCGGCATCGTATTTCACCATCGCAGACATCGTGCGGCATGCCGACGGGTTGCCGGCCACTTCCCCGGCGCACGTGCCGGATGCCGGCACACCGCCTGCCGCATCGTGACCAAACGAGTACGTGGCGCCCACCGTCAGGCCGTTGAAGGTGCCCTTGTACCCGATGCTGTTGTCGGTGCGGGCGTTGGGGATGTAGGCATCCAGCGAGCCGACGGCGTATTGGCTGGGGCCGAGGATGTCGGCATCGAGCATGGACAGGAAGACCATGCTGTACTGCCGGCCGAACGTGACGGTGCCGTAGTCGCTCGCCAGGCCCACCCACGCTTGGCGGCCGAACAGGCGGCCACCCTGGCCGGACGTGCCGGTGTCGGTGTTGAAGCCGCTCTCCAGCGTGAACACGGCCTTGACGCCGTTGCCAAGGTCTTCTGCACCGCGCAAGCCCCAACGTGAAGGCAAGGTGCCGGTGACGGACGGGATGCGTGTCAGACCGTTGCCGTTGGCATTGGCGTGGCTGACGTATTCGATGCCGGTATCAACCAGCCCATAAAGCGTGACGCTCTGGGCGCTGGCCGCGCCGCTGGCGAGTGCGCAGGTGGCGGCTGCCAGCGCAACGCGGCGCAGGCACGAGGTGGTGTTTTGCATGTGGGGGCCCCTCCTAGGGTCGAACCGGTCCCGCCCCCCATATCTGGCGAGCCGGCAGTTTGGAATGTGTGAACGGCGCCATCCGGGCGGACGGCGCCAGCATGCGATGCGCTAGTCCTGCACGCGCGGCCGCTTGAGCAACAGCAGTGCAGCCACTGCGGCCACGATGGTGACGGGGATGCTCGCGCCGATGATGGTGGTTCCGTTCTGCCCCATCGCCAGCAACTGCCCGGCGAGCATCGGGCCGGCAATCGAGCCCAGCCGGCCCACCGCCACCGCTGCCCCCACGCCGGTGCCGCGCACGGCCGTCGGGTAGTACGCCGCCCCCAGCGCATAGAGCACCGACTGCGCGCCGACCACGAACAGCCCGGCCATGAAGGCCCCCACCGACATCGACACCATGCCGCCCGCCGCTGCCAGCAGCGCGAGCGCGGCGATGATGCCGACGTACATGCCCGACACCACCCAGCGCGGGCGTGCTGCGTCCATCAGCATGCCGATGCCCAGCGCCCCGGCACCGGCGCCAATGTTGAACAGGATCTGCACCATGCCCACTTGCGGGCGGCTCAGCCCCTGCGCGGCCATCAAGGAAGGCAACCAATTGAGCAGGAAGTACAGCACGATCAGCGTGAAGAAATAGCTGACCCACAGGAACAGCGTGGTGGCGGTGCGGCGTTCGCCAAACAGCGCCCAAGACACCGGCGGCGGCTGAACATTGGCACGCTGCGCGCTATCAAAGCGGCGCGATTCGCGCAGCGTCAGCAGCAGCGGCACCACCACCAGCGGCCCGAAACCGCCAACGTAGAAGATATGGCGCCAGCCCGTGTCACCCGCACTCAACAAACCGACCACCGCCGCGATGGCCCCGCCGAACGGGATGCCGCAATACATGATGCTGACGGCGGTATTGCGCAGGCGTGTTGGCACCGCTTCGGCACACAGCGCGATCAGGTTGGGCATGGCAGCGCCAAGCCCGAGACCGGTCGCCACGCGAATCGCCAGCAGGCTGTTGAAATCCCACACGTGTGCGGTGGCGATGGAAAAGATGCCGAACAGCGCGGTCGCCAGAATCAGCACGCGCTTGCGGCCGATGCGATCGGCTAGGCGGCCGCCCAGCATGGCGCCGGGCAACAGCCCGAACGTGCCCGCACTGAAGGCCAGGCCCATCTGCCCGACCGACAGGCCGAACTCGCGTGCCATGCGCGGCGCGGCCACACCGATGGATTGCAGATCGAGCCCCTCGAGCAGCGCGACGATGAAGCACAGGCCGAGGGTCATGGCGATGCCGGAGCCCGCGGACTCGCGGCTCAAAGCAGGACTTGTGGTTTGCATGGCGTCTCCTTCCGGAAGTTGGGCCGGCGTCATTGGCAGCTGAAGCTCGATGCGTCGTTGATGTTGCCGGTGCCCGTGTAGCGCGCGGTCTTCGGATACGCGCACAGCGGGCGGGTGCGGTCGTGGCCGGCGGCGTTCCAATCGCTCGGCACTTCGGTGTTGGGCACGGCGTTGGCCGGGCCGCGTGCGGTGGCCACTACGCTGTCAGGTGCGACACCACGCTCCACCCAGGCCACCAGCGGCGTCAGCATGTCGAACTGGTCTGCTGCCGGGCCGCCCGAGCAGTGGTTCATGCCGGGTACCGGATAGAAGCGCGCGAAGTTGCTGGCATCGCCGCCGTTGGCTGCGGCCAGGCGCTGGTACCAGTCCGTTGTGTCGTCGGACGAGAAGACCGGATCGCTGGTGCCGTGGTAGACCATCAGCTTGGCGCCGCGCTGCTTGAGTGTGCTGAGGTTGGTCTCGTTGGGCGGCGTCATGAATGACCATGACGATTCGGTGTACGTCGCGTCGGTGGCGAAGATCTTGGGCGCGTCGGTATCCATGTTGAACGCCAGCCCGTACGCCGTGAGCGTGGTGATGGCGGACGCCGGCTGCGGTGTCGTCGTAAACACAAAGGCCAGTGCCGCCGGATCCAGCCGCAGCGAGTTGCCCTGCTTCCAGGCTGACCAGCCGCTGCCGCTGATGCCGGCATCGAACGGAAAGCCCGAGTACAGCGCTTGCCCCGCGCTGTTGCGCGCGCCGGCAAACACGTTTGCCAATACGGTTTTCTGTGCCGGGGTCAGGCACGTGCCATCGCGCGTGCTGGTGCAGGTCGGCACATCGTTGGCGAGGCTGAACGCGGCCTGGCAGGCCTTGAGGTTGTTCACCATGCCGTCGGTGGCGCCATCCAGTGCGTCGCACTTGGCGAGCACGTGGCTGGCCACCATGGCCCGCTCCGTATCGGTGAGCGACGTGGTGATGTCGGGTTGCCCGGCGCTCGTGTTGGCGGTGGCCACCGTGGCCAATTGCTGCGCGGTATACACCTCGTTGATGGCCGCCTTGGGCAAATGGAAGCCCGGGTCGCCCGCCAGAATGCCGTCATACGCATTGGCCGAACGCGCTGCCGCCACCATCGCATGGCGCCCGCCGTTGGAGCAGCCGCCAAAGTAGCTGCGGTCCGGCGCCTTGCCGTACACCTGCGCGATCATCGACTTCGCCATCGGCGTGAGCACGGCGACCGCGTTGTAGCCGTAGTCCTGCCGTGCTTGTGGGTCCAGCCCGAACAGCGGGTTCTGGCTACCGTTGTGCCCCGCATCGGAACTGATGACGGCAAAGCCCGAGCCCAGCGCGCTGCTGATGGGCCCACCGCCCAGGCTCCCAAGCGCCGTCAGCACAGCGCCGTCCAGCCCGCCGTTGGCCTGATAGAAGAAGCGGCCGTTCCACGCTTTCGGCAGGCGCATCTCGAAACCGATGGCGTAGGTCTTGCCGTCCACTGGGCTCACACGCGTGTTCATGGTGCCGGTGATCAGGCAATGCTCGGGCACGGCGTTGCCGCCCACGGTCAACGTGCCGGCGGCCACGGTAGAGATCGCCGTAATGCTGGTGTTGGCAAAGCTCAGCTTGCCGGCAAAGCTCTCGCACGTGGCGGCGAGGTTCATGCCGGTGGCGGGAGCGAGTTGGGGCAACGCATCGCTGGTGGCGGCACTGTCGTCGTTGCAGCCGGCGCAACTCAGCGCGAGGGCGAGCGCGGACAGTGCCATGCCCCGTGACATGACGGTCTTCATGAGTCTCCTCCTGGGTGGATGAACCGGTCTTTGCCGGTTGGTCGTGGTGCTGCGTTGGGATCAGCCCGCGCGAATCACGGCAGGGTCGCCATCGCGATACAGCGCGTCGACCTGCGCCGCGCGGTAGGCCAGCACAGCGCGCTGGTTGAGCGTGCCCTTGTCGGTGATCTCGCCGCGGTCCAACGAGGGCGGCGCATCGAGCAACAGCAGCCGCGCCACACGCGTGGCGCTGCCGGTGGCCGTGGCATTCAGCTCATGCAACAGCGCGGCAAATGCGGCGCGCACGGCCGGTGCAGCCAATACCTCGGCCACCGTGGCCGCGGGCGACAACCCCACCAGACTCCGGCATCGCTCAACCTGCGGAAACACCATCAGGCCGATGTCGTCACGGTTCATGCCGGCAATCACCACGTCCTGCACATACGGTGCGCCCGTTGCGATCACGCGGGCACGCAGTGGCCCGACGCTCACGAAGGTGCCAGAGCTGAGCTTGAAGTCCTCCGCAATGCGGCCATCGAAGACGAGGCCCTTCTCGGGGTGCGCCGGATCATAGAAACGCAGGGCATCGCCGCTGCAGTAATAGCCGTCTTCGTCGAAGACGTCGGCGGCGGACGCGTCGCCCAAGCGCCAGTAACCCCGCATGACGTGCGGCCCGCGAAAGCGCGCTTCCAGCTTGTCGCCCACCGGCACCAGCTTGAGTTCGCAGCCCGGCGCCGGCGTGCCGACATAGCCCGCACGCATGATCGGCTCCGTGGTGAAGAGGCAGCACGGCGAGGTCTCGGTCATGCCCAGGCCGGCCATGATGCGGATGCGTTCTCCGCAGTGCTGTCCGGTCACGCGCTCCAACCGATCCCACGCGTCTTGCGACAACCCCGCGCCGCCAAAGAAGTAGAGCTTCACACGTGAGAAGAAGGTCTCGCGCAGCGCCGGGTCCCGTTCCAGCGCGAGCGCAAGTTCTTCCCATCCCTTGGGCACGTTGAAGTACGCCGTGGGCGCGATCTCGTGCAGGTTGCGCAGGGTCTCGTCAAACTTGCCGGGCACGGGCCGGCCGTCATCAATGTAGAGCGTGCCGCCGTTGTAGAGCACGATGCCCACGTTGTGGCTACCGCCAAAGGTGTGGTTCCAGGGCAGCCAGTCCACCAGCACCGGCGGCTCCTTGGCAAACTCGGGAATAGTCTGGCGCAGCATCTGCTGGTTGCTGCACAGCATGCGGTGCGTGGTCGGCACAGCCTTGGGCTGGCGTGTCGAGCCGGAGGTGAACAGCACCTTCACCAGCGTGTCGGGGCCGGTGGCGGCCTGTGCGGCGTCGGCGGTGGTCACCGGTGTTTGCAGCAGCGTATCGAAGGCGGTGGCCTTGGTGACGATATGGCCCGGCAATGCACCGTCCCGCGTGATGACTTCAATACCCTCCGGCACCACAGCGTCGATGGCCTTGGCGAAGGCTGCGCCCTCTGCGGCATAAACGAGCCCCGGCGTGAGCACGTCAAATACATGGCGCAGCTTGCCGAAGTCCGTCGACACCAACGCATACGGCGGCGACACCGGCGCATACGGCACACCCGCCCACATGGCGCCAAACGCCAGTTGCAGATGCTCCAGATCATTGCCGGAGAGAATGGCCAACGGGCGCTCGGCGGACACACCACGATCCAGCAGCGCCTGGCCGATTGCGCGGGCGCGCTCCAGCATCTCGCGGTAGGTCAGCTTGATCCATTCACCGTCCGGGCCACGACGTGCGGCCAGCACACGATCCGGGTGGCGCTGCGCACCGGCCACCAGGCAGTCCGTCATGCGCTGAGGGTGGTCCGCCAGTGCTTCGGTATTGCGCACATGCCAGACCGTGCCGTCCCGCTCGCAACGGGCAGGCGCATCGCTCACGGCGACCTGTCGATAGGGCACACCGGCCGGGGGCGGCGCAGGGTGCCCGGTTTGAACCTGCCGGGTTTGCTGCATTTCGACGTGATTCACGTCTTGTCTCCTGAATGCGCCGCCCGTTTTATGGTTGTAGTGGGCGGCTGCGGCACTTCAGATCGGTTAAATCGGGTAGTGGCGAGGCGTGTTCTGTAGCGTGATCCAACGCAGTTCGGTAAATTCGGCAATCGATGCCTTGCCGCCAAAGCGCCCGTAGCCGCTGCTCTTCACGCCGCCAAACGGCATCTGCGCCTCGTCGTGCACGGTGGGCCCGTTGATGTGGCAGATGCCCGATTCAATGCGCTGCGCCACCTGCATGGCACGCGACACGTCGCGGCTGAACACGGCGGCAGACAAGCCGTATTCACTGTCGTTGGCCAGGCGGATCGCTTCTTCATCGCCATCCACACGGGCCACCGTCACCACGGGGCCGAACGATTCCTCACCGTACAGCCGCATGGCGGGCGTCACGCCATCGACAATGACCGGCTGCACGATCGCGCCATCTGCGTGCAAACCCACCGGCAGCGCGGCGCCTTGTGCGCGCGCGTCTTCCACCAGCGCCTGCACACGCTTGGCCGCATCCACGCTGACCATCGCGCCGAGTTGTGCGGTGGCGTCCATCGGATCGCCTGCGCGCAGCGTGCGGGCTTTGGCGGCCAGCTTCTCAACCAGCGCATCGGCAATCTTGCGATCGACAATCACACGCTCGGTCGACATGCAGATCTGGCCCTGATTGAAGAACGCGCCGAAGGCAATGGCCTCCACGGCGGCATCGAGGTCGGCATCGTCCAGCACCAACACCGGTGCCTTGCCGCCCAGCTCCAGCAGCGCGGGCTTGAGGTGGCGTGCCGCGTGCTGCGCGATGATGCGCCCCACGTGCGTCGAGCCGGTGAAGTTCACGCGCCGCACGGCCGGATGCGCGATCAAGCGTTCGACCACCTGCGCGGCATCCGCAGGCGCATTCGTCACCACGTTGACCACGCCATCACCCAGCCCCGCTTCGTGCAGCACCGTGCCGATCAGCCGGTGGATACCGGGGCATATTTCCGATGCCTTGAGCACGACCGTATTGCCGCATGCCAGCGGCATCGCGAGAGCGCGCGTGCCCAGAATCACCGGCGCATTCCACGGTGCAATGCCGAGCACAACGCCGCACGGCTGGCGCACCGCCATCGCAAAATTGCCCGGTACATCCGACGGGATCACGCTGCCGTCGATCTGTGTAGTCATGGACGCGGCTTCGCGCAGCATGTTGGCGGCCAGCATGACGTTGAAGCCGATCCAGTTGGGGCTGGCGCCCGTCTCGGCGGCACCGGTACGGATAAAGGCATCGGTGTGCTGGTCCATCAAGTCAGCGGCCTTGAGCAGGCGCTTGCGGCGCTCGCCCGGCGGCAGTGCGGCCCACGCAGGAAAGGCATCGGCAGCCGCTTGCACGGCGGCGTCCGCATCCTCCAGCGTGGCAGCGGCCGCGCGCGAAGCCACCGCATCGTTGACGGGGTTGCGGCGCTCGAAGGTGGCACCGTTGGCGGCCGGCCGGCTTTGTCCGCCGATCAGCAGGGTCACAAGCTGATTCACGTCAGGCATGGATCGTCTCCGGGGGCGTTGTATGCGGGATCGACGATGGCGTTAAGCGCGCTTGTACGCTTGCAGGCCCGGCTTGATCGACTTGTCGTCGAGGAACTGCTTGAGCCCCTGCTCGCGGCCGCCTTCCGGATCACGCAGCGTGGCCTGGTCGAGCTTGGCGTAGAGGTAGTCCTCGTTTTGCTCCCACGTCAGCTCGCGGCTGCGCTTGAAGCCGTGCTTGGCGGCACGCAGCACCACCGGGTTCTTCTCCAGCAGCTTCTCGGCCAGCGCCACGGTGCGGGCGCGCAGTTGGGCACGCGGCACGCTCTCGTTGACGAGGCCCATGGCCGCCGCCTGCGGGCCGGTAAAGGTTTCGCCGGTCATGATGTAGTACAGCGCCTGGCGGTGGCCCACCGTATCGGCCATCGCCTTGCTGACGAGGTTGCCCGGCGGGATGCCCCAGTTGATTTCCGACAGGCCGAAGGTGGCTTCGTCGGCGGCAATCGCCAGGTCGCACGCCACCAGCGGCGAGAACCCACCACCAAAGCACCAGCCGTTGACCATGGCGATGGTCGGCTTGGCGTACATGCGCAGCAGCTTCCATTGCCACTGGCACGCATCGCGGCGGATCTTTTCTTGCAGGATCTCCGGGCCGGCATCGACTTCGCGGAAGTATTCCTTCAGGTCCATGCCGGCCGTCCAGGCGTCACCCGCGCCGGTCAGCACCAGCACCTTGGCGTCGGCATCCAGCTCCAGCGCTTCGAGCACCTGGATCATCTCCGAGTTGAGCGTCGGGCTCATGGCGTTGCGCTTTTCAGGGCGGTTGAACGTCACCCACGCAATCCCCTGGTCGACCTTCACGTCCACGGTTTTCCAGCGCCCTTGGTAATCAGCCATTTCCATCTCCTTGATCTGTCGGCTTGCTTGAGACCGGCACCGTCCGGTGTGCGGTGCGTCTCAGCTTGGTGCCCATTTAATATCAGGTAGCCTGATATCACAAGGAGATTGTGCTTGCCGTAAACCCTGATCCAAAAAACGCGTAGCAGAATGTGCGCATCTGCACGCGCATCCACCTCCCCACATCCATGGCGGCCACCAAAACCACCCGCACCGCACCTCGATCGAACCCGCCGGGCTCGGCATCTGGGCCGGCAACGTCCGCCCGCCTGCCCTACCTGATCGGCCGCACCGATCGCATCGTCAAGCGCCGCCTGGGTGAAGCGCTCGCCCCGCACGGGCTGACGGTGCCGCAGTTCACCGCGCTGTCGGTGCTGTATGCGCGCGGCAGCCTGTCGAACGCGCAACTGGCGGAGCGCTCGTTCATGTCGCCGCAATCGGCCAACGAGGTGGTGAAGACGATGGAAGCGCGCGGGTGGGTCACCCGTACGCCCGACCCGACGCACGGCCGCATCGTCATGCTGGGCTTGACTGACGCGGCGCTTGCGCTGCTCGCGCTGTGCGATGAGGCTGTCAGCCGGCTGGAGAAGGAAATGCTGCAGGGGATCGACGCCGCCCACGCGGAGTTGCTGCACGATCTGCTGCTGCAATGCGGGCGTAACCTGCGCTGAGCGCGCCCCTTCTGTGGCCCCTTCAGTTGCCCCGGCAATCGCCGTTATGCAATGTAATAAAGACAGATCAAAGGAACGTGCAGAGCGACTGAGCCCGGCGATAGAATGATGAGTCACCGCCGTTCGAGCGGATTGCGCCCCGATCAACGCTTCGCACCGCAGTTCTGAAACCTCTCCATGTGGATTGTCCAACTCGCGCTGCGAAGGCCGCTGACGTTCATCGTCCTCGCCCTGCTGATCCTGCTGGCGACGCCGTTTACGCTCATGCGTACGCCGACGGACATCTTTCCGGAAATCGACATTCCGGTTGCCAGCATCATCTGGAACTACAACGGCCTGCCCGCCAAGGAGATGGCCGACCGCATCGTCTCCGTCACGGAGCGCAGCCTGACGACCACCGTCAACGACATCGAGCACATCGAGTCGCAATCCCTCGGTGGGGTGTCGATCATCAAGGTGTTCTTCCAGCCCAACGCCAACATCCAAACCGCGCTCGCACAGATCGTGGCAAGCACGCAGGCGCAGGTGCGGCAGTTGCCGCCGGGCACCACGCCGCCGTTGGTGATCAAGTATTCGGCGTCGAGCATCCCGATCCTGCAACTGGGTCTCTCGAGTAACACACTCTCGGAGCAGGAACTCAACGATGCCGCAGTGAACTTCCTGCGCCCGCGCCTGATTACCGTGCCGGGCATCGCGGTACCGTTTCCGTACGGCGGCAAGAGCCGGCAGATCACGGTGGACCTCGATACGCAGAAGCTGCTCGCGCAGGGCCTCACGCCCGTGGACATCGTCAACGCAGTCGGCGCGCAGAACCTGATCCTGCCGGCCGGTACGCAAAAGATCGACGCCACAGAATACGGCGTCACGCTCAACGGCACGCCGGGCAGCATCGCCGCGCTCAATGCAATTCCCGTCAAGACCAGCAACGGTGCGACGCTCTACCTGGGCGATGTGGCCAACGTACGCGACGGCTTCTCGCCGCAGACGAACGTGGTGCGCCAGGACGGCCAGCGCGGCGTGCTGCTTTCCATCTTGAAGAACGGCGGCGCGTCCACGCTGGATATCGTCAACAACATCTACAAGCTGTTGCCGACCGCCGCCGCCGCGCTGCCGCAAGACCTGAAGATCACGCCGCTATTTGACCAGTCGCTCTTCGTGAAAGCCGCCATCGAAGGCGTGATTCGCGAAGCGATCATCGCCGCGTGCCTGACGGCGGCCATGATCCTACTGTTCCTCGGCAACTGGCGCAGCACGGCCATCATTGCGGTGTCGATTCCCTTGTCGATCCTCTCGTCGATCATCGTGCTGCATCTGATTGGCGAGACCATCAACCTGATGACGCTCGGCGGCCTGGCGCTCGCGGTGGGGATTCTGGTGGACGACGCCACCGTCACCATCGAGAACATCGAGCGCCACCTGCACGAGGGCAAGGAGCCCGTCACCGCCATCCTCGACGGTGCGGCCGAGATTGCGGTACCGGCCTTCGTCTCGACGATCTGCATCTGCATCGTGTTCGTGCCGATGTTCTTCCTCACGGGCGTGGCGCGTTACCTGTTCGTGCCGATGGCCGAAGCGGTGATCTTTGCGATGCTGGCGTCGTATGTGCTCTCGCGCACGCTGGTGCCGACGTTGGTGATGATGCTGATGACCGGCCATACGGACGACGCGAAAAAGCCCAGTGCATTCCGCCGGATATACGAGTCCTTCAACCGGCAGTTCGAACACATGCGCGGCAACTACGCTGCCATCCTCGGCGGGCTGCTGGAGCACCGCCGTATGTTCGCGCTGTCGTTCCTCGGCTTCTGCGTGGCGTCGTGCGCGCTGTATTTCGCGCTGGGCCGCGACTTCTTCCCCGATGTGGATGCGGGGCAGATCCGTCTGCACATGCGTGCGCCGTCGGGCCTGCGCATTGAGGAAACCGCACGCCTGGCGGATGAAGTGGAAACCGCCATCCGCGAGATCATTCCCAAGCAGGAACTGTCGACCATTCTCGACAACCTGGGCGTGCCGAACTCGGGGATCAACCTCTCGTACAGCAACGCCGGCACCATCGGCACGCTGGACGGCGAAATCCTCATCGCCCTGCACGAGGGCGAGCGCAAACCCAGCGCGACCTATATCAGCCGCCTGCGCGAAGAATTGCCGAAACGTTTCCCGGGCGTAGAGTTCGCGTTCCAGCCGGCGGATATCGTCAGCCAAATTCTGAACTTCGGTTTGCCCTCCGCGATTGATGTGCAGTTCTCGGGCGCGGATGTGGCGACCAACCAGCAGTTGGCCGGCATCCTCGCCAACCGCATCAAGCAGATTCCGGGCGCAGTCGATACGCACGTGCACCAGCGCTTCGACCAGCCGATGCTTGCCCTGAACATGGATCGCACGCGCATCCAGCAGGTCGGCCTGGAAGGGCGCGACGTGGCGCAGAACCTGCTCGTGTCGCTCAGCTCCAGCTTCCAGACCTCGCCCACGTTCTGGCTGAACCCGATCAACGGCGTGGTCTACCAGGTGGCCGTGACGAGCCCGCAATACCGCGTGGATTCGCTCGATGCGTTGCTGCGCACGCCTGTGGCGGGTTCGCGGGGCGGTGCTGCGCAGGCAGGCGGCCCGCAACTGCTGGGCAACCTCGTTCAGGTGAGCCCGGGCGTGCAACCACAGGTGGTGTCGCACTACGACATCACGCCCGTGGTGGATGTGTATGCCTCCGTACAGGGGCGCGACCTCGGCGCTGTCGCCAAGGAAGTGCAGAAGGCCGTTGACGACATCCGTCCCAAGTTGCCGCGCGGCGCGCAGGTGACGGTGCGCGGTCAGGTGAAGACGATGGAGTCGTCCTTCCTCGGCTTGGGGCTGGGCCTGGTGATGGCCATCGTGCTGGTGTATCTGTTGATCGTCGTGAACTTCCAGTCGTGGATCGACCCGCTCATCATCGTGACGGCCCTTCCGGCGGCGCTGGCGGGCATTGCGTGGATGCTGTTCGTGACAGGGACCACGCTGTCGGTGCCCTCACTCACGGGCGCGATCATGACGATGGGCGTGGCGACGGCCAACTCGATTCTGCTGATCTCATTTGCGCGTGAGCGGCTGGCGGAAGGGATTGCGCCGGTGCAGGCCGCGCTGGAAGCCGGCGCCACCCGCCTGCGCCCGGTGCTGATGACGGCTCTGGCGATGATCATCGGCATGGTGCCCATGGCGCTGGGCCTGGGCGAAGGCGCCGAGCAGAATGCGCCGCTGGGTCGTGCGGTGATTGGCGGTCTGCTGTTTGCGACCGTCTCGACACTCTTCTTTGTTCCGGTGGTGTTTGCCAGCGTGCACAACAGATTGCAGCGGCGCGCCACCCGGCGTAGTCACGATTTGCGGGGAAGTGAAGGACATGTCTGAGCAAACATCCGGTGCGCATTCTGGGCACCATCCGGGGCAGCAAGCGGGGCATCACGTCGTCACCGTTGACCCGATCGAACAGGTCGACCGCGGCCCCGCGATGCGTCGCGCACGCTGGGTCGTGATCGTCATAGCCGTGCTGCTGGCGCTGGGCGCCGCGCGCACGCTGGTCAGCCGTTACTACAATGCGCACGCGCTGGAGCGCCAGGTGAACGCGCAGACCAGCCGCTTCGTCAACACCACCACGCCCAAACCCGCCAAGGCGAATCGCGAACTGACACTGCCGGGCACGCTGCAGGGCTATGTGGAATCGCCCATCTACGCGCGCACCAGCGGCTACGTGCTGCGCTGGTTCAAGGACATCGGCGCGCATGTCGACAAGGGCGAGGTTCTGGCGCTGCTCGACACGCCGGAAGTCGATCAGGAACTGAACCAGGCCCAGGCCGCACGCAACCAGGCCGCTGCCCGCAAAGCACTGGCACAGACATCCCTCACGCGCTGGCAGAACCTGCGCCAGAAAGACGCCGTCTCGCAACAAGAGCTGGACGAGCGCACCAGCGCCGCCAACCAGGCTCAGGCCGACCTGGCCGCTACGGAAGCCAACGTGCGCCGCCTGCAAGAACTGCAAGGCTTCCGCCGTGTGGTCGCGCCATTTGCGGGTGTGGTCACCAAGCGCAATGTCGACGTGGGCGCGCTCGTCAACGCCGGCAACGCCGGTGCCAACCGCGAGCTGTTCACGCTGGCGCAGACCGATCCGCTGCGCATCTATCTGTATGTGCCGCAGGCGTATTCGCAGCAGGTGAAGGTTGGGCAGGACGTGGCCGTCACGCTGGCCGAACTGCCGGGCCAGACCTTCCACGGCACCATCGCGCGTGCGTCCGGCGCCATCGACACCGCCACCCGCACCATGCAGGTGGAAGTGCAACTGCCCAACAAGGACGGCCACCTGATGCCCGGTGCATACGTGCAAGTCGCCATCAAGGGCAAGACCTCCGGCGACGAGGCTGACGCCGGCGCATCGACTGCCTTTATCGTGCCGACCAACACGTTGCTGTTCCGCAAGGAAGGGCCGCGCATAGCCATCGCAGAAAACGGCCGCGTCGACCTGCGCCCCGTCGCCATCGGGCGCGACTACGGCCGCAATGTCGAAATCGTCTCGGGCCTGAAGGCGAACGATGCGCTGATCCTCAACCCGGCCGACTCCATCGAGCAGGGCGAAGCCGTGACCATCGTCGCGCCTGCGCCCGCATCGGCACCTGCGGCGTCCGCGCACGCATCATGATCCGCCTGCCCCGGCTACGCGCGACCGCGCTGGCGGCGACGCTGATCGTGTCGCTGGCCGGCTGCTCCCTGGCGCCGACGTATGAGCGTCCGGCCATGGACATGCCTGCGCACTGGCAGACCGAAGCGCCCTGGCGCGCCGCGCAGCCCGCCGACGACGCGCCCAAGGGCCCGTGGTGGCGGCGCTTCAACGATCCGCAGCTCGACCAGCTGATCACGCAGGCGCTGCAGCAAAACCAATCGCTCAAGGTCGCGCTGTCAAACCTGGAGCAGGCCCAGGCGCAGACGCGTATCGCACGTGCCAGCTTGCTGCCGACAATCACGGCCACCAACAACGACACACGCACGCGCACCTCGGCAGATCGACCGCTGTCGTCGTACACCAGCCCAACTATGTCGACCGTGCAAAGCGATTTCGTGCTGCGCGCTGACGCGAGCTACGAAGCCGACCTCTTCGGCCGCGTACGCAACACCGTCGCCAACGCTGCCGCCAGCGAAGAACAGGCCGGCGCCAATTTCGAGAACTTCCGCCTGCTGCTCGCTGCCCAGGTGGCCACCACCTGGTACAACCTGCGCGAAACCGATGCGGAAATCGCCGTGGTGCAGGAAGGCCTAGCCCTGCAGCGCAAGGCACTCGATTACGTCACCTCGCGGCATCAGGATGGCGTGGCCTCGGGGCTCGATCTTGCACAACAACAAACGCTGGTCGACAGCACCGCCACGCAGGCCGAGCTGTTGACCAAACAACGCGCGCAGTACGAACACGCGCTGGCCACGCTGGTGGGCACGCCCGCTCCGGCCTTCCATATCGACCCGGTTCCGCTCAAGGGCTCGGCGCCGCAGATTCCGGTGGCGCTACCGTCCGACGTGATCGAACGTCGCCCCGACGTGGCCGCCGCCGAGCGCGGTGCCGCCGCAGCCAACGCGCAGGTGGGCGTGGCACGCGCTGCGTTCTTCCCGAGCGTGATGCTCAATGGCGGCGCCGGTTGGGAGAGCCGCGATCTCGCGCTGCTGTTCTCTGCGCCCACACTGCTGTGGTCGTTCGGCATGCAGATCGCGCAGACGGTGTTCGATGCCGGCCGCACCCGAGCACGCGTGGACTTTGCCAACGCGGCTTACCAGGGCGCGATCGCCAATTACCGGCAAACGGTGCTCGGCGCATTGCAAGAGGTGGAAGATGGATTAGCCGGGCTGCAATCGCTGGACCGCGCCGCAAACCAGGCGCGTGCGGCTGTGGAGAGCGCCCGCAAGGTCTATGACATTGCCAGCGCGCGTTATGAAGGCGGGCTGGCAACGTCGCTGGACGTGATCACCGCGCAGCAGTCACTGCTGAACAACCAGCGCACAGCGGTGCAGATTCTCGGCCAGCAGATGGCGACGAGCGTGTTCCTCGTCAAAGCCGTGGGCGGCGACTGGAACCAAACGGTCACTACGCCCCCAACGGCCAAGCGATAAGCGTCAGGCGATGGCACGCAGGAACCGCGCGCCGATAAACAGGCCGGCCAGCCAACTCAACACCAGCGCCACGGTGACGAGCAGTTCGAGCAGCGCAGATGCGTCGCCGGGCACGCGTAGCGCCAGCGCAATCACCGCTGCAGACAACGCGCCTGCTGCAAACAGGCTGACCAGCAGCGCCCCCAACCCCGATGCCAGCGTGCGCACCAGCGGCGGATGCACATGCGCCGGCGGACAGAGCACGGCCATGCGTGCGCGCACGTAGGCTGCCGTGCGCGTGGCGTCGGTGGCCTCGGCGTGATGACGCATCACGTGCATCCAGGTTTGCGTTTCCAGCACACCGGAGCTGAGTTCCTGCGTCACGCGGCGCAGTGCCGCGCGCTCGCGTGCGTGGTCGGTGGCATCGGTTGGTGTTTCGTTTCGGCTGGGCCGGTCAAACGCCGCGGGTACGGCAGCCGGATCACTGGCGCGCACCTCATGCCGATAGGTCACGCGCGCGCGACGCGATCGGACGATATAAGCCATCGACACAATGGGCGTCAGCATCTGGAACGCGTTCAGCAACAACATCCAGCCCCCGTCTGCTGCATAGCCGGACGCCCGCCCTTCCACGCGCATCCCGAATGCCGTGTACAGCGCAAGCGGCAACTGGAGCAGGCAGTACGCGAACCACATCCACAGGAACCATCGCACCCGCAGGAACGCCACCACCACGAGCCCCAGCGGAACCAGCAGCCAAGACAACGCGAATGGCCATCGGGCCGACATACCGCCCATCTTGGGGACTAGCACCATGGTGAACACCATCGCCAGCATCGGCAGGGTATTCAGCCACAGCAGCGTCACGAGCCAGCCACGCACGCCGTACAACCGATGCGCTTTCGCACGCGCCGCTGAGATTGCGATCCAGCTTTCCTGCATGAAGCTCCTTTGTGGGGCGGGACAGCCTCTTGCTGTCGGGCAATGCCGCGTTTTTCGCATTGTGTCATCGCGCAGATGGCGTCCCCTCCCCTCCACCGTGGGGAAATTCTTAAATCTTCCTAACACTTCCGCCAACCCAATGCCGGCGCGGCTTTGCGGCGAAACAACGTTATTTAACTCTGATTGATACAACGCTAACTGTTGTTCTGAAGTCTCGGCTTCTGGAAGTTGTGATGCCGCATTCGAAGAGGGGCGCAAAGCGCCAATGCTGCGCCGCAAAACACAATCGTCAATTTCGGTTATATTACGCGCCCGGTCGCGCGTGGCACGTCAACGCGCGGCCCCTTCCGCAACCCGCAACGGCAAAACCAACGGGCTTGCGGATGCGCTTATCCGGCGTTGCCCCACATGCCCTGTTGCGGCGCAGTTCTGCGCTTTGAGGCGTATTGGCGGCAATACGCGCCCACCTTTCCTCGCGCTCGCATCTCGCGGCGCCCTGTATCCCCGAGTCGGTACATCGATTGCAGTCCTCACGGAACGCTGTGCGGACAGGGGCCGAGTTCGTCGTGTTGCGACGCACCATTTCGGGGCACAGGAAAGGCCGGCGTACGGTGAATTCGTTCAGTCAGTTTGAGAGAGTGGGTTGTGTTGATCAAAGCAATTCGAAGGGCCGTATCGGCGGTGGTGGTGTGCTTCGCGGCAGCGTCCGCGCATGCGGCCGAGGCCAAGAAGGTGGATGTGCTGCTGGTGGGCGGCGGCATCATGAGTTCAACGCTGGGCGTGTGGCTGCATGAGCTGGAACCCAACTGGTCGATGATGATGATCGAGCGCCTGGATGGCGTGGCCAAGGAAAGCTCCAACGGCTGGAACAACGCCGGCACGGGGCACTCGGCGCTGGCTGAGTTGAACTACACGCCCGAGAAGACCGACGGCCATATCGACATCTCGAAGGCCGTCGAGATCAACGAGTCGTTCCAGATCTCGCGCCAGTTCTGGACCTGGCAGGTCAAGAACGGTGTGCTGACGAACCCGCGCTCGTTCATCAATTCGACCCCGCACATGAGTTTTGTGTGGGGCGACGCAAACGTTCGCTACCTCAAGAAGCGCTACGAAGCGCTGCAGGCGAGCCCGCTGTTCCGCGGCATGCAGTATTCGGAAGACTTCGACCAGATCAGCAAGTGGGTCCCGCTGATGATGGAAGGCCGCGACCGCTCGCAGAAGGTGGCGGCCACGTGGATGCCGGTGGGTACCGACGTGAACTTTGGCGAGATCACGCGCCAGTTCGTGAGCTATCTGCAGCGCCAGCCCAACTTTGCGCTGTCGCTGTCCAGCGAAGTGCGCGACATCAAGCGCAATGACGACGGCACCTGGCACGTCACGTATGTCAACCTGCAATCGGGCGCGCAGCAAGACGTAGACACCAAGTTCCTCTTCATCGGCGCAGGCGGCGGTGCGCTCAAGCTGCTGCAGGCGTCGGGCATTCCGGAAGCGCGTGAGTACGGCGCTTTCCCGGTGGGCGGCTCGTTCCTCGTCACCGACAACCCCGAGGTGGTACAGCGCCATTTGGCCAAGGCATATGGCAAGGCGTCGGTGGGTTCGCCGCCGATGTCGGTGCCGCACCTGGATACGCGCGTGCTTGATGGCAAGCGCATCATCCTGTTCGGGCCGTTTGCGACGTTCTCGACCAAGTTCCTGAAGAACGGGTCTTACCTCGACCTGCTGCGCAGCACGAACACGCACAACGTCATGCCGATGATGCACGTGGGCCTGGACGAGTTTCCGCTGGTGGAATACCTGGCTGGCCAATTGATGCTGTCGGATGACGACCGCTTCAACGCGCTCAAGGAATATTTCCCGAACGCGAAGAAGGAAGACTGGCGCCTGTGGCAAGCTGGTCAGCGCGTGCAGATCATCAAGCGCGACGAGGCCAAGGGCGGCGTGCTGAAACTCGGCACCGAGATTGTGACGTCGAAGGACGGCACCATCGCGGGCCTGCTCGGCGCATCGCCGGGTGCATCGACTGCGGCGCCGATCATGCTGAGCGTGCTGGAGAAGGTGTTCAAGGACAAGGTAGCCACACCCGCGTGGCAGCAGAAGATCCGGCAGATCGTGCCGAGCTACGGCACCAAGCTCAACGACAGCCCGGCGAAGGTCTACGAAGAGTGGGTCACCACGGCCAACGCATTGCAGTTGAGCCCGCCGCCGCAGATCGACATGCGTGTAGCGCCGGCTGCCAAGCCTGCGGCACCGCAACCTGCCAAGGCCTCGGCGGAGATGGCGCTGTAATCCCGCTGCCTTCGCTTTGCATCAACGCATTTCGCCCCGCGCCGCCGGGGCGATTTCTTTTGTGCGCTAGAAAGCGAAGTGGGCCAGTCCGGCGCAAACCAACCGATTCGGGTGTCACCTTGAAACACAGCTTGATCTCTGGGATTGCCGTTGCGCTGGCCCTATTGGTCTCCGCCGCGCACGCCGCGCCCGATTGCGTGGGCACCGCCGCGCCGTTCTTTGAAACCGGCGAAATCCAGTGGCAGTGGAACGCGGCGCTCAAGGCCCACGAGCACATGATCTGCGGCGATGCCACCACGCCGGGCAAGCCGTTCATCCAGATGCTGAAGTTTCCGCCCCACTACGTGGGCGGCCGCCACAACCACCCGATTGACCGCGTGGTGATCGTGGAAAGCGGCAAGTGGATTTCCACCACCTACGACGGCCCGAAGGGCACGGCCGAAGAACACGTCATCACCGCTGGCAAGAAGTACTACGAGCCGGCGTATTACGACCACAGCTTCGCCACCGGTGAAGACGGCGCGGTCATCTATGTGCTGGGTTGGTCCGGCCCGAACATCCGCCTCGACCCAAACTACAAACACGCAGATTGAGCGATCGGGCCGCTAGGGAACGCGGCTCAGATCACATCGCCCAGGTCACGCACATCGGTACCGGTGCAGCACGCGAGGATCTCGGCCGGTTCCTCGCTGACGGACAGATAGACGTGACCAACGGCGCTGTCGAAATACAGGCTGTCGCCCGGCGCCAGGCGAAACGCTTCGCCGTTCTCGAAGCGCAATTCGATTTCGCCGCCGAGCACGAACACGAACTCTTCGCCAGGGTGGCGAATGTAGTCGGGAAAATCATCGACCGAGCGCGCGCGGATGTGCGCGCGCATCGGCAGCATGCGTTTGCCGGTCAGCGCATCGGCCAGCATGCCGTATTCGTAATTCGGCGTGTCGTAGATGACTTGGCCGCCCGAGGGCGTGAAGGTCGGACGCAGTGGTCCGGCGTCCGGCGTCCGGCGTCGGCCCAGCAGTTGCTCGAACTCCAGCCCCAAGGCTTGCGCGAGGCCGGCAAACTTCTCATACGTCAGGGCAATGTCGCCGCGTTCGGCCTTGGAGATGGTCGACAACGCCACGCCAGAGCGCTCCGATAGCTCCTGCAGCGTCAACCCACGTGCCTTGCGCGCCTCACGGATGCGCGCACCCACTTCCTGATGGTTGAGTTGCGCCGGCGCCTCATCGGCAGGTAAATCGTGTTGGATGGCGGCTTTTGTGCTCGATGCCACGCGCTGTCTCCGGGTTTTCTCGTATACGAGAATTTAATTTTTCTCGTATACGATAACTTAAACCCTTGCCAGCCTCCAACCCCTAGGAGAGCCCCGTGTCGACACTCGCCCTCGACAGCCGCCCTGCGCTGTCACGCACGCAAGTCATTGCCGCCACCACCATCGGCACGGCGCTGGAGTTTTACGACTTCACGATCTACAGCTACTTCGCCATCCAGATCGGGCAACTGTTCTTTCCATCGGCCTCGCCGGTGAACCAGTTCCTCTTGTCGATTGGCGTATTTGGCGTGGGCTTTGTGGTGCGGCCGCTGGGCGGCGTGATCATCGGCGCGTATGCCGATCGCGCCGGCCGCAAGAAGGCGATGGTGCTGACCATCATGATGATGGCGCTGTCGTGCGCGCTCATTGCCACCGCGCCCACGTACGCCACGGCGGGCATCTTCGCACCGATGATCGTGCTGGCTGCGCGGCTGATGCAGGGCTTTGCTGCCGGCGGCGAGTTCGGGCCGGGCACCACGTTGCTGGTCGAATACGCCACCGACCGCACGCGAGCGTTCTTCGCCAGTTGGAACTTCGCGGCCACGGCGCTGGGGCTGGCGCTCGGCGCGGCTGTAGCCACACTCATCAACGTGACGCTTTCCAAGGACGCGGTGCTGGCCTGGGGCTGGCGGCTGCCGTTCCTGCTGGGCATCTTTGCGGCGCCCATGGGCATGCTGATCCGCCGCCGGCTGGAAGAAACGCTCGACGGCCGCGAGAGTGCCGCTGGCCACGCCAAGCCGCAAGGCGCACTCAAGGCCGCGCTCACCACGCATTGGAAACTCACCGTGCTTGGCACGTTTGCAGAGTTGGGCGGTTCGGTGTCGGTGTACATCACCGCGTTCTTCCTGCCGAGCCACGCGGTGCGCACGCTGCATATGTCGCCCACGGCTGCCGTGGCCTCGGGCGTGGTCAGCTCGCTGGTGCTGTTCGTGGCGGCGCCGATTGCCGGCCGCCTGGCCGATCGCTACACCCGCAAGCGCGTGCTGATCACCTCGCGCATCATCATGCTGCTGGCCGTGTACCCGGCGTTTGCGTTTCTGGGCGCGCACCCGACACCGCTCGTGCTGTATGCCGTATCTGCATTGCTGGCGGTGTTCGTGGCCGCGCAGATCGTGCCGGTGCTGGTGATGATTCCCGAGCTGTTTCCCAAGCACGTGCGCGCCACGGGCATTGCGCTCACGTATGTGGTGAGCGCATCGTTCTTCGGCGGGTTCTCGCCGTTCATTGCGAGCTGGCTGGTGGAGCGCACTGGCAACTCGCTGGCGCCAGCGTGGTACGTAGCGGCGGCATGCCTGGTGTCATTGGTGCCGGTGATCTGGCTGCGCGACCGCACGGGTGAAGCGCTCTAAATGGATTGAGGACTGCTATGTCACACAACGACCCACTCGTCAGCCTGTCCGCCGTGGAACTGCGCCGGCTGATCGGCGCCAAGGAAATCTCGCCCGTCGAGCTGCTCGATGCCTGCATTGCGCGCATCGAAGCCATCAACCCCGCCGTCAACGCCGTCACGGCAACGTGCTTTCCGCAGGCGCGTGAAGCCGCAAAAGCCGCCGAGCGCGCGGTGCTCAAGGGCGAACCACTCGGCCTGCTGCACGGCCTGCCGCTGGGCGTGAAAGACCTGGAAGACACAGCCGGCTTGCTGACGACGTACGGCTCCCCCACCGCGCGCAGCAACGTGCCAACGCAGGATGTGTTGCTGGTCGAACGCCTGCGGGCTGCGGGCGCCGTGCTGGTGGCGAAGACGAACGTGCCGGAGTTCGGCGCGGGCGCCAACACGCGCAACCCGGTGTGGGGTGCCACCGGCAACCCGTTCAACCCGATGCTGAATGCGGGGGGCTCGTCCGGCGGCGCGGCGGCGGCGCTGGCGTGCGACATGCTGCCCGTCTGCACCGGATCTGACACTGGGGGCTCGCTGCGCATTCCGGCCTCCAAATGCGGCGTGGTGGGCTTTCGGCCGTCCCCTGGGCTGGTGCCAAATTCGCGCAAGAAGCTGGGCTGGACGCCCATCTCCGTGGTCGGCCCGATGGGGCGCACGGTAGCCGAAGCGTGCCTGCAACTCGCAGCCACAGCCGGCCTCTCGGCGAGCGATCCACTCAGCTATGCCGTAGACCCGCTCAGCTTCATCACGCCCTCCCCCATCGACCTGTCCACCCTGCGCGTCGGCTGGACGGAGGACTTCGGCTGCTGCGATGTCGACGCCAGCATCCGCTCCGTCTTCCGCGAGCGCATTGCCGCCATCGCGCCGATGTTCCAATCGTGCGAGCCGGTGCAGTTCGATTTGGGCGACGTGCACCGCTGCTTTGACGTGATCCGCGCAGAGAGCTTCGTCGCCGGCCTGCACGACGCATACACGCGCGATCCGGCATCGATCGGTCCCAACTCGCGTGCCAACTACGAGCTGGGCGCCGCGATGACGCTCGCCGATTGCGCGTGGGCGCAGGCCGAGCAAACGCGCATCCTCAAACGCTTCCAGGCAGCGTTCAGTCAGTACGACGTAATCCTCTCGCCGACGACGCCGGTGTCGCCGTTCCCGTGGACCGAGCTGTACGCCACGCACATCGACGGCCGCGCGCAGGAGAATTACTACCGCTGGCTGGCACTGACCTACGTCGTTACGCTCACCACGCATCCGGCACTGTCATTGCCGTGCGGCGTGGACCAGGCCGGCATGCCGTTCGGCCTGCAGATCGTCGGCCCCTTTCATGGCGACCGCAAAACGCTGGCCGTGGCGCACGCGCTTGAGCAGGCGTTCGACGCGTCTGCTACGCTGCGTCGTCCACGTCCGGACCTCGCCAAGCTGGCACAACCGACGCCCGCCCTGCAATCCATCGTGACCGCGCCGCCGGTGTTTGATGCTGTGACGAGCAGCGCAGGCACCTCGGCGGTCTGAACCTACAACGGATCTCTCCTTCTCAACATGTCCGACATCCAACGCTTCCACACCAAACCCCGCATGAGCCAGATCGTCATCGCCAACGGCGTCGTACATCTGGCTGGCCAAGTGCCCGACGCCGCCTTCGATTTCAAGTCCGTCACCGAGCAGACCAACAACATCCTCGCGCGCATCGACGCGCTGCTGGCGGAAGCCGGTGTCGACAAGACGCGCCTGATCTCGGCCAACATCTGGCTGACCGACGCCAAGCACTTCGCCGAGCTGAACGCCGCGTGGGACGCCTGGGTGCCGGCCGGTCACGCGCCCACACGCGCCTGCGTGCAGTCGGGCCTGATGCGCCCGGGCATCGACGTGGAAATCGCCGTGACGGCGCTGGCGAAGTAAAGGCGAACGGATCATGCGCTTTGACACCCTAGTGCTGGGCGCCGGCATTGTCGGCGTATCGGTGGCGGTGCATCTGCAAAAACGCGGGCGCGCCGTCGCCCTCGTGGATCGCCGTGCGCCGGGCTTTGAGACGTCGTTCGGCAATGCGGGGCTGATCCAGCGCGAGGGTGTGTATCCGTATGCGTTTCCGCGCGATCTGTCGACGCTGCTGCGCTACGCGGGCAATACGTCGGCAGATGTGCACTACCACCCCGGCGATCTGCCCCGGCTGTTGCCCTTCCTGTGGCAGTACTGGCGCAATTCGCACCCAGCGCGGCATGCGGCCATCGCACAGGCGTATGCACCGCTCATTGCGCACAGCGTGAGCGAGCATCGCGCGCTGGCGGAAGCGGCCGGCGCCACGCACCTGATCCGCCCGAGCGGCTGGATCAAGGTCTTCCGCAATGCCGCCACGCAAGATAAGGAAACGCGCAACGTCGAGCGCTGGCAACGCGAATACGGCGTCGCCTTTGAAGCGCTGGACCCGGCACGCCTGCGCACGGTCGAGCCCCATCTGGACACATCGCTGCTGGGCGGCCTGCGCTACACGGAAGCCGATTCCGTGAGTGACCCCAACGCGCTGGTCACCGCCTATGCGAAGTACTTCGAGCAACTTGGCGGCCGCCTGGTTGAAGCCGATGCCAACACGCTCACGCCCAACGCGCCGTGGCTGCTGCAAACCAAGACCGGCGAACTGCGCGCGGACAACGTCGTCGTCGCCATGGGCCCGTGGGCGGATGTGCTGACCTCGCGCCTGGGCTATAGCCTGCCGCTGGCCGTCAAGCGCGGTTACCACATGCATTACGCACCGGCGGACGGTGCGCAGTTGAACCACCCGGTACTGGATGCCGATGGCGGTTATGTATTGGCCCCGATGGCACGTGGCATCCGCCTGACCACCGGCGCGGAACTCGCGCACCGCGACGCGCCGAAAACGCCCGTGCAGTTGAACGCTGTCGAACCTGTCGCACGCACGCTCTTCCCGCTGGCCGAACGTATCGATGCGGAACCGTGGATGGGCGCCCGCCCCTGCACGCCCGACATGCTACCGATCATCGGGCCGGCGCCGCACCACGCGAACATGTGGTTCGCGTTTGGCCACGCGCACCACGGTTTGACGTTGGGGCCGATCACCGGGCGCTTAATTGCAGAAATGATGGCGGGCGAAACACCGGCTGTGGATGCTCACCCGTTCCGTGCGCAACGCTTCTGGGATTCGGCTCGCTAGTTCAGGTCAGGTCAGGTCAGCCCGGCCTGGCACAGGCACTTGATCGACCGGCAATCATCCGGCCCGCGTCGCGGCAACTTTCAGCGCAGAAACCCGCCCGTCGTACGGCCTGCCCGCTCCAGCGAAATCCGCCGCACTGCAGCGCCACCGACATACCCCACTTCATGTCCACCACAGGTGCCGCACTTTGCTTTACGCTGCACCGCCTCAACACTCTCCGATATTCGATTCGCCATGAAACGCCTGCTACTGACCGCGCTGTGCCTGTCGAGCACCGCTGCCTTTGCCAATGGTCCGGTCCTGCTGGAGACCCCGATCACGTACCTCCCGGATGCAGGCGTGGTGCAGTCGGTCAAGGATGAATGCAAGATCGAAGACATGCTGGCCCGTCATGTGGGCGGCGTGCTGCGCAAGCTCGACAAGACCGACAACGTGACCATCGCATCGGGCAGCAATGCTGGCGACGCCGATGTGCTGCGTTTGCAGATCTCGCACGTGCTGGGCGTGGGCGGTGGCGCATGGACGGGCCCCAAGGCCATCACGGTGGTGGCCTCACTGGTCCAAGGCGGCAAGGTGGTGCGTCAGACCAAGATCAACCGCTGGACGACCGGCGGCATGTGGGGCGGCTTCAAGGGAACGTGTTCGATTCTGGAGCGTAGCGCCACCGCCATCGGCAAAGACCTGGGCCGCTGGGCACGTGACCCGTCCTACACGATCAAGAACGAAGACCCGCCCGCCGAAGCCGCATCCGCCCCGGCTGCGCAAACCGTGTCTGCGGAAAAACAGCAGTAACCGTAGCCAGACCGCATGGCATGCGCGCGGATGGCGGGCACCCCCGCCATCGCGCTTTGGGCGTCTGGCGCCAAGCGCGTCAGAACCCCGCCCTAAAACTCCATATCCAGCTCATCAATATCCTCTTTCTCGGCCTTTGCCCCGGCAATCCATTCGGCAACGTGCGGGTGGGCGAGCACGCGCATGCAGTACTCGGCAATCGCCGGATCGAGCTTGACGTCGTAGGTCAGGAATCGCATGACGACTGGCGCGTACATCGCGTCGGCCATGCTGATCTCGCCAAACAGCCAGGGGCCGCCGTACTGTGCAAGGCACTCGCGCCAGATGAGCGTGATCCGCTCGATGTCGTGCTGCGCGCGCGACCAGATGCGGAAGTTCGGAAAATGTGCGCGCAAGTTCATCGGCAATGCAGAGCGCAGCGCGCTGAAACCCGAATGCATCTCGCCGCAGATCGCGCGGCAGTGTGCGCGGGCATGTCGATCGGCGGGCAGCAGCTTGGCCTGGGGCGAGAGTTCGTTGAGGTATTCGGCAATCGCCAGCACGTCCCACACCTTGCGGCCCTCGTGCGTGAGGCACGGCACCAGAATCGACGGCGACAGCAGCAGCAATTCCGCGCGCGATGAGGCGTCGATCGGCACGCTCATCGTCTCGAACGGCAGGCCGCTCAATTTGGCGAGCAACCAGCCGCGCATCGACCACGACGAATAATTGCGGCTGCTGATGGTGAGCGTGGTCAGGTCGGCGGATTTCATCTCGGTCCCCGCGGTTGTCTCGTTTTCCATCCCGTTTCCAATCCGGTGCATGGCCGGCGCCAGGCACCTTGCCGGTGCGCTGCCTGCACCCGTGCGCAGCAAGCGCGCAGGCCACGGTGCGGCCGGCGTGGATGCCGCGCAAAGCCCGTGCCAGTCACCGCCAACGCGCATGCGGTTTCGCACCCACCAGCGCATGTGTTGGCACACGTATTGCCTGCTTCGCTCGACGTGCCTTGCCCTGCGACGCAATCGCCATGAACCTGCTCGCGTATCCCCTCTACCAGTGGCTCTCCGAATGCCTGCGGCCCGCGCGGGCATGGGCCTCGTTCTCGCGGCTGGCGATGGCGCACTGGCCGCCCTCGACCGAGCACCCGACCGGCCGCGCACTCGATGCCTGGCTCGAACTGCTGGAATGCAGCGCGATCACGCACCGCCGCCCGTCGTTTGGCATCGACAGCGTTGAGGTCGACGGCCAAGCGGTGCCGGTGGTGGAAGACACCGCGATGCAAACGCCGTTCGGCACCCTCGTGCATTTCCGCAAGGCCACGCCCACGCGGCAACCGCGTGTGCTGGTTGCCGCGCCCTTGTCCGGGCACTTCGCCACGCTGCTGCGCGGCACACTGCGCACAATGCTGGCCGATCACGACGTGTATGTGACGGACTGGCATAACGCACGCGACATTCCCGTTTCAGCCGGGCGCTTCGGCTTTGATGAATACGTCGGGCACCTGATCGACTTCATCCGCCATATCGGCCCGGACGCACACGTGCTGGCCATCTGCCAACCGACCGTGGCCGCGCTGTCGGCGGTCTCGCTCATGGCCGCCGACAACGACCCTGCGCAGCCGGCCAGCCTCACGCTCATGGCCGGCCCCATCGATTGCCGCGTGGAGCCAACCGCTGTCAACGCATTGGCCAACAGCAAGCCGATCGAATGGTTCGAGAAGAACCTGATCGGCGTCGTACCGCCCGGCTTTGTGGGCGAGCAGCGCCGCGTGTATCCGGGCTTCGTGCAGTTGAGCGCGTTCATGTCGATGAATTCGGATCGTCACGTGCAATCGTTTGAAGAGCTGTACTACCAGCGCGCGAAGGGGGACCCTGCCAAGGCAAACACGATCCGCGCCTTCTACGACGAATATCTCGCCACGTGCGACCTCACCGCCGAGTTCTATCTGGAAACGGTCGAGAAGGTGTTTCAGCAATACGCACTGCCGCGCGGCGAGCTGATGGTCGGCGGCAGACTGGTTGAACCGGCAGCAATCCATCGCACCGCGCTGCTGACGGTCGAGGGCGAGAAGGACGACATCTGTGCAGTCGGGCAAACCGTGGCCGCGCAAGACCTCTGCTCGGGGCTGCCGCCGTATCTGAAGACCCACCATGTGCAAGCCGGTGTGGGGCACTACGGCGTGTTCAACGGCAGCAAATGGGAAAAGCAGATCTACCCGATTGTGCGCGCCACCATCCACGACAACGAGCCCTTCGATGCCAGCACCACCGCCGGCGACGCAGACAACGCCCACCGCGTCACGCTGTGGGCGCTGCTCAATGCACAAGCGTCGAGCCAGACCGTCACGCGCGGGCGCTCGCGCAAGGTGGCGGTCACAAACTGACCCCCAAGGTCGGTGCCAGCGAGGCGTAATTTGGACGGACGAGGATCGAGCCACGAGCGGGTCATTCTCCATCGACGTTGATCGATTCACGGAGGGTTGCGATGAACACTCACACCACGGAGTCCCAACGCGCTGCGAGCCTGTTGCATCCGGGCGGCAACCCCATCCGCCTCAATACGGGCGACTTCGTTGCCATCGATCGCCGCCAGGATGCCAAGTACGAGGCGACCTATCGCCCGCAGGCGCTGTACAGCCGCGCCGACGAAGGCTTTGCCGCCAACAACGAAGCCTTTCTGCTGCATGAGGTCGCCACCAACCGGCCGATCTACCTGGAAGACACGGGCCCGACCGATTTCCACATGCATCTGCCGCCGGGCGCCTTTCAGTTCGTGCTGGTGACGTCGGGCGTGTTTACGTTCGACTACGATGGCCGGCTGCACTACGTCGGCCCCGGCTCGGTGATCCTGCAAAGCGCGATCGTGCATCGGCAGCTTTTCTACACGTGGTCGGGCCTGTCTACGGAAGACAACTTAAGTACGCCGCAAACCGTGGTGCCCGACGCGCTGTCCATGGGGTGCTCAGGCAAGTTCCTCGAAGCGTTCATCACGGATCCGACCACGTTTCCCAACCCCACGATCGTGCCGCCAGCACTGATCAACGAAGCCGAAACGCCGCGCATCGCCTGGAGCCATCCGGTGCATGATCGGCCGGCAGGCGCAGGCTTCTGGGTGCAAGACCCGCTGGAGTTGAATGCGCTCTACAGGCCGTTGGCCGGCGACTCCATCCGATCGCCCGAACCGGTGTACGTGCGCGACACCGGCATCGAAGCGCCAAGCGGCCAGCTTGTGACGGGACACCTCATCGCCACTGACCCGCACGGTGAATCGAGCCTGCCCAAGAGCCAGGCGGGCACGGTGGACGCGGCTTCCTTTTCGAAGGGCGAGGTGGTCATCTACCGCGTCATTCGCGGCACGGCTGAATTCAAGGACGGCGCGGGCAATACGTTTGAACTGACCGCCGGCGACGTGGTGACGGCGGGCCAGCATTCGGTCGCGCTCGTCGGCATGAGCGAAGACACGCAGATTCTCCGGCTCGGCCTGCTGAAGAACATCGAACAGCTGCGTAGCTGGACGCGCGCGCAATGCGAAGAGATCGACGGTTTGGCGGGCCGCATCATCACCAGGACCGAGACGCGCCCGCAGCGGACCGAGGGTAAGCCGGTCGGGTATCTCTACGAAACCTACGAAAGGGCCGCCGCATCCAACGGAAACACCGGCCGCGTCAGCATGGCAAACGGAAACCGGCTGTAGTCCGAACTCGTCACGCCGCCGCCGTCGCACTCGACCACAGCCTTGGCAATCGGCACGAATACGGGTCGGCAATACATGCGCGACTTCAGCAGCACGAAGCGCGCGGCATGCGGGTCCACGCTGATATGCGTGAAGATGCCGAGGTCCCAATGCTCCTGCGGTGTCTCCGCCACAACCACCTGCGCAGCGCCGATGTCGAGCAACGCCGTGCGCCCCATGCGGACGCGCTGGCCGGTGTAGGTCGGCCCGGTGATGGTGTATTCGCCGTCGCTGATGGCGGCGACCTTGCCCGTCAATGCGCGCGAGACCGGGTACACGCCCAACTGCGTGAGCGACACCTTGTCGCCCACCGGCAGCGTAACGGTGGCGCCCACACCCGCCTCGATCATCGCGGCGACGGCTTCCGGGTCGCACACAGGCCCGACAGCAATGCCGCGCAGTCCTTGTTTCAACGCTTCGTGCAGGACGTGCATGTCGTCGCACGTACCGCCAGACATGCAGTTGTCGCCATGGTCAAGCAGCAGCACGGGGCCGTTGCCCTGAGCGTCTGCCAACTTGGCTGCGCGTGCGATCGAGTCGGTCAGCGGTTCGGAGCGGTAGACGAAGCCTTCACGGTCGGACCAGATGGCATCGGCGATACGTTGGGCTGCGGCGTCAGCGGCTTGCGCGTCGCCGTTGCCAACCACCACGATGGACAGGCACGGCGCGGCGATGTCCGCCAGCCCAAACCCCGCGAGGATCGACACGGCCAGCATGCCCTCCTGCTCCGCCTGCTTGGCTAATGCAACGGCGCGGTGCATCGCGCCTTCATCGGTACGGCTGCGCAGCGTGTGCGTGACCATCGGCAAGCGGCGCCACGCGAGCACCGGGTTCGCGCGGCTAGCCAGCTTGTCGAACAGCAGACGCCCTGCGTGCTCGCCCGTCTCGTACATGTCGACGTGCGGGTACGTCTTGAAACTGACCGCAATGTCCGCCAGGTCGATGAACTTCTGCGTGAGGTTGCCGTGCAGATCCAGCGCAACCGTGATGGGCACATCGGGCACCACGGCGCGCAGGCGTTCGAGCAGGTCGCCTTCGCCGTCATCGCTGTTCTCGGCGACCATCGCGCCGTGCAGGTCGAGCATCAGCGCATCGCACTCCGGCGCGGCAGCGACGATGGCATCGCACAGCGTGGTGTACGCCTCCGCCGCCACGCGCCCGCTCGGGTTGGCCCCCGCGATGACGGGCACGACGATCTCCGCGCCCGCCGCCTCGGCCAGATCAATGAATGCACCGGCTGCCGTGCGCGTGCCCTTGGCAGCGCGGTAAGCGTCGGCGCCATAGTGCGGATGAAACGAGGCCAGCGGCGTCGGCACCGGCGAGAACGTGTTGGTCTCGTGATTGAAGCGGGCGATCAGGATGCGCATGGGCGTGTGTCGGTTACGAGCGGCCGGCGGCCTGCAGCATCGCGTGCAGCAGCACGTTGGCCCCGGCTTCCAAGTGTTCGGGGCGGGCGTCTTCGATTTCGTTGTGACTGATGCCGTCCTTGCACGGCACGAAGATCATCGCGGTGGGCGCCACGCGGGCGAGATAGACGGCGTCATGGCCTGCGCCGCTGATCACGTCCATCTCCGACAAGCCGAGCTGCCGCGCGCCGTTGCGCACCGCGTCCACCAGCGTCGCGTCAAACGGCTGCGGCGGAAAGTACACGACCTGCTTGAGTGCGATGTCGATGCCGCTGCGTGTGCGTAGTTCGGCAACGGCAGCATGCAGCGCGGCGTCCATGTCGGAGAGCACAGCGTCGTCCGCCGCACGCAGGTCGATCGTCATCGACACGCGGCCGGGAATCACGTTGCGCGAATCCGGATGCACGCTCATGCAGCCCACCGTGGCGCGCGCATACGGCGGGCGCTCCAGCGCGATGCGGTTGGCAATGCCGACGAGTTCGGCAGCAGGCAGCAGCGCATCGCGGCGCAACTCCATGGGCGTGGGGCCGGCGTGCGCCTCCATGCCGGTCAGCACCACGTCGTACCAGCGTTGGCCGAGCGCGCCCGTCACCACGCCAATCGTCGTGGCATGGGCTTCCAGCACCGGTCCTTGTTCGATATGCGCTTCGAAGTACGCGCCGACCTGCCGGCCGCCGACCGCCTCGGTGCCTGCATAGCCGATGCTGCGCAGCGCCTCGCCCACGGTCACGCCATCGCGGTCCTGCGCGGCGAGCACGGCGTCCAATGTGAACTCGCCGATGAAGGCGCCGGAGCCCATCATCACCGGCACGAAACGCGAGCCCTCTTCGTTGGTCCACACGGCCACCTCGATGGGCGCTTCGGTTTCGATGCCCGCATCGTTGAGTGTGCGCACCACCTCGATGCCCGCGAACACGCCGTAGTTGCCATCGAACTTGCCGCCCGTGGGCTGCGTGTCGATGTGGCTGCCGGTCATCACGGGTGGCAGTGTGTTGTTGCGGCCGGGGCGCCGTGCGAAGACGTTGCCGATGGCGTCCACACGCACGGTGCAGCCCGCGGCTTCGGCCTGCGCGACGAAGAAGTCGCGGCCCTGGCGGTCGAGATCGGTCAGCGCTAAGCGGCGCACGCCGCCCTTGGGCGTGGCGCCGATGCGCGCCTGCTGCATGAGCGTGTCCCACAGGCGTACGGCGTTGACGCGCAAGGTGGTGTCGAGATGGGTAGTCGTCATGATGGTGTGCGGTTCAAGCGGCAAGTCCAACGCCGAGGTAGCGGTCCTTGACAGCGTCGTCGGCGCGGAAGTCGTCGTTGCTGCCGGTGTAGACCACGCGGCCCTGTTCGATGATCACGTGGCGATCGGCCAGTTGCGTGCAGACCTCCAGGTTCTGCTCCACCAGCAGGATGGACACGCCCGCCTGCTTGATCACCTTCAACTGCGCGACGATCTCTTCCACGATGACGGGCGCCAAGCCCTCGACCGGTTCATCGAGCATCAGCAGGCGCGGGTGGTTCATCAGCGCGCGGCCGATGGCCAGCATCTGCTGCTCGCCGCCGGAGAGGTTCGCGCCACCGTTGCGCCGCCGCTCGTGCAGGCGCGGGAAGATGCGGTAGATGTCGCCCAGTTGCCACGGCGAATCGCGCCGCGCACCGAGCCTCAGGTTCTCTTCCACCGTCAGCAGCTTGAAGATGCCGCGGTGCTCCGGCACCAGGCACAGACCCTGCGCGGCAATGCGATGCGCTGGCTGCCCGGCGATGTCCTTGCCGCGAAAGCGCACATGCCCGCCGCGCGGCGCGACCACACCGGCAATCGCTTTGAGCGTGGTCGACTTGCCCGCGCCGTTGCGGCCGAGCAGCGTCACCAGTTCGCCCTCGCCCACCGTGAGCGCCACGCCCTGCAGCACGTGGCTCTTGCCGTAGTAACCGTGGAGGTCTTCAACATCGAGGATCATCGTCGCCGTCACTTCTTGCCTCCCGTGATCATGTTCCCCAGGTACGCGGCACGCACGCGCGGGTCGGCACGCACGGCATCGGGCGTGCCCTCCATCAGCACCTTGCCCTGCTGCATCACGGTGATGGTGTCGGAGATGTCCATGACGATGTCCATGTTGTGCTCGATCAGCACGACGGTGTGGTCGTGCGCCAAGCCACGGATGAGCGCCTTCATGGCCGGCAGGTCGTCCACGCCCATGCCGGACGTCGGCTCGTCGAGGAAGATCGCGCGCGGGTTGGCGGCCAGCGCCATGCCCACTTCCAGCCGGCGCTGCTGGCCGTGCGAGAGCGCAGCGGCCGGTGTGTCGGCCAGGCGCGGCAATTCGAGCCGATCGAGCACGCGGTCTACTGTGTCGGTACAGGCCAGATCGCCCTGCGGCAATCGCCAGCCGTGCATGGCGCGGCGCGGCGTGGTGCCGAGCGCCGCCAGGCGCAGGTTCTCGCGCACGGACAGGTTCGGGAACAGGCTCGTCACCTGGAACGACCGCGCAATGCCACGCTGCACGCGCTGATAGTCGGCCTCGCGCGTCACGTCATGACCATCGAAGACGATGGTGCCGCTGGTGATCATGCGTGTGCCCGTGAGCATGTGGAACAGCGTCGTCTTGCCCGCGCCGTTGGGGCCGATGACGGAGTGCACCGTGCCGGGCAGTACGCGCAAATCGACGCCACCCAGTGCGGTGAACTTGCCGTACTGCTTGACGATGCCGGTGGCTTGCAGGATGGGGGCGGTGCTCATGCGCGTTCCTCCTGAACAGCAGGTGAATTGCGCGGCGTGCGCACGCGTTGCCACAGCTTCTGCCCGAGCCCGAACAGCCCGCGCTGCATGAACAGGCTCACCGCAATCAGCAGGAAGCCCAGCAGCATCAGCCAGCGCGGCCACAGGCTGGAGAGCCAATCCGACAGCAGCACATAGAACGCCGCACCCAGCACCGAGGCAAACACATTGCCCGTGCCGCCGATGACGGTCATCACCAGGATCATCTCGCTGACGTGGTAGTCGATGTTCGCCAGCGGCGCGATGCCCGTGAGCATGGCGTGCAGGCCGCCTGCCAACCCCGTGACCGCACCCGAGATGACGAACGCCAGCAGCTTGAATGCCTTGACGTTGTAGCCGACGGCGAGCGCGCGTTCTTCGTTGTCGCGAATCGCCAGCAGCGTGCGGCCGAACACCGATTCCGTCACGCGCTGCACCAGGAAGAACACGATCAGGAACAGCACTGCCACGAATGCGTAGAACGTCCACGACGATGCAGTGAACGCGGGGCGCGGAATGTCGAGCAAGCCGTTGTCCCCGCCCGTGAGCGACGGCGTGGTGTAGGCCAGGAAGTAGAACATCTGTGAGAAGGCCAGCGTGAGCATGACGAAGTACGTGCCGCGCTGGCGGATGGCAAACCACCCCACCGCCGCCGCCACGACTGCGCCCACCACCACGGCCAACACGATGGCCACCGGCATCGGCAACGACAGCTTCGTCAGGCCAACGCCCACCGCATAACTGCCCAGCCCAAAGAAGATGCCCTGCCCGAACGAGAGCAGCCCCGTGTAGCCGAGCAACAGGTTGCAGGCCATCACGGCCATGGCGTAGACCAGCACTTCCGTCGCCAACGTGCCGGACGTCAACATCAGCGGCAACACCAACGTCACGCCCAGCGACAGCCACCAGAAGCGGTAACGCGCGAATCCATTCAACGTGGCTTGCATCATCCCCTCCCCAGCAGGCCGTGCGGGCGCAGCAGCAGCACCGCCGCCATCGCCACGTAGATCATCAGCCGCGCGCCTTCGGGCCACAGCGTGCTCATCAGGCTTTGCACGATGCCCACCAGCAGGCCGCCGACCAGCGCCCCCGCAAAGCTGCCCATGCCACCCACGACCACCACGACGAAGGCAATGCCGAGTGCCTCCACGCCCATGAAAGGCTCCGCGCCGCGGATGGGCGCGGCCAGCACACCGGCCACCGCCGCCGTGGCTGCACCCAGCGCAAACATCAGACTGAACAAGCGAAACACGTTGATGCCGAGCAGCGACACCATCTCGGTCGATTCACTGCCCGCGCGCACCGCGCTACCGAGCCGCGTGCCTTCGAGCAGCCACCACAGCCCCATCGCCAATACCGCGGTAAAGCCGATCACGAACAGGCGGTACTTTGGATAGACGAAATCACCCCACATCACCACGCCCTGCAGCGCATCGGGCGGTGGCACATCCACGCCCAGCGGGCCCCACGCCACGATGATCAGTTCCTGCACCGCCAGCGCGAGCCCCACGGTGATGAGGATGTGGAACTCGTGCGCCTGCGCATAGACGTGGCGCAGCAGCACCTTCTCCGTCACCCACGCCAGCGCGCCGATGACGATGGGCGCGAGCACCAGCGCGAGCCAGAAGTTCATGCCCATCTGCAGGGCCTGAAAGCAGAGATACGCGCCCAGCGCATAGAACGCGCCGTGGGCGAAATTGACGAAGCGCAACAGCCCGAAGATGATCGACAGCCCCACCGCCAGCAGGAAGTAGAGCATGCCGATCCCCACGCCGTTGACGACCTGGAGCAGGTAGACGTTCATTGCGTTTGCAGAGATTGCACTCGGGAAGACAAGCGCCCGCGCTTCATGAGTGGAAGCCGGGCGCGCGGCAGATCAGGCCAACTTGCACTGCGTCTGTTCGACCGGCAGGAAGGCCTTGCCGACAGCGACGATCTCGGCAAAATCGTCCTTGTCCTTCATGCGACCCTTCGGCTTGCCCTTGAGCAGGTAGTAGTTTTTGAGCACCTGGTGGTCGGCCGCGCGAATCTCTTCGGGGCCAGTCAGGCCGTCGTACTTCATACCCTGCAGCGCGGCAATCACGGCCTTCGGGTCGGCACTGCCCGCCTTGGCCATCGCGTCGAGCAGGATCTTCGTGCAGGTGTACGAACCCGCCAGACTGTAGTTCGGGTTGGTCTTGAACGCGGCCTGCGTGCGCTTCACCAAGTCGCGGTTGGCGGGCGACTCCACGTCGTGCCAGTACTGCGCGCCGAAGTACACGCCGTCGCACAGGTCCGCGCCCAGCGATTCGAATTGCTCCAGCCCCGACGCCCACGCCACCAGGATCGTCACGTTCTTCTTCATGCCAAAGCTCACCGCCTGGCGCAGCGTGTCGGACGATTGCGAGCCGAAATTCAGGATCAGCAGCACGTCCGGCTTGGCGGCCATCGCGTTGGTCAGGTAGCCGCTGAATTCTTTCTCGGTGAGCGCGTGGTAGCTGTTGCCCACGTGCTCGATGCCCTTTTCCTTGAAGATGTTCTTGGCGGCCGACAGCAGCCCGTCGCCAAACACGTACTGCGGTGTGATGGTGTACCAGCGCTTGGCCTTGGGCATCGATTCGATCAGCGGGCGCACGGTGCGCTCGATGGCGCCGTAGGTCGGCACCGACCAGCGGAACGTCGCGCGGTTGCAGTCCTTGCCGGTAATCTCATCGGCGCCTGCGGTGGTAATGAACACGCCGCCAAACTTCTCCGCCTCCTTGCCCATCGCCAGCGATTCGGAAGAGAGAATGCCGCCCGCGAAGTAGCGCGCGTTCTTCTGCTGCGCGAGTTCCTGCACCTTGCGCACCGCCGTGGCGGGCTTGCCTTCGGTGTCGAGCACGCTGTACGCCAGCGGCCGGCCCAGCACCTTACCGTATTGCTCCACGGCCAGCTTCATGCCCAGGTCGGCAAACTTGCCGTTGGCGGCAAACGGGCCGGACATCGGCACCGGGCACCCAAGTTCGATGGCATCGGCCGCAAACGCAGAACGGGCCTGCAGCACCGACGCGGGCACGGCGGACAGCGCCGCCAGTTTGAGCAAGTCTCGACGATTCAAAGCGCACTCCTTGGGTTCGTGTGTGTGGGACAGAACAAGCGCCTGGAGCCACCTGGAGTGGCTTCCTCCTAGCCTGACCGGCGAGGGTTCCGCCGACCATCGTGTCGAGCAAGAACCAGACCAGTTTCTTATATTTGTTATGATAAATAGGCGAAATCATCATAGAAGCCGCATCCGCGGCGCGTCAACGGCGAAGCCGTCGGTGTTTACGCCAAGGTGTGTGCGGCGGAAGTGTCGGGCGACGATGCGGAAATGCGGTGCGTGCGCACGCTCCAAGGGCATGCATGCACCACGTCGGTCACGCCAAGCGGCACGACCCCGCAGTTAGAATGCGCGCAACAAGGAACGGACATCCATGGCCACACTCGGAGCAGGCAAGACAGCGTCGATCGGCATCCGCAAGCAGAAGCGCGCCGACCTCGTAGCCGAAGAACTCAAGCGGCTGATCACGCAGCGCAACCTCAAGCCCGGCGACAAACTCCCGCAGGAGATCAAGCTGCAGGAGACCTTTGGCGTGAGCAAGGGCACCATCCGCGAGGCGCTCAAATCATTGGAGGTGCAAGGGTTGGTAAGCGTGAGCACCGGGCCCACCGGCGGCGGCACCATCGTCGAGGTGCCGCTGGACCGCACGTTCCAGCTCATGCAGAACTATCTGTTCTTCAAAGATATCGGCATTGCGGACGTCTACACCGTGCGCCGGCTGCTTGAGCCTGAACTGGCCGCCGGTGCCGTGCCGCATCTGACCGAAGATGATTTCCGCGCGCTCGAGCACACCATCGACCTGTGCGATCCGGCGTCGGCCAAGGCCGCTGCGCCGCTCGACCAACGCCAGGAAGACCTGAGCTTTCACGACATCCTGGCCGCCGCCAACCCCAACCCGATGCTGCGGTTCTGCTGCGAGCTGATCAACGAAATGATTCGGCAGCTCGTGGTGTTTGGCAACGAGACCCCGGCCAAGGAGCACGCCAAGTTCGGCGCGTCCAACGTCAAGTTCCACCGACAGATTCTGGATGCGGCCCGCGCGCGCGACGCCGAAACCGTGCGTGCGCTCATGAGCACGCACATGGAAGACTGCACGCACCATGTCACGCGGATGAAGGGCCGCGTGCACGGCCGTCTTGTGCTCGACTCTGAGATGCCGCGCCGCAATCGGCCGCTGATCGACGAACACGACGACAGCGGCGACGACGCCTGACAGCTCAGTAAGTCTTGTACGGCAGAAACTTGCCGCTCATCACGATGCGCACCCGATCGCCCTTGGGGTCGGGCTCGCGCGTGAGGTCCATGTTGAAGTCGATCGCGCTCATGATGCCGTCGCCAAACTCCTCGTGGATCAGCGCCTTGAAGGTCGTGCCGTACACGCTGATGAGTTCGTAGAAACGGTAGATGAGCGGGTCGGTCGGCACGGCCGTCGGCAGCGAGCCTTTGTACGGCGTCACCTGCAGCAGCATGACGGCCTCTTCAGGCAAATCCAATGCCACGCCCACCGCTTTGGCCTGCGCTTCGGTCAGCGTCATCTGGCCCAGCAGCGCTGCGGTGCTCCACTCTTTACTGTGGCCGATCATCTCGGCCAATTGCGCCCACGTCAGTTGCTTCTTGATCTTCTGCAGGACGATCAGATCGGTTACGTCTTCGCGTTGCATGGCAGCTCCTTGGGTAGGGGGGAGAAAACAGCATGCAACACGAGCAAGGTCAATGCCAACCAGCAAACGCCGCGCCCCTTGCCTTACAGCGCTCGCGCAGATGGCGGCGATGCCGCCATTGCGCTGAAGAGCACGGCGCAAACGCGCGTCAGAACCAGTGCATGATCCCGGTGTACACGCCTTGCTGGCTGGAGCCCGGCGTCGGCTTGCCGCCACCCGCCTCGACCGAGAAGGCCGCGTTGTTGCCATTCAGAACCGTGCCGATGGTGCCGTACAGCAGCGTGCGCTTCGAGAAGTAGTAGTTGGCGCCCACCGTCAGCAGCGTGCCGTTTCCTGCGCCCTGGTTGCGGTTCGCGCGGTATGCGCCGCCAATCAGCGTCAAAGCCGGGCTGATCTGATAGTTCGCCCCCAACCAGTACATCTGCTGCAGGGTCGCGCCGTTCGGGTTATCCGCATCCACCGCGGTTTTGCCGCCCGACTGGATGCGGCTGTAACCGCTGAACAGCTTGAGGTCGCCAATCTGGTACGTGCCGCCCGCCGTGAACAAACGGGAAGACGTAAAGAGGTTGGTGAACTGCCCGTTGGTGTCACGAATTTCTTCGTAGAAGGCCTTGAGCATCAGCGGGCCGCTTTGGTACGCCAGCGCGCCGGCAAGCTGTTTGCCCGAGTTGAAGTTCCCCGCCGTGCCGTTCAGGCCGGCCTGCGCGCGGAACGAAAAACCACCCCAGGTCGGCGAGTTGTAGGTGATCGCCTTCGGACGCGAGCCCCAGGTGCGATTCATCTGCAGGGTGGCGACGCTCATGTTCTGCAGACCCATCGGATCGATCGACCATGACTCGCCATCGGGAATACCCATCGCGCGGCCGAGCAACAGCGTGCCGTAGGTGGTGCTCGACAGCCCCACAACCGCGTAACGATTGAAAAGCGCATCGGATGAACCGGAGGCCGAGTTGAAGCCGTTCTCGAGGTTCATCACGGCAGACAGCCCGCCGCCCAGATCCTCGGAGCCCTTCAGGCCCCACATGCTGGTCCCCCACTGATTGCCGCCGTACTGCAGGTTGCTGGCGGTGCCGTTGGCAGTCGCAATCTTGTTCGTGTAATCGAGGCCGCCACCAACGCGGCCATACAGCGTGACACTGCTCTGTGCGGTGGCCAGGCCGCTGGTGGCAACCAGCAGCACCGCAGCGGCGGCCTTGGCCACCGTGGTCATTCGCAGGGATGGGGTCTTGGTTTGCATTGCTTCCGTCTCCTCAATTTGGCGTTGTCTTTGTGCGTTGCGAGCCGATTCTCGTGGCGGGCTCGGACAGGAGAATGGGCAGGATTGACAGCGCTGTCAATGTAGGGACTTGCCCTAGTTTTTCGCCGATGCGCATCGCTGCAAGGCATTCGAGAAATGGCGTGTGGCGCCCTCGACCCTAGGGCAAATCCCGAGATTGACAGCGCTGTCAATTTTGACCATTCTGCAGTCCCAACCGGCGCGTGAACCGGATGCCCGTGCCGGCCAGAGCGCCCATCGTGCGTGATGGCGACGAATCTTCATGTGCGCCAGCCGCCCCTGCGGCTAGCCACACGAGCCGTCGATGTACTACCGTCCTAATCTGCTGTACATCTGCATCCGGACGGCACCAGCCAGAACAAGAACGCGTTCATGATCAGGCTGCCAGCCGGCATAGCGTTCTGAATGACAACATCAATGAAGAAGGAGACCTACATGCTTTCACGCGTACTGAACACCATTGCCGCCGCAGCGGTTCTCACCTTCGCAGCCACGTCGGCCCACGCCAGCAAGGAAGCACCGGTGATCGGCTTCTCGATCGACGACCTGCGTGTCGAGCGCTGGACGCACGACCGCGACTACTTTGTCGAGTCGGCCAAGAAGCTGGGCGCGACGGTCAACGTGCAGTCGGCCAACGCCAACGAAGCCAAGCAGATCGCACAAATCGAAAACCTGATCGCGCAGAACGTCGACGTGCTCGTGATCGTGCCGTTCAACTCCAAGGTGCTGGGCAACGCCATTGCCAGCGCCAAGAAGAAAGGCATCAAGGTGGTGTCGTATGACCGCCTGATCCTGAATGCCGACGTGGACGGCTACGTGACCTTCGACAACGTAAAGGTGGGCGAGCTGCAGGCGCAGGGCGTGGTCAAGCTGGCGCCCAAGGGCAACTACTTCCTGCTGGGCGGCGCTTCCACCGACAACAACGCCCGTCTGCTGCGCGAAGGCCAGATGAAGGTGCTCAAGCCGTACGTCGACAAGGGCGATATCAAGATCGTGGGCGAGCAATGGACGCCAGAGTGGGATCCCGCCAAGGCGCAGAACATTGTTGAGAATGCGTTGACCGCTAACAACAACAACATCCAGGGCATCGTCGCCTCGAACGACGGCACGGCCGGCGGCGCGATCCAGGCGCTGGCACGCCAGAAACTGGCGGGCAAGGTGCCGGTGTCGGGCCAGGATGCTGATCTGGCCGCCGTGCGCCGCGTGGCCGAGGGCACGCAAGCCATGACGGTGTATAAGCCGATCAAGGAAATTGCCGCCACCGCCGCTGAAATCGCCGTCGACTTCGTCAAGGGCACTGCGCCCAAGTTCAACACCAAACTGAACAACGGCAAGAAGGACGTCGACACCATCCTGCTGACGCCGACGCTGCTGACCAAGGACAACCTGGACGTGGTCGTCAAGGACGGCTTCTATACCAAGCAGCAGATCTCCGGCAAGTAAGAGACCGCTGAAAAATGATTCTGACGGCCCCGAAGTTTCAACCTCGCCTCCTTGCCGTACTACTTGTACTGCCCGCGTCGGCGTTGAACCGTCAGAACCGCTTCGCTTCATTTTGCAACGGTCTCTAAGCCGGTCGCAGTGATATGCAGTTGTCGTCAGTCGTAGTGCGTAGGAGGCAGCCATGAGCAGTAACGGCACCCTGTTCGAGATGCGCAACATCGTGAAGTCGTTCTCCGGTGTGCGCGCGCTCGACGGCGTGAGCCTGGCAGTCAAACCAGGTGAATGCGTCGGTTTGTGCGGGGAGAACGGCGCCGGAAAGTCCACCCTCATGAAGGTGCTGTCGGGGGTCTACCCCTACGGCACCTTCGAGGGCGAGATCGAATGGGAAGGTCAACCGCTGCGCGCGCATTCCGTGCGCGACAGCGAGCGTGCAGGCATCGTCATCATCCATCAGGAACTGATGCTGGTGCAGCAGCTCTCCGTCACGGAGAACATCTTCCTCGGCAACGAGATCACCAAACCGGGCGGCCGCATGGACTACGACGCCATGCACGCCAAGGCCGAACAGCTCCTCGCACGCCTGCGCCTGACCGACGTGAACGTGGCCGCGCCCGTGATGAATTACGGTAGCGGCCACCAGCAGCTCTTCGAAATTGCCAAGGCGCTGGCCAAGAACGCGCGCCTGCTGATCCTGGACGAACCGACGTCGTCGCTGTCGGCCAAGGAAATCGAGGTGCTGCTGTCCATCATTGAAGACTTGAAGCGCAGCGGCGTGGCGTGCGTCTATATCTCGCACAAGCTGGACGAGGTCAAGCGCGTGTGCGACACCGTCACGGTCATCCGCGACGGCAAGCACATCGGCACGCGGCCCGCCGCTGACATGACCATCGACAACATCATCACGATGATGGTCGGCCGCGAAATGACCTCGCTCTTCCCCAAGGTGGAACACACCGTGGGCGAGGTGGTGATGGAAGCGCGCAATGTCACTTGCTGGGACGTCACCAACCCCAACCGCAAGCGCGCCGACAACGTGAGCTTTGCCGTGCGCAGTGGCGAGATCCTCGGCATTGCCGGCCTGGTGGGTGCGGGGCGCACAGAGATGGTGTCCGCGCTGTTCGGCGCCTACCCCGGCCGCTCCAGCGCCGAGATCACGATGCAAGGCAAGCCGATCAAGGTCGGCTCACCGGCCGAAGCGATCGCCAACGGCATCTGCCTCGTCCCCGAAGACCGCAAGCGCCACGGCATCGTGCCGCTGATGAGCGTGGCCGAAAACATCACGCTCGCCACACTGGCGCAATACGCGCGCGGCGTACGCGTGGACAAGGGCGCAGAGCTCACCACGGTCGACCGAGAAATCAAGCGCCTGCGCATCAAGACCGCCAGCCCCGCGCTGTCGATTGCCAGCCTCTCGGGCGGCAACCAGCAGAAGGCTGTCGTCACGAAGATGGTGCTGGCAATGCCCAAGGTGCTGATCCTCGACGAGCCCACGCGCGGCGTCGATGTCGGCTCCAAGTACGACATCTACAAGATGATTGCCGACCTGGCCGCCAGCGGCGTGGCGATCATCATGGTCTCTTCCGAAATGCCGGAGATCCTGGGCATGAGCGATCGTGTCCTGGTCATGGGCGAAGGCCAGTTGCGTGGCGACTTCGTCAACCAAGGCCTGACCCAGGAGCGCGTCCTGGCCGCCGCTATCAATGCTGAACCGCAGCCACAAGCTGCCTGAACAGAGCATCGCCATGTCGAATATCCTGCAATCCCAACTCGCCCGCCAAAGCGGTAACGGCGGCCCGCGCCTGGACAGCCGCACCATTCAGCAACTGTTCGTGCGCTACAAGGTGCTGGCGCTGCTGCTGGCCGTGGCGCTCATCTGGATCTTCTTCCAGTTCCAGACCAACGGCACGTTCCTCAAACCCAACAGCATTTCCAACCTGTTCCTCCAGATGTCGGTAACGGGCATGCTGGCCTGCGGCATGGTGTTCGTCATCATCGCCGGGGAGATTGATCTGTCCGTCGGCTCGCTGCTCGGCCTGCTGGGCGGGCTGGTCGCCATCCTCACCGTCAACCTCGGGTGGAACACGTGGCTGGCGGTGGCCACGGTGCTCGTGGCCGGTGCGGCCATCGGCGTGGTCAACGGTTTCATCACGACCAAGCTGCGCGTGCCGTCGTTCATCGTTGGCCTGGGCGGCATGCTGGCCTTCCGTGGTCTGCTGCAATGGAGCACGGACAGCGTCACCATCGCCCCCGTGCCCGATGACCTCGGCAACCTCGCGCAGAGCTTCGTGCCGGCCTCGCTGGCGTGGTCGCTCGCGGCTGTCATCGTCGCCGGTTCAGTCTTCCTGACCGTGCGCCGCCGCCAAGAGCGTGCGCGCCTGTCGCTTTCGCTGACACCGCTGTGGGCGGATGGCCTGAAGCTCGTCGCCATCGCCGCAGCCTCGTTCGGCTTCGTCGCCGTGCTCAACCAAGCCAGCGGCGTACCGCTGCCGGTGCTGATCCTGCTGGTGCTGCTGGCCATCTTCTCGTACGTCGCCACGCAAACCGTATTCGGCCGCCACGTCTACGCAGTGGGCGGCAACATGGAAGCCACGCGCCTGTCTGGCGTGAACGTCGGCCGCGTCAAACTGCTGGTGTTCGTGCTGATGGGCCTGATGTGCGCCTTCGCCGGCATCATCACCACGGCGCGCTCCGCAGCGGGTTCGCCCTCCGCCGGCGTGGGCGGCGAACTCGACGCCATCTCCGCCTGCTTCATCGGCGGCACCTCCATGCGCGGCGGCTCGGGCACCGTGTACGGCGCGCTGATCGGCGCCCTCGTCATGGCCAGCCTCGACAACGGCATGCAGCAAATGAACGTCGACGCCTCGTGGCAGATGATCGTCAAGGGCGGCGTGCTAGTGCTCGCGGTGTTGATCGACGTCCTGTCCGGCTCCAACCGCGGCTAACAAGCAAGCACAAGCACACGCTAAACCCGGCGCTAACACAAGCACACAGACGGTTCGGCCGTTGACGTTCCTGCCCTAGATGGCGCCTTGAATTTGTGTTGCAGGGAGGAAAAAGAAGGGAGGCTGTCTGAGCGCAGCGAGTTTGCCTCCCTTCCCTCCCTGCGACAGAAATTCAAGGGATTAGTCGCCATCTCGGGCGCGCCTTTCTTTGCTTACTTTCTTTGGCAAGACAAAGAAAGTGAGTCGCCCCCGGCAGGGGGTGAAACAGGGGATGGACCACCAGTCCCAAGCTCCAACCAAACACACAAGCAAAATCCAACACCGTGGCTGACTACCAAACCCCTGCTCGCGTACTCGTCACCGGCGTAGCCGGCAACCTGGGCCGCAAGGTCGTCGAGGCCCTCGCCTCTGCCCCGTGGTGCACGTCCATCATCGGCGTCGACTGGGTCGCCCAAAACGTCGAATTCTCACCACAAGCCACCGAGCGCTTCCAGTGGGTCACCGCCGACCTCACGCAAGCCGATGGCGCATGGACGGACCTGCTGAACAACATCGACGCCGTCATCCATCTGGCCGCTATCCACTCCACGCCCGATGCGACATGGGAGCAAGCGCTGGCCTCCTACGGCATGACGCTGAACGTACTGCAGGCCGCTGCCACGCACGGCGTGCGCCGCTTCGTGTTTGCCTCCTCCAACCACGCGATGGGCGCGTACAAGGACCAACCGCTCGCCGGCACCATCGGCCCGGGCAAGCTCGCCGCAGAACTGTCCCCGGCCCCCGGCACGCGCTGGCACAACGGCATCGAAGAGGTCTACTCGCTGGCCTACGGCACGTCCAAGGCAATGGGCGAACGGCTGTGCAAGGCCGTGGGCGAAGTGTCCGCCGCCAACGGTGGGAAACTGTCGATCGTGTCGCTACGCATCGGTTGGGCCTTGCCTGACGAGAACGACCCCAACGACATCAACCACTCCGGCACCGCCGACACGCCCGTCCCCACCGAGTTGCCCGACGAAGCCAGCCACATCGCGCTGCGCTGGTTCCGCAACATGTGGCTGTCGAACGACGACCTGCGCCAGTTGTTCCTGAGCGCCATCACGGCCGACCCCGCACGATGGCCCGCGCCCGCCATCGTCGTGAATGGTGTGTCGAACAACAGCGGTATGGATTGGGGCTTGGAGACCGGCCGCGCGTTGCTCGGCTATGACCCGCAGGATGATCTGTACGCGCTGCTCAAGCAGCCCGCGTAAGTAAAGCGCCCGCCCGGCGGATCAAGCCGTCGGCGGGCAAGTCGATTCACGGATCACGAGTTCGTACTGCAGGTTCTCGTGTACCGAGTGGTGTTTCAGCCCCGGCAGATGCGGGCGATGAATCGCGACAAGCTGTTCCACCGCTGCATGCGCCATCGCCTGGATCGGCTGGCGCACGGTGGTCAGCGCCGGCCAGAGCTGGCGTGAGAGCGGCGTGTCGTCATAGCCGCAGATGGACAGCTCTTCCGGCACCTTGATGCCGTGCGCCTGCGCCACGCGCAACACACCAGCGGCCATGTCGTCGTTACCAGCAAAGATGGCGGTTGGGCGCGGCTCACAAGAGAGCAAACGTTCCGCACAGGCCATGCCCGATTCAAACGAGTGTTCGCCTTGCTCGACCAGCCGTTCGTCAATGGCAATGCCGGCCTGCGCCATGGCATCGCGATAGCCGAACACGCGCTGGTATGCGGCGCCGTGGTCCGGGTCGCACACCACAAAGCCGATGCGGCGGTGGCCCAGGCCGATCAGGTGCAGTGTCATATCCCGTGCGGCGGCGCGGTCTTCGGTATTGACGGATAGGCCCTTGTGCTCCCGATCGGACGGCGCGAGGCGCACGTAGTCAATGCCCGCCTCATCGAGCGCCGCAATCAACGATGTCACGTCTGACACCGGCGGCGTGAGGATGATGCCGGCCAGCGCACGCTGGCGCGCACCCTGGATGATCTGCTCGGCGAGGTCCGGATCGCGGTAATTGCAGGGCGTGAGCAGCAGGCTGTAGTCGAGCGCCTGGCAGGCTTCGAGCGCGCCGTGCTGGATGTTGACGATGTAGTTATCGGAGGGGTTGTCGTAGACCAGCGCGATGATGTCGGAGCGCTTGCTGGCTAGGCGCCGGGCGGCAGGGTTGGGCCGGTAGTCGAGCACTTGCATCGCCTCAACCACCTTGGCGCGCGTCTTCTCGCTGATGTTGGGCTCGTGGTTCAGCACGCGCGAGACGGTCTTGATCGACACGCCCGCATGCGCGGCAACATCATCGACGGTGACACTGGTGTTGCCAGTGCGGGCGCTGCGCTTCATGGTCTAGCGAGGGTCTGGCGACTGTGGTTCTGGAGCACGGAACGGGCGCCATCACGCGCCCGCCAATGTGTTCGATTTTACCGCTAAGCCCCACACCGCGCGGCCGAAAAAAACTAACGCGCACTCAGCCCCGAGCGGCCCATCGGCAGCCGCACGATGCCCTGCGCCAAGCTCACGCCCAGCAGCACCAGACCACCGCCGACCCAGTGATAGCCGTGCACAGTCTCGCCCAGCAACACCGCTGCCATGGCGGCGGTAAACACCGGCATCAGATTCATCAGCACGGCCGTACGCTCGCTGCCGATGCGCTTGAGACCCTGCATCCACAGGTACGACGCCACGATCGACGAGGCAATGCCCGCAAACACCACCAGCCCGATGCCCCGGGCGGGAATCGCCAGGCTGTGCGCCGTCATGGCGACCGGCACAAGCATCACCACGGCCATCAGCACCTGCACATACAGGTTGAGCCACTGCCCGAACGGTAGCGCCCAGCGGCGATAGAGGATGTTGTACAGCGCGTACGCGGTCGCCCCGGCAAGCACGAGCACGTCCCCATGATTGATGCCGCCGTCGAACAGGTTGGTCGGCTCGCCACGCCCCAGGAGATACAGCACGCCCAGCAGCGAAACGATGACGCCCGTCACCGCCTGCACCCCCACCGGCTGGCGAAACACCACAACATTCAGGATCAGCCCCAACATGGGGATCAACGCGCCGATCACGCCCATGTTGGTGGCGCTTGTGCTGTGCGCCGCGTAGTACGCCAGGCACTGGTACATCACCATGCCAGCAGTGCCAGCACCGCAAACCGGCGCCACTGTGCCAGCACTGCGGCGCGCTGGCGCCACAGCGGTCGCGCACAGAACGGCGTGAGCACAACGGCCGCCAGCAGCCAGCGGTACAGCGAGATGGCCGCCGGGTCCACGACGCCGGCTGCGGCTTTCGAAACGATGGTGTTGGCGGCCCAGATCAGCACCGCCAGCAAGGGATACAGCACAGGCACAACGGCCTCCGTTGAACGACTGAGGATGGCAGTGTAGTCATGTCTGTTTCAGAACAGATACAGCAAACCAGACAAGCTGACCCATCAAAGCCGACAACTTGCGCCCGCCAGATCTGTGCCAATTACCTCGGCAAAGACTCACCCTCAGCGGACGGCGGCCGGGACGCCGCATTCGGTACGCTCTGCACCGGGGCCGTTCGTTTGACCGGCTCTGGCTTGGCATCGGCCAGCACCAACGTATTGCCGCTCACTTCGATCTTCACCGGGTCGGTTTTCTTCCACTGCTTCTTCGGGACGATGAGCTTCCATGCTGCGTCGTTGCCCACGTCCCGAAAGAACGCCACCACGCCCACGAACTCCGCATCCTCGTTCATGGGCTCACTCACGCTGGCGGCGGCGGAGGGCCGGGGTCAAAGGTGAATTCGAACAGCGCTTGAAGAATGTGATCGAGGCAGTGCAGCAGTCGGTCACGCCGATCCTGCTCTTCATCGATGAGGCCCACACACTCATTGGCGCCGGCAACTCGGCAGGGGGCGCCGATGCCGCCAACCTGCTCAAGCCAGCGCTGGCGCGGGGCGAGTTACGCACGATTGCCGCAACGACCTGGTCGGAATACAAGCAATATTTCGAGCGCGACGCTGCGCTGGAACGCCGCTTCCAGATGGTCAAGGTTGACGAGCCCAACGACGAAAACGCATGTCTCATGTTGCGTGGCCTAAAAGACCGCTACGCCGAGCATCACAACGTACACATCACCGATGCGGCCGTGACGGCTGCGGTCAAACTGTCGCGCCGCTTCCTCACCGGGCGCCAGTTGCCGGACAAGGCCGTTGACCTGCTCGACACTGCCGCCGCCCGCGTGCGCCTTGGCATGGAATCCACACCCTTGGCCGTCAGCCAGGTCCAGAGCGAGTGGGCCGCACTTGATGTTGAGCGCCAGGCGCTGCTTGCGGACCAGGGCGTGATAGCCACGAATGCGCAGGACCGCCTGCAGGCCATCGAGGCGCGTCGCAACGACTTGCATGTACAACTCACGGCCTTGCAGTTGGAGGTGGCCCAACAGCAGGATGTCGCAAGTGCGCTGGAACGCTTGCGCCGGGCATGGCAAAACGCCCCCGATGCATCGGCCCGGCGCGATCTGGAGCACACCATCCAGGCGCAGCGTGACGCGCTTGCACAGCAGACCGACGCGGCGGTTTTAGTGCCGCAGGAAGTCCACGAGGGTGTGATCGCACAAGTCATTGCCGACTGGACCGGCGTGCCTGTCGGCAGCCTCCTTGAAGATGAACTCGAAACGCTGCTGGAACTGGAGGCGCGCTTGGCGCGCGTCGTGGTCGGTCAGGACGACGCCCTGGCCGCTCTGGGCAAGAACCTGCGCGCCGCCAAGGCAGGGCTCAAATCGGAAGACGCGCCGCTGGGCGTCTTCCTGCTGACAGGCCCCTCGGGCGTCGGCAAAACGGAAACGGCCCGCGCACTTGCCGACCTCATGTTTGGCGGCGAGCGCTCACTCATCACCATCAACCTGTCGGAATACCAAGAGGCACATACAGTCTCGCAACTCAAGGGCTCGCCGCCCGGCTACGTTGGCTACGGACAGGGCGGCGTACTGACCGAGGCCGTACGCCAGCGGCCTTACAGCGTTGTCCTGCTCGATGAAGTGGAAAAGGCCCATCGCGATGTGCTGAACCTGTTCTATCAGGTCTTCGATCGCGGCTTCATGCGCGACGGCGAAGGGCGCGTGATCGACTTCCGAAACACGGTGATCCTGATGACGTCGAACTTGGGCAGCGACGAGATCCTTGCGGCGAGTGAAGCCATCGCCCAGGCCGGTGGCGAAGTCACACCCAGCCTGCTGATGGAAACCATCCGGCCGCAACTGATCGAACACTTCCAGCCTGCGCTGCTGGCGCGCTTCCAGACCATCCCCTTCCTACCGTTGTCTGGCGAAGCGCTGGCATCCATTGTCCGTATGAAGCTCGCCAAAGTTGGCTCGCGCATCGCAAAGCGTTTCGACGTGCCATTGGTCTGTGACGACGCGCTTGTCGCCGAGCTCGTGCGGGCCTGCCAGTTGCCCGACTCTGGCGCGCGCAACATTGACAGCCTGCTTGATCAGCAGATTCTGCCGGTGCTATCGCGTGAACTACTGTTGCGAGACACGCATCGCAGCAAACCCGCCGTGGTCTGGCTGTCCTTTGACGAAGCGGAAGGGATCGTGGTCGGTTTTGATGAACCCAGGAGCCTGACGGCATGACGCGCGGCGGCCCTGGGTTATTCGAGGTCATCACAGGGCACTTCGCAAACGGTGCCCCCATTGGGGCGTTTGATGATGCCACTCAGACGTTCCTTTCCGTGCAGGACAACATCCAGCGCATCCTGAACAGCCGGCGCAATTGCCTCGCCCACGTGCCCGACTACGGGTTGGGAGATTTATCGGGCGTGTACCGGCATTTACCCGCCTCTTCGCACAGGCTCAAACGTGAGATTGAGACAACGCTGCTGGCATATGAGCCGCGGCTGAAGGCCATCGACGTCGAGATCGACGAAACCGAGCCCGGCATGCTGCTGAGCTTCACCCTGGTCTGCCACCTGCACCGGCTCGGCCTGGTGCGATACGGCACGCATTTCATGCCGGATGGCGGCACCCGGCTCAAGCTGCTCAAGGCCGACCTGGACCGCGACTGACACTCGGTTACGCGCGACAAGGCAAGCACACAAGCCCCGTCAGCGCCGGCACCTATACTGCCAACCGGACAAACTGACTGCTCGAAGGCGACACCATGTACACCGCCTATCGCGAGGCCGACCTGCGCGTGCCGTACGGCGCGCCGTTCTACTTCCGCTACGACCATTTCGAGCCGGAAACCGACATCGAGCCGCACACGCACCCCTGGGGCCAAATCAACCGCATCAACCTGGGTGTGATGGAAGTGATCGTCGATGGCCGCCGGTTGACGGCACCTGCCGAATACGTGATCTGGGTGCCGGCCAACCAGCCGCACTCGGCTTCGATCCGGCAAGCGACGGATTTCCTGTCCGTGTACGTGGCCGAACCGCTTGCACAACGGTTGCCGCCCACGGCTTGTCTGATCCCGCAAACGCCCTTGGTGCGGGCACTGTTTGAAGACTTCCAGACGCGGCATGTCACCGCCATGGCCGACGCGTGGGATCTGCGCCAGTTCGAATTGCTGGTCGAAACGCTCGTCCGCGCCGGCCATACCGATAGCTATCTGCCCGACAGCACCGATCGGCAGCTTGAACCGATCCTGCAAGCCATCCGGCTTGACCCAGCCGACAACACCACGCTCCAGCAATGGGCCGAACGCGTACACAGCACTGAACGCACACTCGCGCGCCGCTTCCAGACCGAACTCAGCATGAGCTTCGTGCAGTGGCGCAACCGCGTGCGCCTGCTACGCGCGCTGGTGTGGCTGAAAGAAGACCGCTCGGTGCAGGAGATTGCGCTGGCGCTTGGCTATGGCACCCCGTCCGCATTCATCACGATGTTCCGCAAGCAGGTCGGGTTCTCGCCGGAGCGCTATCGACGGCAGATGTGCGGCGAGGATGAGCGCCCCGCCGCGTAGGTCCCCGTCGGATCAAGCGATCGAGTAGCCGCCATCCGCCACCAGCGAGTGGCCCGACACATAGCTCGCGTCATCCGAGGCCAGGAAGGCCACGATGGTCGCCATTTCCTCCGCACTGCCGAATCGGCCAGCGGGTGTGCCGGTGGCAAAGTCGTGCATGGCCTCGTCCGACGGCCAGATGCCGCGATGGTGGAACGGCGTTTCGATCAGCCCCGGCGCCAGCGCGTTGACACGCACGCCACGGCGGAACCATTCAATGGAGGCCGTCTTCGTCATCCCGATCACGGCGTGTTTGGTGCCGATATACAGGCCCGCGTTCTCAAAGCCGATCACCCCGCCCATCGACGCGTTGTTGATGATGCTGCCTGCGCCTTGGCGGAGCATCACTTGGGCCTCGTACTTCATCGAGTTGAAGACGCCGCGCACGTTGGGGTCGAACACCTTGTCATAGGTGGCATCCGTCTGCTCGGTGAGCGGCGCGAACACGCCTTCGGTGCCCGCATTGTTGAAGGCGATGTCCAGGCGCCCGTACTTGGCGACAGTGAAATCGACCATCTTGCGGATGTCGTCTTCGCGCGTGACGTCCACTTCAATCGCGGCCGCTTCGCCGCCTTGCGCGCGGATCGTCTCCACCAGCGCGTCGAGCTCGGGCTTGCGCCGTGCGGCCACGACCACCTTGGCGCCGCGCTTGGCCAGTTCAATGGCCGACGCGTGCCCGATGCCCGAGCTGGCGCCCGTCACCAGGGCGACCTTGTCTTTCAGTTGTGTGGATTGTGTTGATTGCGTGTTGGTTTGCGTTGCTGCGTTCATTGCCGGCTCCTTGCCGTGAGGGTTGGGCTGGCGCTCGGACCATCCGCGCTGCCAGGCTTGGAGCGAAGTATGGTTAGACCGGCACAGCAAATAAATGGAATAATCCGGCAAACAAAATTCCCATTTCTGGAACGCCAAAAACCGCCATGCAAGACCGCCTCGAACTGCTGCGCATCTTCGCCACGGCCGCCGGTGCGCCGACGTTCCGCGAGGCGGCAGCGCGGCTTGGTGTATCGCCGCAAGCGGTCACGCGTGCGGTGCGCGAGCTGGAGGACACGCTGGGCGAAACGCTCTTCCACCGCAACACGCGCAGCGTGCAGATCACCCGCTACGGGCAAGACCTTGCCGCGCAAGCCCAGGCCGCATTGCAGACCGTCGATGGCCTGTTCAATCGTTCCTCCGCCAAGGCGTCGGAGGCGAGCGGCATCGTGCGTGTCACAGCGACTTCGCACATGGGGCGCACCTATGTCATGCCCGTGCTGACGGCGCTGATGCAGCAACACCCGGGCCTTGTCGCAGACCTTCGCCTGTCGGACGTACCTTCCGCCGTGGTGGATGAGCAGATCGACGTGGGGGTACGTATTGGCTTCATCGGGGACAACCGCTTCGTGGCGCGCTCGGCCGGTAGCGTAGCGCTATGGGTGGTGGCCGCGCCCGCGCTGCTTGCCCGTGTGGGCGAACCCAAGACGCTCGATGCACTGCTGGAGCTGCCCATCACCACCCTCATCAACCGCAGCGATGGCCGCGCCTGGCCGTGGGCCTTCCGCGACGACACCCAGCTCCAGCCTCACCGCACCGCCTTTGTGACGGATGACCCCGAAACGGAGATACAAGCAGCCTGTGCGGGCCTCGGCTTCACGCAGACCACGGAGTACCTGGCGCGTGCGCACGTGGAGCGCGGCGAACTGGTACGTGTGCTGCGGCGGTTCGAGCCCCCACCTTGGACGCTCCATGTCTATCGCCCGCAGCGCGGGCCGGTACCCACGCGGGTGCGGGTGGTGTTCGATGCGTTGACCACGCAGCTAAAGGCGCTCTGCGCTGGCTGAACACGCGCGACGGCGCGCCGCAGCAACTGAAAACAATGGTGAGAAACGGCACCGCATCAGCGTTTGCGGGCTGCGGTGTCCTTTAGAATCCGCTCTGTTGCAGATTTGGAAGCCCTCATGCGTACACCTCGGTTTGCATCCGCCCGGATGTTGGGCAGCGCGCTTGCGCTAAGCACCTTCGCACTCAGTGGCTGCAGTTCGCTGATGTCGGAAGGCACGACTGCCGCGGCGGGTATCGGTGGCGCGGCCATCGCCGCGAAGGTGACAGACAACGCCGCCGTGGCCACCGGCATCGGCCTGGGCGTGCAAGCCGGTGCGCGCGCCGCGCTGCAGCATGGCCAGCGCGTCGTCCACACCGAAACCCAAGACCAGATCGCGCAGATTGCCGGCGCGTTGCCCGACAACACCGTCGGCAACTGGCAGATCAAGCACCGTATCCCGCTGGAGCCTGACGAGCGCGGTCGCGTCGTCGTCACGCGCTCCATCAACGGGCCGCTGGTCAATTGCAAGGAAATCCTTTTCACCGTGGACGGCGCCGGCAAAGACAACGACAGCGGCGCCGCGCAGGTGGACTTCTTCGTCGCTTCCATCTGCCATGACGGCAAGCAGTGGAAATGGGCCACGGCAGAGCCAGCCACCGCGCGATGGGGCTCACTGCAATGAGCCGCATCGGTTGGCTGCTTGCTGTCAGCGCCGGGCTGCTGGCCGGGTGTTCTTCCGTCGGACCGTTGACGGGCGCTGCGGCCGGCGTCGCCACGGGCACCGTCACAGGCAATCCGGCGGTGGCGTATGGGGTGGCCGTGTCTGTCAATGCCGCCACCGATGCGTCCATCAAATACGCCATGCGCCGGTGGACCGCCAGCGAGCACGACGCACTCGCCACCGCCGTCGGCCGCCTGAGCGACGAGACACCCTCGCTCAACTGGTCATTGGAGCGCCTGATGGGCATCACCAAGGCACATGGCACGGTGGTTCTGGTGCGCACGTTCACCACGCCGCTGGCCACGTGCCGCGAGGCCATCCTGACGGTGGAAGACACCAGCGCGCCGAAGATTGCCCCCGGCTACACCATCTACGCCTGCCAGAACGGCAACGCGTGGCAATGGGCCAATGCCGAACCCGCCGTGCCACGCTGGGGCAACCTCCAGTAGCGGGACCGCCGTTTCGCCAGGCCGCCCTCTCTGGGCCTTTCCTTACGCCGCGTGGGGATTCGGCTTGTTCCCGCCAATGAGAATCATTATCATCTACGATCTTGATTCCATTGAGGACGTCCATGCACGGTATTGCCCTCCTGCTCGGCCTGCTGGCGGCGGGTTGCCTGTATGTGGCCGCGCCCAATCAAGTGCTGCTCGCGCCGGCGCCGCCGCTGCGCGGGCGCGTGCTGTGTAGCGTCGCCGCAGCGCTGTCGTCTATTGCCGTGGTGCTGTGGAGCGACGTGCTTGGCTGGGCGGGCGCGGTCGTCGCTGTGGTGCTGGTGGTATCGGGGGCTCTGTCGCTCTGGCCGATGGCGGGTGCGTGGATGCAGCGCTATCGCGCGACAAGCGAGGCGCGCCCATGACCGGTATCGGCACCAAGTGGCTCGCCGGCGTGGTGCTGGGGCTGCCGCTGTCCGTCGCGCTCTGCACGCTGGCCATCGTGTGGCTGCCAGGCGGCTGGGAAAGCGGCGTCATTGGCGCGCTGCTCGCGTGCCTGCCGCTGTGGGTGGTCATCATCAGCGGAAGCACGCTGTTTCGGACGAGCGCCCGGGCGTGGTCCGTGCTGGCCGCCGGTAATGCGCTGTCCTACTGCGTGCTGTGGTGGTTCCTACTGCGATGAGAGCCGCGACCTTGCGTCTGTACCAGACACTGCATACGTGGGTGGGCCTGATGGCCGGCTGGGCGCTGTTCATCGCGTTCTTTGCTGGTGCGATCACGGTGTTCCACGAAGAGCTGCATGCATGGCAGAACCCGCTGCGCGCTCGCCATGTGGACGTTGCCACATCGACCACCATCGCACCCGCCGACATCGACCACTTCGTAGACACGCTGGTGCGCACGCACCCGGCTGCTGCCGCCAGCGCCTACGTCATCCTGCCCAATGAGGGCGAGCCCGACTTCTCCGCCTACTGGCAGAACAGCAAGGGCGATTGGCAGATGACGACCGGTACCAACCTCACGGCCGGCAAGACCTCGCCGAAAGACTTGTCGATCGAGCCGATGCAGGGCGAGCTGGCCAATTTCCTGAACCGGCTGCACTACTCGCTGGGGCTGGAAACACCGGGCATGTATTTCATGGGCGCGATCTCGGTGCTGTATGGGGTGGCGCTCATCTCGGGTGTGCTGCTGCATCTGCCGCGCCTGAAGAAGGACCTGCTGGCCGTGCGCTCAGGGCGCAACCTCAAACGCTTCTGGATGGACATGCACAACGTGCTCGGCCTGTTCAGCCTGCCGTTCCATTTGATCTTCGCGATCACGGCGCCCGTGCTGTGCCTGAGCGTCGTGCTGATGGCGGTGTTCAACACGGTGGCACTCAACGGCAAGCTGTTTGATGCCGTGCCACGCGTCACCACGGCAGCCGGTACGGTCGCCGCCGCCAACCGCGCAGCGCCCATGCTGCCCGCAGAAAACCTGCTGGCCCGCGCACGAGAAGCCGCCGACGCTAACTTCACCGCCAAATCCATCCACTACCAGCACATCGGCGACGCCAACGCCGTGGCGGAAATCCGCGGCAACAGCACGCGCGCCGTGGGCGACTATGGCTCGGTGGCGATCCGCGCCGCCGCCCACCAACCCAACAGCGGCAAGGTGATCGGCAACCAGACGTCCGATGCGCGCGACACCAACCACGCCATCTACAGCCTCGTCTACGGCCTGCACTTTGGCACCTATGGCGATGTCGCCTTGCGCCTGGCCTACCTCGTGATGGGCCTGGCGGGGGCGTTCGTCTTCTACTCCGGCAACCTGCTGTGGATCGAATCGCGCCGCAAGCAGCGCTCGGCAAATCAACCGCGCGTGCATCAACTGCTGGCGCGCGCCACGGTGGGCGTGTGCATCGGCTGCTGCGTGGGCGTGATGGCAACCTTCCCGGCTGCGCTGCTGTGGCCGGGCCAATCGGTGGGCGTGACGTATTACACGGTGTTCTTCGCGGCGATGGCCTGGGCGATGCTGCGTCCGCCCGCGCGAGGCGCGGTGGAGTTGCTCAGCGCCGCTGCGGTAGCGGCCTTGTCCGCCCCCATCACCAATGCCGTTGTGACCGGCGACCACCTGCTGCGCACCATGGCGCACGGCGACTGGATGGTGGCTGGTTTCGACCTGGGCGCACTGGCGCTCGCGTGCGGCTTTATCGGCTTGGCACGCGCCACGCTGCGCCGGGCGCGCAACGGTGCGCCAGATTCTGTCTGGGCCATGCCGGCGCCTGAAACGCGCGTCAGCGACAGCCTGCCGCACATGGCCA
>JGI24740J21852_10000009_pt1 | contig 73210 bp, 61 predicted proteins | sample KBSCornC6_FD_21852 | JGI IMG/M metagenome (IMG submission 21852) | reverse complement strand
CGGGGTCGCGCGCGTTGAGCATCAGGCCCAGCAGATCGCTCGCGCCGGTGGCGCCATCCTTCGCCTGGCGGCGCGCGCGGATCACCTCGTCCACGAGTTGGTGCATGGCCGCCACATCTTGCGCGAACTGACGATGGTGCGCGCGCATGAAGCGGTCTTTGATCGGCAACCGGGTGAGCTTGCCCATGGCTTCGGACAGCACGCCCACCATGGCCGACAGGAACGGATGCAGCTCGGGCGTGTTGAACGAATCGAAGCGGTAGCCAAAGCCCGCCAGCGAGATGGTGTCGAGCGTGAGCCGCGTCATGTCGTCGGCGACGGGGATGTCGGCGTCGGGGCCTTGCCGCGCCCACTTGTCGGCCAGCGCGTTGGCCACCTCGAGCATCACGTCGAAGTAGCCCTTCATGGCCCGCTGACTGAACGCGGGCAGCAGGATGCGGTGCGCCTTGCCCCAGTTGGGTTCGTCTGGATGCGCGGTAAAAAGGCCGTCGCCCGCCCCCGCCCGCAGGAACGACAGCGGCGGCCCAATCAGCTTGCGAAAACGCGTTTCATCACATAACTCGGCCACCAGATCGGCGGCATAGACGAACGGCACACGCCGGCCGGCAAAGTCCAGCTGATAGAGCCCTTGGGGGAACTGCCGGCTGATTTCCAGAAACGTCTGGGCCACGCGGTCTTTGGGCAGTTGCAGCAGGTTGCCGAGCCACGGCAACCCTTTGGGCTGCGGAATGGGCTGTGGGAGGGGCTGCGCCGCCAGATCGACCATGGCGGAGACATTGGCGGGCAACTCGGAAGCAGAACGCATGCGCGATCGACTGCGAAAGTGGAGTGCCAGCCAATCTACGCGCAGCACCGCAACGGATCAAACTACCCGGCCGTGTTTGAACAACCGCCCCTAAAAGTGCATCGGGCGACCCGTGGGCCGCCCGATTGTTGTGGAATGAGGCAATGCGCTTGTCAGCGCCGACGTTGCGGCTGCGTTGCGTTGAACGGTGCGTTGACCTGCGCTTCCAGCTCGCGGATCTGGCGCTGCAGCTCGTCCACGCGGGCGCGGGCGGCACGGCGTTCGATATCAAGCGCCTCGGCTTCCGTACGGGCGACCTTCTGGCGCTCCTGGGCCTGGGCCTGTTGCTGGCGCTGGATGTCGAGATCCGTCTTCAGGCCGCGCAGATGCTCCTGCTGTGCGGCAATCCGGCGCTCGGCACGCTCCTTCTGAGCTTCCAGGCGGATGCGCTGCAGCTCCAGGTCGGCCATCGTCCGCGTCTGCTTGGCAAAGTCGCTGTACAGGCGTTCGGCCTGCGCTTCGTTGGGGGTCTTGATGACGCGCCAGAGGTCTTTCTGCTGGAACAGCGTCACGTAATACGTCAAATCGCTCTGCGCAAACAGGAGGCTAGCGCCATAGGCACCGTTGTAGGTGGTGCGCAATTCCGACAGCTCCTGGGCCTGCATGCGCTGTTGCAGTTCGAGCACGGCGCTGGTGCTCGGGGCCGGACGTTCCGCCCGGGCCGTGCTGGCTGCGGTGGCCTGCGTGCTAACGGCGGCGGTGGCCGGTTGCCCCACGGTGGCAGTCAATGCCGGCACGGGCGCGGCAGCAATCGGTGTGATGGCCGTGGGTGGTGCGGCCGGGCTCTGCGCCACCACCGGCGCGCAGGCGGACGTGCCCGCCATGATGGCCACCGCGGCCGCGATGGCCCATCCCCTCTGAAACGCCTGTTGCGACGCCTTCCCTGACTGTTTTGTAGTTGTCATCTCGACCCTGTGGATTCTGCGCGGGTGTTTGCAGCCGAAAACTATACGCGATCCGCTGCCCAAGTGGCGTACGCGCAGCCCCGTCGGGAGGGAGGGTGTTGTATCGGGCTCAGCGCCTTAGAGCCCCTAACAAAACCGCCCTGGCGTCGTTGCGCCTCCCGCAGTGACCAACACTCGGTGCTACTTGCACTGTCTGCGTCGGCACGCCTAGCCAGGACAGTTTTGTTAGCGGCTCTTACTCCAGCTCGCGCAACTCGGTTTCGCCGTCGGCAATCTGGTATTTGCGCATCTTTTCCCACAGCACCTTGCGGCTGATGCCGAGCGTGGCGGCGGTGTCCTGGCGGCGCCAGTGGTTGGCATCCAGCGCGGCGAGGATGCGGCGGCGCTCTTCCGCGCCATCGCCGTTGCCGTTGCCTCCGTAGCCGTTGTGCCCTCCGTGACTGCCGTCGCGGTCAAACGCATCGCGTTGCAGGCCGGCAAACAGCGGCAGGATGCGTGCCTCCTCCCACCGGCCAAACTGGCGCAGTGTGATGCCAATGCGCTCGGCCAGGTTGCGCAGCTCACGCACGTTGCCGGCAAAGTACGCGCGCCCCACCGATGCACGCACCCATTCGGGCACCGGCGGCAAGCTCTCGTAGGTTTTGTCGCCCAGCAGATAGCGCAGGAACGACAGCAGCAGCGCCACCTTATCTTCCGCGCCGCGCTGCTCCAGGCTGGGGATGCGCAGTTCGATCACGGCCAGACGGAAATACAGATCGGCGCGGAACTTGCCCGTGGCCACCATCTCGCGCAGGTTCTTGTTGGTGGCGGCCACCAGGCGGAAATCCAGCTTCACAGGCACCGTGGAGCCCAAGCGCGTGCACTCGCTGTCTTCCAGCACGCGCAGCAGCTTGACCTGCTGATAGAGCGGCAGATCGCCCAGTTCATCGAGAAACAGCGTGCCGCCATTGGCCTGCTCGAAGTAGCCGCGGTGCGCATACATGGCGCCGGTAAATGCCCCCTTGGCGTGGCCGAAGAATTGCGATTCGAACAAGCCATCGGGAATGGCCCCGCAGTTGACCGCCACGAACGGGCCCTTGCCGTAGACGCTGTTTTTGTCGTGCAGCAGACGCGCGATACGCTCCTTGCCCGCGCCCGTTTCGCCGTAGAGCATGACGTTGCTGTCGCAGTCGGCAAAGGTGTCGACCTGCTCCAGCAAGCCATGCATGGCCGGCGATGCGGCCACCAGGGCGCTCTGGTCGGGCGATGCGTCCTGCGCGGACGTCATCGACGGCAACACCTTGGCGATCTGCGCGCGCAACTCCGCCGCGCCAAAGTCCGGGCCCAGCACGTGGGTGTATTCAGGCGGGAAGCGGCTTGAGTCTTGCAGCGTATCGGCGGCCACCCAGATGACCGGCATCCCCTGCGCGGCCTGCCAGTCCAGCACGGTAAAGCCGCCGCTTTCCACCACCGACGCGCTAATAATGGCCACGCTCGGCTTCATGCGCGGCTCGGCGGGCTGGAAGTCGATGCCGCCCGCGCGGATCACCTCGGCCCCGAACGGCGCCATGAACCGCGTCACGCGCTCGGCAATGTCGTGCCGCCCTTCCCACACGAAGATCTCAAGCGCTTCGTACGCCCAGCGATCGGTTTTCATGGTGTTGCGTCCATGTCAGTACACGAGGTCAGCTGCGTCGCAGTCGAGCGAGCGCAAGGCCACATCGGCGTAGCCAATGTCCAGCCCGATGGCGTTCAGCAGCGGCCCCACGGTGTTGATGATGACCGTATCGAGAAGTGGCCCGATCAGGCTCAAGGTTGACGTCAACAGCGCCAGCACGGGGGCTAACACTGCATTCACCACCCCAGTCAATGGCGTCGATGGGTAGGTCGAAATGCTGGGCTGCAAGCCGCCGAGCAGCCCGCCCAGGTTGGTGCAGGCCGACTGCCCGACAGCACACGTGGACACCCTCGGCGGGGCATTGCCATTGACATCGGTTTGCGGAGATTTCCCGATCTGCGAAACGGCGATCGTCTCATCGGTCCAACTCGTGTTGGACAACGGCACGACATTGGCTTTCAGACCCACCGTCACGGTGGTCACAAGTGGCACCGTCACCGACGCGACAGGGGCCGGACTCGCCGATGCGCAAGCGGTCATACTGTTCACGGCCGTATCCGCGCCCTGTGCAAGGCATACCGATACAGGCTGCGGCAACACGCTGATGGTGGCTGTGGATTGCGACCTGGGCACGGCGCAGGTGTTTTTCTTCGCGCCGGCTTGGGCGCTTGCAACCAACAAGCCGATCGGCAAATTCATTGACAGCAACCCTGCCGCTGACACATTGACGCCCAGCCCAACACGCACTTGGGCTGTCTTCGCCTGCGTCCGCCAATTGCCTGAGGCATCCTTGCCCGCCGGCCCGATGGCGATGACCGGTGGTTCAATCACCTTCAGGCTGACATTGACCGTACCGACGCCGGGCGCATTGATCGCGAGTGCCGGCACATTGACCGCGGAATTACCGTTGGCGATCTGTGCAGCGGCCATGATCAGATCGAGTGCATTGACCGTCGTGTCCGCCGCGGCTTGCTCGTTGCTTGGCTGCGATAGAAAATCCGCCTGCGCAACACTATCGCCCTGCAGAACGTTGAGTATCCCGACGCTGGAGGTACGCGCCACCAAATCGACCGACTGGTTGATGAGGCCGTTGTTGATCAGGATCTGGTTGCTCGCCGCTGACCCGCTGGCGGGCATCACGCCGACCGTCACACCGCTGATGTTTGCCAGGCTCAGCACTGTCTGAATGAAGCTCTGCAGCGTTTTAGCGCTTGCGTTCAGCGACAGCAATTCCTTCACGCTGCCGGCACCAAACGCCACCGCCAAGTCGCCCAGCCGGATGTTGGCATTGGCCAAGCCGCTATAGGACACCAGATTGACGCTGCCGCCCAGCAGCAGGCCAAGCGCCTGGTTACGGTTGGCGTCCGTGGCGGCCAGGCCAGAGCCCAATGAGAACGACACAATGGACGTGTTTGCAGCAATGGCCGTGGCTGTCAGGTTGCGCTGCCCCACGGTAAAGAAATACGGCACGTTCTCCGTCAGGGTGACTTTCGCCGCGTTGGTGGTGCCGTCCATCGCCGCCTGGGGCGTGAAATAGGTCGGAGGGGTACCAGAAACGTTGTCCCAGAACCCCACCTGCACAGTAGGAGTGATGCTCAAACCGTTCTGATTCACGCTCTGTTGCGCGGCATTGTTGGCGGCGCCCAGTTGCTGCACCGCTGCCATCGCTGCCAAATCTGCCGCCCGCTGCAACGCCCGCTGCGAGTAAAACAGGTTACCGATATCCACCGACACCAGCACGGCCAGCCCGATGGTCGTCACAAAGACAGCGGTCATCACGCTGATGGCGCCCTGCGCGCGGCGGCGCAAGACAGCGTAGTGACGAAGGCGGGCAGCAGATCGATGCATGGCGGAAACTCAGCGCCCCGACTGCTGCACCACGTTCAACGTGGAGGGCCGCGTGCCGGACTGCGACTGCGACAACCCGGGCATCGGCTTATTGAACGAATCGAGATAGCGCTGATACGCCAGCGCTGCCTGCTCGCCACGCAGCGGCACGAACTCGCCGGCGTACGTGCCCTCGCGCTGAGCCTTGAGCAGCGCGCGCGTGGCATCGCCGACATGGTTGCCAACGCTGGGCGCAGAGGGTTCTGCGTTTGGCTGCGCCGAGCCCGAGAAACCCTGCGCGCCCGCTGCACCGCTTGCGAGCCATGCCGCCATGCCGGCGGTCAACAGCATCCGATGGATCATTGCGCGTTCTCCAGTGTGTCGAGCAAACGCCCGCGCTGCAAGGCAAGCGGGTTCATAGAGGGGCGGCCCGCCGTGGTTGCGGCAGGCTTGGCAGACGCGGCGGCCACACTGGTGACTTGCGTTGCAGCGACAGCGCGCGCCACAGCCGACACGGCGGGCGCCGTATCACGGGCAATACGGCGGTCACGCCAGGCGCTCTTCACACGCGCAGCGTCGTCGTCGATGGCCTTGCGTGCGGCGGAGCTCAGTTGCGCATGCGCAGCCAGCGATGCGGCATCGTCCTTGCGGTCGTTCACGGTCAGCCAGATCACGAGGTTGCCGGCGATTTTCGGGTTGGCTTCGGCCATCTGCTGGGCCTGCATGAGCGGCACGCGCGCCTGCTCTACCTCGCCAGCACGCATCAGCGCATAGCCGAGGTCGCTCACGGTGTTGGCATCGGTCGGGTTGGCTTGGGCGGCCACCTGCAGGCTGCGCGCGGCTTCAGCAAAGTGGCCTTGCCGGCCGGCCGTGATGCCCAGGCCGCGCCATGCGCCGGCATTGAGCAGCGCGCCTTGCGTGCCCGCACCCACGGCCGAGGTAGCGGCAATGACGGCGCGGTAGCCGGCTTCAGCGGCGGCAAGTTGGTCCGTTTCGCGCTGGGCATCCGCGCGCATCAGCAGCACCTCGGGCGCACGCCCATAGCGCTGTTCGTACGCGTCGATATGCGCCAGCGATGCGTAATACAGCCCCTGCTCCTGCATCTTGCGGATCAGAGAGAGGTACGTCGCCGGGTTGTTGATCTCGGCCTTCTCTTCGCTCTGGCGCTGACGGGCCATTTCGATATCGACGTCGGCGCGGCGGCTCATGTCAGAGCCAGCCATCGAGCCGCAGCCGGTCAGCAGCGTCAATGTGGCCAGGGCAAGGGCGCTGCCCGCGCGCATGGCGATCTGGATTGTCGTCACCTCAACCTCCTCCTGCGACGTGTTTCAGGCTGCGCATCACACCCATGAAGCCCGGCCCCGCCGTGATGATCAGCAGTGCCGGCAGCAGCGTGATGACCATCACCATGGTCATCTTGACGGTCAGCTTGCCGATGCGGTCTTTCATGCGCGCGCGGCGGTTCTCCTGCAAGCGCAAGCCGAACTGGCGCAGCGGTTCCTGCACTGCGCCACCAAAGCGATCGACCTGCGTGAGCAGCGTGATCAGGCCCTTCAAATCTTCGTTGTCGAACAGGCGTGCAATGCGCAGCAGCGTCTGCTCGCGTGGGCGGCCGGAGGCGAACTGCTGGTTGGCACGCCCGAACTCGCCGGCCAGCACGGGCAACATGCCGTGGAATTCGCTGGCGATGACCTGCAGGCTCTGGTCGATCGACAGGCCCACGCCCTGCAGCAGGCGCAGCATGTCGACCATCACCGGCAACTCGTCATCAACCCGACGGCGGCGGTCTGAGGAGCGATAGCCGAGATACCACTTGGGCGCGAGATACCCTTCCGCAAAACCCATGAATGCCCACAGCACGGCATGCCCCGCCGTGGGCGCCAGAATGAAGCCCAGTACCGCAGACGCCGGCGGCAACAGCATCCGGATGCCGCCAAACAGCGTGCGGGCGTGCTCGCCATAGAAGCCGCATTCCTCCAGCAGCTTGCGGTCTTCGTCGGTGACGATGCGCTGGCCCAGCGGCGTGTCGATCCAGCGTTGGCCCACCTTTGCAATCTGCTGCTGCAACTGCTGCGCTTCGCGCATGCCGTGCGGCCGTGGTTGCAGGGGCGCCGCCGGCACGGGCGTGGCCGCGGGCACCACGCCGGCTGCGGTGGCGCGCACGTTGGACAACGCCGTATCGAGCTTACGCACGCTGCGGTGGCGCATCAGCACCGCGCGCACTGCCATGCCGCCAAACAGCAGCAAGCCAGCGGTGGCGGCGGTCAGGCTGAGTGTGAGAAAGACGTCGTCCATATGCGCCCCTACACCGACTTGGCCAACTTGGCCAACGCCAGCGCACCGATCACCTCCAGCCCAAACGCGGCCATGATCAGCGTGCGCCCGAACGGGTCGTGCCACATCGACATCACGTACGCCGCGTTGGACATGATGATCAGCCCGCCCACCACCAGCGGCAGCAGCCCTAGCACCCAGGCGGACAGGCGCGTCTCAGCCGACAGTGCCATCAGCTCGCGCTGCGCTTGCTGGCGATCGCGCATGAAGGCGGCGGTGCGCTCCATCACGATGTCGGCTCGTCCGCCATAGCGCAGCGACAGCCGCAATACCGAGGCCAACATCACGAGTTCGTTCACGCGGTACTGCTGGCCGACAGCCAGCACCGCAGCATCCAGATCCTTGCCGGCGCGTTGCATCTGCGTGGTGGAGGCTAGGCAGTTGCGCAGCGGCGGCTCGGTGTTGGCGCTGGCCGCCTGGAACGCTGCCGGCACCGCACTGCCAATGCTCATCAGCCGTACCACGCCGTCCAGAAAACCAGGCAACTGCATCAGCAGGCGCTCGTTGATGCGGCGGGTGCGGTTCCAAAACAGGAAGCCCGCGATAACCGCATACAGCGCCAGCGCCGTCACAGCCGAGAGCAACCCCGCCACCGCCCATGCCACCAACGCAAGCAGTACGGCCGGCGCGATCAACAACGTATAGAAGCGGCGATTGGGCTCGATATCGGCGCGGCGCAAGGCATCGTTCCACACGCGGTGCAGCGTGTCGGGTACACCGGTCGGCACAGGTTCGGCGTTGGTTTGGTAGCGCGCGTTGATCTGGTCGGTCTGCACGCGCACGAATGCGCGCGATGCCTCACGCTCGCGGCGGCGCACGGCCTCGGCCCAGAGCATCAGCCCGCCGCCGAGCAGCAGCAACGCAAGGCAACCGAGCCAGAGCGCCTGGTTAGACATGGAACCGGCCTCCACCGCCGAAGCCACCAGCCATGCCGCCCCCCATCCCACCATCCATCCCTGCGTTGCGCATGCGCGCCAGCTTGGGCGAGTGCGGCTGCAAGCCAAGCGCCGTCCACCGGTCCACCTCTTCGCCGTCGGGGCCGACATACGGCTCGTAGCGATACAGCTCCTGTGTGGAGATGATGTTGTCGCCCAGCCCGGTAATTTCCGTGACCGACAGGATGCGCCGCTTGCCGTTGGACAACCGCCCGATCTGCACGATGAAATCGATGGCGTTGGTGATCTGCCGACGCAAGCTCACCTCGCTGCCCTGAAAGCCCGCAAAGCCTGCCAGCATTTCCAGCCGATACAGGCATTCACGCGGGCTGCTGGCGTGGATGGTGCCCATCGATCCATCGTGGCCAGTGCTCATGGCCTGCAGCATTTCCAGCACTTCGCCGCCGCGCACTTCGCCCACGATGATGCGGTCCGGGCGCATGCGCAGGCTGTTGCGCAGCAGGTCGCGGATCGTCACCACGCCCGTGCCTTCAAAGCCACCGGGCCGGCTCTCCAGGCGCACCACGTGCGGATGGTTGAGCGACAGCTCGGCCGTGTCCTCAATGGTGATCACGCGTTCGGTAACGGGAACGTGATACGCCATCGCGTTGAGCAGCGAGGTCTTGCCGGAACTGGTGCCGCCGCTCACCAGGATGTTGCAGCGCGCGCGTACCGCCGCCTCGATCAACGCGCCGATCTCCTCGTTCATGGTGCCGAGGCTGAGCAGGTCTTCAGGCTTGAGCGGGTCTTTGCGGAACTTGCGGATCGACACCACCGGCCCTTCCAGCGCCAACGGCGGAATGACCACGTTGATGCGCCCACCATCGGGCAAGCGCGCATCCACCATCGGGTTGGACTCATCCAGCCGCCGGCCGATCGGCGCCAGAATGCGGCGCACGATACGCAGCAGGTGGTTGCCATCGGAAAAGCGCACCGGAATCCGCTCCAGCACGCCATGCCGCGACACATACACATCCATGTGGCCGTTGACGAGGATGTCTTCCACCGCCGGGTCGCCCAGCAGATCTTCCAGCGGCCCAAAGCCTGCCAGCTCCTTGGTCAAGGCCTCCGCAATCTGCCGCACCTCTGTCTCGTTGACGGGGATGCGGCGCATGCGCGTAAAGCCCTCGACCTCGAGATCGACAAAGCGCTGAATGGCCGTGCGCGACCAGCGGCCGAACTCCGCCCCCAGCTCTTCAATGCGCGTGAGCAGGTGCTCGTGCGCCGCTTCCTTGATGTCATGAAAGGTTTGTGAAACGGCAAACACGCCGTTGCCCGCATCTTTCTGATTGGAGAACTCGATGGGCTGTGTCATGTCGCGTTCCGTTCAGGTGTGCCGCTGCCGACATCCAGCTCAGCAGCGTCGGCCGACTTGCGTTTGAGGCGTCCGCCCAGGCGATTACCCAAACGGACGCGGGCCTGGGTCATCCAGTTGGCAACGCCTGCGGCACGCTCGCTCTGCTGGGCGTAGCCCATCGTTTGGGCGATCTGCGCCAGCGCGCGCACGTAGGCATCGGTGGGATGGGTTTCCGCCAGCACAGCGCCTTGGTTGGACGCCACCACCAGCGACTGGCGGCGGCTCGGCACGGTCAGCACGGAAGGAATCTCCAGCCGCTCGGCAATCTGCTCCGCATCCAGCGACAGGCGCGAGTCGAACTTCGAGATCAGCAGATGCAGATGGTCGCGGTCGATCTCGCGCTTCTTGAGCTCCTGCATCAACTCCGCCGCCGACACAATGGCGCCCACGCTCTGCTCGGTCACCAGCATCACGTCGTCGGCGGCCTTGACCAGCTGGGCGATGAAGTCGATGTTGTTGAAGCCGCCTAGGTCCACGACCTGCAAGTCGAAGAACGTGCGCAGGCGATTGAGCAACCCCAGTGCTTCGGAGAACGAGATGTCGCGCATCTCCGCCAGCGAAATCGGCAGCGGCAGCACCGCCAGCCCGTTCGGATGGCGCGACAGTGCAGTCTGCACGAACACCTGGTCGAAGCGGCGCAGGTTGCGCACGGCCTCGACAAAATGGAAGTTCGCTTGCACGTTCATGTAGAGCGCGCCGTCGCGCAGCGGCTGGCCCAAGTCGAGCAGCATCACGTCGCTGGCCGAGGTGCGGCGCACGAGCGTGGCCAGGTTGGTGGCCAACGTGGTGGCGCCCACGCCCGGGCGCGCCCCCAGGATCGCCACCACACGGCCACGGCGCGTGGGCTCGGCGGAAGCGCGCTCGGCCAGCAACCGCCGCACCACGCGCACGGCCTCGGCAGGCGCGCCTTCCACATCCACGAAATCCTTCACCCCGGCACGCAGCGCAGCCAGCATGGCCCGGCCGTCGGAGGCCGCGCCGACGGCCACCAGCGGCAAGCCGGGAAACAAGCGAGCCAGCTCCGCCACCAGTTGCGTGGCTTCCGCAATGGCATCGGCGCCCTCGGCCAGCTTCTGGTCGCGCTCGGGCACATCAATGTGCGTGGGGGACGAGGCAAAGCGCACGAACACCACTTCGGGGTTCACTGCGCCGATCTGCTCGATGAACGCGTCATGGCCCGCACTCTCGGCCACCAGCACGCCAAGCTCGCGGATGGCAGCGGCCAGCCAGCGGTGCGCCGCTACGGCCTGGGCATCGCCCTGCGCACCATGCGCGCCACCGTGCAGGAGGAAGTAGTCCATGCCCGCCCCTTAGCGCGAGAAGCCCGGCATGGTCGCCGGATCAGCAATGCCCAGGGCAAACGGCCGCCACACCGGCGCGCCCGCACGGTCGCGGTCCCGCCCATCGGTCTGGCCCGGCAGCATCTTGTCGATGGGGGCATTGCGCGCCATCGGCTTGACCAGATGCGGCGTCACGATGATCACCAGTTCGCGCTCCTCCTGGTTGTAGTTCACGCGCTTGAAGAACGTCCCGATGATCGGCACGTCGCCCAGGAATGGCACCTTGTCGAGATTCGACAGCGTGGAGCGGCTCACCAGCCCGCCGATGACGAAGCTCTCGCCGTCGCCCAGCTCCACCATCGTGTCTGCACGGCGCGTCACGATGGCCGGCACGGTGGCGCCGTTGAGCGTGATGCCGCGGCTGAAGTCCAGGTCGCTCGCCTCGGGCGCCACTTTCAGGGCGATGCGGTTTTCCGACAGGATGGTCGGCGACACCGTCAGCCCGATCCCGAACGGCTTGTATTCGATGGTGGTGGTACCGAGCGCCTGCGGCACGGGAATCGGGATCTCGCCGCCGGCCAGGAAGTTGGCGCTCTGCCCTGACAGCGCCACCAGGCTGGGTTCGGCCAGCACGCGCGCCATGCCGTTGGATTCGATCAGGCTCAGATCGGCAAAGATGCCCTTGCTGAACGACGAGATCAGCAGGTTGAACGCCGAGCTGACCGGCATGGTCGACTGCGTCGTCAGGCTGTTGTTGGTCACGCTGTACTGCGTGAGCGACGTCGGCGCAAAACTGCCGAACGTGAAGCCGCCACGGTTGCGTGTGAAGGTGAACCCGGCCTGCTTGAGCACGGTCTTGCTGAACTCCACCACACGCACGTCCACCTGCACGGTGCCGGGCACGTTGAGCGTCGTGTTGTCGATGATGTTGCCATCCTTCGGTTTTTCCGCGCCGCTGGCCGATGCCGCCGCGCGCCGCGCGCGGGCCAGTGCATACACGTTCTTCGGTTGACCAGACACCACGGCGGCATCGCCCTGCGCATTGACATCGGGGTCCCCCTGCTGGGGCGCTGCGGCATCCACCTGCACGTTGTACGTGATAGCCGTCCCACCCTGCGTCCACACCATTACGCTGGCGGCGCCGGGTTTCTTGGCGATGATCAGCAAGCTGTTGGCCGCGCCCCGGCCCTTGAGCAACAACGCGTCGGCCACGTCGGGGTTGCCGATGGCGATGCGCTCCAGCGGTTTGCCCAGGCGGATCTCCCGCTGGCTGCCGGTCAGCAAGTGCAAGGCTTGTCCACTGGGCGCACTCGGTGCCGTCTCGGCAAACGCCGTCGCCACGAACGCCGCGCAGCCGAACGCAAGCGCGCCCATCCAACCGCCCGCCCAACCCCGATTTACGGCGGCTTCAGTCATGTTGCTCCTCACGTTTTCCTGCGCGGATGATTTCAACGCCGCCGGCAGACGGGCTGCGCACGGTGCTGCGCGCGGCGGTCACCACCGGAAGCGGCGGGACTTGTACAGATTGGAGTCGGCGCGTCTCGCCCGTCACGCTGGTGATCGACACGCCGGCTTGCGCCACATCCAGCGGGTTGCGGTTGGTTGCGGCCAGCAGCGCGGCATCCTGCGGCTTGACGGTCGGCTCGGCGTCATCGGCCGGGTTACGCAATGCCAGCAGCAAGCGGCCCGATTGATGCGCCATCGCCAGCCGGCTCACGGCCTCCACCGGCACCGAGAGCACGGCCGTCTTGGCCGGTTCCACCTTGCGCGTCATCGCGCCGCCTTCCTGCGTTTTTTGCGGGCTCTCGTTCACGGCCTGCGTGCCGAACGCCAGCACGCGCAGATGCGGCAGCAGCAGCTTGGCGACGCTGCCGTCAATCTCCTGCCCATCGCGGCGGGTCACGAAGAACACGTCAACGTAGTCGCCGGGCTCCACGCGGTTGCCCACGCCGATGACTTCATCCACCGTGATCGCTACCGCGCGCTGGCCCGGCGTCACCTGTAGCGCCAACCCCGACGAGAGTTGCGAGCCAATCAGCGGTACGCCGCCACCCAGCGCGACAATCGGCTCACGGCCAATCACCTGGGCAACGCCAGAGAAAGAATCGGTCGGGTTGATCGGCAGCAACGCTACCTCCACCGCATCGCCTGTGATGGGCTTGCCGGCCTCCAATGGCTTGGTGGTGACAACGACCGGGTACAGCGTCTTGCCGTCTTCCCGCACGCTCACCGGTGCAGGCGGCGGCTTGTGGGCGCTACGCCAGGCCACCGCGCCCAGAATGGCGGCAAGCAGCAGCAACGCAGCGGCAAAGATCTGGAGGTGTTTGCTGGTCATCGGGGCGGTGTGTCGATGCAGTCGATGGAAGAGATGGGCGGGCGGCGGCGCATCGGCGCACTACGTGCTGGGCACGAGTTGCACCACCGCAGACCCCGTCAGCGCTGACGGCACCGGCAGCAGCGGAATGGAGGGCAAGAGCGGGTTCGTGCCCGTGGTGACCGGCAGGGTGAGCACCACGCTCAGGCATTGCATGCTGGTGATGGTCGGACACGTCACCAGCGGCGCGCCGCTCTGGTTAGTGGTGACCTGCGAACTGATGAATGACGGCAGCGCGGCAGTGGCGGCCGTATAGGCGGCGGCAACGCGTTGCGTGTTGGAAGGCTGGTAGCGCAAGGCAGCGCGGGCACCTTCTTCGGCGGCCAGCGTCAGCACCTGCTGCATGGCAAAGATCAGGCCGTAGTACGTGATGCCCAGCATCAGCGTGAGCAAGACCGGCAGCACCACCGCAAACTCGATGGAGACAGCGCCCGAGCTACCGCGCCGGCGTGCCTGCTGGCACGCCCGTTCCCGTTGTCCTGTCGGCATGGCCGATCCCCTCTCTTAGCGTATGGCCGCTTGATGCGGCTCTGATTCAACCTGTCTGCATGGGCGGCGGCGTCTCCAGTGCCGTCTCAGCCATCGTTTTTCCTTGCTGGGCGGGTTCAGCCCCTTCTGCCCGTTAGTGCAGCCATGGCAGGGCCAATAGCCCAATCGCCATATAAGCCGCATAGGGAATACCGCGCTGGCCCGCTTGCGCCGCGTCCCACCGAACCACGGCCGGGCACGCACGCATCAGCAACCACGCCGCGGGGCTTGCCGCATCCATGCGCCGCGCCACCACAATGAGCAGCCCGTGCAGCCCAGCCAGCAGGCTGCCGACCACCCACACCGGCAGCAGTCCATGCCAGCCGCACAGCAGGCCCGCGACGGCAAAGAACTTGACGTCGCCAGCCCCCATCCACCGCAGTGCATACAGCGGCAGAAACACGGCAAACCCGATTGCGCCGCCCAGCAGCGCGTCACGCCAATCCGGCGCCAGGGCCCGAACCGGCCCCAGCCCCATCAGCGCAACCGCCAGCACCAGACCCGTCAGGACGAGCCAGTTCGGCACCCGCCGGGCGCGCAAATCAAACCAGATGGCAAGAACCGCGAAGGTTGCGACCGCCGCCCAGCCTGCGATGTCCGCAAGCTGAGTCAGGGCCATCGATCAAGTCGCCGGGGTGACCAGCTTGCCCTTGATGTAGTTGAAAACGCTGGTGAGGTTGGTGCCGACACCACCCACAGCCGTCACGATGCCTGCGGCGATCAAGCCCGCCATCAAGCCGTATTCGATCGCCGTGGCACCTTGCTCTTCGCGGATGAACTGAAGAATGGCTTTTTTCATGATCTCTCTCCTGCTGTGCACTCGCCCTGTTGGTATTTGTTCTGGATTGCCGGATCAGCTGGATGGCACGATGGCGCTCAGCTTGGTGCTGACGTAGTTGAGAACGCTGCCCAACTGCGTTCCAACCCCACCCACATTTGCGACAATTGCCGCCGCGATCAGCCCCGCAATCAGGCCATATTCGATGGCGGTCGCCCCGTCCTCTTCGCGCAAAAAACGCGTGATGATCGTTTTCATGCCCGCTCCCTCACCCAAACTGCTTTTGCTTTATGGCGTTACCGGAGTGTCACGCATGTCACGTAACACCCCGTAACGCTTTTATAGGTGTGCAGCCCGTAACGGGAAATAACTCAAGTGAGGTACTTATGTTGAATTAGAATAATACCTCTATTCATTTTTATGAAAAACCCAGCCACCCCTCTGAAATCTCATGGAAATCCCTTAATGATCAGCAGATTAAACCCACTATATAGGCGGGGAATCCATGAATACCGGGTCGGTCTGAACGCTCCCCATTCTCTGTCCAGGTCAAAAAAAGGATGCGCGAGCGACGGGAACGCGCCCGCGCACCTTCAAGAGCACAGACAGGTACTGCTCAGTGCGCCAGGTTGCCTACACCACCCAGCAAGTTCGTTACAGGGGCCAAGGGGTTGCTGCCCGAAGTTCCGCCGGTTGCGCCGCTCACGCCGCCGAGCGCGCTGGTAACGGGAGCCAGCGGGTTGGAGCCGCCAGTCGCCCCGCCCAAGCCACCCAGCAGGCCGGTCACGGGTGCCAACGGATTGCTGCCACCGCCCGCGCCACCCACGCCACCCAGCAAACTGCTCAGCGGGTTGCTGCCGCTGGAGCCGCCGGCCGTACCAACGCCGCCGGCCAGCGCCACGGTTGTCCCCACCGAAGTCACGATGGGGCCCAGGCTGGACACCACAGGTGCGCCCGTCCCGGTAATGGTGGAGCCGACGCCCGCCACGCCGTTGCCCACCGCGCCCAGCAGCGTGTTCCCCTGGCCGCCCAGGCCGGTGGAATCGCCGGCCATTTGCGTGGCGTTGGTGACCTGCGTGGTGACCGGCACGATGGCCGAGCTGGCCTGCTGCGTAACCTGCTGCACTGCGCCGGAAGACAGCGCGCTACCCAGCAGCGTGCCGCCGCCAATCAGCGCCTGACCAACCTGCTGCACACCACCGCCCACCGGTTGCGTAATCGGAGCCAGCGGAGCGCCGGAGCCTTGCCCCAGCCCCTGAACGAGGGAACCGGCGCTCACCGTAGCGTGCCCCACGTCAGTCACGACATTGCCAGTGCTGGCGACCGTGGTGCCGATCGGATTCGGGTTCTGCCCCATCTTGCCCACGCCGTTTTGCACGCCCAGACCTAGGTCGCTAATCGCCTGGCCGGTGTTAGAGACCGTGCCACCCAGGCCAGCCTTGGCTTGGTCGGACAGGCCAGGAATATTGGCGTTTTGCAGTGTGGTCCCCAGGCTGCTGACTGCCTGGCCCGTCGCCACCACCGTATTGCCGGTGCCGTTGGCGACCTTGCCGACCGGCGTCACGCCAGTCAGATCATTCGGGCTCGGGTCTGGCGAACTGCCGGAGCCGGAGCCTCCCGAAGAACAAGCCGCAAGCAGCAGTGCGGCAACAGCGCAGGCCAACGGCGCGACGCGGATGGCGTGTCGAGTGTGAGTCATGGTCCGTCCCCTTCTTGGAATGGTTGTGTTCCTGATGTCTGAGCTCGGTAATGCGGACAGCGGGCCTGTTTCTGCAATTGCCATGCCAATTGCGTGAGAACGCGCACTCAATTTTTAGGAAACCGCATTCTGACGAGGGTTTGCAGGCGGTTCTACGGGATAACCCAGCCCTGGAACACGCCTGTTACGACCCGAAAATCCGTGTTCCGGACGTTACGGTGTAACGTGACACGGAACACATTGCGCTCGACATAACCCCGGCGCGCAAACGTTTTATCCCAACTTTGGTAGGGTAAGAAAATCCGATCTTTATGAGAATTTCATAATTCAGACCGTATTTCTGCATGAAAACCGCCAAAACAACATAAGCCGTTACGCATGGCGAAATAATCTTGCCATGGCACACCGTTTGCAGAGTCCGCTGACCCAAATCGACATTGGGACCATTTTCCAGCTTCGAAAAAGCGGACTTTTAAAACGGGAGAACAACCATGAACAAGAACATCAAATGCCTGGCAGCCACCATGGCAAGCTTGCTGGTGCTGGGCGGTTGCGCCAGCTCGGGCTCGGGGGATCTGGGTAGCTCGCTGGGCGGTTCAACCGGCGGTGGCGGGTCGAACAACAACACGGGCGGTGGCTCCACGCCGAGCCCGTCTCCGTCTCCGTCCCCCTCGCCTTCTCCCTCACCGTCGCCGTCGCCCTCTCCGGCACCTTCGCCTGCGGCGCTGACGCCGACCGGCGCCGTATTGAATAGCGCCGGCAATGTGGTCACCGCCACCGGCTCGACCATCAGCGGACTGGGCTCCGCCATCAAGAGCGCCCCGCTGCCGTCGCAACTCAGCGGCGTGCAAAGCGGTCTGGGTGGCGTCGTCGACAACCTGGGCACGACCGTGTCCGCGCTGGGCACCGGCGTGCAGAGCGGTCTGGGCAACATCCCCAACAGTTCCAACCCGGTTGGCACGACGGTATCGAGCCTCGGTAACGTCGTGACGGGCGCCGGGAACACCGTCACCAGTGCTGGCACGCTGGTCAACAACCTGGGGACTGGCCCGCTGGCGCCGCTGTCCCCCGTGACGACGCCGCTCGCCGGTGTGGTCATGCAGGTTGGCCAGGCGGTGGCGAATGGTGGAGGTACGCTCGGCACCGCGCTGTCGACTGGCCCAGTGGAGCAACTCACGCAACAGTTGAGTACGGCCATCGTGCCGCTCACATCGCAGCTCACCAGTGCCACGCAAACCGCAGGTGCCACCACCGGCCTGGGCTCGCCCAGCAATACGCTGCTGGGCACCTTGGGCGGCGCCGTAGCCAATGGCGGCACCACGCTCACCAACACGCACGCGCCAGTGGTCAGCGGGCTGGGCGGCGTCGTCACCGCGGTCGGCAACACCGTTGGCGCGCTGGGCGGCGTAGCGTATTCGCCCACGTCGTCGCCGAGCAATCCGCTTGCGCCCATCACCGGCTTGTTGGGTGGCCTCGGCGGCTTGGGTGGCGCTACGGGCGGCTCCAACCCGCTGTCGCCCATCACGGGCGCGCTCGGTGGGCTGGGTGGCGCCACTGGTGGCAGCAGTCCGCTGGCGCCGATTACCAGCGTATTGGGTGGCCTCGGTGGCGCGGCCGGCAGTGGCAATCCTCTGGCACCGATCACCGGTGCGCTCGGTAGTCTTGGCGGCGCCACAGGCGGCAGCAGCCCGATCAGTGCAGTCACTGCGCCGGTTGGCGCTGTCGTCAGCACAGTCGGTACGAGCGTGACGTCGACCGGCAGCACCACACCGTTGGCACCGGTGACTGGCGCGGTGGGCGGATTGCTTGGCACGGTGGGCGGCGTACTCGGCGGCACCGGCACGCACCACTGATCGACAAACGGCGGACTCGCTTCAAGCCAAGCCGGTCCGCCGCTTGTTTTAAACACGCATCCACGCTGCGGCAAGCCTTGTCCGTACTGGACAAAGCCACGCGGGACTACGTGCCATCGGTATCTACCATGGGCCGTTGCGCTGCGTGAACGTTGCTTCTATGTGATTTGTTGTAAAGCACCATGTCTCGCGGTTATCGTTTGATGCAGCGCGCGGCGATCAATGCGCGGCTTTGCTTCACCACAAACGAACACCCCATCACGGAGGAGACAGGCGTGCGGACCACCACCCTGCGGTTGGCCCTGGCCACGGGCGTTGCCCTGGCCCACCCGGCGCTGAGCTGGGCGCAAAGCAGCCCTACCCAAGGCAACCCGATCGATACGCTGCCCAAGGTCGATACGTCCCGTCCGCCCCAGCAGAAGATCCAAGTGGAAGTGCAGCGGCCGAACCCAGCGCTGGAAAATCTGCTCGCCACGCACCTCACGCCCACCAAGTTCCAGATCGAAGGCGTGAAGACGCTGCCGTTTCCCGAGATCGCCGCGTACTTTGCTCCGCTGGCCGGGCATGACATCACCGTCGCGCAACTGCTGCAGGCGGCCAATGATGCGACCAAGCTGTATGCCGATCGCGGGTATCCGCTGTCGTTCGCCTTCGTGCCCGCACAGACGTTTGAAGGCGGCGTGGTACGCGTGACCGTGGTGGAAGGCTACGTTGCGCGCATGCGCGTCGAGGGCACGCCCGGGCCGCTGGAGGGCCGCCTGCGCGAAATCTCGCAACGCCTGATGGATGAAAAGCCCTTGCGCCGCGAGACCTTCGAGCGTGTGACCGGCGTGCTCGCGCAGCAGCCCGGTGTGCAGATCACCGCGACCGTGCAGCCGCCCACCACCACCGATGGTGCGAGCGAACTCGTGCTCAACGTCAAGCGCCAGCCGTACACCATCGGCACCGGCATCGAATACCGCAAGCCTGGCGTGCGCGCCGTCATCACGGGCACGCTCAACAGCGTGACGCCGTTTGGCGAGCAGATCACCGTGTCCACGCTGCAGCCGCGTGGGTCTGACCATGAAACGTTCTACTCCGCCACGTGGGCACAACCCATTGGTACCGACGGGCTGCTGGCCAAGCTCTCCTGGTCGCACTATCGCGGCATGCCCGAAAACCTGCCGCTTGAGCAGCTCGGCTACCAGTCGCGCTATCTGACCGATACACAGCGGTTGGGCCTGTCGCTCAGCTACCCGGTGCTGCTGTCGAACGCGCGCAGCCTCACGCTCACCGGCACGTTCTACGGCAACGACGATACGCAACGCTATTCGCCCCAGAACACCGCCCTCCCACAGACCGAACTGGATGCCAAGGTGCGCGTAGCCGGCGCCGAGGCCTTGTATACGGAAGTGAAACCCGGCGAGACGCGCCGCGCCTCGTTAGGCCTGTATCAAGGCATCAGCGGTCTTGGAGCGAGCAAGTCGATCAACAATAATGTCGACCTGGGCTTCCTGCGTACACGCATGACCGCCAGCGAAGCGCACGATCTGCCCTTCGGTTTTGGCGTGGTGGTATCGGGCGCCGCGCAGTACAGTGGCGCGGTGCTGCCGTCGTCGGAACAGATCAGCTTTGGCGGGCGCTTCTTCGGTCTCGCCTACCCGGCTGGCGAGGTGGCAGGCGACCGCGGCTGGGGCGCGTCGGTGGAGCTCAACCGCGCCTTTACAGTATCGATGGACTATCTGAAGACTGTGCAGCCCTACGTGCTGTACGACACGGCCAAGGTGTATTCGAATGCGGGCACACTGGTGCACGACCAGCTCGGCTCGATAGCTCTGGGCGTGCGCTTTTCAGACCGGAAGTACTACACGCTGGACTTGGCCATCGCGCGCCCGATGGGCGATAAGCCCATCAACAGCAGCTCGCGTGCGCTGCGCTTCAACGCCGCTTACACCTACCAATTCAACTAGGGCAAGCACTGAACACGTTAAGCTATTTTGTATATTTTTTATATTTTCAGCGCTGAAAGTCGGCCATACTCCCCTCTCGAGGGGGGGATACAGCACCGCCGGAATTTGGGAGCATCGCAAGCGGAATGTTAAGTTTCTCCAAAGAGTTGCCGATTACTACAGAAGTCGCGCAGAACAACAACAATCAATACAGCGACAGCGGCATCACGCCGCTACACAACGTTGGCGAGGGCCCCAGCCCCCAGCCATCGCAATACGCACCGGGGGCCATCATGCTGCAACGTCTATCAGATGACGCAGAGTTCCACCGCCTCGTCGATACCATCTACGAAGCGGTGCTCGAACCTGCGCAGATGCCGATCGCTCTGGCCCTCCTGTCGGTCTACGCCGGGGCCGAAAGCGCACATTATTTTGTTTGGGACAAACACACCGAGACGCCGCGCCAAGGCGTGTCGTCAGGCTGGTGCGCGCAATGCCCGCAGCCGGGCCAGTGCAACGCCTTCTGCCAGGACCCGCAAGTCCTCAACGCGCAGCCGGCAGACGACGCCGACGACGCCCCTGCCAATGCCATGACCCTGGTCGACACACCCGACCTGTGCGTCACGATGCGCCTGCGTACGCGCGACGGCGCCTCGGAAGTCAGCGCCAGCGAGCGCGAACAGCGCCTGCAACGCGTGCTGCCGCATCTGCAGCGCGCTGCGCGCATGCAGCAACGCAACCAGGAACTGAACGAACTCGCCGCGCTCGGCATGGCGGGGCTGGATACGCTCGACTTTGGCGTCATGGTCATCGAACGCACCATGCGCGTGAAATACGCCAACGCCTGGGCGCGCGCGATGGCCGCAGAAGACGACCGTTTGTCGCTGGATGGCGGCAAATTGCATTCCGGTGACCATACGCACGACAGTGCGCTGCGCGCGCTGATTGAAACGGCCGCGGGCTCCCTGGGCGTGCAAGGCGCAGCGGGTTCGTGGATGTATCTGGCACGCGATGGGCGCCCAGTGCCGTTTATCGCTACGCCGCTGGCACCTTCCGACGCCATGCGTTCGGGCTGGGCGTCGCCGCTGGCGCTGGTGCTCGTGGGCAACTCCGAAACCCGCTCGGTGATGGATGCTGGCGTGCTGGCCTCGCTGTTCGGGCTGACCAATAAGGAATGCATCGTCGCCGCCCGCTTGGCTGCCGGCGAAACCCTGCAGGAAATTGCCGACCGCGAATTCCTCTCGCTGCATACCGTGCGGGTACACATCCGCGACATCCTGCGCAAGACCGGCACGCACCGCCAGTCTGAGCTAGTGCGCCTGCTGCACCTGCTGCCCAGCGTCGATCTGGAGCGCGCCGGCGCAGCCACCCCAGCTTCGCGCCGTCGCGGCCGGCTGCACGCCTGAAACGTCGGGGCTAGGCGCAATCACCCCGCGCCTGCCATTCACGTATACCCGGGTCAACGTTCCGGCATTTCTTGCCGATGCATCTGGATAGGTGCGGAGCCGTCACGCAGGCTTGATGCAATGCAACTCCGACGGTTTATCCCGACGCATTCTGTGAATAGCGCACAACAAGGTCGCCTTTTCGCTGCCTGAAACACCAGGCAATTGCGCTATCCTCGCCGCAAAACACAGACAGGCGTCGGTCTAATCGGGGGGCCGCGCCGAATGCGCTCGCATGCATAACGATTTCCATATTGCGCTGCTGCTGTTTGCGTGGGTGAGCACAGGCTTGACCACGTTTGCCGCACTAGACGCCGCGACACGTCTGCCGGGGGGCTCGACGATCGCAACACGCCGCAACTGGCGCATTGCCTGCGCCGCCATCCTTGGGATTGGCTTGTGGTCGGGGCTTTGGCTAGCCCAGGTGGGCCTGCATCGGCCGCTTGGCGCGTCGCTCGGGGCACCGTTGCTGGGCAGCCTCTTTACGGCGTTGGCCGCTTCGGTGGCCGCCTTCACCGTGGTGTTGCCAGATGCGACGTTCAGCGCGCCCAGCCAACCATTGCAGCGATGGGGCCTCGCCATCGGCGCAGCTGCGCTCGGCATCGGCCTCATGGTGTTGGAGCTTCAACTGGCGCGCCCATGGGCCTGCGGCGCAACGCTCACACTGCAGCGCATGCTGCTCAGTTACGGCGGCGGCACGCTGATACTGGGCGCGGGCGCGTGCCTGGCCATGTCGATGGCGTTCCATGCGCCGCCGGCACAGCGGCGGGAAGCGGTTGGCCTGCGGGCGCGCGCCGCTGCAGTGCTGGCAACCTCTGCCGTTTTCTCGCTGATGATCTGGCCGTCGATGACGGCTTGGACAGCCGAGGAACCGACCGCGCACATCATCCCGACCATCATGCTGAGCGCCGCTGGCATGCTGCTCGCGCTGGGCTTGCATGCGGTGCTGATCATGTTGGAAACCCGCGTCGATTCCACGCAGGCACACCTGACCGCATCGCTGGCGCGCGTGGCGAGCCAGCCGCAGATTCCGCAGCATCACGACGCGCTCACCGGCCTGCCGAACCGCTTGCAGCTGCGCCAGGCGCTCGACGGCGCCATCGTTTCCGCCACGCGACGCGGGCGACCTTTCGCGCTGTTCTATCTGGACCTGGACAACTTCGCGCAGATCAACGAGCAGCATGGACACAACGCCGGCGACCGCGTGCTGCAGATCGTTGCCGAGCGCCTGCGCCAAACCGTGCGCGGTGAAGACACCGTCGCCCGCCTCGGTGGCGATGAGTTCGGCATCCTGGTCGAGGGCCTTGCCCTGCCAGAGGCCGCCGCCACCATCGGCGACAAGCTGCTGTTCCGGCTGCGGGAATCCGTTGAAATTGACGGCCGCCGCGTGCGCGCTACAGCCAGCATCGGCGTGGTGATCCACCCGTACAACGGCGCCACCGCCGATGCCCTGCTCGAACACGCCGACGCTGCCATGTTCGACTGCAAGCAGTCCACCGGCAACGCCTACCGCTTTTTTGAACCGCGCCTGAACACCACCGCGCACCGTGTGCTGCAGATTCAACGTTCGCTCTCGCACGCGGCGCTCAACGGGCAGCTGTCGGTGTACTACCAGCCCAAGTTCGATACCCGCACGCGGGCCATGACCGGCGCCGAGGCACTGCTGCGCTGGAATCACCCGGAGCTTGGCCCGGTGTCGCCTGCTGAGTTCATCCCGCTGGCCGAGCGCACCGGCACCATTGTTGAATTGGGCGACTGGGTGGTGGAAGAAGTCTGCCGCCAGATCATGCACTGGGATGCCGCCGGCATGGCCCCGCAGCGCATCGCCGTGAATCTCTCGCCACGTCAGTTTCAGCAGCCCGACCTCGTGCAGCGGCTCTCGCAGATCCTGCACCGCTATCACGTGTCGGCACACCGGCTGATGTTCGAGATTACGGAAACCGCCGCCATGCGCGATGCCAGCCAGAGCATTGCCACAATCCGGCAGATTCAATCGCTCGGTTTTGAAGTCGCCATCGACGATTTCGGTACCGGTTACTCCAGCCTCAGCTATCTGCAGCGCTTCCGCGCCCAGCAGATCAAAATCGATCGGGCATTTGTCAGCGCGCTCGACGACAACCCACCTGAAGCCGCCGCCATCATCCGCGCCATCTGTGCAATGGCGCACTCCTTGGAAATGACGGTCGTAGCCGAAGGCGTGGAAACCGAGGCGCAAATGCAAGCCCTGATCCATCTGCATTGCGATCAGGTGCAAGGCTATCTGCTGGCACGTCCGCTACCCGCCCAAGCATTTCAAGACTGGATGAATTTACAGGCCGCCTGACGGCGTTGGTACAGAAAATGCGCCATTTTGATGCATGGCGTAAAACCTTTCGCCAACCTTTCAACTCAGCGCTTGAAAACATTACAGTGCCAAGCGCCAGCATTGCCGGGGCAATGAAGCAATCACATAAGAAAATTGTGTACGAATTGTGCAGGCGCAGCAGTTTGTCTCCATTGTCTCAGCAATGCATCAAAGGCTGAAAAATCTTCACCTGTTCACGAATCGGCATTCGGCACAAAGCCAAGCGCCATCACGGTTTTGGCTCCACGCGCCTCACATGGAATGCAACTGTAAACATTAGGTCTTAACGGAATTCATCGCTCACATGAAAGTCGTTATAATGCCGTGGGCTACGGGGAGCGTGCCCATGTTTCAATGGCAAAAATTGAGGAATCCATAATGTCGACTTACAAGGAAATTGTTCAGAAGATCTCTGAACTGCAGCGCCAGGCCGATGAACTCCGGGCAAATGAACAGGCGGCCGTGATCGCCGAAATCAAGCAGAAGATCGTGGAATACGGCCTGACCGCCGATGACCTCGGTTTTGGCAGCAAGGCCGGCGTGGTTTCGAAAAAGGCTGGCCGCAAGGTGCCCGTGCGTTATCGCGACAACAACGGCAATACCTGGACGGGCCGTGGCAAGCGTCCGGGCTGGTTGGTCAAGGAGTTGTCGGCGGGCCGCAAGGTGGAAGATTTTCTGGTCGCCTGAACCGCAGCAAGTTGCACCTCCGAGACAGCCCATAGAGGCATCCGGAAACCACAAAAGAACAAGGCCGGCATATTTGCCGGCCTTGTGCATTTTGGGCGTACGCGCGGTTATACCTGGAAGCGCCCCACCGCCGTGCGCAGGATTTGCGCCTGCTCCTCCAATGACAGCGCCGCCGCTGCGGCCTGTTCGACCAACGCCGCATTCTGTTGCGTCACCTCGTCCATCTGATTGACGGCCTGGTTGACCTGTTCGATGCCCGAGCTCTGCTCATCCGACGCGGCCGAAATCTCGCCCATGATGTCCGTCACGCGCTTGACCGCGGTCACCACCTCCTCAATCACCGCACCCGCTTCCTGCACCAGCGCCGAGCCGTTCTGCACACGGCCTACCGAATCGCCAATCAGTTCCTTGATCTCCTTGGCCGCACCGGCCGAACGCTGTGCAAGGCTGCGCACTTCGCCTGCCACCACGGCAAAACCTCGGCCCTGCTCACCCGCACGGGCGGCTTCCACGGCGGCATTGAGCGCCAGGATATTGGTCTGGAACGCGATGCCCTCGATCACGCCGATGATGTCGGCGATCTTCTTGCTGCTCTCGTTGATGCCCGACATGGTCTCGACCACACGGCCCACCACCTCGCCGCCCTTGACGGCGATGTCCGAGGCGTTCACCGCCAGCGTGCTGGCCTGACGCGCGTTGTCGGCGTTCTGCTTCACGATGCTGGTCAGCTCTTCCATGCTGGAGGCGGTTTCTTCCAGCGAGCTGGCCTGCTGCTCCGTACGTTGCGACAAGTCGGCATTGCCGGCAGCGATCTGCTTGGTTGCACTGGCAATGGAATCGGCCGAGGTCTTGATATGGGTAATCGTGCCCGTCAGCTCGCGCTGCATCTGTGCCATGGCGTAGAGCATGCTGTCCTGATCGCCCGTACGCGTCTGCACGTGCATGGCGAGATCGCCTTTGGCGATGCGGGTGGCAATATCCGCCGCGTAAGCCGGCTCGCCACCCAATTGACGCTGAACACCACGCGTGACCGTGACCACCACGAGCGTCATCAGCAGCCCCACCCCGACCAGCAACCCGAGCGCCTGCGCCAGTGAGGCGTGGAACGCTGCCTCAACGTCGTCGATATACAGACCGGTGGTCATGGACCAATCCCACGGCTCGTAGTAGGCCACGTAGGTCAGCTTGGGTTCAGCCTTGTCGCTGCCGGGCTTCGGCCAGAGATAACGCACGAACCCGCCACCGGCCTTGGCCGTGCGCGCAATATCCGCGAACAGGTGCGTGCCGGCAGGGTCGGTGACGGCCGACATGTTCTTGCCGACCATCTCCGGCTTGAACGGGTGCATGACCGAGACGGTGTCGCTGTGCGACAGCGAGAAGTAGCCGTCGGTGCCGTAGCGCATGTCCTTGAGGCGGGCCATGGCTTGTGCCTTGGCCTCGTCCACCGACATCTTGCCCTCCTGCGCGAGTTGGGCGTACTCCTTGATCACGCTGAATGCCGTTGCGCTGACGTTCTGGAGATCGCGTTGCCGCTCCTCCATGCGCACCATGCGCGCGCTCCATGCGCTCCACAACGCGATCACCAGCAGACATGCCCAGCTCAGGACGAGCGGCAGCCACAGCTTCTGTCGAAGCGTCAGTCGATTCATCTTCCTTCCCTCCATGCGTTTTTGTGTCCGCGTCGTGCGCGGTGCTCCCCGGCGCGATTGCACGCGCTCTCTATGCGCTATCGGGCAGATGGAAAGGAAACTTGAATGCGCGTAGGGCTGACGGCCTCTGGCGCGCGATTGACAGCCTTGGCAGCTTTAGCGCAAGGCGTGGGGATTGATGCTGGGCAATGCCGCGTCGGCGGGGGGCGCGGGTTCGGTCACAACACGCGTTGGCGTTGGTTGTTGCTCCTGCTCCAGCGGCGACCACGATTCCCACAGTCCCTGGCGTCGGACGACCTCGGGCGCAGCCGAAGCCATGGCGACTTGTGATGAGGCAACGTCCGCCCCAGGGAGCTTTTCTGCCTTTTCAGTCTTTTCGGCGACGAGCTCGACATGCGAGCCGGCCATGCGCACCGCACGACCGCCGGCATCGCGCGACGCCACGCCGTGCGCCACTATCTGGCGATAGCTGCCGTCCTTGTGCCGCATGCGGAACTGCGCCGTGTAGGCTGGCGCGCTGCCATCCACATGGGCCTGAATACAGTTGAGCACCATTGGCAGATCGTCAGGATGCACCAGGCGCAGATATTCGCTGGTGCTCGGGCCAATCTCCTTGAGCGAGTAACCCAGCATGGCGGCAAAGCGCGTAGAAAACTGCGCGCTGCGCGTCACCAGATCGAACTCCCACAAGCCCACGTCGGCGCCGTCCAGCAACAGCTGATGGCGCGCCGACAGCTCAGCCTCGCGCTGGCGATAGCTTTGCTCCAGGTCGTTGAGCGCCTGCATGGTTTCTTTGCGCCGGCGGATTTCACGTGCGGTGACAGCAGTGGCAGCATCACCCGCCGCGCGATCCCGATAGCCCAGCAGGTAACCGGCTAGCACGGAAGCAACCGCACCCAATACCACCAGCCCTTGCAGCCATGCCGGCGCGCTCTGCGCGGAAGCTGGTGCAATGTTGGCCAATGATGCGGCGTACACGGCGCCGACCGCCAGCCCCATGCCGAGCAGCACGCTCACAAACAGGCTGACGGTCGGGCGACGCGCCGCCACACCCGATGCGCCCGAACGCGCCGTGAAGGCAAACTGCAACGCAGCAGCACAGGCGATGGCCGACAGCGCCATGACGATGCCGAACAGCCCCGCATCCTGCAATGCAACCGACTCAAAGCGTGCCACACCTGCGAGCAACAGCACCGTCACCGGCCCGCTCATACTGAGCAGCACGCCTAGCACCAGCGCGCGCACCGTCCCCGAGCGACCGCCCAGCACGCACCACAGCGCCGCCACTGCCAGGCTCCAGGCGAACGCGGCCAGCGCCATCACGTAGGGTGCCGTGTCTTCTTGCAGGGGCCAGCGGCCGATTAACGGCAGCAACGGCACCGTCCACAACGCGATCGCCGAGAACAGCGCTGTCACGACCAGCGGCAAGCGCGAGCGCATCGCCGTCGCGCTGCGCAGACCGTCCAGCAAACGCAGCAACAGGTTGCCCGCGCCGCATGCCACGATCAATGGCAGCAGCGCGCCAACCAGTGCACTAACCAAGTGATCAAGATGATCGACAAGCGCCACGTTCACTGCAGGAGGTCTCCGGTGTCGGATGCGTCAGAAAACCAATGCATCAGCCGCGCGTCTGAAAACCTTCGGGGTTCATGCTTTGCCAGCGCCACGAGTCTTCGCACATGCGCTCGATGCCGTACTGTGCGCGCCAGCCCAGCAGCGTCGCGGCGAGGGCCGGGTCGGCATAGCAGGCGGCAATATCGCCAGGGCGGCGATCGACGATCTGATACGGAATCGGGCGGCCGCTGGCGCGCTTATAGGCTTCCACCACTTCCAGCACCGAATAGCCGCGGCCCGTGCCGAGGTTGACCGTGAAGCCACGGCCATCGCGGCGCAGTGCATCCAGCGCGGAGAGATGCCCGCGCGCCAGGTCCACCACGTGGATGTAGTCGCGCACGCCGGTGCCGTCTGGCGTGGGCCAATCGCCGCCGTAGACGGACAGTTTCTCGCGCTTGCCCACGGCTACCTGCGCCACATACGGCATCAGGTTGTTGGGAATGCCGCGCGGGTCTTCGCCGATCAGCCCGCTGTGGTGCGCGCCCACTGGGTTGAAATAGCGCAGATGGGCGATCTGCCACGCGGCGTTGGAAATCTCCAGATCGCGCAGCACCTGCTCGCCCATCACCTTGGTCTGGCCGTACGGGTTGGTGGCGGACAGCGGAAACGATTCAGTAATCGGCACCGTATGTGGATTGCCGTACACCGTGGCCGACGAGCTGAACACCAGCTGGCGCACATTCGCATGGGCCATGGCGGCGCACAGCGTCACCAGCCCGCCCATGTTGTTGTCGTAGTAAGCCAGCGGCTTCTGCACCGACTCGCCCACCGACTTGAGCGCCGCAAAATGGATGACGGCCGAGATGCGCGTGCTGGCAAATAGATCGTCGAGCAGGCGGCGGTCACGCACGTCGCCTTGCACAAACTTCGGCGTCTTGGCGGTGATCTGCTCAATGCGCGACAGCACCGTCGAGCTGCTGTTGCAGAGGTTGTCCAGCCCAATCACCTGATAGCCCGCATCCAGCAGTTCAACCCAGGTGTGCGAGGCGATATAGCCGGTGGCGCCGGTCAGCAGAATGGTTTCGGTCATTGGGTGCGAGGTATCGAGGAGGAAGAGAGTTCTATCGTGCCGGTTCGAACGCGGCATCGCGTTGCACCGCACCATAGCCACCGGCGCGATGAAACAGCGCGATCATAGCAAAGCACCGCATGGATTTGCGGGCGATTTGCCGCAAAAACGTGCAGAAAAACGGCGCGCTGAAACGGTGTCTGTGCTGGCAACCCGTTGATTGCCCGATGGGCGGTCCGATCAGTCGCCCGATCGGAGGTCCACCCGGCCGTCCGGGTGAGCAGCGGCCTGCCAATCAGCATAAGCAGCACGCAAACGCCAGGCCGAGGTCTGGTCACGCAGGCCCAGCGCGTACCCCACTTCAGCGGGGGCGGCTCCGGCATCGAACAACGCGGCCGCGTAGCCATTGCGCAGCGTCTGCGGAGAGAGCCGTTCGCTGCGGTGCGTCAATGCGGGCAGCGCCGCAAGCCAAGCCTCTACCCGCCGATAGATGGAGGCCGCATGCATGACCCGCCCCCCTGCGTCGGCCACGAACACGCGTTCGCCTTGCACCTCAGCATGTCGACGTACCGCCAACCACGCCGCCAGCGCAGGGCGCGCCGCCTCCAGCAGTGGCGCCTGATACGCCGGGCCGCGCACGGGCTCCACGGTGATGGTCTCCAGTGCATCCCCCACCTGGCGGAGCAACAGCGACTGCACCTGCGCCACCTTCAACCCCGCGCCATGGCACACCGCCACCAAGGCCCGGTCGCGTGCCAGCTTGAAGGCGCTGGCATTGGCTGCCGCCTCATTTCCGCCGGCACCCACCTCCAACGACACCTCGATGGCCTCCCGCTCGGCCACGGAAAGAAACGTGGTCGGGTCGTTTTCGCCTTCCGCCAATTTTTGCTGCACGACCGAGCTGGCCGGGTTGTGTGTACCCGTGCGCAACTGCTCGATCTGGTGGAAAACACGCTCGATCAGCCGGGCATACCGGTAGCGGTGCAGCTTGGTCAGGCCTGATTCGTCAAGGAAGGCGGCAATGTCGCCCGCGCTCCAATCGGCCAGCGCGCGCTGGCGCGACTCGGCCCAGCGCAGCCATTTACCCCACATCGCGCGGTACACCGTCGCAGACGACTCGCGGTAACCGCGCACCGCCAGCCAGTGTTCAAAGGCTTGCGCGGGCTGGTCTGCCCAGTCTTGCAGGCTGGGCTGGAACAAATCGGGAACCGGCGTGGCGGGCGGCGTAAAGGCTGGCGGCATGCAGGAAAAACGGGCGGGCGATGTCGTTTCGCGTATCCTGCCGAGCGTAACACGCCATTAACTGACCCCATCGTGAAGAAAACCGACCTCGAAAAACTCAAGGGCCTGAAGATCGCCAACAACCTCAAGCGCGACAGCCAGCGCGCCGGCAAGCCCGGCCAGGGCAGCGGCAAGGCCATCCCCAAGAACAACAAACTGCTGAAGGCGCTGCTCGGCAAGCCCGCCGAAGACGACTCGCAAAAGTCCTGACGTCCTGACGCGCATCCCACATCTCTAGAACCCTGCCCTGTTGTTCCAACGGGCGCTTGGGTGCTACCGTCCGGCGCGTTTCCACATCACGTGATGCGCCGGATATGCCCTCCCCCTACCCCCACCTGCTTAGCCCCCTCGATCTCGGCTTCACCACGCTCAAGAACCGCGTGCTGATGGGGTCGATGCATACCGGGCTGGAAGACGGCAATCACTTCGATCGCCTGGCCGCCTACTTTGCCGAGCGTGCGCGTGGGGATGTCGGCCTGATGGTGACCGGAGGTTTTGCGCCCAACATCGCCGGGTGGACCAAGCCGTTTGCCGGCCGACTGGCTACACACGGCGCGGCACGTCGCCACCGCGCCGTCACCCACGCCGTGCATGAGGAAGGCGGCAAGATCGCGCTGCAGATTCTGCATACCGGCCGCTACGGCTATCACCCGTTTGCGGTGGCGCCATCGGCATTACGCTCACCCATCAGCCCATTCACGCCGCGCGAGTTGTCGGCACGCGGCATCGAGCGGCAGATCCGCGCATTCGTGCGCTGCGCCCAACTGGCCCGCGAAGCCGGCTATGACGGCGTAGAGATCATGGGTTCCGAGGGCTACTTCATCAACCAGTTCCTCGTCACGCATACCAACAAGCGCACCGACGACTGGGGTGGCAGCTATGCCAACCGCATGCGCCTGCCGGTGGAGATCGTCCAGCGCACGCGCGAGGCGGTCGGCAAAGACTTCATCCTCATCTATCGCCTGTCGATGATCGACTTGATCCCGGACGGCAGCTCGTGGGAAGAAGTCGTGCAGCTCGCCAAGGCCGTGGAGCGCGCGGGCGCCACCATCATCAACACCGGTATCGGCTGGCACGAGGCGCGCATCCCCACCATCGCGACGAGCGTGCCGCGCGCGGCCTTTGCGTGGGTAACGAAGCAGATGAAGGGCGAGGTCGGCATTCCGCTGGTCACATCAAACCGCATCAACACGCCCGAAGTGGCAGAGGCTGTGCTGGCGGAGGGTTGCGCCGATATGGTTTCGATGGCGCGCCCGCTACTGGCCGACGCGGAGTTCGTGCGCAAGGCGGCCACGAACCGCGCGCAGGACATCAACACCTGCATCGCCTGCAATCAGGCGTGTCTGGACCACGCATTCAAGGCCAAGGTTGCGAGTTGCCTCGTCAACCCGCGTGCATGCCATGAGACGGAGCTTGTCATTCGCCCCACCCCTGCGAAGCGACGCTTTGCGGTGGTGGGCGCAGGGCCGGCGGGCTTGTCAGCGGCCATCACGCTGGCGGAGCGCGGGCATGCTGTCGACTTGTACGACGCCACACCGGAACTCGGCGGCCAGTTGAACATGGCCAAGACGATTCCGGGCAAGGAAGAGTTTCACGAGATGCTGCGCTACTTCACGCGCCGCGTGGAGGCGACGGGCGTAGCGCTGCGGCTGGGCACGCGCGTGGATGCGCAGCAACTGCTGGCAGGCCAATACGACGAGATCATCGTCGCGACGGGCGTGTTGCCGCGCAACCCGAAGATTCCGGGGCAGGAGCATCCGAGCGTGCTGTCGTACATCGACGTGCTGCGCCATCGCAAGCCGGTGGGCAAGCGCGTGGCGATTGTCGGTGCGGGGGGTATCGGCTTTGACGTGGCGGAGTTCCTCGCGCTCGATGGCCACTCGCCCACGCTGGATTTGCAGACGTGGCGCACCGAATGGGGCGTCGGTGACCCGACGCAGGTGCGCGGCGGTGTGGATGGCGTCCACCCGCAACCCGAGGCGCCAGCACGCGACATCACGCTGCTGCAGCGTCGCGCCGGCAAGCTGGGCGCCGGCCTTGGCAAGACCACCGGCTGGATCCATCGCACCAGCCTGAAAAACATGGGCGTGCGCATGGTGGGCGGCGTCAACTACGAGCGCATCGGCGACGAGGGCCTGCTGGTGAGCTACGGCGACAAACGCGAAGACGCAGAATGGCTGCCGGTGGACTCCATCGTGCTCTGCGCCGGCCAGGAGCCGTTGCGTGAACTGGTCGCGCCGCTGCAAGCGGGCGGCGCCAAGGTGCACATCATCGGCGGGGCAGACGAGGCACGCGAACTCGACGCCAAACGCGCCATCGACCAAGGCACACGTCTGGCCGCATCGCTTTGAGATTGCAGTGACGCCCACAGCGCGCGCGGTGTGAAGGAATTGCACCCCGCGCCCGTTTTTACAAGCCTCGCACCGCCCCGGCCCGCCGCGAATGGCGACATGACAAGGCGCTGACAAGGCCGATCGGCAAAGCGGTCCTCTACCTCACCCGAGACCCCATGCGCCACGCCCTGCGTGCCGCCATGATCCAGGGCATCACGGAGGTCGCCGCCATGGATGTGGCCCTGGTGCTGCTGCTGACCTTCGGGCTGCGCATGGTGTTCCGGCCGCTGGCGCATCTACAGCGCGCGCTGTTCAACCTCGCCTCGTCCCAGGGTGATCATCTGGAAGAGCTTCCCAAGTTGGGCCGCACGGAGTTCGACAGTGTCATCGAGGGCTTCAACCAAGTCCTGCGCAAGCTCAAGCGCATCATCGCGCAGCGCACAGAAGCCGAAATGACGGCGCGCGAGGCCATCCACATCACCAACGAGGCCTTCGCGCAGCTTCAGGCTACCCAAGCGGAGCTGGTCGAAAAAAACCGGCAGCTGGAAACGCTCTCCCTGACCGATCAGCTCACCGGCGTATTCAACCGGCGATGTCTGGATGCCGTGCTCACCCACGAGCTGGAGCGCTGCCTGCGCGATGGCAGTCCACTGGCCATCATCCTGATGGATGTGGATCGCTTCAAATCCATCAATGACACCCATGGGCATCAGGTGGGCGACCAAGTGCTGGTGGAGGTTGCCAGCCGCATCGTGCACGTCAAGCGGCCAACCGATACGGTCGGCCGTTGGGGCGGTGAAGAGTTTCTGCTGATCTGCCCCAATGCCGGGCCGGAAGATGTCATGGGCTATGCGCAATGCTTGCGCAAGGCGATCGGGGAGCACGATTTCCGCCTGATCGGCCGGATGACGGCGAGCCTTGGCGTGACCTGCATGCAAGATGAGGACACCATCCACGGCATGATCTCGCGCGCAGATGCGGCTTTGTACCGAAGCAAGAAAAACGGCCGCGATCGCGTGGAGTTCGCCCTGCACGGGGCTGGGGCGCACGCCACGCCCGAGAACGAACCCCTCGGCGACTGATCAGGCTGGCAGGTGGCAGCAGATCAGTGCGCGTCAGCCTCGCCGTCGAAATCGCGATCGCGCGATCGCATGCCCATCAGGCGCTCGTAGTTGAGCGAGGCATGGAAGCCAAAGCCATTGCCGCCGGCACGCTTGACTTCGTACATGGCGGCGTCGGCGTTGCGGATCAGCGTCTGGGCATCGCGGCCATCGGTCGGATACAGCGCCACGCCGGCACTCACGCCCAGCGACAGCACATGGCCCTCCACGCGGAACGGGGTCTGCAATTGCTCGATCAGGCGCTCGACGGTCTGCGAAACGTCTTCGCGCGTGGTGCAGTGCGTGAGGACGGCGACAAACTCATCGCCGCCCAGGCGCGCCACTGTGTCGGACGCACGCAGGCCGCTGCGCAGGCGCATGGCGGTGGCCTTGAGAACGAGGTCGCCCACGCCGTGGCCATATTCATCGTTCACGGGCTTGAAGCGATCCAGGTCGACAAAGACGACCGCCACCTGCGCACGGGCACGGCGTGCCGCCTGGATGGCGACGAACAGCCGATCGCGCAGCAGGCGCGCATTGGGCAGGTCGGTCAGCGGGTCATGCAGCGCCAGATGGTGCGCCTTGTCGAGTGCGGCACGGCGCTGGGTGACGTCGAGCAGCGTGCCGCTCACGCGGGTGGCCATGCCAAGGGCATCGCGCTCGGTCACACGGCCACGCGCCGCCACCCAGATCCACTGGCCATGGCCGGCGCGCATGCGCTGTTCCACTTCAAAACTGTCGGCATCGCCACGCAGATGGCGATAGATGCGTCGCGCACTCGTCGTCGCGTCTTGCGGGTGCACCATGGAAAACCAGCCGTCCGGATCGTTCGGCAAATCGGCCGGATCGTAGCCGAGCATATCGGCAGTGCGGCGATTGAATGACACGTGCCGCGCCCGCGTGGACCAGTCGAACGTGCCCAGGCCTGCGCCGTCCAGCACATAGGCCAGCCGCTGCTCCGACGCGCGCAGCGATTCGAGCGCCAGACGCCGCGCAGTCACGTCCTGAACCTGCACAACAAGGTGCTTGGCATCGCCAGTATCCTGGTGCGCCAGGGCCACGTCGGCTTGGACCCACACGGTGCTGCCATCCTGGCGCACAAAGCGGGTCTCCAGCGAGAGCGACTCCCGGTGGCCGGCAAGTAAGGCACCGATGCCGTCGCGCGTGCGCTGGGCGTGATCGGGGTGACAGAGATCGAAGAGATCGCGCGAGCGCAGCGCCTGTGCTTCGTGCCCCGTCAGCGCACACAGCGCCCGGTTCACGTCGAGAAAGCGACCCTCCGGCGCGCACAGGCCGATCCCAATCGGCGAATGTTCGATCGCAGCCTTATACAAATGGTGGTCCTCAAGCATGGCGATGCACTTCGCGAATGCGGCAGTCCCGGGGAGCAACGGATATGACGGCACCGGCTCGCCCGCCACTGCGTGATCGCAATGGGCCGCATTAGGCAAGCTGCGGTGGTGCTCGACGTGGATCCCCGTAACCGGTCTCGTGGTCTGCGCGTTCAGCCGGAGGCTGGCAGACCTGTCGCACACAATCCATGTGCGCGAATTCGAGGCGGACTATAGAAGCCGTGAGTTAACGGGGCAATCCCTTCCCGCGAGGGGACACGGGTCAGACGCTCGTTCTGGCCCCTCGTGCTTGAAGTCGACGCGAGGGAAACGCGCCCCGCGTCATTCCCGTCTGCGTTTGTCGCTGCCGGTGGCCGGCAGCTGCCCGGCCACGCCGGACATCGGACAACTGTACACCTACGTCTACACCGCGACAGTCAGCCTTTCGGCTAGGTTTTATGGTGCGTGGCCTGATGCATACGTTTGCCTGAGGCAAACGCCGGTACCTCCACATTGCGGATGCCTGCATAGGCAGTGAATGCTGCCGGACTCATCCAGAAGAACGAAACGGCAATCACACCGGCACGGGCTCCGCTACTATGACTGATATCGCTCCGGGGGGACGAGTCAACACAGCCAGCCGCCGTGCGCCACGCGACGCCTGCGGTTGTGGGAGGTTGTATGGAATTAAGTTTTGTCGCCCCGGGTACCGAAACACACCGCTACGCGCTCAAGCTGGCGGGGCTGCCCGAGGGGAGCGAGCCGGTCGACCCCGCGTGGATCGACGACGCACTGACCGCCGCCATTCGCGTCTTTGACGCACACCGTGTGCACTTTGCCGACGCCTATTTCGCCTACCGCGCCCGTGACGCGGCGCAGCATCCCGCACGTGCCGGCGAGGCCGCGCCGCACATGCTCCCCAGCGGGGACCTGCACGACGACACGCCCCTGCTCGCGGATACGTTTGCGATTGCGCAGCTTGCCGCACTCGTCTCGCTAGAGGCCGCTGGCATGGCCGACATCATCGACGTGCACTTGATCGTGGAACGACTGCGCGACGATGGCCAGACGCGCTCTGCGGATGGCCTGGCCGAGGTGACTTTCCCGACCGACGCCGCCTCAGGCCTGCACGCCACCGCCCGCCGACACTGATCGCTAGCGCCCGCGCCTGCTACACGCCGGCCGCTTCGGCACAATGGCGGGCTGCGGCTCCCTGGGCGCCCCGACAGCAGCGGCGTCGCGGAACGTCCAATGCCGGTGCACCAGAAAATTGAAGACCGCCGTAATGGCCGAGGCAAACACCTGCGCGAGCAGGTAATACAGCCCAAGCGACAGGCCAATCGCCATGATGGTCGCATTGCACCCCAGCGCCAGAAACGCGACCAGCCCAAACCGCACCATCGCGCCAATGTGACCGCGCGTGCTGTTGAACACCGCCTGCCGGCTGATGATGTAGTTGAGCGTGGCGCCGATCACGCTGCCGGCCACCGAGGCCCGCCAGGGCGACACGCCGGCCTGCACCAGCCCGAACAGCACCACGTAGTGCGCCAGCGTGGCACCGAAGCCGATGACGACATAGCGGGAGAACTGCGCCGCCACAGCCCAGAAACGCTGCGCGCGCCCGAGGTCTGCGTGCGGCCCACCTGCCTGAGAATCAAAATTGCGCTGAGTCATGGCCGCAAGGTGCGCAACTCCCGTGCCCGTTTAAAGTTGGGCAACATTTTGCCGTATAAGCACGTGGGCACCCGCGCCGCTGCGGACGCTCCATTGACATGCTCGAACTCCAACCTCTCGACATTCCGCTAGCGATCCCCCTGCCGTGGCCGATGCTCGACGCCGACGGGCAGTTGCTCGTCCCCAAAGGCGACGTCATCCACTCCCCGGAAGAGATCGACCTGCTCTTCACCCTGCACCGGCCACACCGTCAGGCCGACGGCACGCCTGCCAGCGCTTCGCCATTCGCCAACACGCTGTTTCCGAATACGCTGTTCCCCGACATGGCGGAGGACCCGGAGAACGAGCGCTCCATCGCCATGGAACAGCTTGGCCTGCGCCCGGGCGGCATGCTGACCGTGCGTCTGACCGCCGGCGCCGGGCAAAGCAAGGGGGCCGCGCGTGTGATGGGCTATAGCCCGCAGCGCCATCTGCTCATTACCATGCCGGCCGACGGTGGCCGCGCCGTCATGCCGGTCAAAGACGAGCTGCTGGAGATCCACGCCTTCTCGGGCGAGGGCATTGCCAGCTTTGAATGCACGGTGATGGCCGTGTGCCGCATCCCGTTCGAATACGTCGTCTTGTCGGCGCCAAGGCGCATCAAAAGCCGTGCGCTGCGCAAGTCGCTGCGCGTACGCGCCAACGTGGTGGGCAAGATGCTGGTGAGCGGCGAGCCGCCGCGCATGATCCATATCTCCGACATCAGCACCACGGGTGCATCGTTCCGATCGGCCCATCGGCTGGAGTTGAGCGGTGCGCCTGCGCGCCTGCGATTCCGCGTGAAAACCCGCGACTACCACTCCGAGTTGGTGGCCGCCGCGCTGATCCGCAGCGAAAAGCCCGCCGACCTGCCCAATGCGTATCAGTACGGCGTGGAGTTCATCGAATTAGGGGCCTCGCAACGGATGCTGCTGCAGTGCTTTATCTACGAGCAATTGCTTTGGGGTGGCCAGCGCATGGCGTAAAATCAGTGATATGCGCAATATTTTTATCAGATGTAATTATCTCTAAACATAAAAAACGCCCGTACGATTCCCGCGACAATGCGCCGGGCAACGGCCCGGCAAGCGGAGTTTCGGCTTATGATGCCCACAGGTTCGTCGTGACAACTCGACACAATTGAATGACCCGCGCGAACCGACGCATTTCCGTTTCACAGGTATTTGCAGGACGATCTCCATTTATGAGTCGCGCCACGTCCGTCGCGCCATCGGGTCTGGACCCCATCTCCGGGTTGCCGGACCGCGAACGATTCATCCGGTGGCTGGCCGCGCTGCCTCAGCCCATGCAGCCCGCGCAGCCGGATGGCACTGGCGCGTTGCTGCTGATCGGCTTTGACCACTTTGCCGAGGCGACCACCACGCTGGGCCCGCTGGCCGCGCGGGCGATCCTCGTCGAGTGTGCGGCGCGGCTCAAAGCGTTGTGCGACGCCGGCGTCGATGCCACGGCTCCCTTCGTTGGCCGCGTCGGCCACGAAACCTTTGCGATTGCCTCGACCGAATTCACCTCGGCACAAGCCGTGCATGACCTCGCGCGGCGCATTTCCGCCGCGTTGACGCGTCCGTTCATCGCGCATGGCTATGAGCTGGTCTGCTCGTGCAGCATCGGCATGACCCTGTTTGACAGCACGCCGGCCGACCCTGCCCGACTGATTGATCAGGCCGACCGCGCGCTCTATCACGTGCAGCACGGCGGCGAGCAGAGCCCGGCCGTCTATGCGCCCGCCCCCGCCATGCCGCATGCCGACGCCCCGGTGTCGGCTGCCGAGGCAAACGACGCCGTGGCAGAACGGCCGCGCTTGGCTGCGCAACTGCGCCACGCGCTGGCGCGCCGCCAGTTCAGCCTGAACCTGCAGCCACAGTTGAGCCTGGCCGATGGCCGGATCGTCGGCTATGAATTCCTGCTGCGCTGGATTTCACCCGAACTCGGTGGCGTGGCACCGGCAGATTTTCTGCCGATCCTCGAACAGACGGGCGACATCCGCGAGGTGGGCCGCTGGGTGCTCGACAACGCCGCACAAATGCTGGCCGGCCTGCAGCGCGAAGAAGCCGAGCGCGCTGGGCGGAGCGGCACACGGCATCAGCCGAGCGTGCATGCGGCGGTCAACCTGTCGGTGGCGCAATTGCTGGACCCGCAGTTGAGCGAGGTGGTGCGCGACATTGCCGCGCGCCACGCCGTGCCGCCGGCGCGGCTCGTCTTCGAGGTCTCGGAACATACGCTGCAACGCGCCAATGGTGCCGCACGCCAGGCCATTGAAGCACTGCACGCATGCGGTGCGCGCGTGGCGGTCGAAGACTTTGGCGCCACCGAGCACAGCCTCGATTGCCTGGAGACCTTTCGCCCCGACCAGGTCAAGCTCGACCAGGGTGTGGTCGGCGCGGTGGCAGACGCACACAGCCACGGCGCGCTGCAGCGCCTGGTAGCCGCCGCCCACGCGGCCGGCGTGCCCGTCACAGCCACGCGCGTAGAAACCGCCGCGCAGCTCCAAGCCCTGCGCGCTTGCCGCTGCGATGTCATCCAGGGTTATCTGCTGTCGCAGCCCTTCCCCGCTCGCTGGATCGACGACACGCAAGGCGTGATTGCCGAACGCGCACGCGATCTACTGCCGTAAAAAACAACGCCCTTCCACAAACATGGAAGGGCGTTGCGTCTTGTCGCGCTTGGCTTATGCGTGTTCGACGCGGAACACCGCCACCGCGCAGCGCAGCGCCTCCGCCTGTTCCTCCAGCGATTCCGCCGCAGCCGCGGCCTGCTCCACCAATGCGGCGTTCTGCTGCGTGACCTGATCCATCTGCGTGACGGCCTGGTTGACCTGCTCGATGCCGCTACTCTGCTCTTCCGATGCGGCGCTGATTTCGCCCATGATGTCGGTCACGCGCTTGACGGCGGTCACCACCTCCTCAATCACCGTGCCAGCCTCGGCCACCAGCGTCGAACCGTTTTGCACGCGGCCCACCGAATCGCCAATCAGCTCCTTGATCTCCTTGGCTGCCGTGGCACTACGCTGCGCCAGGCTGCGCACTTCCCCTGCCACCACCGCAAAGCCCCGGCCTTGCTCGCCCGCACGGGCCGCTTCCACCGCCGCATTGAGCGCGAGGATGTTGGTCTGGAACGCAATGCCCTCGATCACGCCAATGATGTCGGCAATCTTCTTGCTGCTCTCGTTGATGCCAGCCATGGTGTCCACCACGCGGCCAACGACCTCTCCGCCCTTGACCGCGATGTCCGATGCGCTCACAGCCAGCGTGCTGGCCTGACGCGCGTTGTCGGCGTTCTGCTTCACGATGCTGGTCAGCTCTTCCATGCTGGAGGCGGTTTCCTCCAGCGAGCTGGCCTGCTGCTCCGTGCGCTGCGACAGATCCGCATTGCCTGCAGCGATCTGCTTGGTGGCGCTGGCGATCGAATCCGAGCCCGTGCGCACTTGGCCGATGATCCGCTGCAGGCTCGTCTGCATGGAGGACACGGCGTGCATCAGGCGGGCGGTTTCATCACGACGGCCTGCGGTGGTCTGACCTTCCACGCGCGTGGCGAGGTCGCCTGAAGCCATGCGCTCGAATACGTGGATGGCACGTTCCAGCGGACGCACCACCGTGCGGCCCAGCACCCCACGCGCCACCACCGACAACAACAGCGCAGCCGCCAGCAAACCACCCGACACCCAGATGCTCATGGCGTAGCGCGATTGCGAGTGGTCAAAACGCGCCTGGCCATAGGCGAAGCGCGCCTTGACCAGCGGGCCGAGCGCCGTGTCATAGGCGACAAAAAGCTGCGGCACCTGGGTGGTGTTCAAGTCTCGGTACGTGGTGAGGTCACTGCGTTCCAGCGCGGCGATGGCCGGCTCCAACGCGGTCTTGACGAACTTCGTGCGCGCAGCGTCAGCGGCCTGCAATTGGGCGCGGTCGGCTTCGGGCACCGGCAGCTTCATGAACTCGGCCCACGCATCGTTGGCCGTCTTGACCATGGTGTGCGCGTCCGTCAGCAGTTTCTTGAGTTCTTCGGGCGACGAGACCGAATCGAAATTGGTCAGGTGAATGCGCGCCCACAGCAGGTTGATCGTGTCCTTGGCCAGCAAGTCCAGCCCTTTGGCGTCTTCCAGGTACACGGCGCGCAGGTCGGCGTTGGTTGCCCGACCGGTGGCGATGCCTGCGGCGCCCACCGCCGCAATCATCACGGCAAACGCGGCCACCAGAATCGTCAGTCGCGTTCGAATGCTTGTATCCATCCACTTCCACATAGGTCTATCCCCCGCTTGGTTGGGCCGTCTGGCGTTGTCTGGTTCGGTTGCAATGCACCGCTCGTCTGGCACCCGGTTCACTCCCGAAGAGTCCTATCGGCAAACCAGGAGAGAAATGGAGGCCCAGGCATTGAATGTCCGGGATATGCCGCAAGTGATATGCAAGAGTGTAAAAAAGATGCGTCAGGCGCACCCCCTCAAGTGGGGTGACACTAAAATGCGGATTGCGCCACCCATCCGGTGGCAATCATGCGAAATCGTGCGGATTACCGCACTGCTCACAAGGGGATCAAGATGAAGAAACTGATTGCACTGCTGGCCCTGGGCTGCGCCGTTCTGGCGGGTTGCAACACGATGGCGGGCATGGGCAAGGACATCCAGACCGGTGGCCAGAAGCTGGAAAACGCAGCCGACAGCACCAAGCAGAAGATGTAATGACACGAAGGCCGGGGCGCCCCTTGCTCGGGCCTCCCGGCTGGAGTGGAAGAACGCCGCAACTCGCGGCGTTTTTCTTTGGGCGGAAGCCTTACAACAACTCCTCTGGCGTGAACGGCGCCAGCATCTGAATCCACGTTCGGCGGCCGAAGCCGACATCGGGCTCGTGGTTGACGACAACCTCCTTGCCGTTCTCGTGCGTGGTCCAGCGTAATTGGCCGTCATCCGCCTTGGTCACGCGATAGGCGCTTTCCTTCAGCGAATCATCAAACAGCCGGGCCACGGCCTGCGCCAGCACTGGGCTGCGGATCACCAGCCCGGTTTCCGTATTCAGCGCAATCGAGCGCGGGTCGATGTTCATGGAGCCGATGAAGAGCGTGCTCCGATCCACGATGACGGACTTCACGTGCAGGCTCGCCTGCGATGACCGAAACGTGCCGACCACTCTCGGACGCTCGCCGAGCGTGGGACGTAGCTCATAGAGTTCCGCGCCGCTATCGATGAGCGTTCCACGGTATTTCGCATAGCCCACGTGCACGATGGGTGCATCGGTGGCTGCCAGCGAGTTGGTCAGCACGCGCAGGCGCACGCCCCGATCATGCAGGCCCTTGGCCACTTCCACGCCGCGCTTGCCAGGCACGAAGTATGGCGAAATCAAAATCACCTCGCGCTGCGCCTCGTCCACGACACGCATCAATGTGCGGGCGAGGCGCTCACCGCCAGGCTCGATGTCGTCGCCGGACACCTTGGCGGGGCGGTCGACGATGACCTTCGCGGGCGCCCATTCCAGGCTGAGCCGGCCGCGCGCGATCTGGTCGGCGAGGAACCAGTCGCGTGGCCCAGGCCGCAGCGGCAGGGGGTCGACGGGCGTGGTGCTGGCCAAGTCGGTCTGGTTGCGCAGTCGCTGCTGCTCAGGGTCGGTGATCTGCCGCGCGGAGGCCTGCGGGCCGGATGCGGAGGCCATGTCCATCGCCGCGATTGGCGCAGTCGGCACCTCGATGCGACGCAATGGCGCTTCCGGGCGGGCAGGCATGGATACGGCCTGCGGGTAGTTACCGTCCTTCTGCTCGGGCGGATGGGCATCGCTGGGCTTGGGCGCCAATGCCTGCACGGGGTAGGCAAATTCGCTGTTCCAGTACGCGTCGAATGCAGAAGACAGCTGCCGCACCGCTGGCCCCGCCGCCAGCACATCCAGGTCGACAAAATTGGTGGTCTTGTCTTGGGTGAAATACTCAGCGCCCAGATTGCGCCCGCCTGTCACGGCCAATGCGTTGTCGGCGATGAACGCCTTGTTGTGCATGCGCCGGTTGACGCGGCGGAACTCGGCGGCGCCGCTCAAATACCGCGTGAGGTTCGACATGCGCCCACCCGGAAACGGGTTGAACAGCCGCACGTCGATGTTCTTGTGCAACGAGAACTTCAGGAACGCCAGATCGCGCCCATCGCTGTGCAGGTCGTCGACGAGCACGCGCACGCGCACACCGCGTTCGGCGGCGGCCAGCACGTGGCGCATCAACTCCCGCACGGCGTTGTCGCTGCCGATGATGAAGTACTGCAGATCCAGGGTCCGTTCAGCGCGGTCGGCCAGCGTGAGCAAGGTGGCATAGGCCTCTTCGCCCGAGGGGATCAGCCGGAAACCCGACACGTCCCCGGAGGGGGCCTTCGCCTGCGCCAAACGCCCCAGTGCAGTCGTAGATTCCGCCCCCGAAAGCGCCGTCGTGACCGGCCGCTCGACGTGCTCAGGCAGGCTGGCGCAGCCACCCAGCAGCAGCGCTGTCAGGCAGGTCAGCCAGACGCGTAGAAACGTGCGGAAGATCAGCGTGCGCCCTTGCATGTTGGTTGGTCGCGTTGTGCTACAGAGAATCGACAGGACGGTAACTGCACATCAGCATGCCGCGTGCCTGTGAGTGGCACCGGCGCTCCCAGGCTACGCCGCCGGCGAGGCGGCGCGAATCCGTGTTTATCCGACGCCACCTTAGGCGTGTCAAAATGCCCCGTGGCATGCCCTCCTTGCCCCCTGATGCTGACCCAAACCACCACATTCGCCACCTTTCTGTTTCTTGTGCACTGCGTGGGCGTGCTGGCCGCCATGCACGCCGTGCTGACCGTGCGTACCTCTCAGGGGGCCATTGCCTGGGCCATCTCGCTCGTCACGCTGCCAGAATTCACGCTGATCCCGTATCTGATCTTCGGGCGCAGCACCTTTGCCGGTTACGTGGATGCGCGGCGCTTCAACAATGCCCGCATGCGCGAGATCACGCTGTCGGACGACTGGCGCCGACTGCGCGATCACGAATCCTCCGTTGTCGAGCCGCACCACGCGTGCATGCAGGCGCTGCCCCGGCTGACGGGCATGCCGTGTTTGTCGCGCAACCGCGTGCGGCTGCTGGTCAACGGCGCGGAGACCTTTGAGGCCATCTTCGCGGCCATCGCGCAGGCCAAGCGGGTGCTGATCGTGCAGTTCTTCATCGTGCATGACGACACGCTCGGCCGCCGCCTAGCCGACGCGCTGCTTGAGCGCGCGCGTGCCGGCGTGCGCGTGTACTTCCTGTTCGACGCCATCGGTTGCCACGCCCTGCCACGCCACTATGTGCAGCGCCTGACCGACGGCGGCGTGCACGCCAAGCCGTTCTCCACACATGCCGGCTTCGTCAATCGCTTCCAGCTCAACTTCCGTAACCACCGCAAGCTGGTGGTGGTGGATGGCGAACGCGCCTACGTGGGCGGCCATAACGTCGGCAACGAATACCTGGGCGAGAAACCACCGCTGGCTCCGTGGCGCGATACGCATATCGAGATCGTCGGCGCGGCGGTGATGGACCTACAACTCACCTTTGCCGAAGACTGGTATTGGGCGGCGCATGAAGTGCCGCAACTGATCGTGCCCGAGCTGCGTCCTGACGAAGACATGGTCTGCCAAGTGGTGGCCAGCGGCCCCGCCGACAAGCAGGAAACCTGCTCGCTGTTCTTCATGGAGGCTATCCAGTCCGCGCGCCACCGGCTGTGGATCACCACGCCGTACTTCATTCCCGACGAGGCGGTGTTTGCGGCGCTGCGCCTGGCGGTGCTGCGCGGGGTGGACGTCCGCATCCTGATTCCATCGCGCCCGGACCACCGCGTGGTCTTCCTGGCCTCCACGCTGTATGCCCACCAGGCTATCCGCGCCGGCGTGAAGATCTACCGCTACCTGCCCGGCTTCCTGCACCAGAAGGTCGTGCTGATCGACGACGATGCCGCCGCCGTCGGCAGCGCCAACCTGGACAACCGCTCGTTCCGACTGAATTTCGAGCTGATGGTCGTGACGGCCGACCAGCGCTTCGCGAATGACGTGGCGCAAATGCTCGACGCGGACTTTGCGCAAGCCACGCGCATCGGCCGGGACGAATACGAGCGCGCGCACCCGCTACGCCGCGTGATCATGCACGTGGCCAAATTGTTCGCGCCGATTCTGTAGCCGCCTTTCCACATTTGCGAATTCGCCCGCAAGAAGCGGAGCGCATCACCGCATCGCCGTCCTTAACCTGAAGGTCAATGACTTCAGGAGACGCGCGATGCCCCTTACCGCACTCGACCGCCTGCCGCCCGGTTTCAACCGGCTCGCAGGCTCCAATCTGGCCGCGCAATCAGCCGAGCAAATCGCGCTCGCTGCAATGCCCATGGTCGCGGTGCTGACCCTGCATGCCGACGCCAGCACGGCGAGTTGGCTGCAGGTCGCGCTGACGCTGCCGTTCGTGCTGTTTGCCATTCCCGTCGGCATGCTGGCGGATCGCTGGCCCAAACGCACGTTGATGGCCGGAGCAGAAGCGGTGCGTGCAGCAGCACTGTTCGGGGTGGCAGGGCTGCTGCTCGCTGGCCAACTGAATCTAACGGCACTGGTGGTGCTGGGCTTCGTGGCGGTATGCGGCACGGTGGTGTTCAGCGTGGCGGCACCAGCGTTGGTGCCGTCGCTTGTGCCACCGACGATGCTCTCGCGGGCCAACGGGCGCATCGAACTGGCGCGCACCGTGGCGTTTGCCTGTGGCCCCGCCATCGGCGGCGCGCTGATCGGCTGGACCGGTGCCATGACGGCATTCGTGCTGGCCGCCGCGCTATCCGTGGGTGCAGCCGCGCTGCTGACGGGTGTGCCCTCACCCACAGCTGCCGCACGGCATGCGACGCATCCGCTGCGCGACATTGCCGAGGGTGCGCGCTTCGTGTTTCAGCATCCGCTGTTGCGACCGGTGTTCATCACGCAATGCCTGTTCACGATGTCCTTTTTCATGGTGCTCGCCGTATTCGTGCCGTATGCGGCGCACCAGCTTGGGCTGTCGGCGCAGGCCATCGGGCTCACGCTCGGCATGTACGGTGCAGGCATGGTGATCGGCGCACTGCTCGCTGCGTGCATCCTGGCGCGCTGGCGCTTTGGCCATGTGGTGGCGACCGGCCCCGTGTGCGGACTGGCCGGCGGTGCGTTGCTGGCAGCGACGCTCTGGCAACCGTGGCCGGCGCTCGCCCATGCTGGGTTCTTCATGCTGGGGTGTGGGCCGATCCTGTGGGTGGTCAGCACGACCACGCTGCGCCAGACGGTCACGCCGCCCGCGCTGCTGGCATGCGTATCCGCGGTGAACGTGATGTCGTACGGTGCACGGCCGGTGGGTGCTGCCTTGGCGGCATGGCTGGCGGCGCAGGCGGGTATGGGTGCGTGCCTGCTGATGGCACTGGCCAGCTTTGCGCTGCAGTTGTTGTGCATCCTGCAATCGCCGGCGGTGCGGCTGGTGCGTCAGCCGCGTGCGGAGGATGCGTCGGCAGGGTTGGAACCGGCCTGAGCTGCGTCGCCAGCACTGTCACTGCGCTGCGCATTGCGCCACGCCCGCGGCGTCATGCCGAAATGCGCGATGAACCAGCGCGTGAACGACGCCTGCCGCGTATAGCCCAGCAGCGCCGCCACCCGCCCGATCCGGTAGGTCGGATTCGCCATGTAGCGGACGGCAAGGTTGTGCCGCACCTCCTCCACCAGCTCGGAGAACGTGGCACCGGCGGCCTCTAGCTGCCGTTGCAGCGTGCGCACGCTCAGATGCAGGTGCTCCGCCACCTGCTCCACAGAAGCGCGCTCCAGTGGCAACAACAGATACACCGCGCGTCGCACCTCCTGCACCATCGCGTCGGGGCCCGATACGTTGAGCGGTTCGGCCAGGCTTTCCGCATAGCGCACCAGAGCCGGGTCAGCAGCCGGGTTGGGAATCTCCAGGTCTGCCGCTGCGCAGACGATGCCGTTGAAGTCGCTGCCGAACACGATGGGGCAGCCAAACAGGCGCCGGTGCAGGCTGAGATCGCCCGGTGCGGCATGCGTGAAATGGATGCTGCGCGGTTTCCAGTGCGCGCCCAGCAGCGCACTGCACGTGCGGGCCAACACGCCCACGGCCAACTCATTGGCCTGGCGCAACGGCACGGGGGTCTCGGTGATGACCTCTTCGCGAATGACGACCATGTCGCCGTCCGACTCCAGATAGATCGCCAGCGCTTCATTCAGCAGATGGCGGTACTGGATGATGGCCTGCAGTGCTTCGCGCAACGTCCGCTTGTGGCCCAGCAGCAAGCCCAGCACGCCAAAGTCCAGCTCCGGCCGCGCCTCGGCCATCAGCAGGCCGAGCGTCAGACACGGTGCGCTGCTGGCCGTGATCTCCATCAACTGGCAGGTCGCCACCACGGGCACGGGCTGTTCCGGGTCGGTCAGCTTGGCGGGGTCCAACCCCACCTGCCGCAACGCCTCCTGCGGGTTGAACCCCAGCCGCCGCACCACCTGGAAGTAACCATTGAGCGAGCGTGCACGCACCATCGTTTCCATGGGGGTTCCGTTGGCTGTTCCGGCAGGTTGTTGGCGGGTCGGTGTTTATACGGAATGGCGCCAAAAGAGAAAAACTTGGCACCAACTGAGAAATTGAAAACTACCGCGTCCCTATAGTGAAGTCCACCCGAGACATCCCTAGCGGAGACAACCCATGCAATTCCTCGACGATTCCCTGCACCCCGAAAACCAGGACAAGGTGGTCATCACCGTTGCGCCGTACGGCCCGGAATGGATGCCGGAAGATTTTCCGGAAGACATCCCCGTCACCATGGAAGAACAGGTGCAGAAAGCCGTGGATTGCTACAACGCCGGTGCCACCGTGCTGCACCTGCACGTGCGTGAGCTGGACGGAAAGGGCTCCAAGCGGCTGTCGAAATTCAACGAGCTGATTGCCGGCGTGCGCGCCGCGGTGCCGGACATGATCATCCAGGTGGGCGGCTCGATTTCGTTTGCGCCGGAAGACGAAGGCCAGGCCGCCAAGTGGCTGTCGGACGACACGCGCCACATGCTGGCTGATCTCACGCCAACGCCTGACCAAGTGACCGTGGCCATCAACACCACGCAGATGAACATCATGGAGCTGCTGTATCCGGAGTATCTGGAAGGCACCTCCTTGTCGCACCCGGCGTATCAGCAGGCGTATCGCGAGATGACCGTGCCGGCCGGCCCGCAATGGGTGGAAGAGCACCTGCGCCGTCTGCAGGCAGCGGGCGTACAGCCGCACTTTCAGTTGACCGGCATCCACGCGCTGGAAACGCTTGAGCGCCTCGTGCGCAAGGGCGTCTACAAGGGCCCGCTCAACCTGACGTGGATCGGCATTGGCGGCGGCTTTGACGGCCCCAACCCATTCAATTTCTTCAACTTCATCCACCGCGCGCCGGATGGTTGCACGCTGACCGCCGAGTCATTGCTCAAGAACGTGCTGCCGTTCAACATGATGGCCATGGCCATGGGCCTGCACCCGCGCTGCGGCATTGAAGACACCATCATCGACCAGCACGGCAACCGCATGACTTCCGTCCAGCAGATCGAGCAATGCGTGCGCGTGGCGAAGGAGCTTGGCCGCGAGATCGCCAGCGGCAAGGAGGCTCGCGCCATCTACCGCATCGGCGTGCAATACGACAGCGTGGAAGACACGCTGGCGAAGAACGGCATGTCCCCCAACCGCGCGCCAAACGTGAAGAACCTGCCGCTGCGCGCAGCCTAAACTAGAAACCGCAGCATCACCGGGCCAACACAGGCGGCGCTCAACGCAAGCGCCGCCACTCGGAGACCACCATGAATCTGCACGCCGCCGACCCGCGCACAGACCACGACGACTATCTCGTCAGCCGCCCCCAGGCGTGGTTTGCCTTTGCGATGACCTTCGCACTGATGCTGTTCGATTACATCGACCGGCAAGTCATCGTGTCGCTGTTCCCGCATCTGAAGACGGCGTGGGCGCTGTCGGACAAGCAACTGGGCGCGCTGGTGTCCGTCATCTCCATCGTGGTGGCGGTGGGCGGGCTGCAGGTGGCCCTGCTGGCCGACCGCTTCAGCCGCGTCAAAAGCATCGTCGTGATGGCAACGGTGTGGAGCTTGGCGACGATCTCCTGCATGTTCACGCGCAACTATGCGCAGCTCTTTGCGGCGCGGGCGATGGTGGGCGTGGGCGAAACGGGCTATGGCTCGGTGGGCGCTGCGCTTATCGCCAGCCTCTTTCCCCGGCGCCTGCGCGCCACGTTGATGGGCGCCTTCTTTGCGGCGGCCTCCGTGGGCTCCGTGCTGGGCGTGTTGCTCGGCGGCGTGATTGCCGCGCGCTGGGGCTGGCAGGCAGCCTTTGGCGTGGTGGGCGTGCCGGGGCTGGTGCTGGCATTGCTCTATGTGTTCGTGCCGGACTACAAGACCGTAGCCATGGCATCCAACGATGCCCAAGCGCGGCAGCCGGGCAGCACGCTCCTGCAGCGCGTGGCGACGGCCATCAGCAGCTCGCGCACGCTGTGGTGGACGTGCCTGGGTGCAGCCTTCCAGTTGATCGTCGTCTCGACCATCTGGTCGTGGCTGCCGAGCTACCTCAACCGCTATCACGGCACGGCGCCCGAGCATGCCGCCATGCAGGCCGCGCTGGTGGTGCTGTGCGGCGCGCTGGGTGCGTTCGTGTGGGGCGTGGTGGCAGACGTGGTGGCAGCACGCCGGCAGCGCAACCGATTGATTGCAGTCGCGGGGCTCGCCATCGTGACCGTGTTCGTCTTCGTTACAGCGTTTGGTTCCGCCATGTCCGCCAGTCAGCAGTTCCTGTTGATCGCGCTGGGTGGCTTTCTGATGACGTGCACAGTGGCGCCCGCTTCCAGCGTGGTGTTCGACGTGATTCATCCGGGTGTGCGTTCGACGGGCGCGGCACTGCTCTCACTGTTCCAGAACCTGTTCGGTCTGGCGATCGGCCCATTCGTGGGCGGCGCCATGTCCGATGCCTGGGGCTTGCAGACCGCGCTGGCGGTGATGCCGTTCTTCGGTGTCGTGGCGGCCGCCTGTTTTCTGCTGGCCGCGCGTAGTTACGAGGCCGAACTCAAGCGCGTCGCCCATGTGCCGATGGATGCGGCGCCGGTGGCCGGGCCGCCTGCGGTTGCATCTGCATGACCACCTGAGCCGCCCCTTTTTTACGCGCGCCGCCCGACAAGGCACCCGCATCCCTCTCCCGCTTTGATTGCGACTCGCCCCGCGAGCCGTGCGGGCAGCGCGCACCCAAAACATTGCTGAAACATTGGAGACACCCATGGCAACCGCAGTCCGTTTTCATGAAACCGGCGGCCCCGAAGTCTTGCGCTGCGAGACCGTCGAAGTCGGCCGCCCCGGCCCCGGCCAGGTCCGCCTGCGCCACGAGGCCGTCGGCCTGAACTTTGCCGATACGTATTTCCGCTCCGGCCTCTATCCGGTGCCACTGCCCGCCGGCATGGGCGTTGAAGCGGCAGGCATTGTCGAGGCCGTGGGCGACGGCGTCACCAACGTTGCCGAAGGCGACCGTGTCACCTACACCGGCTTCGTCAACACACTGGGCGCCTACAGCACCGAACGCCTGATCCCGGCCGCACCGCTCATCAAACTGCCGGATGCCATTGCCTGCGAAACCGCCGCCGCCATGACCATGCGCGGCTTGACCTCCGCCTACCTGCTGCGCCGAATCTACCCGTTTGCCAAGGGCGATACGGTGCTGCTGCACGCGGCTGCAGGCGGTGTGGGGCTGATCGTCTCGCAATGGGCCAAGCTGCTCGGGCTGACGGTGATCGGCACCGTATCGAGCGAAGCCAAAGCCGACATCGCCCGTGCGCACGGCTGCGACCACGTCATCAACTACGCGCACGGGGGTGACGACAATCGTGTCGCCAAGCGCGTGCGCGAACTCACCGACGGCGTGGGCGTGAACGTGGTGTTCGACAGCGTGGGCAAGGCCACCTTTGATGCCTCGCTCGATTCGCTCAAGCGGCGCGGGCTGATGGTGTGCGTGGGCACGGCGTCGGGGCCGATTCCCCCGTTCAATCCGCAGTTGCTGGCGATGAAGGGCTCGCTCTACATGACGCGCCCGGCGCTGGCGGATTACATCGCCGATCCGGCTGAAAAGGCGGCGCTCGCCGGCGAGCTGTTCGACCACGTCGCCGCTGGCCGCATCCGCATCGAAATCCACCAGTGCTACGCGTTGCAAGACGCCGTGCAGGCCCACCGCGATCTGGAAGCGCGCAAGACGACCGGCTCGTCGGTCTTCGTCATCTGAGGCACCGCCATGCGAGTCGAACAACTGACCAACGCGCTCGGCGCAGAACTCATCGGCGTGCAACTGGCTGATGCCATTGAAGACCACGGCCTGTTCAACGAGATCCGCGCGGCGCTGCTCACGCACCGCGTGCTTTTTCTGCGCGACCAGGACTTGAGCCGCGCGCAGCACGTCACCTTTGCCCGCCGCTTTGGCGATCTGGAAGACCACCCCGTGGCCGGCAGCGACCCGGATCACCCTGGCCTCGTGCGCATCTACAAAACGCCCGACCAGCCGAACGACCGCTACGAAAATTGCTGGCACGCCGACACCACGTGGCGCGAGGCGCCGCAGTTTGGCGCGGTACTGCGCTGCGTGGAATGCCCGCCCGTGGGCGGCGACACCATGTGGGCCAATATGGTGCTGGCCTACGAACGGCTGCCCGACGACGTGAAGCGCGACATTGCCAACCTGCGCGCGCGCCACAGCATCGAAGCCAGCTTCGGCGCTGCCATGCCGATTGAAAAACGCCTGGCGCTCAAGGCGCAGTATCCCGACCCCGAACACCCCGTGGTGCGCACGCACCCGGAAACCGACGAAAAGGTGCTGTACGTGAACGGCTTCACCACGCATTTCACGAACTACCACACGCCTGCGCGCGTGCGCGTTGGGCAAGACGCCACCAGCGGCGCGGCAGACCTGTTGCGCTACCTGATCAGCCAGGCGTATATCCCCGAATATCAGGTGCGCTGGCGCTGGAAGCCCAATAGCGTGGCCATCTGGGACAACACCGCCACGCAGCACTACGCGGTCATGGATTACGCGCCGTGCCATCGCAAGATGGAGCGCGCAGGCATTATCGGCAGCAAGCCGTTTTAAAGACCGCTGGGCCAACCGAGCTCGCGGCAACAACACCAAGAGGAGACCCTGCAACATGAAGAGCAAGCACATCGCCCCCATGGCGCCGATTGCCCTACTGGCCTGCGCCAGCGCGGCGTGCGCGCAATCGAGCGTGACGCTGTACGGCGTGGTGGATACCAACATCGAGTACGCCACCAACCTGCCCGGCGCCACGCCGGGCAGTTCCGGCAACCGCGTGTCGATGCAGAGCGGCGGGCTCTCCGGCTCACGCTGGGGCCTGCGGGGCACGGAAGACCTGGGCGGCGGTTTGAGCGCGCTCTTCGTGCTGGAAAGCGGCTTTGCGAGCGATACGGGCCAATCGCAACAAGGCGGCCGCCTGTTCGGACGTCAGGCTTACGTGGGCTTGAGGAGCGCCACCGTCGGGCAGTTCACGTTCGGGCGGCAGTACACGACGCTGTTCCAGTTGCTCGCCAACTTCGAGCCGATGGCGTATTCCACGCAGTACGAACCGGCCGCAGTGCAAACGGGTGTCAACTTCCGCTCCGACAACACCGCCATGTACACGGGCACCTTCGGCCCCGTCACCGCCCAGGCGCATTGGAGCTTCGGCACGGGCGCACCGAGCGCCAACCCTACCGGCGGCGGCAACGGCGAGGTGCCCGGGCAAGCCCGTCGCGATAGCGGCTACGGCGCGGGCGTGGCGTACATGGCCGGCCCCATCGGCGCCACGCTGGCCTTTGACCAGTACAACCCGAGCACGGCACTGGGCGGCGGTGCCTTCAGTTCGGGCACGGTGCGCAAGGCGGCGATTGCGGGCAGCTATCTGTTTGGCGACACCGTCAAGGTCATGGGCGGCTATCGCTGGGGCCAGAACAAGAACGCCAACGGCAGCGTCGCCCTACGTGACGACTACTACTGGGCCGGCGTGAACTACCAGGCCACCAATGCGCTGGGCCTGTCGCTCGAATACTCGTATCAGAAGATCAAAACAATCAACAGCGCGCCTTCCACACAAGCCAACCCGTGGCAGGTCGCGTTCATTGCCGACTACACGCTCTCTAAGCGCACCGATCTCTACCTGACTACCGCGTATGCACGCAACGCGGGCCTGGCGTTGGATCAGGCCACGGTGGACCTCAACGCCACAGGCTACGGCCTGGCCACCGGCAAAACGAGCATGGTGGGCGCAGCAGTCGGCATCCGCCACAAGTTCTGAGCGGCCAGAACCAGGGGAGGTGGCGTTGACGCGCCATCTCCCAGGTCGGCATTCGAGGAGGGCGACCTCCTCGTTTTTTATCCCCCAAGTTGAAGTCGATGATGATGTTGAAGACCACTCCGACCATCCTGATGGTGCCGGGCCTGCGCGACCACGTGGCCGAGCACTGGCAAACACTGCTGGAGACCCAGTTGCAGGCCGAAGGGCAGCGCGCGGTTTCCGTTCCGCCGCTCGAGGCCGACAAGCTGAGCTGCGCTGCACGCGTGGCCGCATTGGACAAAGCCATCTCCGCCATCGATGGCCCGGTGATCCTGGTCGCGCACAGTGCAGGCGTGATGACGACCGTGCATTGGGCCAAGCGGCACGCCCGCAAGATTCACGGCGCGCTGCTGGCTGCGCCGGCCGATCTCGATACGCCGCTGCCTTCTGGCTATCCCACGCCAGACGTGCTGCAGAAGAACGGCTGGCTGCCCTGCCCGCGCCGGCTGCTGCCGTTTCCCAGCATTGTTGCGGCGAGCCGGAATGATCCGCTGGCGTCTTACCAGCGCGTGGCCAGCATGGCGATGGACTGGGGGAGTCGGTTGATCGATCTGGGAGAAGTCGGGCATCTGAACCCGGCGTCAGGGTTCGGCCCATGGCCACGGGCGCAAGCGCTCATTCATGCGTTGCGCTGAACCGAGCCGCCACATGCCGAACACCGCGTCGATCCCCATGGCGGAGCTGCCGCCGGGCCAGCGCAAGCTGGTGTTCATTGATGGGCGCAGTGTGGTGGTCTTCAATATCGAGGGCACCGTCTACGCCATCGACAACAGTTGCCCGCACCAGGGTGCATCGCTGGCGCATGGCAAGCTCGACGGTACGCGGCTGCAATGCCCCGCGCATGGGCTGCACTTTGACCTTGCGACCGGCTGCACACCCGGCGCAGCCAGCCTCTGCCTGGACACCTACGCTGTTGACGTTATCGATGAACACGTCGTCGTGTCTCTCGAAGACGCGGCCAACGCGAGCTGACGGCGATATCGCCACCGCCCCTGCTAAGTATGCTGGGCCGAATCCTTGGCCAGCTCGGCATCGTCCGCAGCCAGCTCATGGAAGCGGGCGACCACGGCGGCTCGGCTCTCCGCGGTCGCCAGCCCTGACATCTGGGCCAAAAAGACAAGGCTTTGCGGAAACGTCTTGGCAGCCAATGCCTGCTTGATCTCCGCTGCCTCCTCCGGATCGGCGTCGGCACCGTGCATGCGCTCGTTCAACACCTGCACCATATTGCCGACCAGAATGTCGCGCTGCGGCGTTGTTTGCGCTGCGCGAAGCGCGTCGATGTGCTTGGCCGGCCGCGTATGCACGCCGGACGGTCTGAGTTCGCTGGTGAAATCGACCTTGTCCGTGCCGCGGCGGACGGATGCATCGCTGGCCTGATTGTGGATCACGCGTGTACCGACAGTGCTTTGGAACTGCACGCGCCCGCGTCCTGGCACAGTACGAGCCGGCGCAGACCCGGAGGGCCCCGCACCCGAGGATTGCCGCGATGGCACAGCTGAAGACGACGCCGAAGACGGCTTGCTATCGCCAGGGTCAGGCACCCCAAGGTGGGCACGCGTCAGCTTCGACGGTGCTTCCTGGTGCATGAGTGCCGCCAGCGATGGCTTGGAACGCTTGGGGGCCGTCGAAGTGATCCCAATGGTTTTTGCGAGCGACTTCAGCCCCTTGAGTACGGAAGTGCTCGTGCGCGCTCGGGCTGGCGCACTGGATGACGCACCGGAAGACGTGGTGGCAGAGGTCTGCCCAGCGTCTTGCGAGGCACGGTTGACGTGCGAAGTGGGGGACTGGGTGATTCGTGGCATCGTGGTTTCCTCAACGCAGGGGCTTCGAGATGGCGAGGCAGCCTTCCATTGACGCTCTGCTTTTCTCGATCTTCTGCCCCTATGGAAACATCAGACTAACGACCGCTGCGAACCCAGGCCGCATCCGCCGCGAACATTCCGCGCCCCCAACGAAGCCCCGTTGGAAACGCTCACACCATCCGCCGAATCCCAAAGCGCTGCGCACGACGCCGCCACACCAGGCCGTAGTACGCCCCCTGCATCACGAACATGGCGATGAACGCGGCGGGGTAAGCCGCCCAGATGCCATCCGTGCCGATATGCCGGCTCAGCATCCACGCCACCGGCACTTCCACCGCCGCAATCGCGAGGATGGAAATGGCCGTCGGCGCCATGACCGTGCCGCTGGCGCGCATCACGCCCGAGAACACGCTCGCCATGCCAAAGATGACCGAGCTCCACAGCGAGATATGCAGCAGGCTCTGCGCGAGGTCCATCACCTCCGCATTCGTGGTGAACCAGCCGATGACGGCGCGCGAGAACAACAACGCCAGCACCACCAGCACCCCGGTGATGGCGACGTTCAACCACAACCCGGTGCGCATGATGGCGTCGAGCCGATCAGGCTTGCCCGCACCGATGGCCTGTGCGCCCAGGATCGACGCCGTAATCGCAATCGACATGGCGGGGAACTGCACGTAGCTGATGATCTGCGTGCCGGCGCCGTAGGCGGCCGTGGCGTCCGAGCCGAAGCTGTTGACGAACGACAGCAGCGCCAGCTCCGCAATCGAGATGACCACCAGCTGCACGCCGGTCGGCACGCCAATCTTCAGGACAGTCCTGAGCACGCCAAAGTCGACCCACAGATGCCGCGCCAGCACAGCATCGGGCGCGAGCGGGTGGTTGCGGCGGCGCAGGAAGAACGCCAGCCACACCAGCGCCACCGTGAACGAAATGATGGTCGCCACCGCACCGCTGGCCACACCGAGTTGCGGCAGACCAAACCAGCCGCGAATGAACGCTGGCGTCAGTACCAGTCCGATCGAGGTCGACAGTGCAAGCGTGCGCAGCGGCGTGCGCGTGTCGCCCACGCCGCGCATCATCGCCGTGGCAAGCAGATACACGAACAGGCCCGGCATCGCATACAGCATCACACTGGCGTAGAGCGTGGCATCTTGCAGGATGTCGGTCGGCGTGCCGAGCCAGCCGAGCAGCGCATGCGCGAACGGCCCACCCAGCAGCGCCACGGCCAAGCCCGCGATAAAACCCACCGACAGCGTGGTCCCGGCCACGGTTTTGACCGCCTCAGGCTTCTTGGCGCCCCACGCTTGCCCGATCAGCACCCCCGCCCCCGAGCCCAGCCCGATGATGAAGGCGATCAGGAAAAACAGGATCGGGAAGAAGGCCGACACTGCGGCCAGCGCCTTCACGCCCAGCATGTGGCCGACGTAGACGTTATTGAGCGTGCCCGACAACGATTGCAGGATGTTGGCCAGGATCAGCGGCCCGAGAAATGACACAAAGGTCCGCCACAGCGGGCGAGGTGTCGGTACTGCGGTAGGTGCCGTCATGCAGCCGCCTCTTCTTGTGAGTGGGTATCGAACGCAGCGTGCGCCAGTTCACGCGCGAAGTCGCGCACGTCGGCGGTCCAAGTTTGGGTGAGGGATTGAAATGCGCCGGCATCGCCAGCGAACAACGCGCGCGTGGCCTCTTCAAAGCCCGCGGCATTGCCGGCCATGGCGGCCATGAAGCGGTAGGCCGCTTCCTGTGCAGCGCGGCGGCGGTCTGCGCCTTCGGTGGCGCGGCGTGCGTCTTCCACCAGCTTGCGCAAGGTGACGGATGCCCCGCCCGGCTGCGCGGCCAGCCAGTCCCAATGACGCGGCAATAGCGTCACCTCCCGGGCAATCACGCCCAGTTTGGGACGGCCGGGGCCGCGCGGGCGGCATTCGGTGTCGGCGGCAGTTGGCACGGGCGACGCCGTACGGTCGAGTCGCGCGAGCACCTCGTCCAGCGTACCGCGCACGTCGAATTCCACGGGCTGCGCGCTCGTGTTGTCGAAGACGAGAACTTGGGAGTCGGGGTGCGCGTCGAGGTGCGTTTTGACCGCCAGGGCGACGTCGCGGACGGGCCCGCCGGCCAAGCGTCGGGTGCCGGCAAAGGCCGTGCACGCGTGGATTGCTGTGGCATCCATAGGAATGTGCTCCTGCTGCGAATTTCAACAGGAACGCATTCTACCCGGGTTTAATTAAGAGTCAATATTATCCGGGTGAAAAATGCCAGCAAGCCCTCCCCCCTTGAATCCGAGCCTTGTTGGTGGCCCATACATGGAGCATGAGGTCGCAATCGATCCGGCGGACTCCGCTCTCGTCAGCCAGCCGGTCAGTTCACCCCGCGTAGGTCGGTATCAAGAAGGGGGCGAAAGCGTTCATTCGCCCCTTTTATTGTGTGAGGCCGTTAGAACGGACTCACGTTCTCAGACCAGCACGTGACGTGTTTCGACAAAGAAGCGCTGAATCTGCCGTTCAACGTCCGGATCGATCATCTGGTCCGGCCGCTTTCCGTTCGGACAAGCAAGCCTCGGTGTCGTCCCAAACAAGCGGCAGATCAAGGGGCGCTCCAGATACACACTGCATCCCTTGGTATCAAGATGCGGGCAACTCAGGTTTGCCAACGCCGCTTCGTGCTCGGCATCGCTCTTGACAGGCAGCCTCGACATCTCTTCCGTTGAGGCAGTCACCGGGCCACAGCAATCATGACAGCCGGGGACGCACTCAAACGCGGGGATGCGTGAGCGAAGAAATCTGATCTTTTGACTATGCATTGGCGAACTATCCGGGACTCGACCGGGCGAGATGATAAGGCGTTGCCCCGATGCGGTACCGCCATCGAAAAAAGGGACGGCGGTTGGCGTCCCGTCTTTCCGATGACACATCTTGGTGCCGTGACATCACGCCGCCTCTTCCGTCAGCACCCGTGTTTCCGCCAGCAACCGCTTGAGCTCCGGCACGCAAGAGCCGCAATTGCCGCCCGCCTTCAGGCAGGCAGTGATCTCGCCCGTGGATTGCAGGCCCTGGGTGCGGATGGCATCGCAGATGGTGTTGCGGCCCACGCCAAAGCACGAGCACACGGTGGGCCCCACATCGGCGCCGGCTTCCATCGGTTGGCCAAGCAGTACGCCCGCGCGGTCGAGGTCTTCCAGGCGCGGCTGCGCAAACAGCCCGGCCAGCCAGTTGCGCGATGGCAGATCGGGCCGTGGCGAGAGAAATACGCACGCTTCAATGCGATCGTCCACCACATGCACGGCGCGATAGACACGGGCCGTGGCGTCTTCGTATTCGAGCCAGTCGGCGTGCGGGTCGTCCACGCCGAGCAGCTTGCGCGCCCAGTCATGCACGTTGCCGAGTGGCTGCCGCCCAGCCAATTCGTAGCGCACGAATTGCTTGCCCTGAATGCGCGTCCACCACGTTGCGTCGTCGGTATCCAGCGCGCGGCGCGAGAGCACGAAACCGTGCCATGCCACGTCAAACGGCTCGACCATCACCGGCGTGTGCTTGAACTCGGGCTCGCCAGAGACAGGGTCGACCTCCGGGTTGACCACCGCGCCTACACGCGCATCGGAAGCAAACTGGCCATTCCAGTGGATCGGTACGAACACGCTGCCGCGCGCGATGCCGCCCGTCATGCGCACGCGCGCCACCACACTGCCCCAGCGCGACGACACGCGCGCGAGGTTGCCTTCGCGCACGCCGGCCAGCAGCGCATCGTGCGGGTGCAGGTCGACAAACGGTTCGGGCACGTGGTCGGCCAGCTTGGGCGCACGGCCGGTGCGCGTCATGGTGTGCCACTGGTCGCGCACGCGGCCGGTGTTGAGGACGAGGGGGTAGTCGCCACCTGCCTTGTGCACGGGCGCGCGCGCCGGCGTGGGCACAAAGCGCGCGCGGCCATCGGCGTGCGCGAAACGGCCATCGCGGAAGAGACGCGCCTCGCTGCTGCCGGAAAGCGTGACTGGCCATTGCGTCGGCACCATGCTGTCGTACGCACCGGCGTCGAGCCCCGTCAGGCCGCCAAGGTGGAAGGCACGGCGTACACCGCCTGCATCATTGGCATAGGCCGACAGGCGTGCGTGCTCGTCGAACACCGCGTGCTGGCTCTTGAAGTCGAAGCCGTCGTAGCCCATGCGGCGAGCCACGTCGGCGATGATGTCCCAGTCGGCACGAGCCTCGCCCGGTGCTGGCAGGAAGGCGCGCTGGCGCGAGATGCGGCGCTCGGAGTTCGTCACCGTGCCGTCTTTCTCGCCCCAGCCGAGCGCGGGCAGCAGAACGTCTGCCAGCACGGTGGTATCGGTGGCTTCCACGATGTCAGAAGCGACAACCAGTTCGCACTTGGCCAGCGCCCGCCGCGCCTGGTCGGCATCGGGCAGACTGACCACGGGGTTGGTGCCGATGATCCACACCGCCTTTACGCGCCCGTCTTCAATAGCCTGGAACAAGTCGACTGCCTTCAGCCCCGCCTTGTCCGCCATGCGCGGTGCGTTCCAGAACGTCTGCACCAGCTCGCGATGAGATGGCTCATTCAGCTCCATGTGCGCGGCCAGCATGTTGGCGAGGCCACCGACTTCACGCCCGCCCATCGCATTCGGTTGGCCGGTGATGGAGAACGGCCCCATGCCCGCGCGCCCGATCCGGCCCGTGAGCAAGTGGCAGTTGATGATGCTGTTGACCTTGTCGGTGCCCGCGCTGGATTGGTTGACGCCCATCGAGAACGCGGTGATGGTGCGTTCGGTGTTGGCAAACCAGCTGTAGAACGTGAGCAGATCGTCGAGCTTGAGCTTGCAGGCCTTGGCGACGGCTTCAACGTCTTCGCTCTCGGTGCCGGCGGCTTGCAGTGCGGCGTCGGGGCCGTTGGTGTGCAGGGTGACGAAGTTGCGGTCCACCACGCCGCGCCGGGAGAGGAACGACAGCAGACCATTGAACAACCACACATCCGTGCCGGGCTTGATGGGCAGGTGCAGATCCGCCAGTTCACACGTGGCGGTGTGGCGCGGGTCGACCACCACCACCTTCATCTGCGGCCGCGCCTCTTTTGCGCGCACGATGCGCTGGAACAGGATTGGGTGGCACCACGCGGTGTTGGAGCCCACCAGCACGACCAAGTCTGCTACTTCCAGATCGTCGTAGCAGACCGGGACGAGGTCTTCGCCAAACGCGCGCTTGTGCCCGGCCACGGCGGACGACATGCAGAGGCGTGAGTTGGTGTCGATGTTGGCGGTGCCGATGAAGCCCTTCATCAGCTTGTTGGCGACGTAGTAGTCCTCGGTTAGCAACTGGCCGGAGACGTAGAGTGCGACGGCGTCAGGGCCGTGGTTGTCGATGATGCGGCGGAAGCCTTGGGCGACGGTGTTGAGGGCGGTGTCCCATGACACGCGGTGTAGCGGCGCAACCGGCGCGTCGTGGTCGTGCGCACGCTCGCGCATCGCCGGATACAGCAGGCGGCCTTCGAGGCTGACGGTCTCCCCCAGTGCGGAACCCTTTACGCACAGGCGGCCGGCGTTGGCGGGATGGGTGGGGTCGCCTTTGATGTCGACGGTGCCATCCGGCTGGGGGGTCGCCAGTACGCCGCAGCCGACGCCGCAGTAGGGGCAGGTGGTGCGCGTGGTGTTCGCGGCTTCAGTGGCTGGGTGAATGGGGATGGTTTTCATCGTCATCTCTGTGGTGCTGTACGTTGTAGTGCATCCCTGGTTTCATCCCCTGCCGGGGCTGACTCACTTTTCTTTGTCTTGCCAAAGAAAAGTAAGCAAAAGAAAGGCGCGCCCGAGATGGCGACTTCCCCTTGAATTTATGTCACCGGGCGGAGACGGGGAAAACTCGCTTCGCTCAAACAGTTCCCCGTCTTTTTTTCCGCCCGCTGACAGAAATTCAAGGCGCCCTCTAGGGCCAGTACGGCCAAACCATCTGCGTGCAGATGGGGACGCCAATTTTTTGTGCTGTCCATCATCATGCGGCTTCCGCTTCGCACAGCGCGCGGCCGAACAACAAGCGCTGGCGGATCGGCGTGATGGAGGTCTGGCGCTGGATCAGGTCGAAGTACCAGGGGCCGTCGGCCACGTCGCCATACAGCACTGCGCCGACTACGCGGTCGTCCTTCAGCACTAGGCGCTTGTAGATGCCGCGGCGCGGGTCGCGCAGGACGATGTCTTCGGTGCCCTCGCCGCCGATGAAGTCGCCAGCGGAGTACAGGTCGACGCCCGTGACTTTCAGCTTAGTCGCTGTGGCTTGTTGGATGTAGCGGCGGTGGCCGGCGCCGGCGAGGTGCGCGGCGCACACGCGGGCCTGGTCCCAGATGGGGGCGACGAGGCCGAAGGTGGCGCTGCGGTGCTGCACGCATTCGCCCACGGCGTAGATGCGGGGGTCGTACGTTTGCAGCGTGTCGTCGACGATGATGGCGCGTTCGCAGTGCAGGCCGGCGGCCTTGGCGAGTTCAATGTTCGGGCGCACGCCGGCGGTCATGACGACGAGGTCGGCGGGAATTTGCGTGCCGTCTTTGAAGCGCACGGCCGTCACACGATCGGTGCCGAGCAGTTCGGCCGTGTGGGCGCCGAGCAGGAAGCGCAGGCCCTTGGCCTCCAGTGCTTTCTGCAGCAACAGCGCGGCGGGTTTGTCGAGCTGGCGTTCCATGAGCGTGTCGGACAGGTGCACGACCGTTACCTCCATGCCCTGGCGCATCAGGCCATTGGCCGCTTCCAACCCGAGCAGGCCGCCGCCGATGACGACTGCGTGCCGATGGTTGCGCGCGGCTTCCAGCATCGTCTCCACATCCTGGATGTCGCGAAAGGCGATCACGCCCGGCAGCAGGTGCCCCGGCACCGGCAGGATGAACGGCCGCGAGCCGGTGGCGATCAACAGGCGGTCGTACTGCATTTCCACGCCGTCGCGCGAGCGCAGCGTGCGGCGCGGGCGGTCGATACTCACCACCGGGTCGCCCGCGTGCAGCGTGATGTGGTTCTGCGCATACCACTCACGCGTGTTGAGCATGATGTCGTCAACCTGCTTCTCGCCCGCCAGCACGGGGGAGAGAAGGATGCGGTTGTAGTTGCCGTGCGGCTCCTCGCCGAACACGGTGATGTCGTACAGGTCCGGCGCCAGCTTGAGCAGCTCTTCGACCGTGCGCATGCCAGCCATGCCGTTGCCGATGACGACCAGCTTGGGGCGCGCGGTCCGGGCATTCATACGGCCACCCAGACACGTCCGTCTTCCACCTTCGTCGCGTACGCGTGCACCGAGTTGGCCGGCGCCTCCAGGCATTCGCCTGTCGCCAGGTCAAAGTGCTGCTTGTAAATCGGCGAGGCCACGACGATGCGCTCGCCCAGGTTGCCGACCAGCCCGCGCGAGAGCACGGCCGCGTCGGAATTCGGGTCGTAGTTGCCGATGGCGTAGACGAGCTGCGGTGCGCTGCCCGCAACGTGGAACACGGCGACTTGCTCGCCATCCACCAGCGCACACACGCCGGTGTTGGGCACGATGTCGTCCAGCGAACAAACAGGGGTCCAGCGGGATGCTTGCATGATGGGCTCCTCTCTCAAGCGGCTTCAGCAACAACGGGAATGCGCACGGGGCGTGTCTTCGTACGCTCCTCCACCGTGGCGGGGCGGATCTGCCCGCGCTCTTCCACGAAGACGACGTTCGCGTCCTTCGCGTCGCTGTTGACGAAGTGGCGAAAGCGCTTGCGCACCTCGGGGTTGGTCACGGCGGTCTTCCATTCGTCTTGGTAGGTGTCGACCACGTGCTGCATCTCGGCTTCCAACTCGGCCACGATGCCCAGCTTGTCATTGATGACCACGTCCTTCAGGTAGTCCAGACCGCCTTCCAGGTTGTCGCGCCACGTGCTGGTGCGTTGCAGGCGGTCGGCCGTGCGCACGTAGAACATCAGAAAGCGGTCGACGTACTTGATGAGCGTTTCCTGGTCGAGGTCCGCGGCGAGCAGTTCGGCATGGCGGGGCTTCATGCCGCCGTTGCCGCACACGTACAGGTTCCAGCCCTTTTCGGTGGCGATGATGCCGACGTCCTTGCCCTGTGCTTCGGCGCATTCGCGCGTGCAGCCCGATACGCCAAACTTGATCTTGTGCGGCGAGCGCAGCCCCTTGTAGCGGTTCTCCAGCGCAATCGCAAAACCGACCGAATCACCCACGCCATAACGGCACCACGTGGAGCCCACGCACGACTTCACCGTGCGCAGCGATTTGCCATAGGCGTGGCCCGACTCGAAGCCAGCCGCGATCAGCTCTTCCCAGATCAGCGGCAGTTGTTCCAGCCGCGCGCCGAACAGGTCCACGCGCTGGCCGCCGGTGATCTTGGTGTACAGACCGTACTTCTTGGCGACCTGGCCCACGGCGATCAGGCCGTCCGCCGTCACCTCGCCGCCCGGCATGCGCGGCACCACGGAGTACGTGCCGTCCTTCTGGATATTGGCGAGGAAGTAGTCGTTGGAATCCTGCAGGCTGGCGTGCTCTTTCTTGAGCACGAAGTCATTCCAGCACGAAGCGAGGATGCTTGCCACGGCGGGCTTGCAGATATCACAGCCCATGCCGTGGCCATGCGCTTCCAGCAGTGCCTCGAACGACTGGATACGGCCCACGCGCACCAGGTGGTACAACTCCTGACGCGAATACGGGAAGTGCTCGCAGAGGTGGTTGTTGACGGCCAGGCCCTGCTTCTTCATCTCGGCCTTCATCACCTGCGTCATCAGCGGCACGCAGCCGCCGCACGAGGTGCCGGCCTTGGTTGCATCCTTCAGTGCGCCCACGGTGGTGGCGCCGCCGCACACGGCTTGGCACAGCGCACCCTTCGACACATCGTTGCACGAGCAGATCTGTGCGCTGTCGGGCAGTGCATCCACACCCAATGCCGGGCGCGCATTGCCATCGGCCTGCGGCAGGATCAAAAATTCCGGCGCCTCCGGCAGTTCAATGCGGTTCAGCATCATCTGCAACAACGTGCCGTATTCGGCCGCGTCGCCCACCAGCACGCCGCCCAGCAGGTACTTGCCGTCTTCCGACACCACCAGCTTCTTGTAGATCTGCTTGCGCTCATCGGTGAACTGCACGCTGCGGCTGCCCGGCGTCGTGCCTTGTGCATCGCCCAGGCTGGCCACGTCCACGCCCATCAGCTTGAGCTTGGTGCTCATGTCGGCACCACTGAATTCGGTCGCGTCATCGGCGGCCAGGATTTGCTTGGCGGTGATGCGGGCCATCTCGTAGCCGGGAGCAACCAGACCGTAGACCTTCCCACCCCACAGTGCGCATTCGCCAATGGCGTACACATCCGGCGCGGAGGTGCGGCATTCCGAGTCGATCACGATGCCGCCGCGCTCGCCCACCTCCAAGCCGCAGGCACGTGCCAGCTCATCACGCGGGCGGATGCCGGCGGAGAAGACAACCATGTCGGCGTCCAGATGCGTGCCGTCGGCGAAGTTCAGGCGGTGCGTACCGTCCACCCCATCGACGATCTCCACCGTGTTCTTTTGCGTGTGGACCGTCACGCCCAGATCTTCGATCTTCCGGCGCAGCATGCGGCCGCCGCCGTCGTCCACCTGCATGGCCATCAGGCGGCCGGCAAACTCGACCACGTGGGTTTGCAGGTGCATATCGCGAAGGGCCTTGGCGCATTCCAGGCCCAGCAGGCCGCCGCCGATCACCACGCCGGTCTTGGCGCGCTGGCCGCATTCGGCCATCGCTTCGAGGTCTTCGATGGTGCGGTAGACGAAGCAGTCCTTGCGGTCCTTGCCCGGCACGGGGGGCACGAAGGGCGACGAGCCGGAAGCAATCACCAGCTTGTCGTACGGCAGCACCTCGCCGGTGGAGGCCGTCACCGTTTTGGCGGTCGTGTCGATGGCGGTGGCGCGGGCGTTGAGCTTGAGCACCACGTCATCGCGGTCGAAGAAACCCGGCGTAACGAGCGACAGGTCTTCCGCAGTCTTGCCGGCGAAGAATTCGGAGAGATGCACACGGTCGTACGCGGGGCGCGGCTCTTCGCACAGCACCGTCACTTGCAGGTGATGACCCGGCGCGTGCAGCAGGCTTTCCAGAAACTTGTGGCCCACCATTCCGTGGCCGATGACGACGATCTTCATGGTCATGGTGATGTTCCTTGTCAGGCGTTGGCGGCGGCCAGCGTGTTGTCGTACAGCGCTTGTTCACGCGCCTTGTGTTCTGCCGAGAAGCGCACAGCAATGGCGCAGATGGCGGACAGCGCCACCAGCACGCCGAGGATGGACAGCGTGGCCTGCGTATCGGCCATACCCTTGAGCAGGAAGCCGGCAGCCACCGCGCCAGCGTTGCCGCCCGCACCGATGATGCCGGCCACGCCGCCCAGTGCGCGGCGATCGATGAAGGGCACCAGCGCATACGTGGCGCCGCAGGCCATGTGGGTGAACAAACCGAAGCCGAGCATCGCCAGCACGGCCACCGTCACGCTACCGGCGTGGGCAAAGCCGAACAGGCCCAGGCCTTCGCCCAGCATCAAGAGGCACAGCAGTTGGGTGCGGGCATCCAGGCCCCGCTTGGCCGCCATGCGGTCAGATACGATGCCGCCCAGCGCGCGGGCAAACAGCGCCAAGAGGCCGAAGCTGGCAGCCGCCATGCCGGCCGCCGACAGCGACAGGCCAAAGTGATCAACGTAGTAGGTGGCCGCGATGTTGTGGATGAAGATCTCCACGCCAAAGCACGCACCGTAGGTGACGAACAGCAGCCAGACGCGGTAGTTGCCAGCGGCCGTGACGAAGCTACCCCAGCCGCCCTTCTTACCGCCTTCGATGGTTTTGCCGGCGGCGCGCAGCTCTGCGTAGTTGCCTTCCGGGCAGTCTTGCGTATAGCGCCAGTAGAGCGCCGCGACGATCAACATGGCCACACCCGGCACCACCATGGCCAGGCGCCAGCCCAGGCTCTGCGTCACGCCCATCATCACGATGGCGGTCAGCAGCAGCGGCATCGTGCCTTGCGCCACACCGCCGCCCGCGTTGCCCCAGCCAGCGGCCGCCGCGTTGGCGGTGCCCACCACGTTAGGCGCGAACATGACCGACGTGTGGTACTGCGTGATGACGAAGCTCGCGCCAATCGCGCCAATCGCGAGGCGGAAGAAGAGGAAGGCCTCATAGCTCTGCGCCGTTGCCACGCCCAGGACGGGGATGGCCCCCAACACCAGCAAGCCGGTGTACGTCTTGCGCGGGCCAAAGCGGTCGCACAGTGGGCCGACAATCAGCCGCACCAGGATCGTCACGGCCACCGCGGCGATGTTGATGTTCGCGATCTGCCCCGGCGTCAGGTGGAACTCGCCCTTGAGCAGCGGCATGAGCGGCGCGCAGGCGAACCACGCATAGAAGCACACGAAGAACGCGAGCCACGTCAGATGAAAGGCGCGCATCTGCGGCGTGCGCAAGCTGAACAGATCGATTCGGGTGGCCCGAGTGGCATTGGCGGTCATGTCGAATCCCAGTTCCAGAAAAAAAGAAAGGCGCCCGAGAACCTCGCTACCTGAGCCAGGTTCTGGGACGCCGTTGTCCAAGTAGCCCTGAGCACCAGGGCCTTCACCACGAAGAGCACGTATCGCCATTGATCCGCGCAATGGGTCTATGCAACAGGTATGCCAAGCGTGGGAAGCGTTGATCTATCGCGGTTTGCAGCAGAAAGCGGCGCCGGCGCACAGCGCCCGTGCCTCATGCACGGGCGTTGCACCGCACGCTTTCGGTGCAGATGCGAATCGGGATGGTGCGGCACAGCAAATGCGTGCGCGGCCGCGGGAAGGCGACCACCCATCACTTGGGGTGGGCGAGCAACGACTGCTTGATCAGGCTTTGCGCGTCAGTAGCCGTGCGTCACGATCGACAACACGGAGAGGTCCGGATGCGTGCCGTCGACGATGCTGCGTGCCACGTGCATGGCCTCTTCCATGGCTTCTTCCGCGCTACGGAAGCTGTCATCGCCATCGGCATGAAAAGGCACCGTATGACCCGGCTGGTTAGGGTCGGCGCCAGGGTGGCACACGTAACCGGTGTAGGTGTAGCGGGCGGGGTTGGCGCGCGTGGGGGACGGCGCAACGTGAATCTCGAACCCTTCGTAGAGGGCCTGCGGCGCGGTGAGTTGATCAGACATGGTGGCCTCGCGGGGTATGGCGTGTACCGGCCGCACCGACGCTTGTGGCGCGGCGCGGCTGTCCTGATGCAACCAGTCTAGGTGATGCGATGGGGGTTGAAATCCGGCGGTTGGATGACAGCACCATCCACCGCCGTACCGGCTCCGTACTGGCTTGTACTAAACGACTAAGCGCGTTTGATGAGCCGGATGATAAACAGCAGGATCACCGCGCCGATCACCGCCGTGATGATCGAGCCGATCCACCCGCTGCCCAGCGAGATGTGCAGCACGCCGGCAAGCCATCCGCCGATGAACGCGCCGACGATGCCGACCACGATGTCGACAAAGATGCCGAAACCGCCGCCCTTGACCAAGATACCGGCCAGCCAACCTGCGACCGCGCCGATGATCAACCATGCAATCAAACCGTGTGATGCCATGTCCGTGCTCCCGTGAACGTGTGTTTGGAGGGTGATGCTGCACAGGCATAGTAGGCGAAGACAGCACAATCGCCATGTGGCGCTCACGCGGTTTTTGCATTTGCATCGTGTTCAACGGAATACGTTCACCGCCTCCACCAGGCGCGTGGCCTGAATGCGCAGGCCCTCGGCGGCAGCCGCGCTCTGGCCGACCAGCGTAGCGTTCTCTTGCGTCACCTGATCCAGATGGTTGACCGCCTGGCTGACCTGCGTGATGCCGTCGGTTTGCTGCGCCGTCGCCAGGCTGATGTCGGCGATCATGGCTGACACCTTTTTGACCTGATCGACGATGTCGTCCATGGTCTTGCCGGCATCGTCCACCAGCCGCGAGCCCGATTCCACCTTGTCGACGCTGGTGCCGATCAGCTCCTTGATCTCCTTGGCAGCACCTGCACTGCGCTGCGCAAGCGCACGCACCTCGCCTGCCACCACGGCAAAGCCACGGCCCTGCTCGCCCGCCCGTGCAGCCTCCACAGCGGCATTGAGCGCGAGGATGTTGGTCTGGAAGGCAATGCTGTCGATCACGCCGATGATGTCGGCGATCTGCTTGGCGCTTTGCGTGATCGCGCTCATGGTGGCCACCACCTGCTCCATGGCCCGGCCGCCGTTCACAGCCGCCTGCGTGGCCGCGCTCGACAGCGTATTCGCTTGGCCCGCCGTTTCCGCATTGCTGGCCACCGTGGCGGTCATCTGCGTCATGGAACTCGAGGTTTCTTCCAGGCTAGCGGCCGCCTGCTCGGTGCGCATATTGATATCGCCGTTGCCCTTGGCGATCTCCTGGCTGGCCGATTGCACGTTGACCACCTGCTCGGCCACGTCGTCGATGAGCCAGCGGAACATCAGCCCGAGCTGGCTGATGGAGCGCAGCGTCATGCCGATCTCGTCCACGCGATCCGCAATGGCGACTTTGCGGCTCTCGCCCGACGCCACACTCAGCGCGTGCTCCTGCAGCTTTTCAAGCGGCGTGGCGATCTGCACCTTCAATGACCAGGAGCCCAGCATCAGCGCCAGCAGCAAAACACCGGTAAAACCGCCGAGCGCCGAGCCCGACAACCCGAAGGCCCATGCCGCCGCCAGCAGCGCCGGCAGCAACATGAGGAACGTGAGCCGGATGCGCCAGCGCACAGGCATGATCTGAAACACCGAGCGCCAGGCCATCAACCCAGTTCGCACGATCAAGCCCTTGTGGAACTTGCGGCTGCCCGCCTGGCCGGTGCGAAACTCTTTATAGAGCGCCTCGGCCCCTGCAATTTCTTCGCGCGACGGCTTCGTGCGCACTGACATATAGCCGCTGGCCCGGCCATTGCGCACCACCGGCGTGGCGTTGGCCCGCACCCAATAATGATCGCCATTCTTGCGGCGGTTCTTCACCAGCGCCGTCCAGGGCTGGCCGGCCTTGAGCGTCGCCCACATATCGGCAAATGCCTCGGGTGGCATGTCAGGGTGGCGCACGATGTTATGCGCCTGGCCTTCGATCTCTTCACGCGAGAAACCGCTCACCTCGACAAAGGCCGCATTTGCATAGGCGATATAGCTCTGGGTGTCGGTGGTCGACATGAGCGTGGCGTTATCCGGGAACTCGTATTCACGCTGGGTAACAGGTTCATTGACACGCACGGGAGGTCTCCTTTGATGATTTTGCTTAGCAACCGGGTTTTCGGCAGAGAATCAAATTTATTAAGGGGGAGATAACCCTTTTTTCGCGGGGTGTAGACAGAACAGCCGATAAAACTGCCAGAGCAGATACTGCGTTCTGAAAATGGTTTCTACCTGCCGTAACTGGCTACGCAGAAGGGAATTCATCAGGTACCCACCCCATTTGCGGAGTGAACCGCCGACGGTTATCTCAAACCGAAAAATCCGTTAATCCCTCATTTGCGTTAATTTTTCTGTGTCCGCCCCAAAACTGAAGGTGTTCACTAGTTTCCATACGTTTGCATGTGAGCAAACATCACAACGCTGACTGAGCGCCGCCGCTACCTCCCCGTCGTCCCCGCGACAGCACGCCACATCGCCAACCACACTTGCGCGTTCTAAACTTTCACAAATTCCTGAAATTTGAGAAAGATCAAAACGATGCAACTCTCCCCCTTGAAACAACGCTTCGTCTTGCATTTCGGCGAGATGGGCAGTCGCTGGGGCATCAACCGCACGGTCGGGCAGATCTACGCCCTGCTCTACGCGGCGCGCGAGCCGATCAACGCGGATGAGATTGCCGAGGCATTGGGTTTCTCACGCTCGAACGTCAGCATCGGGCTGAAGGAGCTGGAGTCGTGGAAGCTGGTGCGGCTGTCGCACAAGCCGGGCGATCGGCGCGAATACTTCGCGGCCCCCGACGACATCTGGACCATCTTCCGCACGCTGGCAGAAGAGCGCCGCAAGCGCGAGATCGACCCCACGCTCACGCTGCTGCGCGACGTGATGCTCGAATCCCCCACCGACCCGGACGACCGCCACGCCCAGGCGCGCATGAAGGAGATGTATCAGCTCATCACGCTCATGACCAACTGGTTTGACGACGTGCAGACGCTGGACGCCGACTCCCTGCAGCAGCTCATGAAGATGGGCGCCAAGGTGCACAAGCTGCTGGAGATGAAGAACAAACTCGCCGTTGTCGTTGGCGGCAAATCGAAGTAGCCCCGCCCCAAAAGTAGAACCATGTCACTTGATCCTGTTGTACTGGCGCGCATCCAGTTCGGCGCCAACATCACCTTCCACATCCTCTTTCCCACCATCAGCATTGCGCTGGCGTGGGTGCTGCTGTTCTTCAAGCTGCGCTATCGCAAAACCAGCGATGAGGCCTGGATGGCCGCGTACCGCCTGTGGGTGAAGGTCTTCGCGCTCACGTTCGCGCTGGGCGTGGTGTCCGGCGTGACGATGAGCTTTCAGTTCGGCACCAACTGGCCGGGCTATATGAACACCGTGGGCAATATCGCTGGGCCCCTGCTGGCGTACGAGGTGCTGACGGCGTTCTTTCTGGAAGCGAGCTTCCTCGGCATCATGCTGTTCGGCACGGGCCGCGTGAGTCAACGCATCCATACGTTCGCCACATTCCTCGTTGCGCTGGGCACGACCATTTCGGTGTTCTGGATCATCGCGCTCAACTCGTGGATGCAGACACCCGCCGGTTACGTGATGGTCGACGGCCGCGCGCATCCGCAAAGCTGGCCGGCGATCATCTTCAACCCGTCGTTCCCGTACCGGTTCACGCATATGTTGCTGGCCTCGGGGCTGACGGTGGCGTTCTTGCTGGCGGGGCTCTCCGCTTACCGCTGGCTGCGTAACGACCGCAGCGCCGATGTGCGCGCCACGCTCAAGACGGGTGTGGTACTGGCGGCCGCGCTGATCCCCTTGCAGATTGCCGCGGGCGACGCACATGGCCTGAACGTGCTGGAACATCAACCCGCCAAGCTCGCCGCCATGGAGGGCATCTGGCAAACCGAGCGTGGCGTGCCGGCGGTGCTGTTCGGCGTGCCCGACGCGGCCACGCGCAGCAACCGTTTCGAGATTGCAGTGCCCAAGCTGGCATCGCTGTACCTGACGCACGCGCTCGATGGCGAAGTAAAGGGGCTGGATCAATTCGACCAGCATCCGCCCGTGCTGCCGGTGTTCTTTGCATTCCGGGCGATGGTGGGCGTGGGCGTGCTGATGCTGGCCGTATCGTGGGTGAGCGCTTGGCGCTTGCGTCGCAACGGTGAATTGCCGCAATGGCTCGCCCGCACCCTCGTGGCGATGACGTTCTCGGGCTGGGTGGCCGTGGTCGCCGGCTGGTACGTCACCGAGATCGGCCGCCAGCCGTGGCTCGTCTATGGCGTGCTGACCACTGCGCAAGCCGCCTCTGCCGTGCCCGCGCAGATGATCGGTACCACGCTGGCGATGTACCTCGCGCTATACGCCTTCCTCATCGCCTCGTATATCGGCGTGGTGTTCTACCTGGCCCGCAAGGCTGGCGGCGCCATTGACCCGACCGATGCCGACATTCCCGGCACACACGCCCCGCAACTTTCTGGCGCCGCAATCCAAGCATGAACACCATTCCCGACCTCACCCAACCCGCCGGCTGGCTGCCGGTGGTGTTCATGGCCCTGATGGGCATTGCCGTGCTGGCCTACGTCGTACTGGACGGCTACGACCTGGGCGTCGGCATTCTGCTGCGTCGCGCCGATGACGCCGAGAAGGACACCATGATCGCCTCCATCGGCCCGTTCTGGGATGCGAATGAGACGTGGCTCGTGCTCGGCGTCGGCCTGCTGCTGGTGGCGTTTCCGGCCGCGCATGGGGAGATCCTGGGCGCGCTGTATCTGCCGGTCGCGCTGATGCTGTTCGGGCTGATCTTGCGTGGCGTGGCGTTCGACTTTCGCGTCAAGGCGCGCGCGCACCACAAGCCGTGGTGGAACCGCGCGTTCTATGCCGGCTCCGTCATCGCCACGGCATCGCAGGGCCTGATGCTAGGTCTCTACATCACCGGCTTTCAGTACGACGCGGCCAACGTCGTCTTTGCGATCTGCACGGCGGCGGGGCTGATTGCGGGCTACCTGCTGCTGGGCGCCACGTGGCTGATCATGAAGACCGAAGGCGCACTGCAGCTGCGCGCGGTGCAATGGGCGCGCGGCAGCCTGTGGTTCACTGCGCTGGGCGTGGCGGCGGTATCGCTCGCCACACCCTGGGTCAGCACGCGTGTGTTCGACAAGTGGTTCGTGTTGCCCAACATCATTCTGCTGGCGCCGGTGCCGCTGGTCACCATCGCGCTGTTCGGCCTGATCGACTGGGTGCTGCGCCGCCTGCCGCAGCAGATTGCCAAGGGGGATGAACACCTGATCTGGGCGCCCTTTGTCGGCACCGGTGCCATCTTCCTGCTGGCGTTCAACGGCCTCGCCTACAGCCTGTTCCCGTACCTGGTGGTGGACCGGCTCGACATCTGGCAAGCCGCCAGCGCACCGGAGTCGCTCGAATTCATGCTGGTGGGCGTGGCGATCGTGCTGCCGACCATCGTGGCGTACACCGTATACTCGTACAAGGTGTTCCACGGCAAGGCCACAGAGCTGCGGTATTACTGAACGACCGACATTGACGATGCGGCGGGCAGGCATTTAGGCTCACAGCCTTTCTCCCCTTGCCCGCACACGCCATGGTCACCTGCTACCTCCGCTACATCATCAACCCCGCCCGCCTCGTTGAATTCGAGACCTACGGCAAGATGTGGATTCCGTTGGTCGAGAAATTTGGCGGCCAGCACCACGGTTACTTTCTGCCATCCGAAGGCGCGAACAACGTCGCACTGGCCTTGTTCTCGTTCCCCAGCCTCGCGGCCTACGAGGCCTATCGGGAGCAGTCGAAAACCGATCCTGCCTGCATCGCCGCCTTCCAATATGCGGACGCGACCGGCTGCATCGTCAGCTACGAGCGCAGCTTCTTTCGGCCGGTGTTTTCGTAATTCGCGCACGCACGCAACGGGCGGGCCGCGCTACTTGCACCAGGCTCCGCCGTGCGTGTTATGGAGGCGCCCCCGCTATCCCTGTGCCACCGGCTTGTTCTGCGACAGCACCCACAGCATCGCCCCCACCGCTTCGGCTTGCGAGCGCGAGGCGGTTTTCTCGTAGATCGAGCGCAACTGTGTGCGCACGGTCGACACGGCAACCCCGGCACTGTCAGCGTATTCATCGGGAGAGCGCCCCAGAATCAAGGCCTCCGCAACGGCGGCCTCTGCCGCTGACAAGCCGAACGCCTGCCGGAGTTGCACTGCCG
>JGI24740J21852_10000001_pt1 | contig 168537 bp, 159 predicted proteins | sample KBSCornC6_FD_21852 | JGI IMG/M metagenome (IMG submission 21852) | reverse complement strand
GTCCTCGTCACCGGCTTCGATATCATCTTCTTCTGGGTTGCCCGCATGATGATGATGAGCCTTCACTTCATGAAGGACGAGGGTGGTGAGCCTGTCGAGCCGTTCAACACGGTCTATGTTCACGCTCTGGTGCGCGACAAGAACGGGCAGAAGATGTCGAAGTCCAAGGGCAACGTCATCGATCCGTTGGAACTGATCGACCAGTATGGCGCCGATTCGCTGCGTTTCACGCTGGCGATCATGGCCGCGCAGGGTCGCGACGTGAAGCTCGATCCTGCCCGTATCGCCGGCTACCGCAATTTCGGCACCAAGCTTTGGAACGCCACGCGCTTTGCCGAGATGAACGGCGCCAAGAGCGATCCGCATTTCGTGCCGGAAGCTGCCGAGCTCACCGTCAACCGCTGGATCCTGACGGAGCTGGCGCGTGCGGAGCGTGACGTGACCGAGGCATTGGAAAGCTTCCGCTTCAATGATGCGGCAGGCGTTCTCTATCGCTTCATCTGGAACCAGTTCTGCGATTGGTATCTCGAGCTGTTGAAGCCGATCTTCAGCGGTGAGGACGAGGGTGCCAAGGCGGAGGCACAATCTTGCGCAGCCTATGTGCTCGAAGAGACCTACAAGCTTCTGCATCCATTCATGCCCTTCATGACCGAGGAGCTCTGGGCTCATACGGCGGGCGAGGGCAGGGAACGAGACGGCCTGATCTGCCATGCGGATTGGCCGGCACCGTCCTATGCCGATAACGTCGCCGCCGATGAAATCAATTGGCTGATCGATCTGGTCTCCGGCATTCGNTCCGTTCGNTCGGAAATGAACGTGCCGCCGGCCGCGACGGCGCCNNTGGTTGTTGTCGATGCCAATAGNCTGACGCGCGAGCGCCTCTTCCGTCACGATGCCGCCATCAAGCGGCTGGCGCGCGTGGAATCGGTTTCGCTTGCCGATACGGCACCGAAGGGCGCCGCTCAGATCGTCGTCGGCGAGGCGACGGTCTGCTTACCGCTTGGCAGCCTTATCGATCTCTCCGCTGAGAAAGCACGCCTCGAAAAGGCGATTGCCAAGAACGATCAAGAGATTGCTCGCATTGCCGGCAAGCTTTCGAACGAGAAGTTCGTTGCCAATGCCAATCCGGACATCGTCGCCGCCGAGCGCGAGCGTCTTGGCGAGCTCGAAGGGCAGCAGGCGAGCCTCAAGGTGGCGCTCGCCCGGGTGAGTGAGGCCGGCTGAGAGGCTTCGCATAAACCAATGTTTTCGCTCAAAGGCGGATGTGCGACCAAATGTGAAAAGCGTCGCAATCGAAGCTGAGACATCGGCGTCGCGTTAGGAAACAGAGGTCGAAGAATCGAAAAAGGCATGCGGTATTCGCCGCGTGCCTTTTTTGTCTATTGCCTCGATTCGATGGAACGAACCGGATCTATGCCCCGAATCCGCCGCCAGCTTCGCACAGGCGAAACAGATTACCCCTAAAGTTGCCGGACACTCTCGAAAAGCAAAACTGTTGTCATATTGTAACAGAAGTTGCTGTGAAGAATGAGAATCTATCGGGGACCCAAAATGCTATTTCGAAAGAAAAAATTACCTACACTGATGGATTTTCTGAAGCGGCGTTCATTTTCTTACGTAAATCAATCATTCCCTTACGTGACCTGTGCTCTTATGCGCCACATTGCCAATTCACGCGATCATCGCAACAATCGAACCACTGAATGCACATGTGGGGGAGATACAATGGCATTTTCTATTGCGCTGAGGAGCGCAGTCACACTTATTATTGGCTCGTCTTTCGCCAGTGCTGCCTTTGCGGGCGGCCTTGATCGTGGCGGCTATGATATTGATCTGCTCTTCGACAAGGGCCGTTATGTGTTCGAGTCCGGTGTTACTTATGTCATGCCCGACCGCAAGCTGAAGAATGCCAAGGACATCAATCCAGCCGATGGCAATCTCAATAACCGCAGCCGTTCGACGGATGCATCGGAAAATTACGCCATTCCCTATGCTGCCTTCAAGATCGGCATCACCGATGATCTCGACTGCATGGCCGACTATTCGCAGCCTTTCGGCGGCCACCTCAACGAAGGTGCAAATTGGGCCGGCGCCAATAACGAAACCGAAGTCAAGGTTCGAACGAACAACTATTCAGCCACTTGCTCGTACAAGTTCGATGCGGGTCCGGGGCAACTGCGTCTGATCGGCGGCGGTTTCTATCAGGAAGTCAGCGGCTACAAGTCGCGCCTCGTCTACGCCACTCCGGCCCCGATTTCTGCCATTTACAACGGCATGGGTTCGCTTGACATCGACGGTCACGGCTGGGGCTGGCGCGCCGGTATCGCCTACGAAATTCCGGAATATGCCTTCCGCACGAGCCTCGTCTACAATAGCCGGGTCAAATACGACAATCTGAAGGGTAGCGTCGACCTGACCGAAGTACCACCGCCTGTTGTTCCTGGCTTCGGTGGCAAGGTAACCTCTGTTTTCGGCTCGGCCGATGCTCCCGATTCCCTTGAGTGGAAGGTACAGACCGGCATCGCGCCGGACTGGCTCGCCTTCGGCTCAGTCAAATGGACGAACTGGAGCGTCCTGCAAAGCATCGCGCTGTGCCCGAGCTCCACCCGAAGCATATCGTGCAAAGCTAGCGGTCCGACCGAACTGACCTCGCTCGACTTGCTCTACAAGGACGGCTGGACGATCACCGGCGGTGTCGGGCACAAGTTCAACGACAAGTGGAGCGGTGCCGTCAGTCTGACCTGGGATCGCGGCGCGAGCGACGGCTATGGCATGAATTCCGATACGTGGACCCTCGGCGCAGGCGTGGCCTACAAGCCGACCGAGCATGTCCAATTCAATTTCGGCGGCGCTCTCGGCCTCATGACATCAGGCAAGTCCGGACCGGTCACGCGTGGCGGTGTCGTCTATGGCAACGATGCGACCTACAGCTTCGGCAATGACTTGGTCGCCGCTCTTCAGACATCGGTGAAAGTCAGCTTCTGATGACAAGCCGCTGAATTGAAGGAGCCTAACGACAGTTCCTTCACTTTATTATCGACGTCGCGAGCTCTCACGGGTTTCGCGACGTTTTTTATTGGATCGGGAAAAGTGGAGCGTAAACCGGGTCTTCTGCCTGATTTATGGTTAAAGAAATCTCAAGTCCGATAAAATTTTTGTGACGAATTAGCAACACTCTATTTCAAGACATTGCAGCCACGTGATGAGATTACAATTTGTCCATTTCCCGCCACAAATGGGGAGCAGCGATTACGCAGGCATAGGGGCAAGCCTTATAGAAAGTGCGTAAGCGGTTGATGGGTGAACTTCCACTTTGGCATAAGCGAAAATCGGAGATCGGAGCGATGATGCTTCCGACGCGGGGGAAAAATCGTTGTCTGCCAAGGGAAATCGTCAGCCGGACGATCTTTGATTTCCATTATCGGAAGACGATTGCGAACGCTGCTTCGGCGGCGGGACGTGATCGCGGCCGGACAAATGCTGGTTTGGACATAATTGCAAGCTATGCTCGCAAATGTGGCAAACAGCATCGGTTGGACGCCACAGGAGCCGCCCTCTCGAAGGGCGATCCAGTCTCGTGCGCCATCAGGGAAAACATTCGTGAAACTGGCGGCGTTTGTGCAAGCGCCGTAACAGGTCCGAATGGAGCGAAAGAAATCGACTGTTATGTTTAAGTCCGAGTTCATATCAGCGAGAGTTATGATGCTCAGCCTGTCTCTTGCCACTGCGGTGGTGCTGGCAGGGCAAGCCAAAGCATTCGACATCAATGCCGGCGTCACCAAGGAATCGGGTCCGTTCGATCTCTTCAAATTCGGCTTCAAGGCCTATAAGAACGGGCAGAAGGAAGAGGCGGTCGAAGCCTATCGGTATGCCGCCGAAAAGGGTCACACCGGCTCCCGCTGGGCCTTGGCCAACATGTATGCCGATGGCGATGGCGTGACGCAGAACGATTTCGAAGCTTTCAAGATCTATAGCGAGATCGCCCAGCAGGGCGTGGAGCCAGGTTCGGAAGACACCGGTTTCTTCATCAACGCGCTGCTGGCGCTTGCGAGCTACTACAAAAGCGGCATTCCCAATAGCCCCGTAAAGATCGACCTTAATCAGTCCCGCCAGCTTTATTTCCAGGTGGCATCCACCTTCGGCGTGCCGGAGGCACAGTTCCAGCTGGCACAGATGATGCTATCAGGCGAGGGCGGCGCCACCAACGTGCAGCAGGCCAAGAAATGGCTGAACCAGGCGCGCAAGAGCGGCCATCCGGGCGCCATGGCCGTTTTTGGCAATCTCCTGTTCCAGGAGGGGCAATCCATTCGCGGTCTGGCCTTCATGACGGCGGCACTCGACAAGTGCAAGCCGAAGGACTGTAGCTGGATGGAAGACATGCAGGAGCAGGCCTTCTCCATCGCCAATGAGAACGACCGCCGCGTGGCCGTTTCCATGGCTCATCAGCTCGATGTCGCAGGCCCCGATTGATTGGCATTGCATCGGGCTTCCGTGCGGAAGAGACGGGTAACTTTTCCCGATCGGGATCGAAGCTTAATTGCTGAAATCCAGGTGAGCGACAACGGGGACGTGGTCGGAAGGTTTTTCCCAGGCGCGCACATGCTTCTCGATTGCCGTTCCGGTGAGGCGATCGGCTGCCTCTGGTGACAGCATCAGGTGATCGATGCGGATACCGTTGTTTTTTGGCCAGGCGCCGGCCTGGTAATCCCAGAATGAGTAAAGCTTGATCGCGTCCGTCGTCGCACGTACGGCATCGGTAAAGCCGAGATGTTCGAGCTGGCGGAAAGCTTGACGCGTCTGCGGCAGGAAGAGTGCGTCGCTCTCCCAAACCTTCGGGTCGAAACAATCATGTGGCTCGGGGATGACGTTGTAGTCTCCAGCGAGTATCAGGGGCTCTTCAAGGGCCAGGCGCTCCAGGGCGAATTTGCGCAGGCGCTCCATCCAGGCGAGCTTGTAGGGGTATTTTTCCGTATCGATCGGATTGCCGTTCGGCAAATAGAGGCAGCAGATCCGCAAGGCGCCGTGCCCTTCGACGGAGAAGACCGCCTCGATAAAGCGGGCCTGTTCGTCGCTGTCGTCACCTGGCAAGCCGCGCGTCACCTCATCCGGCTTGGCTTTCGAGAGAATCGCAACGCCGTTGAAGCCCTTTTGCCCATGCGTTTCGACGTGATAGCCAAGCGCTTCGATCTCCAGCCGCGGAAAGCCTTCATCGACGGTCTTGATCTCCTGCAGGCAGACGATGTCCGGGTTCGAGTCCTTCAGCCACTGGCAGAGGTTCTCGATACGCGCTTTGACGCCGTTGATGTTCCAGGTGGCGATTTTCATGGGCGGCTCATTCCTTTGCTTCGCCCTGTTGTATCCGCAGCCGGTCGGCTTGACTACAGCCCATATGAAAGCCGGCCCGAAGCGAAGGCTCCTGGCCGGTCATCAAACTGTGGAAAAGCTGAGTGAGGATCAGATGGCAAAACTTGTGCCGCAGCCGCAACTTGCGACCGCATTCGGATTCTTGATCTGAAAGGATTGGCCGAGAAGATTGTCGACGAAATCGATCTCCGAGCCTGCCATATAGACCAGCGACAGCTGATCGATCAGGACGGTCGCATTGTTCTTTTCGACAATGATGTCGTCAGCTTCTGGGCCTTCGACGAGATCGAATTTATAGGAAAAACCCGAACAGCCACCGCCTTCGACAGCGACGCGAAGAGCGCGCTTTCCGGCATCCGCGCCGACGATAGCAGCGATTCGCTTGGCCGCGGCATCCGATAGGGTAACACTTGTCTCAGTCATATCTTCCTCCTGCCGGGGTCAAGATCCGGAGAGAACCATTAAGCCGTCGAACTTTCAAACGGCTGATATTCGTAGCCTTTAACATGAAAGTCAGGCCGGCGACAGCTATGGTTTCCTGGTTGAGCCAGACGCCATTTTGCTGTTTTCTTGTCTATAGGTATGAAGGCCGCAAAGCGGCGTCAATGGCCGGGATGTAGGAAGAGCGGACATATGTCCGCATTGCCGGGCACGGGCAGGGATCGATTGCAGGGAAACCACTGTCGCGCTGATGGCGGTGCGGGAGCCAAATGCCGGAAATGGATTGATAATGACGATTGATACGCATGCACTGGGTTTCGGGTACGGGGAAAAGGCAGCCTATGCAACGAATCCCTGGGAATCGCGCGGACGGCTCTACGAAGAAGGATCGAGCCCGACACGCTCCGAATTCCAGCGCGACCGCGACCGGATCGTCCATGCGACCGCCTTCCGGCGGTTGAAGCATAAGACGCAGGTCTTCATCGCTCAGGATGGCGACCACTACCGCACTCGGCTGACGCATACGATCGAGGTGGCGCAGATCGCCCGCGCCCTGGCGCGAGCCCTGAAGCTGGATGAGGATCTGGCGGAGGGGGTGGCGCTTGTCCACGATTTCGGCCACACGCCTTTCGGTCATACGGGTGAGGATGCACTGCATGAGGTGCTGCTGCCCTATGGCGGCTTCGATCACAACGCCCAATCCCTGCGCATCGTCACCAAGCTCGAGCGCCGTTATGCTGATTTTGACGGGCTCAACCTCACCTGGGAAACGCTTGAGGGACTGGTGAAGCACAATGGACCGCTGATGACGCCCGATGGCAAGGGCATCCAAGGTCCGGTGCCGCGGCCGATCCTCGATTATTGCGAGATCCACGATCTCGAAATCGCCTCCTATGCCAGCCTTGAAGCGCAGGTCGCCGCGATCGCGGATGACATCGCCTACAATACGCACGACATCGATGACGGCTTGCGCTCCGGCTATTTGACCTTCGACATGCTGGAGGAGGTGCCGTTTCTTGCCAAGCTGATGACCGAGGTGAGGGCACGTTATCCGCATCTGGAGGCGAGCCGCTTCACGAACGAAATCATGCGCCGGCAGATCACCCGCATGGTGGAGGATGTGATCGCCGTTTCGCAGCAGGCGCTCGCTGAAATCAAGCCCCGCAATGTGGCCGACATTCGGGCTGCCGGGCGGATCATCGCGACCTTCTCGCCCGAGATGGCCGAAACCGACAAGCTGATCAAACAGATGCTGTTCAAGCGCATCTACCGTCATCCCGACATCATGCGCATCCGTGCCGGCGCGGCGCAGATCGTCACGGACCTTTTCCGCGCCTATATGGAAAATCCCAGGGAGATGCAGAGCCATTATTGGGTCGATCATATTGCCGGGTTAGCGATCGCCCCCAAGGCAAGGCATGTCGGCGACTATCTCGCCGGCATGACGGACACCTACGCCATCAGCGCCCACAAGCGCCTGTTTGACCAGACTCCCGATTTGCGGTAGGCAGCGGCGGCGTCGGGCCGATAGCGGCTCGCGAAGCTAATGCGTGGACGATATGATGAACCTTTTCACCGACTTCGAAGTAAGAATTAAGAACGCTCTCGAACAAATTGATATTGTGCGAGAAAAGCGATCTGAGCTCGATTTCGGACGTATTGGCGTGGAGCCGCCGCGCGATGCCACTCACGGCGATGTCGCCACCAATGCGGCTATGGTTCTGTCCAAGCCGCTTGGCACGAATCCGCGTGCGCTTGCCGAAATCATCGTCGCCAAGCTGAAGGAAGATGCTGATGTCGCCGAGGTTTCGGTGGCCGGCCCCGGCTTCATCAATCTCCGTCTTTCGGTCGGCTATTGGCAGCGGCTGCTGTCCACGATGGTCGCGGAAGGCGAAAAGTTCGGCCGTTCCAAGCTCGGCGAGGGGCAGAAGGTCAATGTCGAATATGTTTCGGCCAACCCGACCGGGCCGATGCATGTCGGCCACTGCCGCGGCGCCGTCGTCGGCGATGCGCTGGCAAACCTGCTGGCCTTCTCCGGCTATGAGGTCACCAAGGAATATTACATCAACGATGCCGGCTCGCAGATCGACGTGCTCGCACGCTCCGTCTTTATTCGCTATCGCGAGGCGCTGGGCGAGCAGGTCGGCGAGATACCCCCGGGCCTTTATCCCGGTGATTATCTCGTTCCGGTCGGTGAAGCGCTCGCCAAGGAATTCGGCACCAAGCTGCGCGGCATGCCCGAAGAGCAGTGGCTTCCGATCGTCAAGGATCGCGCTATCGACGCAATGATGGCGATGATCAGGGAAGACCTGGAGGCGCTGAACGTTCATCATGACGTATTCTTCTCCGAGCGCACCCTGCATGCCAATGGTGCGGCGCTGATCCGCACCGCGATCAATGATCTGACGTTCAAGGGCTATGTCTACAAGGGCGCGCTGCCGCCGCCGAAGGGGCAGTTGCCGGAAGACTGGGAAGATCGCGAACAGACGCTCTTCCGCTCGACGGAAGTGGGTGACGATATCGACCGCCCGCTGATCAAGTCTGATGGTTCCTACACTTACTTTGCCGCCGACGTTGCTTACTTCAAGAACAAGTTCGACCGCGGCTTCAACGAGATGATCTACATCCTCGGCGCGGACCATGGCGGCTACGTCAAGCGGCTGGAAGCGGTGGCCCGCGGCATTTCTGATGGTGCTGCGAAGCTGACGGTGCTTCTGTGCCAGCTCGTCAAGCTGTATCGAAATGGCGAACCGGTGAAGATGTCGAAGCGCTCGGGCGATTTCGTCACCCTGCGCGAAGTCGTCGATGAGGTCGGCCGCGATTCGGTGCGCTTCATGATGCTTTACCGGAAGAATTCCGAGCCACTGGACTTCGATTTTGCCAAGGTTACCGAGCAATCGAAGGACAATCCGGTCTTCTACGTGCAGTATGCTCATGCCCGCTGCATGTCGGTCTTCCGTCAGGCCAGGGAAGCCTTCCCGGATCTCGATATAGCCTCGCTGGATCTGTCGAAAGCTGTCGTCGGCGCGATCTCTGATCCTACTGAATTGCAGTTGGTTGCGAAGATTGCGGAATTCCCGCGAATCATCGAAGCTGCAGCTCAGTCTCAAGAGCCGCATCGCATCGCTTTTTATCTTTACGATTTGGCCAGTTCCTTCCACGGACACTGGAATAAAGGTAAAGATTTACCGGAATTACGTTTTGTTAACGATAAGAACCGAGAATTGAGCATTGCCAGACTTGGGCTGGTGTACGCTGTCGCGTCGGTTTTGAAGTCGGGTCTTGGTATAACCGGGACCGCTGCACCGGACGAAATGCGATAAACGTCACCATTTACCCACATTACGCTGGCATCAGTTGAAGCGTTTTCGAGTGGAACGGGTGATGGCAGAAAAACAGTTCGCGTATCGCGCAAGCGGAAACGACAAGTTCTTTGCGGATGATGATCCGCTTGCGGAACTTGCTCGTATCGTAGGTTTCGAGCCGCGCCCCGCTGCTCAGGAGAGTGCTCCGGTTCAACGGCAGGATCCCGCCTTCAACCTCGAAGACGAGCTTCTTCGCGAATTCGAGCGGTACGATACGCCGCGAATGAGTCCGGCAAATGACATTTCGGCTCCGGCGGAGCAGGTGTCGCCGCCGAGCCATGAGCAGGCCGCTCTTCCAGCTGAGCCGGTACAGGCTGAGCCCAAGTTTGAAGAGCCGAAGTTCGAAGAGCCTGTGCCGCAGCCGGTGGCTCCCATCAAGCCGACGATCGGTGCTCGCGATCTGATCGACGAGCTCGAAATGTCGATTGCGCCGGTTTTGCAGCCGGCGCAAAAGCCCGTGTCCGTCGAGCCGCAACCGGCTGCTCCGGTGCTGAAGCCGACGCCGCAATCCGCTGCCGCCACCATAAGGCTGCCGCTTGCCAACTTTACGCTGGCAACCCCGGCTGCCCCGCGTGAGCAATTCACGCCGGCTGCTGTTCCCTCACCGAAGGCCGCTTCCGACGAAGCGCTGTTCGATAGCGCCGTCGATTTCGAGGCGTTCGACCCTGTGGAGCCTGCGCGCGCGCCGGAACCAGTCGCTCAGCCCGCCATATCCCAGCCGGCTCCGTCCGTCTTTCGTGCGCCCGAGCCGCCAAAGGTGGTCAAGGCCGATCCGGCCGCACTTTCGGCTGAGATCGATGCCCTCCTGGCTGATGTGAATCGCTATCCGGTTCCATCCAAGACCGATGCGCCGGTTGCTAAGGAAGAGCCAGCTTTCGAAGGTTTCAGCGCCTCCTTCTCGGAGCTTGCAGAACTGCCGGTCGCTCCGGCCCCTGTAGCACAGCGCGGAGAGGCAAAGCCGATTACCTTCGGCGCGGAAGATCCCTTCACCGATCAGGACTTCGAATTCGATCTGGCCGATATCGAGATGGAACTTGCTGGTCTCGATTTCGCTGAGGCCGATAAGTCTTCTGCCGCACGGCAGTCGGCTGCCGCCGCTCCGATGGCGGAGCCGGCCCTTTCCCGCGCAACGCCCGTTGCGCCTGCGCCTGCTGCTCCGGTATTTGCCGCCGCAGCGCCCCAGCCCGTGCAGTCTATCCAAACGTCTGCCGTAAATGCTGCGCCTGCAGCGACTATGGCCGTGCCGGTATTCGAAGCCGATCAGCCACTGCCGTTTGATCCGACGGAAATCGCCGAGACGGAGGAGCGTGTCGAAACCTTCGAGGGTTCCCATGTTCCGCATCTGCCGGCAATCGAGCCGGAGGAGCCGATCGCGGTGCCGTCGGAATTTGATTTCGATCTCGATTCGGAAATGGCGAGCCTGCTCGGTACTCCGGCCAAGGAAGCAGCACCTGAGCCGATCAAGCCGGCTGTTGCCGCCGCACTTGGTGGCGCCGCTGCCGCCGCTTCCTGGTCGAAGAATGCTGCTGCCCAGCCTGCCGTGCCCGTCGCAAAGCAGCCGATCGAAGAGTTCGACGAGTTCGAGCGTGCACTGGAAGAGGACTTCCGCCGCAGCTATCGCGAAGCCGCGACGCCTGTCGAGAATGTCGCCAGGATGACGCTGAACCCTGCGGCCAACCGTCGCCCGGTTCGCTCTGTTCGTGGAATGGTGACGACTGCCGCTGTCATCGTGGTTCTTGGCGTCGGTGCTTACGGCGCCTACAGCTGGATCCGTCACGGCGCGCCGATCTCCAGCTTCTCGGGTGAGCCGCGCGTGATTGCAGCCGACAGCGATCCGGTAAAGGTCGCTCCGGAAAATCCAGGCGGCACCGTCGTTCCGAATCAGGACAAGGCCGTCTACGACCGCGTTGCCGGCGACAGCACAGCGGCACCGAAGCAGAAGGAGCTTGTCTCCTCCAACGAGCAGCCTGTCGATGTCGTCCAGAAGACGCTGATTCCCGAAGCCGTATCTCCGGATGACGGCAGCGGCGATCAGGTCACGCCGACGCCGGTCGGTGAAACCGAAGATCCACGCCTGCTGCCGAACCAGAATGGCGGCAACATCAATGTCGCCGCCAACAACGACGAACAGGTGCCGTCGGTCTCGCCGCGCAAGGTGCGCACGATGATCGTCAAGGCGGACGGTTCACTGGTGCCGCGCGACGAGCCGGTTGCCGATACGACGACTGCAGCCGCCAAGCCGGCGAACAATCCGGTCGCATCCACCAGTTCACGTCCGTCTCCAGCAAATGCCCCAGCCGCAAACCAGTCGGATGATACCGATGCCGCTAGCGCCGAGAGCACGCCGATCCGCGTCGTCAAGACGAACCCGGTTCCGACGGCACGTCCGGAGCCCGCCGCCAAGGCGAATACGGCTGCTCCGGCCCAGGAAGCCCAGGCTCAAGCTCAGCCCAAGGCCCAGCCGAAGCAGGTCGCATCTGCTAGCCCGGCGGCTGCAACTCCGGCTGCCACCTCCGCTGCAAGCGGCGGCACCTACGGTGTGCAGATCGCATCCCTGCCGACGGAGGCCGACGCACAGAAGTCGCAGGCAAACCTCAAGGTCAAGTTCGCCAGCGTCATCGGCAACCATCCTCTGGAGATTCGCAAGGCCGATATCGCCGGCAAGGGCACATATTATCGCGTTCGCGTCGTCGCCGGCTCGAAGGATGATGCCGCTGCCATCTGCACGCGCTATCGCGCCGCCGGCGGCACCTGCCTGATTTCGAAGTAAAATCAGATACGAAACTTGGAAAACGGCGAGCATCGGCTCGCCGTTTTCATTTGGAGCGTGCTGTTCCTGTGCATCTCCGCTTGACGTCACTCGCATTTCCCGACGCAAGCCTTATGATTCGGATATGACCGAATCGAAATCCATGATCCTCGGCTGTAGCGGCCACACCATCACCCCCGAAGAGCGATCCTTTTATCAGGGGGAGCAGCCCTGGGGCTTTATCCTGTTCGGACGCAATATTTCCGAGCCGGCGCAGATCGCCGATCTCGTTGCGTCCCTGCGCGACAGCGTCGGGCGCGATGCGCCGGTTTTCATCGATCAGGAAGGCGGCAGGGTGCAGCGCATCCGTCCGCCGATCCTCCAACATTATCCCTCGGGGCAGGCACTCGGCGATATCTATCGCCAGGATCGCGAACGAGGCCTGCGTGCCGCATGGCTGATGTCGCGGCTCCACGCCTTCGATTTGCTGAAGTTTGGCATCAATGTCGATTGCTTGCCGGTGCTGGACGTGCCTGTGGAGGGATCGAGCAACGTCATCGGTAATCGTGCCTATGGCTCCGATCCGGTGACGGTGACGGAGATGGGACGTGCTGCCGCGGAAGGTCTGAAAGCCGGCGGCGTGCTGCCCGTTATGAAGCATATGCCCGGCCATGGCCGCGGCTTTGCCGATTCGCATCATGAATTGCCTGTTGTTTTGGTTCCGCGCGCGGAGCTGGAGGCGCATGATTTCGCGCCTTTCGTGGCTCTCAAGGATGAGCTGATGGCGATGACGTGCCATGTCGTCTTCACCGATATCGATCCGGAGAACCCGGCCACGACGTCGCGCAAGGTGAACGAGGAGATCATCCGCGGCTATATCGGTTTCCAGGGGCTACTCCTGTCGGACGATACCTCGATGAATGCGTTGAAGGGCACGATTGGCGAGCGCGCAGCAAATATTGTTGCGGGCGGATGCGATATCGTGCTGCATTGCAATGGTGTCATGGACGAGATGCAGCAGGTGGTTCGCAATGTTCCCGCGCTGGCGGGTGCGTCGCTGGCAAGGGCCAAGGCGGTCGAAGCGGCTTTCGGCAGGAATGATGGTACCGATGAAGCCTCTATTCGAGCGGAATTCGACGCGATCTTCGCCGTAGCGTAAAACCGGACTTCTAGGAACGGACGGGTGACAGAGTGAGCGGCAGCACGGACAAGCTTCAGCAGGCGGCAACGCCGATGGACAAGCTCTGGCAGGAAGGCGAGGCGCAGCGCGGCTCGCACGAACCGTCGCTTGTCGTCGATCTTGCCGGCTTTGAAGGACCGCTCGATCTTCTGCTGCATCTCGCGCGCACCCAGAAAGTCGACCTTTCCCGAATCTCCGTTCTGGCGCTTGCCGAGCAATATCTTCAGTTCATCGACAGCGCCCGGCGCATCCGTATAGAGCTTGCGGCCGATTATCTCGTCATGGCCGCATGGCTCGCCTATTTGAAATCCAAGCTGCTCATCCCGCAGCAGAGCAAGGAAGACGGGCCGACGGGCGAGGAGATGGCGGCAACACTTGCCTTCCGCCTAAAGCGCCTTGAGGCCATGCGCGATGCCGCAACCGATCTCGTCAATCGCAACCGCCTCGGCCGCGATATCTTCGCGCGTGGCGCGCCGGAGCATATTCCGGATCGCCGCCAATCGGCCTTCGATGCCAGCCTTTATGATCTCCTGACCGCCTATGCCAGCCTGCGTCAGCGCCAGGCCGTGACCCAGGTGACGATCGAGAAGCGCCGTGTCTGGTCGCTCGCCGATGCCCGCGTCATCCTTGACCGCATGATCGGCGAAATTACCGATTGGACAGCCCTGGAGCACTATCTGCTGAGCTATATGACGACTTCAAGCGAGCGGGCGACGGCGATCGCCAGTGCCTTTGCAGCTTCGCTCGAACTGGTGCGCGAGGGGCAGCTCGAAATTCGTCAGGAAGGCGCGTTTCAGCCGCTTTACATGCGGCGCGGGCCGAAGCATTCGTCACTGGAAGCAGCTGAATAGGGCAGGGAACGCGTGACGAAACCGGACGACGAAGAGCAGGATGTTGGGCACGAGGCGGAGACGCCCGATGTGGACGATCGTCTGCTGAGCGAGGCCGAGCGCATCGCCGAAGCGCTGGTTTTTGCCTCAGCGCAGCCGGTTTCCGAAGCTTTCATTGCCGAGCGCGTGGCGCGTGGCACCGATATTCCAGCCATTATGCAGAAGCTCAAGGCCGATTACGCGATGCGTGGCGTCAATCTCGTGCAGGTGGATGGCGCCTGGGCCTTCCGTACGGCCGCAGATCTCTCCTTCGTGATCCGGCGCGATGAAAGTGAGGTACGCAAGCTGTCCCGTGCTGCGCTGGAAGTGTTGGCCATTATTGCCTACCACCAACCCGTCACGCGTGCCGAGATCGAAGATATCAGGGGCGTGCAGACCTCCAAGGGTACGCTCGACGTGCTGATGGAAGCCGGCTGGGTCCGCTTCCGTGGTCGTCGTCGCACACCGGGACGGCCGGTGACGCTCGGCACGACGCGTGATTTCCTCGATCATTTCGGCCTGGAAGAGCTGCGGGATCTGCCTGGTCTCGAAGAGTTGAAAGGGGCGGGGCTGCTCTCGGGCCGTATCCCGGCCAATTTCAACATTCCCTCGCCATTGATGAGTGATGAGCTCACCGAGGATGAAGATCCGATCACGCAGCTGGATCTGGAGGAACTCGGCATCCTGCCACCGAGCGGCTCAAGCGATTGAACCATCGGCCTGTTCCTGAAAGGCGGCCGCAATCGCATCGGCAGAATTTTCGCGAAACGGAGCGTCAGGTCTCTCTTTCGCCATCAGCGGGTGCGAATATAACAATCATCCTCTCGGCTTGGAGACGTTCGGTCGCCCGCATCGGCGTTCGCTATCCCGATATGCGTGGATGTACTACATTTTCGTGTTTGAAAAACATCCGCAAACGTCTTACATCGAAAAGACACTGTAATTGGGAGTTAAAGCAATGGGTTCTCTAAGCATATGGCACTGGCTGATCGTCCTGGCCATCGCGCTGTTGTTATTCGGCCGTGGAAAGATTCCGGAGCTGATGGGTGATGTCGCCAAGGGCATCAAGAGCTTCAAGAAGGGCATGAACGACGACGAGGATACGTCGACATCCGCGACGACGACGTCCCGTACGGTCGAGCACAAGGCTGACGAAACGAAGTAATCATGTCGGGCAGGCGCAAGCTGAAAGGTTTGCCGTTAGCCCAGGAGCCTTTGCATGTTCGATATAGGCTGGTCCGAGCTTGTGGTTATTGGCGTCGTGGCTTTGGTGGTGATTGGCCCCAAGGAGTTACCGTCGACATTGCGGACCATCGGTAAGATGACGGCGCGGGCCAGGAAGGTCGCTGGCGACTTTCGTGCCCAGTTTGATGAAGCCATGCGCGAGGCAGATCTGGACGATGTCCGCCAGACGATTGCCGACGCCCAGAAGCTCAATCCGGTCAACTCACTGCGGGAAGCCATGAACCCGCTGCGTGAAATGGGCAATGAGATAAAGGCTGATCTGCAGCGTGCGGCGACGCCGGACAAAGCAGCTCCGGCTGCGACACCGTTGCCGTCTGAGCCGGTTCCCGGTGTCACGTCCGGCCTGCCGGAAGCCCTTGCGGCCTCATCTCCGACGTCTGCCGGTTCGAGCAACCCGTCGCCGGCGTCTGCCGAGACAGTGGCCGCAATCGTTCCGCAGCCGATTGCCGGTGCAAGCGAACCCGCCGAGAAGCCAAAGGCCGTGCGCAAGCCGCGCTCGAAGGCTGTCGCCAAGTTCGACGAGGTCGCAGCCGCTGCCGTTCAGACACCGATCGTGACGGAAAAACCAAAGCGAGCCCCGCGCAAGGTCGCGACCGCTGCTGCCATAGAGAAAGCGCCTCCAGCTCCCAGGAAGCGTGCGGCTGCCACAGCGAGCAAGGCCACGCCTAAAACGCCCAAGAAGAAGGACCAGGCATGACGGGTGACATCGACGATAAGCCGCAGCCGCTTATCGAACACCTTATGGAATTGCGCACGCGGCTGATCTGGTCGCTCGTTGCGTTCTTCGTTGCCTTCATCGGATGTTTCGCTGTGGCGAAGCATCTCTTCAATTATCTGGTCTATCCATACAAATGGGCCGTCGAATGGGCTCATCTCGATCTCGCGAAGTCCGAGCTGATCTACACCGCGCCGCAGGAATTCTTCTTCACGCAGGTGAAGGTCGCAATGTTTGGCGCCTTGGTGATTTCATTCCCGATCATCGCCGCGCAGATCTACAAGTTCGTGGCGCCGGGTCTATATAAGAACGAGCGTTCCGCCTTCTTGCCGTTCCTGATCGCGTCGCCGATCCTGTTCCTCATGGGCGCTGCACTTGTCTACTTCTTCTTCACGCCCATGGTCATGTGGTTCTTCCTGAAGATGCAGCAGGCGCCAGCCGAAGGTCAGGTGGGCATCGCGCTGTTGCCGAAGGTCTCGGAATATCTGAGCCTCATCATGACGCTGGTCTTTTCCTTCGGCCTCGTCTTCCAGCTTCCCGTCATCACGACGCTGCTTGCGCGCGTCGGCCTGCTGACGTCGGCCTGGCTCGCGGAAAAGCGCAAGTTCGCCATCGTTTTCGCTTTTATCGTCGCCGCCGTGCTGACACCGCCAGATCCGATGTCCCAGATCGGCCTTGCACTGCCGACGATCCTTCTCTACGAGATTTCCATCTACGCGGCGAGACTCGTGGAGCGCCAGCGTAGCCGGCAAGCGCTTGAAGAGAGTGGCGGGACTTCCGAGATCACCAAGACGGACGACGTCTAGGCGAGGAAGGTTCAGCCTCGCTTCCCAGCTATTGCCGTTTCGACCTCCGACCGAGACCTCGGTCGGAGTTATAGTTATGTCAAACGACCTGGAACGAAGATGCTTGATATCAGATGGATTCGTGAGAATGCCGAAGCTTTCGATGCAGCGCTTGCAAAGCGCGGTGCGGAGCCTCAGTCGCAAAGCCTCATAGCGCTCGACGAGAAGCGCCGCTCCGTCGTCCAGTCCGTCCAGGACATGCAGTCCCGCCGCAACGCCGCGTCCAAGGAAATCGGCGCGGCGATGGCGCAGAAGAACAGCGAGCTTGCCGAAAAGCTGAAGGCCGAGGTTGCCTACATCAAGGTCTCGCTTCCGGCTGCGGAAGAAGAAGAGCGCACGCTGACGGCCGAGCTCAATGATGCGCTGTCGCGCATTCCGAACATCCCGCTCGAGGATGTGCCTGTCGGCAAGGACGAGCACGACAACGTCGTCAAGCATCTCTGGGGCTCCAAGCCCACATGGAACCATCAGCCGAAAGAGCACTTCGAAATCGGTGAAGCGCTCGGCTACATGGATTTCGAGCGCGCAGCAAAACTGTCAGGCTCGCGCTTTACGGTGCTGACCGCGCAGCTTGCTCGTCTTGAGCGCGCGCTTGGCCAGTTCATGCTTGATCTCCACACCAGCGAGCATGGCTATACCGAAGTCAGTGCACCGCTGATGGTACGCGACGAGGCGATGTTCGGAACAGGTCAGCTGCCGAAATTTTCCGAGGATTCCTTCAGGACCACGGACGGTCGCTGGCTGATCCCGACGGCGGAGGTTTCGCTGACCAATCTCGTTTCCGGCGAGATCCTTGATCAGGAGAAGCTGCCACTGCGCTTCACGGCTCTGACGCCATCCTTTCGCTCGGAAGCAGGCTCTGCCGGCCGCGACACGCGCGGCATGCTGCGCCAGCATCAGTTCTGGAAGTGCGAGCTCGTGTCGATCACCGATGCGGAAAGCTCCGTTGCCGAACATGAGCGGATGACGGCTTGCGCGGAAGAGGTGCTGAAGCGCCTCGGCCTGCATTATCGCGTCATGACGCTCTCGACCGGCGATATGGGCTTTGGCGCACGCAAGACCTACGATCTTGAGGTCTGGCTGCCGGGGCAGGATACCTATCGCGAGATTTCGTCCTGCTCGGTCTGTGGAGATTTCCAGGCGCGGCGCATGAACGCCCGCTACCGCGGCAAGGACGATAAGAACACCAAATTCGTTCACACGCTGAACGGTTCTGGCACTGCAGTCGGTCGCTGCCTCATCGCCGTCCTTGAGAATTATCTCAATGCCGACGGCTCGGTCACGGTCCCCGACGCACTCCTGCCATATATGGGTGGTCTGAAGAGGATCGAAAAAGCTGCATAATCGGGCGGTGGGGCGATGCGTATTCTTCTGACCAATGATGACGGCATTCATGCCGAAGGTCTGGCGGCGTTGGAGCGTATCGCCCGCACTCTGTCCGACGATGTCTGGGTTGTCGCGCCCGAGACGGATCAGAGTGGACTTGCCCACTCATTGAGCCTTTCCGAGCCGTTGCGCATGCGCAAGGTTTCCGAGAAGCATTATGCACTCAGGGGAACGCCGACGGATTGCGTCATCATGGCGATCCGCCAGGTGATGGACATCAAGCCGGATCTGGTGCTTTCGGGCGTCAATTCCGGCTCGAACGTTGCCGACGACGTCACCTATTCCGGCACCATAGCCGGTGCCATCGAGGGCACCCTGCAAGGCGTTCGTTCCTTTGCGCTGAGCCAAGCCTATCTCTATGAAAATGGCTCCCGCGTCGTGCCCTGGGATGTCGCCGAAACGCATGCGCCTGCTTTGCTCAACAAGCTGATGACTGTCGATTTGCCTGACGGGACGTTCCTAAATCTGAACTTTCCGAACTGTCGCCCCGAAGAAGTCGACGGAGCGGAAGTGACCGCACAGGGCAATCTTGCCTTCAACGTGCAGGTCGAGGAGCGGGCCGATGGCCGCGGATTCCCATATTATTGGCTTCGCTTCGGCGAGCGAAACGGTATCTTCCGTCCGGGCACTGATATTCAGGCGTTGAAACAAAATCGTATTTCGGTAACGCCTTTGAAACTCGATTTGACGGATTATTCGGCGCAGGACCGCGTGGCGCGGGCGCTCGGTATGGAGTAGCGGATTGACACCTCGTTTGGTGGAAAAGGAAGGCTTTGCGGCTGTGGTTTTGCGGCTGCGAGCAGAGGGCATATTGGATATCGATCTGATGACGGCGGTCGAGCAGACGCCGCGCATGCCTTTCGTGCCGGTGCAGTTTGCCGATGATGCCTATTCCAGCCGGACGATTCCAATCGATTGCGGTGCCTTCATGGAAGGCATCGATTTGGTAGTGCGTATTCTTCACAGCCTGAAGATCAAGCCTGGCCACCGCGTGCTCGAAATTGGTACGGGCAGCGGCTTCACAGCTGCCGTCATGGGGCGGATCGTCGAGCGCGTCCTGACGGTCGATCGCTACAAGACGCTGACGACATCGGCGCAGCAGCGCATGGATGCGCTCGGCCTGCGCAATGTTATCATCCGCCAGGCGGACGGCAGCGCCGGTTTGCCGGGCGAGGGCACGTTCGACCGCATTCTGGTCACTGCCGCCTTTACCACGATGCCGCGCTTCTATGCAGAACAGCTGGTGTCCGGCGGCTCGATGATAGCCCCACTTATCGTCGATGAGCATACGTGTCGTCTGGTGCGCCTGACGAAGACGGGAAGCCGATTCGAGCGCGAAGAATTATTCGACGTTCCCTACCAGCCCATCGTTCCCATGCTCGCCTCCTATCTTTGAGGCTCAATTCGGGCTGACGCCCCTATGGAAACGGGCGATTGGCACCGTTTCATTTTCTATGGTTATCAATTCCTCAAAAAAACACATGCCACGCCAGTGCTTTAACCGCATGGTAAGATTAACGCGCTTTAATCGACCCATAATCGGTTGCGTCTTAAGTGGGTCGAGTCATGGGTTTCAGTCTTTCTTCAAACGTCAGCAAATCGGCAGGGAAAGTCCTGGTGGCCGTTCTTCTGGCGAGTACTGCCACAGCTTGCAGTTCGGACACGACCCGCTTCAGCGGTCTTTTCAACAAGACGGACAATGTAACGACCGGCTCGATCAACCGGCGCGGCCTCAATGGTCCGAATGGTGATCCGGTGCCGCGCGCCGACGTTGCTCAGGCGGGCGGTTACGGCCAGCAGGATTATTCGCAGCAGAGCGCGCCGGTATCGCAACCGTACCCCAACTCTCCGGCCCGCTATAATCCGTCCTATTCCAGCGCACGGGCTTCGACCGCTCCTGTCGCAATTCAGCGCGCCGATCTCGCTCCTCCCGGCGCTTCCGCCAATGCCGGTCGTCCCCGTGCGGCATCGCAAGGGCAAGCCGAAGCGCTCGCACAGCCGTTCCCTTCGTCGCGTGGCAATGGTTCCCATGCCGCACCGGCGCTTGCTCCCGACACGATGTCTACCGGCACGATCAAGGCCGCCGCCGCGCAGCAGATGTCTCCCGGCTGGACCACGGTCAATGCTCCGAGCGTGACGCTGCATCAGGGCGAGAATATTGCGCTGCTGTCGCGCCGCTATGGCGTTCCGGAAAAGGAGATCCTGCGCGCGAATGGCCTGCGCAATGGCGTCGCGGCGCAGCCAGGCCAGCAGATCATCATCCCGACGATGAATGGGGCAGGTGTCTCAGGTCCGGCAAAGATGGCCGCTGAAGCGACGGATCTTTCCAAGGGCGGCAAGATGCCCGGTCCGGCCAAGGCCCCGCAACAGGAAGCGCTCGCATTACCTTCCGGCAACCAGATGCGCGGCAAGTCCCAGGCCGGCCTTGCCGATCCCAATAAGCTCGCCGCCGGCAATGGCAAGGGGCCGACGCCGAAGGGCACCTACGTCGTCAAGCCGGGTGACTCGCTGGCGAGAATTGCCAAGGAAAGCGGCGTGAGCGTCGCCGAACTGAAGCGTGCGAACAACATGCAGGCCGGCGACAGTATTCGCATCGGTCAGGCGCTCGCGTTGCCGCACGGTGGTGTCGCTGCCGCAGATCCGGTCAAGACCGCTTCGATCGAGCCGCAGAAGGCGTCGGTCAAGCCGGGCGCACTGCCTGTAGAGCCGAAGCAGGCCGCCGCCGACCCCATCGCCAAGCAAGCACCTAAGGTTACCGCCCATGCCGATGCGGCAGCTGATGCCCCCGCCAAGCCGAAGGAAGTTGCATCCGCTTCGCCGAGCCAGTCCATCAATGATGCCGCAAAGTCGGATGCGCAGGCCGATGCGCCTGAGGCGACCGGTATCGGCAAGTATCGCTGGCCAGTTCGCGGCGCTGTTGTCGCCGGCTATGGCGCCAACGTCAACGGTAGCCGCAACGACGGCATCGACATCTCCGTTCCGGAGGGCACGCCGATCAAGGCTGCCGAAAACGGTGTCGTCATCTACGCCGGCAACGGCCTGAAAGAACTCGGCAACACCGTCCTCGTCCGCCACGACGACGGCACGGTAACGGTCTATGGCCACGCGGACGCGCTTAGCGTCGCTCGCGGCCAGAAGGTCCAGCGCGGCCAGACGCTGGCGACGTCGGGCATGAGCGGCAATGTCAGCCAGCCGCAACTGCACTTCGAAGTCCGCAAGAATTCGGCCCCGGTCAACCCAATGACGTTCCTTGAATAGGTAGTGCGTCTCAAGGACTCTGCAAAAAGCCCGGTCAATGCCGGGCTTTTTGTCGTTTATGGCGATGTTGATCGATTGAGGATCAATCACGCGCCAGCACGATGCGCAGCCGGCCGGCCAGATCCTGGATATATTGCCAGGCGACGCGACCGGAACGAGCGCCGCGGGTCGTCGCCCACTCCAGGGCTTCGTGATGCATTTGGGCGCGATCAAGATCGAGCTTGAAGTGATCGGCATAGGCATCGATCATCTGTAGATAGTCTTCCTGGCTGCATTTATGAAAGCCGAGCCAGAGGCCGAAGCGATCGGAGAGCGAAACCTTTTCCTCGACGGCTTCCGAAGGATTGATGGCGGTCGACTGTTCGTTTTCCATCATATGACGGGGCAGCAGGTGGCGACGGTTGGATGTCGCATAGAACAGCACATTATCAGGCCGTCCCTCGACGCCGCCGTCCAAAGCCGCCTTCAGCGACTTATAGGCAGTGTCGTCATGATCGAAGGAGAGATCGTCACAGAAGATGATGATGCGATGCGGCGTTGCCTTCAGGATATCGAGCAGCACCGGCAGCGAGGAAATATCCTCGCGATGGACTTCGATCAGCTTCAGTGAAACGCCGGTCGCCCGACGCACGTCTTCATGCACCGCTTTGACGAGCGAGGATTTGCCCATGCCGCGCGCGCCCCAGAGCAGCACGTTGTTGGCCGCGAAACCTTCCGCGAAACGCAGCGTATTTTCGTGCAAAATATCGCGCACGTGATCGACGCCACGGATGAGTGTGAGCGCCACACGGTTCGGCCGTGGTACCGGCTGCAGATAGAGTCGGGCAGGGGCCCAGACGAAGCAGTCGGCGGCATTCCAGTCATTGACGGCCGGGGCCGGTCCGGCCAGACGTTCGACAGCGTCGGCAAGGCGACGGACTTCGGAAAGGATCAGGGCGTTTTGGTCTTCAGTCACCGTTTCCTCCTGAATATTGAACAAGAAAGTCGTAAAATGCGCGCGCTGTCTCGCCGGGTATCATGCTCCTTTGGGGGCTGAAAGGCTAACAGACCGGGAAAACGGTACGGTTGACGGCTGTTTTTGTTGCATTCGCCATGCGCGTAACTATATTCCGGCCACCTGACGCGGGGCCTTGTTCCCGCTAGGAGTTCAAGGGAGTTCTCGATGTTTATCACCAACGCATATGCGCAGAGCGCAACAGATTCGGCCGCGAGCGCCTTCGGCGGTTCCGGCTTTGAGATGATCATCCTGTTTGTGCCGCTGATGGTCGTTTGGTATTTCCTCCTCATCCGTCCGCAGCGCGCGCAGGCGAAGAAGCGTGACGAGGTCCTGAAGAATATTCGTCGCGGCGATCAGATCGTCACCAGCGGCATCGTCGGCAAGGTCACCAAGGTCATCGACGAAAAGGAACTGGAAGTCGAGATCGCCGATGGCGTGCGCATCCGCGTTGTCCGCAGCGCTATTTCCGAGGTTCGCGTCAAGGGTGAGCCCGTCAAGGCGGACGCCGCGTAAGGCTCTTTCCGAGAGGCGGATCCCGCCGCCGCTGCGCATCTTCCAAATTCGAGATCGACTTTCTTGAAGGATTGTGCACAAATTCAAGGTGTTACTGCGCCCTTTGCATTTTCGTTCGAAAGGGGGGCGCAGTAGGGAAATCCTAATTCGAGAGAGCGATGCTGCACGTCTCCTGGTGGAAGACCACCCTGATCTGGTTCGTCGTTCTCTTGAGCGTGCTTCTGGCCGCTCCAAATCTGCTTGGCGAGCGCGCGCTTTCATTCCTTCCAACATGGTGGGCACACCGAAAGATCGAGCTTGGCCTCGATCTTCGGGGCGGATCGCATCTGCTGCTGAAGATGGAACGGGGCGATGTCGAGAAGGATCGCCTGGAAAGTATTGTCGGCGATATCTCCACCCGGCTGCGTACCGTCAATGTCGCCTATTCGGGCCTGACCGGCACTGGCCGCAAGATCCAGCTTCGCATCAATGATCCCGCACAGGTCCAGGCGGCCTTGACGGCACTGCAGCCGCTGACATCAGGACCGGATAAGCCGTCCGTGGTTCTATCTCAGGGTGACAACGGTGCGCTGACGCTCGATATCACCGATACCGATATCGACAGCCATGTGTCATCGGCGATCGCACGCGCGATGAAGGTCATCCACGCCCGCATCGCACAACTCGGCGTAGGCGAACCCTTAATCCGCAGGCAAGGGTCTGACCGCATCGTCGTGCAGGTGCCGGATCTTGCCGATGCGCAGCGGCTGAAGAACCTTCTCGGCCAACCCGCCAAACTCAGCTTCCGCCTGATAGATCAGTCGATGTCGGTCCAGGACGCTATGGACAAGCAGCCACCGGCCGGGTCCGATGTGCTGTTTTCCGAAGATGATCCGCCCGTTGGCTATCTCGTGCAGCGGCAGCCGCTACTCTCGAACATCGATTTTTCCGATGCCGTCGCGGTCGTTGACAATCAAAAAGGCGAGGGCACGGTCTCCGTGAAGCTGACGCAGGAGGCGACCCACCGCTTTGCACAATCGACTGCCAACAATCTCGGCAGGGACATCGTTGTCGTGCTTGACGACCAGGTCATCTCCGCGGCCTCGCTGAAGACGGTCATAGCGACAGGCGAGATCGACGTTCCCGGGGATTTCACGGCCCAGGGCGCGCAGGATCTTACCGTCATGGTCAAGAGCGGACCATTGCCCGCGACGCCGACGACGGTCGAAGAGCGGACCATTCAGCCGGGCCTCGGTGGCGAAACGGCACGTTATGGCCTAATTGCGTGCATTGCCGCTGCGGTCTTCGTCGCCGCCTTGATGATCGGTTTCTATCGCCTGCTCGGCATCATCGCGACCATCTCGCTCGTCATCAACATGATCATGGTCGCGGCGCTCATGGGCTTGCTCGGTATCACCCTGACCTTGCCCGGCGTTGCGGCAATCGTTCTCATCATCGGCATCGGCCTCGATGCGCTGGTGCTGATCTATGAGCGCGTGCGCGAGGAGGAGAAGAAGACCCATCTTCTTGTCGATGCGCTGCGCCACGGCTTCAACCGCGCAGCTGCGACCGTGGCCGATGCCAATCTGACAGTGCTGATCGTTGCCGCCATTCTCTTCTACGCCAGCACGGGCGCGGTGCGCGGCTTTGCCGCCACGCTGATGGTCGGCGTTATCTCGACCTTCTTCACCTCCTGCTTCGTCACGCGGTCGCTGGTGAATATGTGGATTTCACACCGCAGGCCGCGTACTTTGCTGGTTGGCGTCCGCAGCGGCATTTTTGATAATGCCAATATTCGCTTCATGGGCATCCGCCGCTATACGTTTACGGTCTCCGCTGCGCTGTCCGTCGCCACACTCATTGCCTTCGCGACGGTCGGCATGCACCTCGGCATCGATTTTGCCGGCGGATCGATCATCGAGGTCCGCGCCAAGCAGGGTGTTGCCGACGTTGCGGATATTCAGACGCGCCTTGAAGCCGTCGTACCTGGCGACGTGCGCGTCGAGCGGCTCGCCGATCGGCTTGGTGCCGTGGTTCGTGTCCATGCGCAGGACGGTGGCGAGAACGCCGAACAGTCGGCCGTTTCCCTGGTGCAGGACGAATTGAGCAAGAGCTACAATTTCTCTCGCGTCGAGGTAGTCGGCCCGGCGGTATCGGGTGAAATCACTACCACCGCCTCCCTTGCCGTCCTGGCGGCGCTGGCAGCAATTCTGATCTACATCTGGCTTCGGTTCGAATGGCAATTCGCAGTCGGCGCGATCATCGCGACACTGCACGACGTCATCCTGACGCTCGGCCTCTTCGTGCTATCAGGCATGGAATTCAACATGACCGGCATTGCCGCGATCCTGACGATTGTCGGCTATTCGCTGAACGACACGGTTGTCGTCTATGACCGCATGCGCGAAAACCTGAAGCGCTATTCGCAGATGCCGTTGCCGATTTTGATCGATGCCTCCATCAATCAGACACTATCTCGTACCATTCTGACATCCGCGACGACGCTTCTGGCGCTGCTCGCGCTCTATATTTTCGGCGGCGAGGTGATCCGTGCCTTCACCTTCGTCCTGCTTTTCGGCGTCGCAGTCGGCACTTTCTCGTCGATTTATATTGCGGCGCCCGTGCTGATCCTGTTCAAGCTGCGGCCGGACAAGTTCCAGACCGGCGGTGAGAGCAATGGACCCGCAGCCGGCAACATCCAGTCAGGCAAACCAGCGGTGTGATACAGTGGCTAAAGGTATAGAAATCCGAAACGCGCATTTCCCCGGACGCGCGCCGATCGACGCTTACGGAAATGGTGGCTTCCGCTTTGCCGACATGTCGCATCGCGGCTCGCTGCTTTGCCTGCCCTCGGGCATCTACGGCTGGGACATGCTGCAGGGCGATGCGCTGACGCCGGATCGCTTCCAGAAGGTTCTCGATGAAGCTGCCGAGATCGAAGTGCTGCTCGTCGGCACCGGCATGGAGCTGCGACCGCTTCCCGCCGAGTTGAAGGCTGCGCTGCGTGGAAAGCAGATTTCATCCGACCCGATGAGCACCGGCGCTGCCGTGCGCACATTCAACATCATGCTGTCCGAATCGCGCGCCGTGGCTGCGGCGCTGATCGCCGTCTGATATTCGGATCCAGGTATGACGATAACAGCTGCGCCCCGTAGCAACCGGGACATCTGCCTCGCAACGCTTCGCGACACCGATCGCGATCGCTATCTTGCCTGCCTGCTGGCGCCGGAAGAGAAGCGCCCGGCACTTGCCGCGCTCTATGCCTTCAATGCAGAGCTGGCGCGCGTGCGGGATCTCGTGCACGAGCCGTTGCCCGGCGAGGTGCGCATGCAGTACTGGCGCGATCTCCTGGAGGGGCAATCTCACGGATCGAGCGAAGCCAATCCGCTGGCCTCCGAGCTTCTGACCGCGATCGAAGAATATCGCTTGCCGCGCCGGACGCTGATTAACATGATCGATGCGCGCATCTTCGATCTCTACGACGATCCCATGGAAAGCCGCAGCAGCCTGGAAGGCTATGCCGGCGAGACGGCGTCTGCTCTCATCCAGCTTGCAAGCCTGGTCTTGTCTGCCGACGAGGCGAAGCGCTCCGCCGATGCCGCCGGCCATGCGGGCGTTGCTCAGGCAATCGCCGGCCTGCTGCTTCTGATGCCGCTTAATCGCCATCGCGGCCAGGTGTACCTTCCGCTGGAGATCCTCTCTGCGACCGGGCTTGACCGCGACAGTTTTCTTGCTGGTGAAGACAAGCCGCGCATTTCGGCAGCGGTCGAAGCCTTTGCCGGTCTTGGTCGCGAGCATCTCGCCAAGGCGAGGGCGGCAGGCGCCATACCGCAGGCCGTATTCCCCGCCTTTCTGCCTGTTACCTTGGCCGAGCCTGTCCTGCAGAAGGCACAGAAGCTTGGCGCGGACATCTTCGATCGATCCCTTGTGCTGCCGCAATGGCGCCGGCAGCTGCGCATGGCGATAGCGTCGGTCACAAAGAAAATCTAAAATACACCAAGCTCGCGCAAGTCTCGGCGTCTATGGAGATGGCCGGCACTTGATTTGCATTTCAGGGGGATCTGCCGTGGGTATTGTCGTCTGGTGCATATTGTTCGCGATCGTCATCTTCATTGCCTGTTACGCGACGCGCATGGCATCGCAGAACAAGGAAGACGGCCTGCACGATACCGGCCTTGCCATTCTGGAATTCGGCCGCGCTTTTCCGGCCGAAGCGATCCGGCAATTGCAGACGACCGCAGACGGGCAGGCCGTCTTCGTGCGGCTCCACGATGACAAAGCCGGCTTTATGCGCAACGTGCGCAATCATTTCAGCGTCCATCTGATCGAGCCTGGCAAGGCGCGTGCCAAGATTTCAGCAACCGGACGCGGCTTGATCGTCGATTTCCTCGATGTTCCGCATCACAACGGCACGTTCGAGTTCAAGACGCCGGCGGAAGCTGCGGAGGTCTCGCTCTGGCTGCTCGGCAACTATGTCGCCGGCGAAGACGCGAAGCTCGAGCACCACGCGCCGCCGGCAACAAGCTGAAGATCACGAAGCCCGCTGGAGCATTTCCAGGAAAAGTGCGCAGCGGTTTTCCGTCCGGAATGCGTCAGGAAACAAGAAGATAGAGCGTTTTCGCTATTCGAAGAAAAGCGAAAATGCTCTAGGTCAGGCGCTTTCCGCTAACACGGGCGCCGGCACGCCGAGCCAGCTGGCGCAATCGGCAAGCGCACGCTTGGCGATGAGCTGACGTTTCATGATGGTCTTGTCCTTGCCGCGGAAGCGCTTGACGCCCTCCGGCTTGACGATCGAGCCAGGTTCTAGCTCCGGGAACAGCCCGAAATTGATGTTCATCGGCTGAAATGAGCGTTTGCCCGGCTCCTCGTCCGAAACGATATGGCCGCCGGTAATGTGATTCAGCAGCGAGCCGAGCGCCGTCGTATCCGGTGGCAGCGACGGTGCTTCGCCCTTGCGCTCAGCAGCGGCGAAGCGGCCGGCGAGCAGGCCGATGCTGGCGCTTTCGACATAGCCTTCGCAGCCGGTGATCTGGCCGGCAAAACGCAGGCCCGGCAGGGATTTCAGCACCAGCGAGCGGTCGAGTAGGGTCGGCGAGTTGATGTAGGTATTGCGGTGCAGTCCGCCGAGGCGTGCGAATTCCGCATTCTCAAGGCCGGGAATGAGCCGAAAGATTTCCGCCTGCGCGCCATATTTCAGCTTCGTCTGGAAACCGACCATATTGTAGAGGGTGCCCAGCGCATTGTCCTGACGGAGCTGCACGACGGCATAGGCCTTGACCGTGGGATTATGGGCATTGGTGAGCCCCATCGGCTTCATCGGCCCATGGCGCAGCGTCTCACGCCCGCGCTCCGCCATGACTTCGATCGGCAGACAGCCGTCGAAATAGGGCGTGCCTTCCCATTCCTTGAAGCCGACGGCGTCGCCGGCGATCAGCGCATCGACGAAGGCATTGTACTGAGCTTCGTCCATCGGGCAGTTGATATAGTCCTTGCCCGTGCCGCCGGGACCGACCTTGTCGTAACGCGACTGATACCAGCAAATGTCCATGTTGATGCTATCGCGATAGACGATTGGCGCAATGGCATCGAAGAAGGCGAGCGCATCCGCGCCGGTTTCGGCCTGGATGGCGCTGGCAAGCCCGGGTGCCGTCAGTGGACCGGTGGCGATGATCGCCTGGTCCCATTCCCTCGGCGGCAGGCCCTGGATTTCCTCGCGGAGAACTGTGATTAGCGGGTGGCTCTGTACCGCCCGCGTCACGGCAGCCGAAAAGCCGTCGCGATCCACAGCAAGCGCGCCGCCGGCCGGCACCTGATGCCTGTCCGCACATGCCATGATGAGCGAACCCGCCATGCGCATTTCCGCATGGATGACGCCGACGGCATTGCTGGTGGCATCGTCGGAGCGGAACGAGTTGGAGCACACCAGCTCGGCAAGATCGTCCGTCTTGTGCGCTTCCGTGCCGCGCACCCCGCGCATTTCATGCAGGATGACCGGAACGCCGGCATTGGCGATCTGCCATGCGGCTTCCGAGCCCGCGAGGCCGCCGCCGATGACGTGAATGGGAGAGTGGGAAGTGATCTGTGTCATGCGCGCGTCATTATCACGGGCAGGCCGTCGATCCAATTGATTTGCTGACAGCCGGAATCAAAAACGGCGCCGAAAGGCGCCGTCTTGAGGCAGTCTGCTCAGTCCGTTCCTATTAACGGAAAGAACGAGCAGCGATGTTGCGGATTTCGTAACGGCTGACGCCGATGTCCGAAAGGGTCTGGCTGGAGAGGTTGCCAAGTTCGTTCAGAGTGCGGCGGTAGCTGATCCAGTTCTTTGCAATGCGAATCGGGTTCATGATCTTTTCCTCAGTATCTTGTTTGCGGGCGGTACAATTACCGCCTCAGCGCTTGCACTCTATATAGGCGCGAAGAGACTGATTGTGCAGTGCAAAGAAGAGGCGCCTGCCATGCATTTGTGCAATATGACGCCCAAAAAGCAGTCGATGCTCAAAATTTGTGTGCTTTGCAAGTGGGGAATAGCTCGCAGCGGAATCGATTATGCTGCGTCTGCTCAGTCGATAGGCAAAAAAAGAACGCCCGCCGCGGAGGTCCGCAACGGGCGTTGAGAAGGCTTTCGCTGTTGGGCGAAGCCTATCCGGCTGTTAACGGCCGGTGGCTTCGCGGGCGACGCGATGGATGTCGGCGCGGTCGATGCCGAGGTCGTGCAGTTCACGCGAGCTCATGCGGCCGAGTTCGTTGACGGTCTGACGATACTTGCGCCAGTTGTTGAAAGAGCGGGTCAGGTTCATTGTAGTCCCTTTCGAGGATCAAGGGATCGAGCAGTTCCGTGATTGGTTCCGTCGTCGATCTAATGGATTTAAATATATGCTGCGCCGCGAAAACTAAAAGCGCGAAAGCTTCATGCCACCTATGCGCCACATGCAAGCCTTATGGTGCTTTGCCTAAGATGATGGCTTCTTTGTGTGCATATCACGACCAACCGGGTTCGCCGCTGGAAGTCAATTTCGAGCAAGTGTCGGGCATTCCGAAGCGTTTGCCGGGCGGCGGCCCGCTTTTAGCCATCTTTTCGCCGGCCTTGCCATTTTGGAGGGCTCGAATTCTGCTGCGAGCCGCCATGCGGCCTTTCGAGTGCAGCCCGCTGGGCAACATGCGCATCCGCGCAGCATAAACCGATTTAGGGAGGTAAAAAAATAACGCCCACCGCGGGAGGAGGATGCGATGGGCGTCATTTGTGGTGATTGACGACTGGGAGGAGGAGTGTCGTCAATCGATCGGAGCGCATTGGGAGGAGGAGTATGCGGCTCCGAATATGGTGTCGGGATATCCATCCCCAGGCTTGATCCGATCTGAATCGGCCCGGCGCGCCACCGCCGTTTTGTTGCCTGATAAATAGTATGACTTTTCGAATTTGTGCAGCGCAATAATTTCATGGGAGGCATGAGCTGTGCGCATATCTGCAGTCGGTATCTCCTTACCGGCCCCTAAGATACCGCACGATCCCTTAATTCCGTATTAATATGGCACATATTCCTGTGAGCCGAAGCTTCTGCCAGAACCGCTCGGCTCGCATCGATTGTGCGGCGATTTGTGCTAACTCTGTCGCAAGCAGAATCGCAGCGAGGGGAGCCGGGCATGTACAGGGGCAGGCTGGAGCGGGATCTGAAGATCTGGACCGACAAGGGCCTTGTCGACGCGGGGACGGCCAAAGCCATTCTCGACGAGTATGACGGCCGCCAGACAAGTTTCAGCGCCGGACGGGTACTGACCATCATCGCCGCCGTGCTTCTCGGCCTTGCCATCTTGCTGTTCGTATCTGCAAACTGGGAGACCATTCCGAGAATTGCCCGTCTGCTGGGGCTGGTCACGATGATATGGGCCTTCTATCTCGCGGCTGCATATTTGTTAGGCCAGGGTCGCTCCATCATCGCCGCTGCATTGCTGATTCTCGGCACCTTGAGTTTCGGTGGCGCCATGGCACTGGTCGGCCAGATGTACAATTTGTCCGGCGATGAACTGAGAATGATGCTCGTCTGGTTCGCTGCGGCCTGCATCGTGGCGGCCTTGTTCCGTTCCTCGGCTCAGGTCGGGCTCGCGGGTTTTCTGGCCTGGGCATTTTGCGGCGTCTATCTCTGGGGGCATTTCGACGAATGGTATGGGATCATGCCCTGGATGCCGCCTCTGATGGCTGCGGTCCTGATTAGGCTTGTCCGCTATGTCGACGCGCCCATGGCCCGACATTTGGCTTATCTCATGCTCGTCGGCTGGCTGACATGGCTGTTCGGCCGCCATGAGGGATTGAATACCGCGATCCTGTTTGCCGCTCTCGGCATGGCAGCGTTTCTCGTCGTCAGCCTTCCCGCTTCGCCGCTCCTGTCCTTCGCCCGCACGGCCGGCGCCGCGCCGGCTTTCTACACCTTTCTGATCGCATCGATCGGCTTTTTCCTGGTTCATGCCGAGATCAGCAACGGTTCCTTTGAAAACAATGTCTGGGTCGAGGATAAGTTGCCGCTTGTCATAGTGGCGGCGGCGACGTTGGCGAGCTCGGTGATCGCCATCGCGCTCACTGGCCGCGACAATGGCGCAGTGCGCTATCTCGCCTATTTCGTCTTTTCCTGCGAGATTCTTTACCTCGCCAGCGAGACGATAGGCTCGATGATCGGCACGGCGGGGTTCTTCCTCGTTGCGGGCTTGCTTGTGGCCATTGCAGCCTGGCTGGTCATTCAGCTGGAACGGCGCTTTTCCAGCAATAGCGGGCAGGGGACACAGGCATGACCGATATCGCTGAAAAGAGCCCGACCATCGGTTCCCGCCGCCTGTGGATTGCCGCCATCGTTGTTGCCGCTTTGCAGACGGCGGTTCTTGGTTACATGGTCGGCGAGCGGGCCTGGGGTCTGCGGAGCGGCGTCGAAATTCTCTTGAGGACCGCACCGGTCGATCCGCGCGATCTTCTGCGCGGCGACTACGTGACCTTGAACTACGACATCTCACGGGTTCCGTTCTCGACGATGGTCGAGGGACCGCCGAAAATGAGCCGAAGTGCCGCGATATTGTCTGTTCGCCTGAAGAGGCAGGATGACGGTTACTGGGGCATCGTCGAATCGTCCTTTGGAAAGCTCGATCAGAAACCCGATACGGTCGTGCTCAAAAGCCTGCCTGTCGAATATGTTTTCTATGGCGATGTCACCGATCCCCAGCAGGCGATTGTCGGGGTCACCTATGGCATCGAACGCTATTACGTGCCCGAGGGGCAGGGCCGCGATATCGAGAGCGCCCGCAACGACAATCGCGTCGCCATTGCGGCGCGCGTGTCCTCCGACGGTGTTGCCCATATCAGAAGCCTGCTTCTAGACGGCAAATCCGTCTATGAGGAGCCGCTTTACTGACGATATCTGCGCGAAGAGCTCCGATAAGCTTTAAGCGTCGTCGCGGAACCGTCATTTTTCCTTTGCGTGGTTTGAAACGGGTGATATAGAGACGCCGCGCTCCGGAAGGCCCCATGGGCAGGCATCGCCATGCGGTTTTGGGAACGCGGGTATGGTGAAATTGGTAGACACGCCAGATTTAGGTTCTGGTGCCGCAAGGCGTGGGAGTTCAAGTCTCTCTACCCGCACCAACACTGTCTTGTGGACAGGGGGGAGGCTAACCAAGCCTGTCTTCCAAATGCCGCAGGACGCGCCATCTTGCCCGAAGCATCCCGCTTTCGATGAGGAAAGTGGACAAGATGTTTTGGCTCGTGACGGGATAGAGCTGCCTTTTGCGCGTTTGTTTGAATGCGCGGCGCTCTTGCAAGGTGAAAGAGAATTGCATCCAAGCCACGCTCGGGATTTTCCGGCGTCGTGCTCATCGAAACGAACGGCAGGCTGGGCACGGCCGCCATGAATGAAGGTAGGACAATGCAGGTTATCGAAACGCTCGCTGAAGGGCTGAAGCGCGAAATCAAGGTGGTCATCCCGGCCAAGGACATGGAAGTGCGCATGAACGAGCGCCTGGCCGAGGTCAAGGACAAGGTCCGCATCAACGGCTTTCGTCCGGGCAAGGTTCCGGTCTCGCACCTGAAGAAGGTCTACGGCAAGTCGATCATGGCCGATCTCGTCAACGAAATCGTTCGCGATCAGCCGCCGGCGATCCTGACCGAGCGCGGCGAAAAGTCGGCCACCCAGCCGGAAATCGCGATGACGGAAGACCAGGACGAGGCAGAAAAGATCCTCTCCGCTGAGGCCGATTTCGAATTCACGCTGTCTTACGAAGTCATCCCGGCGATCGAATTGAAGCCGGTCAGCGGCATCAAGGTCACCCGCGAAGTCGCCGAGATCGGCGAAGACGAAGTGACCGAGCAGATCCTCAAGATCGCTGAGAGTGCCCGCAGCTACGAAACCAAGAAGGGCAAGGCCGCCAACGGCGACCGCGTCACCATCGATTACCTCGGCAAGGTCGACGGCGTTGCCTTCGACGGCGGCAAGGACGAAGACGCACAGCTCGTTCTCGGCTCCAACCGCTTCATTCCGGGCTTCGAAGAGCAGCTCGTCGGCCTCAAGGCTGGCGATGAGAAGGTCATCACCGTAACCTTCCCGGCCGACTATCCGGCCAAAAACCTCGCCGGCAAGGAAGCCACCTTCGACATCAATGTCAAGGAAGTTGCAGCTCCTGGCGAAGTCGAAATCAACGACGAACTCGCTTCCAAGCTCGGCCTTGAATCGGCTGACCGCCTGAAGGAAATCGTTCGCGGCCAGATCGAAAGCCAGTACGGTTCGGTCACCCGCCAGAAGGTCAAGCGTCAGATCCTCGACCAGCTCGACGAGATGTACCAGTTTGACACGCCGCAGAAGCTCGTCGACGCTGAATTCGCCAGCATCTGGCGCCAGATCGAAACCGACCTCAGCGAATCCGGCAAGACCTTCGAAGACGAAGACACCACGGAAGAAAAGGCTCGCGAAGAATACCGCAAGCTCGCTGAGCGTCGCGTTCGCCTTGGCCTCGTTCTCTCCGAAATCGGCGAGAAGGCCGGTGTCGAAGTCAGCGAAGACGAACTGCAGCGTGCTCTTTACGCGCAGCTTCAGCAGTTCCCGGGCCAGGAAAAGGAAATCCTGGAATTCTTCCGCAAGACGCCGGGCGCTTCCGCTAACCTGCGCGCCCCGATCTTCGAAGAAAAGGTCATCGACCATCTGCTGACCGAGGTTAACGTCACCGACAAGACAGTTTCCAAGGAAGCGCTGCTGGCTGACGACGAAGAAGAAGACAAGCCGGCTGCCAAGAAGGCAGCGCCGAAGAAGAAGGCTGCTGCCAAGGCTGAAGCGACTGAAGCTGCCGCCGAAGGCGAAGAAGCTGCCGCTCCGAAGAAGAAAGCCGCTCCGAAGAAGAAGGCTGCTGAAGACAGCGCCGAGTAATCGGTTCTCTTTCCGACTGAAATTGAAGCCCTGCCGTTCGCGGCAGGGCTTTTTTTGTGCCGATATCAGGAAGCTTTCTGACACCATCGGCTTAGTCAATATTGCCTGGTCCGGCTGCATATCGCCTTTGCGGTTCAGGCAGCGCTTGCAGCCTAACTCGATCGTTTGCAATGGATACTTCTCATTAGAGCCCTAGGCTCTACCAGAAGCCTAGTACGGTGAATGGCGAAGGAGACCGAACTTGATTAAAGCGGCAATGTTTGATCTGGACGAAACCCTTATCGATCGCCGCGCCGCCCTGCTGGCATTCCTACCGGATCATTTCAAACGGCTTGAAGATCAACTGAGGGGCGTTACTTTTCAGAATTTTCAAGAAACGTTCTTTGCCTTGGAGAAGGAAGGTCTCGTCGACAAACAAAAGCTTTATCCGCGGTTGGTGACTGCTCTCGGTGTGAGCGATGATTGCGGAGTTCTCTTGCTTTCCGATTTTCAAAGGCGCTACCCACATTTCGCACGGCCCTCGATAGGCGCCCTTGAAATGCTTGCCGCGCTGCGCGAGCACGGCCTGAAGACGGCCATCATCAGCAACGGCCACGGCGACGTTCAATCCGCAAAAATTGAGATCACCGGACTGAGAGATGCCGTGGATCTCGTGGTCATTTCAGAGGATGTCGGCCTGCGGAAGCCGGACGCGAGAATTTTTCAGCTTGCCGCTGAACGGCTGGGCGTGGCCCCGGCAAGCTGCATTTTTGTCGGTGACAATCCAGAGGCCGATGTCAGGGGCGCGGAGGCGGCGGGAATACGAGGTGTATTCTACGCTGCTGGCACTTCTTGGCCGGACACGCTGCCATCCCCGAAATACAGCATCTATTCCTTCGCCGAAGTCCTGCCCCTGATCGAAGCCCTTGCGTGAGGTTTCACGGACGCGCTCAAATCTCCGACTTGATGTCGCCCATGCGGTTCCAGGCGTCGAGGCCGGCGATCTTGTAGGCTTCCGCGAGCGTCGGATAGTTGAAGGTGTTTTCGACGAAATATTCGACGGTGCCTTTGAGATTCAGCACGGCCTGGCCGATGTGCACGAGTTCGGTGGCGCCTTCGCCGACGATGTGGACGCCGAGCAGGCGGCGTGTCTTCAACGAGAAGATCATCTTCAAGAGGCCGGTATCGAGGCCCATGATATGGCCGCGCGACGTCTCGCGGAAGCGGGCGATACCGCATTCATAGGGAATGTGCCGGTCCTTGACCTCTTCCTCCGAGAGGCCACAGGTGGAAATCTCCGGCACGGCATAAATGCCGTAGGGAAAGTATTTCGGCGGCTCCTTGGCGATCGCGCCGACGGCGACGCGCGCGGCAATGCGGCCCTGTTCCATCGACGTGGAGGCAAGGCTCGGGAAGCCGACGACGTCGCCCGCGGCAAAGATATGCGGGACCTTGGTTGCGAAGGTTTCGGGATTGACGTTCAGGCGGCCACGGGCATCGGCCTCAAGGCCGGCCGCGGGGAGGTTGAGCGTATCCGTCGCGCCCATACGGCCGGCGGCAAACAGCACCATGTCGGTGGTCAGACGGCGACCGTTGTCGAGCGTCAGTTCCACCTTTCCGTTCGGCAGGCGCTCCACCTTCTCGGCCTTCTGTCCAAGCAGCAGCTTCATGTTGCGGTCACGAAGCTGATAGGTGAAATCCTCGATGATCTCCTTGTCGATGAAGTCGAGCATGGTCGATTTCGGATCGATCAGCGTCACCTGCGTGTCGAGCGCGCTGAAGATTGTGGCGTATTCGATGCCGATGACGCCGGCGCCGATGACGACCATCGATCGCGGCAGATCCTGGATATCGAGGAGTTCGTCGCTGTCGAGAACCGTCTTGCCGTCGAACGGCATGTAATCCGGACGGAAAGGCTTGGTGCCGACGGCAAGCAGAATGCTGGCGGCGGAAACGGTAACGACCTCGCCATCATCCTTGACGATCTGCATCGTCTGCGGATCGACGAAGCTTGCCTTGCCTCTGATGTGCTGGACGCGATTGCGGGCGAACTGATGCTCAAGCACCTCGACTTCGTGATCGAGAGTGATCAGCAGGCGGCGGCGCAAATCTTCGGCGCTGATTTCTTGTTTGACGCGATAGGCGCGGCCGTAGAAGCCGCGTTCGCGCCAACCTGAAAGGTTCAGCGCCGTTTCGCGCAGTGTCTTCGAAGGGATGGTGCCGGTGTGGACCGAGACGCCGCCGACCCGTTTGCCTTGCTCGACGACGAGCACCTTCTTGCCGAGTTTGGCGGCCTGGATAGCGCCTCTGCGGCCGGCAGGGCCGCTACCCACGACTAGGAGATCGAATTGGTCCATCGGGAAGCCTCGGATGACTGAAATAGGGAATCAATGTCGCAATGCAACATGCACTCCGTCAACCGGTAGCGGCTCAATGTTACAGATTATCTAACGGGAAGTTTGGCGCTCAGGACGCCGAAAGGCCGAGCCAGGGTTCCAGCTTCTCGAAGGTACGGTCCATGGCATAGGCACGGGTGAAGGAGAACGGCAGGTGACCATAGATGATCGACATCTGGCCCTCCGCGGTAGCCTCATTCGTCTTGGCAATGGCGGCAAGGTAAAGTGCCGAGGCTAGGCCGGTTCTGTCGGCTCCGGCCTGGCAATGAATGAGGATCGGCTTCGGCGCATTTCGCATGATATCGACGAGTTGGGCCGCCTGCTCCTGCGTCAGTTCGCGGCCCGAAGACATGTGGAAATCGATATGGTCGATGTTGAGCGCTTTCGCCTGAGCGACTTCGGTATCATACCAATGGTGCCCGCTATTGTCGCCGCGCAGGTTGATAATGGTTCTGATGCCGTATTGCTTCTGAAACTCGGCGATGTTGCTGGCCGAGGGCTGCGAGGAGCGGTAGAGCTCGCCGGCGATGACCGGATGGAAATTCGTCGTCCAGAGCATGTGAGCATAGAAGCCGCCGGCGATTGCCGCGAAACCGATCGAGGCAACGAACGCGCCACGGCCAAAACGGCGAAGGCGAGAGGCAAGTGTCGGCGATGTCTTCTGCATGCGATCTCCGGACCGGGTCGACCACCGAGGCGGATTGGTCAAATCAAAACAGCAGCTTCCGCCAGCAGGCCTGCCGTTGCGATAGGCGCGATCCTTCTGCCAGATGATCCTGACGCTGAACTGAAAAATGGTAACTGACGGGATCGGCGATTCACAGCCGCTTCGAAAAATCGGAAGTGTCGGATGCCTTAAAAAATATAAATATATCAAAAGTTTGAGGGGTATTTTTAACTAAAAATCTTATGAAGCGTTCGGCGATTTCAGATCAATCGCAATGCCCGGAAGCTGACGTGGCCGTTTTTTCCAATGATAACATGGTCGTGAACAGTGATGCCCAAGGGCTTGGCGGTATCGATGATGGTCTTGGTCATCTCGATATCGGCGCGGGATGGGTTGGGTCTCCCGACGGGTGGTTGTGGACCACACTCGTCAATTAAATATGTTGTTGAAATTAAAAGATAAATTTACTGGAAGGAAATCGTTGGGGTAGTTTTTTGGGATCGGAGGTTTCACTGATCCCAGCGTTTATCACCGTTGATCCCCCTCTCTCATCGTGAGTTATTTTGCCGCACAGCACTTCACGATATTCTTCTGATCCCAGCGCCCGCCACATCTCGGCGCCAACGCCGGGGAACGTGGCGTCCTTGAACGCGGTTTCCGCCGCAACGGTTGCCGCCGCGCGTTTGCTCCTTGCATCATCGGCAAGGTTTTTCAGCGCGTTAAGAGCGTCGTCCGAGTAGGCTTCCTTCACCTTCATGAGATAGCGCAGGATCTAGCTATATTGCTTTCGCGAACGTCGTATATGCCACAAGATCGACAGGATCGTATTTCGCTTCAAATTCACACCTCGCCCGGAGCGGCGAGCGGTATACTCGCTTTGGATGCAAAGTGCGATAGAAATTCGCGTAATTCTTCGTAAGCCGCTCCATAATTTGCGCGTAAAATCTGCGAGGCTTAACAGGCGTCCGTTTGATAATGACTATTTCGCAATTCTCAATCTCTGGAACGCTCTGTTTTGGGTCGATAATTTGAGCGGCCAGGCTAATTGTAATCGCGGGTCAAAGGTTTGAATCCGCTCAAGGCGAGCGAGTATCAGGTTGGCCTCGATGCGAAATTGTTAGGTGGAATGAGAAGGAATCTCAGCCGCCGTGCCCACACTGCGGCTCAGATGTAGCGGTTCTACGGACGCCGCCCCCGGCGCAGGTTTGTGGGTGCCTGCTCGCCTTCGGCAGGCTCAACCAATAGCTCACAGACTTTACAGTCGAGCACGTTGGCGATCTTTCCTAAAGAATCTATCCCCAAGTTTACCCGTTTACGTTCGAGTTGGGAAATCGACACGCGTTCCAACCCAGCTTCAAGCGCAAGGCGCTCTTGGGAGAGGCCTCGCTGAACACGAAGCTTACGTACATTCCAAGCGAGGAGGTCACGTGGCGTCATCGCCTTACATGACCATCGTGTTGCAGATAAAATAACTGGCTATTCTATACGAAAATCGTTATCTTGCTGACGACGCGAAATCCTCATACCGCTCTTCAAAGTGAGAACATCTAGCGATGCATGATCGAACGGCAAAAGTTTGCATAGGTGCCCTGATCAAGCTTGCGCCTGGCGATGACGAAGAGACGGCAGGCCAGCGAGACTTTGGCGACGCGGAAACACTTGATTGACAGTGAGGAAGCAAATCATGAGCACGAACTACATCGTGATTGAGGACTGGCACATCCTGACCGAAGCCGAGGCGATCGAGGTTGCGGTCGACCGGCATGGCGAAGATGAAACCACGTCGGTTGCCTATTGTGCGCTTGAGACATGGGGCGATCGTGGTGACCCAGAGTACCGGTTTTGGTTCGGCCTGTTTCTCAAGCTGATACAGCGGGAACATGTCGGCTGGGCCTAAACATTAGGACGACCGCTGCCCTTCTCGCGCGCCAGACATGTCACAGATGTCGTGCATCAATGCGGCTTCCGCATTCTGCTGAGCTCGGTAAAGGCTGACAAAGGATCGTCGCTGTTGAGCGCGGTCCGCAATTGTTCGACCGATATTCCTATCCTTTGGGCAAGCTCGCGTTCGGTGTTCTCGACGGCTTGTCTCAGCTCGGGACCTTTGTTCGGGACAAGGGATGTGGTCATGCGTGTGCTGGCTCCGGCTCATCGAGCAGTTTTACAAATTCAAGATCGGCACCATAGCACAGCTTGCTCGCGTCGATGGAATTGCAGTTAAAGCGCACGATTGCTGCGACGGGCGGGATCGAGTTGGCGCGCTATTCGACGCGGCAAATGGTGGAGATCGAGAACGCCATGGCCGAATATGCCGAGCGGATAGGCAAAGCATTCGGCCGTGGTGCTGATCGACGCGCTGTCGATGTGACGATCAGGATACAGCACGATGCAGTCAAGGCGAGTGTCAAGGCTGGGCTATTCGATGACCCTGGTCGAGGCTTGTCACATGCGCCTGACATCGCTCATCTGACGCGCACCGGCTAGTTCCGGGTAGCGCACGTCAAGTCTGCGGGCTGCTACCGAACGCTGCTTTTGCTGACGCACCGGCGCAATTTGAAAGTCAAATTCCTCGATCTGGAAAACGTCATCCATCACTCCCTGACGTCGTTCGGCATCCGCCTGAGCAAGGTTGGACGTGGGGCTTTGGAGCAGGCGAGGCACGCTGCGACGGCAGACGATGCGCGGGCGAGCGGACTGACGGACGTGACGATTTTGGCGCGGCTCTTCGGAAGCAATACCGTCCGGCTGCACAATACGGGCGCGAACAGAGCAAGGAAAGCCGAGCCTGCTCTGGATCGATTTCGCGATCTAGGAAAGTGGCCGGGGGTCTTCAAAGAGGAGCAAAGTTCGCCGCTGATCAGCGGGCATCATGGAGCCCTATGTTCGGGCGCAATCTGGTATGCCTTTTATGGCTGGAAGGGCGCACCCGTTTTCGATGACCATGCGGGGGGCGGACATACGATCACGCCGATGGCCCATGAGGGGCGTTTTTCTGCTCAGGCGGCAAAGACCAGCCGTTACGCTGCAGCGATCCTTTGTCTCAAGGAGGCAACCATCCTTTTAGAAAACCCACGGGCGCCAACACCGTTGTCAAAGGCGCAACGTGGAGCGTTGACGCTGCTTCCATGGTTCAACATCCACTATTCCGTCGCGGAGTGGGAGGAGGGCGATGTCGATCGCTCCCATGCCCTTGCTCGATCGATGATCGAGGCAATCGGCGGAATTGCTTTGATAGTGGTTTAGTAGGCGTAAAGCTTCAGCGGGCGCACTTAGGCCCCGAGCTTTTTCTTGGTCCGCTTTCCATCACGCCACTGCTGGGCCATCCAGTCGGCAGTCACTCGCTTCGGCATTGGTTTAAGAACCAGGACTAGGCGGTCAGTGCCGCGACCTTCACCATCGGCCAGGTTTTCCTGCTTCTGGTTGCTCTCCACTCGCTTCAGCGCTTGTCGGATGGCGGGATCGGTCAGGCTCGGCACGGCGTTTCCCTTCTCGGCAGCTGGGATCGGTCGAGGAAACAGGGATCGGCGCTCGGGATCTGGAAGGCCATCCGCTACCCCTTAAACAGCCCCCAGTTTGCAAAAGACACTCCGAGTGCGCAAGCCGAAAAAACCGTGATATCTCAACGTGTTTGAGCGTGATCCAGCGTGATCAAAGCAGGGTAAGTGGGATGGTTGTGGACCAGAATCACTGCCGAGGCGGAGAGTTCGAGTGCGCGTTTGACGACCTCGCGCGGGTAGACCGGCGTATGATCGATGGTGCCGAAGCCCTGCACCTCGTCGGCGATCAGGGCATTGCGCTTGTCGAGAAACAATAGGCGGAATTGCTCGCGGGCTTCGTGCGCCATGGCGGCATGGCAATAATCGATGAGCGCCTTCCAGGAGGAGAGCACCGGCTTGCCCGTCAATTCGCTCTTCAGCATGCGCTGTGCGACGCTCGCGACCAGCTTCAGGTCGAGCGCGACCGCATCGCCGATGCCGCTGACCTCGGTCAACAGGCCGACCGGCGCGCCGAATACGCCGCCGAGCGAGCCAAAGCGGGCGAGCAAGGCCTTGGCGATGGGTTTCGTGTCGCGACGCGGGATCAGCCGAAAGAGCAACAGCTCGAGGATTTCATAGTCCGCCAACGCCGCGTCGCCACCGTCGCGATAGCGATTGCGCAACCGTTCGCGGTGACCATGATAATGGGCTTCGACGTTGGGTGGCGCGGATTTGGCTATCGAGGAGGATTTGGTGGTCTGCGAGGCCGGCTTGACAGTCTGTTGGGGGAAGAACAGCCGCTCGTCGAGCAGCGGCGCCTCTTCCAAAGTCTCCGGCTTCCCGCCTCTTTCGAGGGGCATGTCACCATGTCCATTGGAAGAAGCGGGGCGTTTCGCCATGAATTATCCCTGCAGCGGCGGCAGGCCGGGGCGGTCGAGGCCGCCGGGCGACAGGGTGAAGATTTCGCAGCCCGTGGCCGTGACGCCGACCGTATGTTCGTATTGTGCCGAAAGCGAGCGGTCGCGGGTGACGGCCGTCCAGCCGTCACCGAGTACTTTCACATGCGGCTTGCCGAGATTGATCATCGGCTCGATGGTGAAGATCATGCCTTCACGCAGTTCCGGGCCGTCATTGACGCGGCCGTAGTGCAGGATGTTCGGCGAGTCATGGAACAGGCTGCCGACGCCATGGCCGCAGAAGTCGCGCACGACCGAGCAGCGTTCGCCCTCGGCATAGGTCTGGATCGCTTCGCCGATCGCGCCCGTGCGGGCACCCGGACGCACGGCGGCAATGCCGCGCATCAGAGATTCATAGGTGACTTCGAGAAGCCGTTCGGCCGAGCGCTTGATTTCGCCGACGGGGTACATGCGGCTGGAATCGCCGTGCCAGCCATCGAGCACATAGGTCACGTCGATATTGACGATATCGCCTTCGCGCAGCGGCTTGTCATTGGGAATGCCATGGCAGACGACGTGGTTGATCGACGTGCAGGAGGATTTCATGTAGCCGCGGTAGTTCAGCGTCGCGGGATAAGCGCCGTGATCCATGCCGAATTCGAAGACGAAACGATCGATGACATCGGTGGGCACGCCGGGCCTGACGATCGCGGCGAGTTCATCGAGGCAGCGGGCGGTCAGTTGGCACGCTTTGCGCATTCCGGCAAATGCGTCCTCTCCATAGATGCGGATGGCCCCCGTATTCTTCGCCGGCGCCGTTGCCGCTTCGATGTAATTCACCATGACTAGCCTTCGATAGAGATCTTAAACTGTTCTAATGCAGCTATGCCGGGTTCGTCTATCGGGATCAACCCGGCAGGCGCGATTTCCGTCGGTGAAACCCTGCATTTCAGCGCATAGACTTCAACCCCACGCGCCAAAGCGCGATGGTAGGCCTTGGCATAGACCGGATCGAGATCACCGCAGATGCGGAAGCGATGGCAATCATTGCGCTGGATCACGAACAACATGACGGCGCGGTAGCCGGCCTCGGCCATATCGCCGAGTTCTTCCAGATGCTTGGCGCCGCGTGCCGTCGCCGTATCGGGGAACTCTGCAAGACCCGGCTGCCGCATGAAATGGACGTTTTTCACCTCGACATAGGTGGTTGTCCGCAAAGGGTCGGTCAAGAGCAGGTCGATGCGAGAGTTGCGGCCGTAATTCTGCTCGCGTTTGACCATCGTGTACTCCCCGAGATCGGAGACTTGCCCAAGCGCGATCGCTTCCGCCGCGATGCGATTTGGCATGGCGGTATTGACGCCGACCGTGGTGTCGTCGGCTTCGATCAATTCGAAGACATGACGGTATTTTCGTTTTGCGCCCTCATGTTCGGAGAGCCATATGCGCGAGCCGGGTGTCGTAAGGCCGAGCATCGAGCCGGTATTCGGGCAGGAACCGGTGATGAAGGTGCCGTCCTCCAGCTCGGCATCGAAGAGGAAGCGCTTGTAGCGGGAAATCAGGCGGGCGGGGACGAGAGGCGAAGGAAATTGCATAATTCGCGACTGTTTACGCCCGTTCCAGGACGTAGCTGCCGGGTGCTTCTTCCAGCGCATTGAGGGCCTTGCCGCCGGGTTTGCGCGCAGCCGTCATGCGATGGTCTTGCTCGAGGATCCAGGCATGCCAATGCGGCCACCAGGAACCAGGCGTCTCCTTTGCCTCGGCGAGCCAATCCTCATAGTCGCCGCCCAATGGGCCACCTGTCCAGAACTGGTATTTGTGCTTGTCGGGCGGGTTGACGACACCGGCAATGTGACCGGAGCCGGTCACCACGAATTCCACCGGACCGCCGAAACATTGGCTGCCGACGAAGACCGATTTGGCCGGCGCGATATGGTCTTCGCGCGTCGCCAGATTGTAGACGGGGATGCGAACGTCCTTCAGTGACAGCGTCTTGCCGTCGAGCACCATTTTGCCCTGGCTCAATGCATTGTTGAGGTAGCAGTTGCGCAGGTAAAATGAATGGTTGGCCGCGGCCATACGCGTCGAATCAGCGTTCCAGAATAGAAGATCGAAGGGCATGGGTTCCTGCCCCTTCAGATAGTTGTTGACGAAATAGGGCCAGATCAGTTCGGAGGCGCGCAGCATGTTGAAAGCCGTCGCCATCTTCGAGCCTTCGAGATAACCGAGCACATTCATCTGCTCTTCGAGCGCTGCGATCTGCTCCTCGTCGACGAAAACCTTCAGATCGCCAGCAAAGATGAAATCGACCTGCGTCGTCAGGAAGGTAACCGTTCGGATGCGCTTGTTCTTTTCCTTGGCATGGAGGGCAAGCGTCGCCGCGAGCAGCGTGCCGCCGACGCAATAGCCCACGGCGTTGACCTCCTGCTCGCCCGTCGCCTTCTCGATCGTTTCCAAAGCGAAATCGATGCCTTCGCGGGCATAGGAGGTCCAGTCCTTTGCGGCATGCCGCTGATCGGGGTTCACCCAGGAGATGACGAAGACGGTGTGACCCTGCTCCACACACCATTTGATGAGGGATTTCTGTGGGTTGAGATCGAGAATGTAGAATTTGTTGATCCAGGGCGGGCAGATCAGCAGCGGTCGCTTCAGCACCTTCTCTGTCGCCGGCTCATATTGGATCACCTGGCAGACATCGCTCTGCGCAATGACCTTGCCCGGAGTGAGTGCCATGTCGCGGCCGACCGCGAATTTCGTCATGTCCGTTTGCCGCAGACGCAGCTCGCCGTGGCCGAGGCTGATATCTTCCGCCAGCATCTTCATGCCGCGCACGAGATTCTCGGCATTGGAGGCGATGGTTTCGCGGTAGACCTGCGGATTCGTCGCGATGAAATTGGTCGGCGAGAAGGCGGCTGTGATCTGCTTCGTGTAGAACGCCGCCTTGTGACGCGTGTGTTCGTCCAGTCCTTCCGCATCTCCGACCAGCTTTTCCGCCCAGTTCGATGTCAGAAGATAGGTCTGCTTCAGGAAGTCGAAGAAAGGATTCGTCTGCCAGTCCTCATCGGCAAAGCGCCTGTCCTTCACGGGTTCGGCTTCGGCTGACGAATCGCCGCTGAGGCGCTGCATGGTCTTCGTCCACAGACCAAAATAGCCGGAAAGCAGATGAGTCTGCGCCTCCAGTGTGCGGCGGGGATCGGAAAGCCAGTACTCTCCGACCTTGGAGAGTGTCTTGACCATGTCGGTGAAGGGATCGGCAACCGTATCGACCTTCTCGCCGCGCTCGCGTGGCGCAAGCCAGGCTGAGGCCGCCTTGCCGAGATTTTCCAGCGCACGGGCAAAGTTGACGGCCATCGCTTCGGGATCCCTGACGATGTAAGGCTCGACTGACTTTGGATCAAAGCCTGGAAAGCCGCCATTACCTTCATTCTTGTCCCGCTTGCTGTCGGTCACGCATCATCCTCCCGGCGGCAGCTCGTGTCTTGTTTTCCATTTGTACATCTTGCGGGAAAAGGAATACAAGTCGAATGAAACGCAACCCTGCTCTTGCTTTGCTGCTGCGACAAATTTAACAGTCGCAACCCACAGCAAGGAATAGCGCAGGAAGACAATTATGGGCGGCGGCATGGTGGCAAGACTGAACCGGTATTCCGTACTCTGCGGTGCAATGTGCGGAATTCTCGCATTGACGCTTGCGGGCTGCTCGACGCCCGAGGAAAAGGCGGCCTTCGCCAAGCGCAAGCAGCCGCCTCAGGCTGTCATAGTAAAGCCCGCCAGGGGCACGCCGGTGGTGGAAACCAGCACGCAGCAATATTACAAGGACGGCTATCCTTCCTTCAACGCGCCGCCGACCGCTGCAAACGTCCAGATCAACGATCAGCAGGCTGGCGATCTGGTCAAGCAGCTGACGGCACTTGGATCGCAGCGCAAGGCTGGCACGATCTCCGAGGCCGAGTACCAGAGGCGTGTTGCCGAAATGCGCAAGCTCGCTGCCGAACATGGCCAGGATACGCTGCAGGAAATTCAAAAAGAGGGCGGCACGCCGCCGGCACAGACGCAGAATTAGCCTTGCGTTTCAGGCGATTTGGCCGCAAAGCGTTCGGATAGGCCGAATTTGGATGTATCTGACCGGCGGATTGCACTTTGCGTGCATAAGCGCCCAAGATTCACCTTATCTTTCGAGATAGCATGAATACGGCGCCGCGAGTCCCAAGTTCGTATCGCGGCTGGCCGGGAGATCAACGAACTTCAGCGCGGTTTTGAGGGCCGCTGTCCCATGGGGAAAGAAATGGAAGAGTTTCATAAAGTCCGGCGTTTGCCGCCCTACGTTTTCGAACAGGTCAATCGTTTGAAAGCGAGCGCGCGAGCGGGCGGGGCGGACATTATCGACCTCGGCATGGGCAATCCAGATCTTCCAACCCCCAAGGCCATCGTCGACAAGCTGTGCGAAGTGGTCCAGGACCCGCGCACGCATCGCTATTCTTCCTCCAAGGGCATTCCGGGCCTTCGCCGCGCGCAGGCCGCCTATTATGCCCGCCGCTTCGGCGTGAAGCTCAATCCGGATACGCAGGTGGTCGCCACCCTCGGCTCGAAGGAAGGCTTCGCCAATATGGCGCAGGCGATCACGGCGCCCGGTGACGTCATTCTCTGCCCGAACCCGACCTATCCGATCCACGCCTTCGGTTTCCTGATGGCCGGCGGCGTCATCCGCTCGATCCCGGTCGAGCCGGACGATAGCTTCTTCCCGCCGCTGGAACGGGCCGTGCGCCACTCGATCCCCAAGCCGCTCGCGCTCATCCTGAACTATCCGTCAAACCCGACGGCCTATGTCGCGACCCTGGATTTCTACAAGGAAGTCGTCGCCTTCGCGAAGAAGCACGACATCATCGTGCTTTCGGATCTCGCCTATTCGGAAATCTACTTCGATGACGCGCCGCCGCCGTCGGTGCTGGAGGTTCCGGGCGCCATCGACGTAACGGTCGAATTCACCTCGATGTCGAAGACCTTCTCCATGCCCGGCTGGCGCATGGGCTTTGCCGTCGGCAACGAGCGGCTGATTGCGGCGCTGACGCGTGTGAAGTCTTACCTCGATTACGGCGCTTTCACACCGATCCAGGTGGCGGCGACGCATGCGCTGAACGGTGATGGCTCCGACATCGCCGAAGTGCGCAACATCTACAAGCGGCGCCGCGACGCTCTGGTCGACAGCTTCGGCAAGGCCGGCTTCGATGTGCCACCGCCGGCGGCGACTATGTTCGCCTGGGCGAAGATTCCCGAAAAGTTCCGCCACCTCGGCTCGCTGGAATTCTCCAAGCTTCTGGTTGAGAAAGCCGACATCGCGGTCGCTCCGGGCATCGGCTTCGGCGAGCAGGGCGACGATTACGTGCGCATAGCGCTTGTTGAAAACGAGCATCGCATCCGCCAGGCGGCGCGCAATCTAAAGCGCTTCCTCTCCACCGCGGACGAGACGATGCACAATGTCATTTCGCTGAACGCTCATCGTTCATAATATCGTGCGGCAGCCGTTTCCGCGGCTGCCGTCCCAATACTGATCAGGAATTTTCCATGGCAGATGCCCTCAAAATCGGCATTGCGGGCTTGGGTACCGTTGGTGCCTCGCTCGTCCGCATCATCCAGAGCCGCGCTAACGAGCTTGCCGTTACCTGCGGTCGTCCCGTCAAGATCGTCGCCGTCACAGCGCGCGATCGCACGCGGGATCGCGGCATCGATCTAACGGGCATTGAATGGTTCGGCGGTCCGGTCGATCTGGCGCAGAAGGCCGATATCGACGTCTTCGTCGAGCTGATCGGCGGTTCCGAGGGCGCTGCCAATGCAGCTGTGCGCGCGGCGCTTGCACGCGGCCTGCATGTCGTCACCGCCAACAAGGCGCTGCTTGCCTATCATGGCGTCGAACTCGCGCAGATCGCCGAAGAGAAGGGCGCTTTGCTGAATTTCGAAGCGGCCGTTGCCGGGGGCATTCCGGTCATCAAGGCGCTGCGCGAATCCCTGACCGGCAATACGATTTCGCGCGTCTATGGCATCATGAACGGCACCTGCAACTACATCCTCACCCGGATGGAGAAAGAAGGCCTGTCCTTCGCCGATTGCCTCAGGGAAGCGCAGCGTCTCGGCTATGCCGAGGCCGATCCGGCTTTCGACATCGAGGGCAATGACACGGCTCATAAGCTTGCCATCCTGACGACGCTCGCCTTCGGCAATCGCATCGCGGCCGACGACATCTATCTCGAGGGCATAACCAACGTCTCCATCGAGGATATTCGTGCCGCCGCCGATCTCGGCTACCGCATCAAGCTGCTCGGCGTCGCCCAGCGCACCGAAAGCGGCATCGAGCAGCGTGTGCATCCGACCATGGTGCCGCTCGATTCGGTCATCGCCCAAGTCGATGGCGTCACCAATGCCGTGGCGATCGAATCCGATATCCTTGGCGAATTGCTGATGGTCGGCCCCGGTGCCGGCGGCAATGCGACGGCCTCGTCCGTCCTCGGTGACATCGCCGATATCGCCAAGAGCCGCCCGGGCGAGCAGCGCGTACCTGTGCTTGGTCATCCGGCCAAGGCGCTGGAGCCCTACCGCAAGGCGCAGATGCAGAGCCATGAAGGCGGCTATTTCATCCGCCTCACCGTTCTCGACCGTACCGGCGTCTTCGCTAGCGTGGCGACCCGCATGGCGGAAAACCATATTTCGCTCGAATCGATCGTCCAGCGCTCGAAGCAGCATCTGGCACCTTCCGATCACCAGACAATCATCCTCGTCACCCATGCGACGACGGAGGATTCGGTGCGTAAGGCGGTTGCCTCGATCAAGAACGAGGGTTATCTCGTCGGCGAGCCGCAGGTCATCCGCATCGAGCGGCCGAAAGAATAGTCTGATCAGCGGCGGCGTGCCTCAAAGGGACGCCGCACTCAAATTCCGGGAGAGATGGTGGAGCAACCGGTCGATCCAGTTCAACGGGCATTTCTAGGTGTCGAGCGCTCGGTATCAGGCAATCGCTGGGTGTCCCGACTCGACCAGGCCGGCCAGAACAGGGCGCTCGCCATCGCGCAGACGCACGGCCTGCCGGAACTGATTGCCCGCGTGCTTGCCGGCCGCGGCGTCGGGCAGGACGAAGCCATGGCCTTCCTCGATCCGACCATCCGCGGCCTGATGCCGGACCCGCATCTGCTGACCGATTGCGAGAAGGCGGCACAGCGCCTTCTGCACGCGATCAGGAAGGGCGAGACCGTTGCGATCTTCGGCGACTATGATGTCGACGGCGCTGCCTCCTCGGCGCTGCTCTATCGCTTCCTGACCCATTTCGGCGCGCCGGCCAGCATCTATATTCCCGATCGCATCTTCGAAGGCTACGGGCCTAATCCGACAGCTATCGGCCAGCTCATCGATAATGGCGCGACGCTGATCGTGACGGTCGATTGCGGCTCCACCAGCTTCGAATCGCTTGAAGTGGCGAAGGCACGCGGTATCGATGTCGTCGTCATCGATCACCACCAGGTGGCGCATGAGCTGCCTCCATGCCACGCGCTGGTCAATCCGAACCGTGAAGACGATCTTTCGGGGCAGGGGCATCTCTGCGCCGCCGGGGTGGTTTTCATGGTTCTTGTCGCGGCGCTGCGGCTGCTGCGCGAGGCGGGTGATTCCCGCGTGCGATCCATCGACCTGCTTGCCTGGCTCGATATCGTCGCGCTCGCGACCGTTTGCGATGTTGTGCCGCTGAAGGGCTTGAACCGCGCCTATGTCGTCAAAGGGCTGATCGCTGCCCGCCATCAGGGCAATCTCGGGCTCGCAGCGCTCTTTCGCAAGGCGGGCCTCAATGGTCCCGTCACGCCCTATCATTTCGGCTTCCTGATTGGTCCGCGCATTAATGCCGGCGGCCGTATCGGCGATGCCGCTCTTGGCGCACGCCTGCTGACGCTGGCCGATGGGGGCGAAGCCGACACGATCGCTGCGAAGCTCGACGAGCTCAATCGCGAGAGACAGGCCATGGAAGCCGCCATGCTGCAGGAGGCGGAGGCCGAGGCGCTGGCGGAATATGGCAATGGCGATGGCGCCTCCGTCATCATCACGGCGCGCGAGAACTGGCATCCGGGTATCGTCGGTCTGATTGCCTCACGATTGAAGGACAAGTTCCGCCGGCCGGCCTTTGCTATCGCCTTTGATCCGATGGGCAAGGGCACAGGCTCCGGTCGCTCCATCAACGGCTTCGACATGGGTCGCATGGTGCGCGCAGCCGTTGATGCCGGTCTGCTGGTCAAAGGCGGCGGCCATGCGATGGCTGCCGGCCTGACGGTGGAGCGAAGCAATCTCGGAAAGCTGCGGGCCTTCTTCACGGAGAAGGCGGAGAAACAGGTAGCAGGGCTTGTTGCCAACGAAACGTTGAAGATCGACGGTGCGCTCGGCGCAAGCGGCGCAACCGTGGAGCTGATCGATAGGTTGGAGACAGCTGGTCCCTATGGCTCGGGCCATCCACAGCCCGTCTTCGCCCTTCCGAGCCACCGTCTGCGCGATTCTCGCCTCGTCGGCCAGTCGCACATCAAGATCACGCTCGAGGCGCAGGACGGCGGCCGAGTGGATGGCATCGCCTTCCGTGCGGCCGAGACCCCCTTGGGTGAGCTGCTGATGTCGTCGCGCGGCGCGCAGATCCACGTCGCCGGCACGCTCGGCGCCAATCACTGGCAGGGCAGCCGCCGCGTGCAGCTGCGGGTCACGGATGCGGCGAAAGCTCCGTAACGCAGATCACGCCAGATACGCATCTGCATAACAGCGCTTAGCGAGCAAAAACATCAAATTAAGGGGAAGAGGTAGTGGCACGCCCTAGGGGAGTCGAACCCCTCTTTACAGAATGAAAATCTGTCGTCCTAACCGATAGACGAAGGGCGCGTGCTGTGGCGCCCTTATAGTCAGCACCTTTCATTCCCGCAAGCGGAAAAACGAGAAAAATCGCAGAAAAATCCATGACTAGGCGAAGAATTTTTCGGGGAACCGTGGAAAACGTCGAGCCGCGCGATTGGTACGCCCTAGGGGAGTCGAACCCCTCTTTACAGAATGAGAATCTGTCGTCCTAACCGATAGACGAAGGGCGCATGCTGCGCGGTGTAAATAGGAATAGCCTATTGCGTCCGCAAGCGGTAGCTAAAATGATTGGCTGTGGGGGAAGAACAACAGTGGCACGCCCTAGGGGAGTCGAACCCCTCTTTACAGAATGAAAATCTGTCGTCCTAACCGATAGACGAAGGGCGCGTTCAGCTGTTGTGTGGCGCGCTTATAGCGGGGTGATTTCATTCCCGCAAGCGGCAATTTTGCTTTTTTGTGGAAAAAATGACAGATGAGTGAAACTGCCGCCGACGCTGAATAAGCAAGCCTTAACAGGCTCTTGCCAGTGACAGTGAAGAATCCTTTGAAACGCAGGCTCTTTATTGCCCGGTCGCGCTTTGCACCGGCTGCACTAGCAGCTTGCCGTTCTGAGGCTGGTTCTTCGAGGCGATGAATTGGGCGAGGGCGGCCGCTTGTCTGCCGTTCAACTCATGGACATTCGGGCTCGGCGTTGCTGCCGCTCCGGACGCCGTTACCTGGGCAATCGGCTGTGGCGAACCCGCAGCCGGCGAGGTTGCATTGCGGATGACCGGCGGTGGCAGCATGTCTGCCGAGGTGCGGCCGTTCGGCGCGGCGGTATCCATCGCCTGCGGCGCCGTTGCCTGCATCGCAGTTGGCGGTGTGCTGTAGACACTGCGCATCATCGGCGTAATGGGCTGGGCTCCGTCGGCTCCGGCCTTGGCAAGCGTCCCATCCGGATTGACGGCAATGGGCGGCGGTGCGGAAAAGATGCTGCTTCTGCTCGCATTGACGCCGGTCGGCTGCGTGACCAGCCCGGCAATACCGGTTTGCCCCTCGGGGGGAGTTTCCACAGGCGCCGGATAGAGCGCCTGATTCTGCTGCGCGACCATCTGCTGGCGCGTGCCGTTGACGCTATGCACCAGCGGGTCGCGATAGGCGAGGTCGGCGTTGCGTCGCCGGGCGTCGGCCTTATTGTTCATATCGGTCGCGAGTTGTTCGGCTGCCGTCGGCTGAACAGCGGGCGTAATGTCTGATGTCTCGGTCGGCTTTTGACCCTTGGTCGCGCAGCCCGCAATCATCACAAATGAGGCTAGAACGGCAATTGTGCTTGCTAGCTTCTTCCTGCCGTATAAAATCTGATGATCGCACATAGGACGTTCCCTGCAAAAAGGTTTGCATCGGAACGGCCTCCTGCGAGGGACGATGATATCGCGCGTGCCGATTAGGAACGATAACCGCGATATCCGATGCATGATGCTTCGAGTCGTCCAAGCATGCCGGAGGATGGGCATGGGCGGCAAGCGCGAAACGGATGGCTCCGCGCGTGCCGTAAGCCTCGCGAAAGCTTGGGCCTTACCAGGAGCCGGTATTGGCCATGGAAGCCCAGGGCTCGGCGGAGGGAAGATTGGCGCCCTTCTGCAGGATCTCGATCGAAATGCCGTCCGGAGAGCGCACGAAAGCCATGTGACCATCGCGGGGCGGGCGGTTGATCGTGATGCCGTCGTCCATCAGCTTCTGGCAGGTCGCATAGATATCGTCGACCTCGTAGGCGAGGTGGCCGAAATTGCGTCCTCCGCTATATTCTTCCGGGTCCCAGTTATAGGTCAGCTCGAGGCTGGGGGCGCCGTTGCTGCGGGATGATTCGGCATCCTCGTCGGCCGCAAGGAAAACGAGCGTATAGCGGCCTTTCTCGTTTTCGTAGCGGCGGGTTTCGATAAGCCCGAATAGGGTGCTATAAAAATGCAACGAGGCGTCGAGATCGGTGACGCGGACCATCGTATGGAGATAACGCATTCTATTTCCTCTCTTAATGTTGAGCTGGACGGATCTTCGATCGCGGCACCAGCTTCGCGCAAGTCTTGGAGCAATAATCTTAGGGTGGGAATAAACGAAAACTAGGACTTGCGCTTTTCCGTTACCAAGATGTTAATCTTGATATCAGGGAATCAGTTAACCGTAACAGTGTGACGCGTAATCGAGGGCTGACTAGGATGGGTGACAGAATTTCATCGAAGGGAGTTGTCGACTTCGAGGAGATGTCCGGCGATACCGTCGAGCTCATCGAAATCTCAGGCGTCGTCAAGTGGTTCGATGTCGCCAAGGGCTTCGGTTTTATCGTGCCTGACAATGGCATGCAGGACGTATTGCTGCATGTGACGTGTCTGCGCCGTGACGGTTATCAGACGATTCTCGAAGGAACTCGCATCGTCGCGCTGATCCAGCGCCGCGAGCGCGGCTACCAGGCCTTCAAGATCCTCTCCATGGACCAATCGACGGCGGTACATCCCTCGCAGATGCCGCCTGTCCGCACACATGTGCAGGTGACGGCGACGAGCGGCCTTGAGCGCGCGCTGGTCAAGTGGTTCAACCGCACCAAGGGCTTCGGCTTCCTGACGCGCGGCGAGGGCACGGAGGATATCTTCGTGCACATGGAAACGCTACGCCGCTTCGGTCTCGCTGAGCTTCGGCCGGGGCAGGTGGTGCTCGTCCGCTTTGGACCGGGCGAGAAAGGCCTGATGGCGGCCGAAATCCACCCGGATGCGCCGAGCCCGGTGACACGGCCGCACTGATATGAACAAAGCTGGTTTTTCCGGAATTTTGAAAAGCGCCATTTTGGCGCTTTTTCTCGTTGGGGCCGTAATCCCGGTGTCCTTTGCGGGACAAACTGTGGGCCGGCAGTCGATGGCTTTCGATTCGGAACCGCTTTCAATCGCATCGCCCAGCGGCCAGACGCATAAATTCACCGTGGAACTGGCCCTGACGCCGCCGCAGCTCGAACTCGGCCTGATGTATCGCGACAGCATGCCGGCGGATCATGGCATGCTGTTCGATTTCGGCACGCCACGGCCTGTCATGATGTGGATGAAGAACACCAAGTTGCCGCTCGATATGCTGTTTCTGGATCAAAAGGGTGTCGTCACCCATATCCAGGAAAACGCCGTCCCCTATTCCGAAGCGATCATCAGCTCCGGTGGGCCGGTTGCCTATGTCATCGAGCTGAACGCCGGCATTGTTCGCAAACTCGGCCTTGCTGTTGGCGATACGGTGACGAGTGCCACCATTTCAGGAAAGCTCGGCAAGTAAATTTTCGTCGGGGAAGATGTGCCGGCCGAGATTTTACCTGTTGCAGCGGGGAGATGAACCGTGTATCTCCCCACTCGTTCCGCAGGATCAAGCGTTCGGCGGAAATCAACTCATGATCCTGTTTGGGTCATGCTGACGGTACGGAGTGTAGCGCAGTCTGGTAGCGCATCTGGTTTGGGACCAGAGGGTCGGGAGTTCGAATCTCTCCACTCCGACCATTTAATATCCCTCATAGAAGTCGTTGAATTCGTCCTGATAGGGGCTGCCTTTTCGCTTGAAAACAAAGGGATTCGCGGCTAAGCAAAAGTCGTGTTCGCGTGACCTGCAACGGATCGCGCCAAGGCAAGAGAAGCAAGAAGGCGGATCATTCCCGCTTGATTCGGAGGCGCTGCAGCAATGCCTGCCAAGATTTATCGTCCTGCAAAAACCGCCATGCAATCCGGCAAGGCCAAAACCAATATCTGGGTTCTGGAGTTCGATCAGGAAACGCCGCGCAAGATCGATCCGATCATGGGCTATACGTCCTCGGGCGATATGCGTCAGCAGCTCAAGCTGACCTTCGAGACGCAGGAGCAGGCGGAGGACTACGCCAAGCGCAACGGCATCGATTACCGCGTCGTCCCGCCGAAGGATCCTATCCGGCAGACGTTGTCTTATTCCGACAACTTCCGCTTCAACCGCATCCAGCCCTGGACTCACTGAAGCCAGGCACTTATTGAACGCCGCCCATTGAGTTTGGCGGCGGTTTCAGGCATGTGTTGCCCGCCGCACCTAAGGCGCGGCCAGGCCTTACGGCCCCTTAGCTCAGCTGGATAGAGCACTTGCCTTCTAAGCATGTGGTCGCAGGTTCGAATCCTGCAGGGGTCGCCATTTTCCGATCAGATAGCGTGCTGCTGATCACGCGCGATCAGCCCGCTTTATGCTCAGTTCGCCGTCGTTGACCAGCCGCCGGCGCGTACGGGCCTTGTAGCATCGACCGCCATCTGAATGAGATCGTGGCCATACATTGCTCCGGCCAGTTTTATGACGATGATGGCGGCGCTTAAGAGTGCGAGCCCGCCGATGATCCTGTCGCTTTTTTTCACGGCCCGCTTCCCTCGACGTCTCGTGAATTCCGCATTATTCGCGGCTATAAAGAATATATCGCGTTTTTTGCGAAGCGCTACAGGGCTTGCGCACGCTACAAATTGCCAGGCGGCAATCAGGAGAAGACAGTCCGCGATATCCTCGCCTAACGCCGATAACAGTCACTGAACCGGCGGCCTATGAAAAAACCCGCCGGCTGCGACGCAGCGGCGGGTTTTGTTCATTCGATCTATTCCAAATCAGTGCAGGATCTGGCTGAGGAACAGCTTTGTGCGCTCATGCTGCGGGTTGTCGAAGAATTCCTTCGGCGAATTCTGCTCGACGATCTGGCCCTGGTCCATGAAGATGACGCGGTTGGCGACCTGGCGGGCAAAGCCCATTTCGTGGGTGACGCACAGCATGGTCATGCCTTCTTCGGCAAGGCCAACCATGGTGTCGAGCACTTCCTTGATCATTTCGGGGTCGAGCGCAGACGTCGGCTCGTCGAACAGCATGATCTTCGGGTTCATGCAGAGCGAGCGGGCGATCGCCACGCGCTGCTGCTGGCCGCCGGAAAGCTGGCCGGGATATTTCTTGGCCTGTTCCGGGATCTTTACGCGGGTGAGGAAGTGCATGGCGATCTCTTCCGCCTGCTTCTTCGGCATCTTGCGCACCCAGATCGGTGCCAGCGTGCAGTTTTCCAGAATGGTCAGGTGCGGGAAGAGATTGAAGTGCTGGAACACCATACCGACTTCGCGGCGCACTTCGTCGATCTTCTTCAGATCGTTGGTGAGCTCGACGCCATCGACGATGATCTGGCCTTTCTGGTGTTCTTCCAGGCGGTTGATGCAGCGGATCATCGTCGATTTGCCCGAACCGGACGGGCCGGCAATGACAATGCGCTCACCGCGCATGACCTTCAGATTGATATCGCGCAGCACGTGGAAATCGCCGTACCACTTGTTCATGTTGATCATGTCGACCGCGACCTCGGTCTCGGAGACAGTCATTTTCTTCGATTGGGCTTCAGCCATTTTGTGTTTCCCTCAATTTTATCGCTTGTGGCCGGTGTCGAGATGGCGTTCCACGAAACCTGAATAGCGCGACATGCCAAAGCAGAACAGCCAAAAAACGAATCCTGCGAAAACGAGACCCGTTACGGGGGTCACCGCAGTCGCCCAGTTGGCATCCGCGAAGTTCTGACGGACGATGCCGAGCAGGTCGAACATGCCGATGATCGCAACCAGCGATGTGTCCTTGAACATGCCGATATAGGTATTGACGATGCCGGGAATAACCAGCTTGATCGCCTGCGGCAGAATGATCAGCCGCATCTTCTGCCAGTAGCCGAGGCCGAGTGAATCGGCACCCTCGAACTGGCCCTTCGGTATCGCCTGCAGACCGCCGCGAATGACTTCGGCCATATAGGCCGAGGTGAAGATCGCGACACCGACGACGGCACGCAGCAGCTTATCGACAGTCCAGCCCTGCGGCATGAACAGCGGCAGCATGTAGCTCGCCATGAACAGCACCGTGATCAACGGCACGCCGCGGATCACTTCGATGAAGATCACGCACAGCATGCGCACGACAGGCATTTTCGAGCGGCGCCCCAGCGCAAGCGCGATGCCGAACGGAAAGGAGACCGCGATCGCGACGAAGGCAATGACCAGCGTCACCAACAGCCCGCCCCATCTTTCCGTTTCGACGATCTCAAGACCGAAACCGCCATGAAGCAGGAAGAAAGAGACGATCGGCAGCACGAAGAATGCCAGGACTGCGTTCAATCCCTTCCTGGGAACCGACGGTATCAGCAGCGGCGCGAAGCTCGCGACCATCAAGATGCAGACGAGCAGCGGCCGCCAACGCTCGTCCGGCGGATATAGGCCGAACATGAAGATGACGAATTTTGCGCGGACGAAGGCCCAGCAGGCGGCGTTCCAGCCATCTGGCTGCGTTCCGCCCTGAACCGTAGTGGCGCAGAATGTGCGGTCCGTGCCGCTCCAGACTGCGTTTATGAATAGCCAGTCGACCAGGTGCGGTATCGTCCAGGCCAGGAAGGCGACAGCAATCAAGGTCAGGACGATGTCTTTCGGCGTGGCAAACAGGTTCTTTTTCAACCAGTGCCACGGACCTCTTTCGCTGGCGGGCGCCGGCTGCGCCACCAGCAATGTCTTGCTGACGAAGTGTTGATCTACGCTCGACATCTTATCTCTCCACCAGAGCCATCTTGGCGTTGAACCAGTTCATGAACAGCGAGGTTGCGATGCTCAAGATGAGATAGACGACCATCCATAGGATGACGATTTCGACGGCTCGGCCGGACTGGTTGAGGATCACGCCGCCGACGGCGACAATATCTGCGTAGCCGATGGCGATGGCGAGAGATGAGTTCTTGATGAGATTGAGATATTGGCTCGTCAGCGGCGGAATGATGATGCGCATTGCCTGTGGTAAGACGATCAGCCGGTTGATGGCTGAGGCTCGCAGACCGAGTGCGCCCGCTGCCTCCGACTGCCCCTTTGCCACGCCGCGAATGCCGGCGCGAACGATCTCGGCAATGTAGGATGCGGTGTAAAGGGAAAGGGCGAGGAGAAGCGCAAGGAACTCCGGACCAATCACCGTGCCGCCCGTCAGATTGAATTTGCCGGCAACCGGGTAGTCGAAGGAAAGCGGCATGCCCGTCACCAGGAAGACAAGCAACGGCAGGCCGATCAAGATGCCGATCGACACCCAGATTGTGTGGAATTGCTGACCCGTTGCCGTTTGACGCCTGTGCGCCCAGCGTGCCACGAAGAACACCGCGGCGACGGCGACGAGGAAGGCCACGCCGACGGCCCACATGCCTGCACCGAAGATCGGGCTCGGGAAGGCAAGCCCGCGGTTGCTGAGATAGCTGGAAAACGGCAGGTGCACGGCATCGCGCGCCTGCGGTAGCAGTACCAGAACGCCGCTGTACCAGAAGAAGATGACGAGCAGCGGCGGGATGTTGCGGAAGATTTCGACATAGGCCTGCGACAGCTTCGCAATCAGCCAATTATGCGAAAGTCTACCCATGCCGACTAAAAAGCCGACGATTGTTGCCGCAACGATGCCCACTAGCGAAATGAGAAGCGTGTTGAGCAGGCCAACGATGAGTGCCGTGGTATTGGTCGAATCGCTGGAATAGGGGATCAGCGCTTGCCCCAGGTTGAAGCCGGCGCGACCTTCGAGAAAGTCGAAGCCGAAAGATCTGTTCAAGGCGCGCAGATTATCCATCGTGTTCGTAACGATGAACCAGCAGAAGGCCACAAGGATAATGATCGTGACGGCCTGGTAGAACACGCCCCGAACTTTAGGGTCGTACAACGCTGCCGATAAAGCTGAACGCTCGCCTTCGGGCGAGTTTGCAGTAATTGCCATGTATAAATTTTCCCCAATGTGCCCGTTTCAGGCTTGTTTTCTTGAGGGAAGAGAGGCGAAGCCGCCTCTCTCTTTAAGTTAGGCTTGGACTCTTAAGCCTCAGCGCACCGGAGGGGCGTACTGAATGCCGCCCTTGTTCCACAGAGCGTTGATGCCGCGGGCAATCTTCAGTGGGCTGCTTGCACCGATATTACGCTCGAAGATTTCGCCGTAATTGCCGACGCCCTTGATAATGTTGTAGGACCAATCGTTGGTCAGGCCCAGGTCGGTGCCGATCGTGGAACCTTGCTCCGCGCCGAGGAAGCGCTTGATGTCCGGATTGGCCGAATTCTTCATTTCGTCGACGTTCTTCTGGGTGATGCCGAACTCTTCGGCGCTCACAAGCGCATAGGCCGTCCAGCTGACGATGTTGAACCACTGGTCGTCACCCTGACGAACGGCCGGGCCAAGCGGTTCCTTCGAGATGATCTCAGGCAGAATGACGTTATCGTCCGGATTTTTCAACGTCAGGCGAACGGCATAAAGCTGCGACTGGTCCGTCGTGAAGACGTCGCAACGGCCAGAATCATAGGCCGTCGTGATTTCTTCCAGCTTGTCGAAGACAACGGGATTGTACTGCAGGTTGTTGGTCTTGAAATAGTCGGCGAGGTTCAGCTCGGTCGTCGTACCGGACTGGACGCAGATGGCAGCACCCGACAGCTCGAGCGCGGACTTCACGTTCAGTTCCTTGCGGACCATGAAGCCCTGGCCGTCATAATAGGTGACGGGGCGGAACTTGAGGCCGAGCGCCGTATCGCGGTTGATAGTCCAGGTGGTGTTACGGGAAAGTACGTCGATTTCGCCCGACTGCAGCGCGGTGAAGCGGTCCTTGGCGCTGAGAGGCGTGTATTTCACCTTGCTCGGATCGCCAAATACGGCAGACGCTACAGCCTTGCAGAAGTCGATGTCGAAGCCGGCCCAGTTGCCGGCCGCATCAGGCTGCGCAAAGCCGAGAAGAGCAGGATTCACGCCGCATTGCACGAAGCCCTTGGCTTTCACGTCGCTGAGCGTCGAAGCCGACGCACCGGACACGGTGTAAGCCAATGCTGCGGCTCCGAGGAATACGGAGAGAGCAAACTTTTTCATTTTCCCTACCTTTGTCTATTTGTTTTATAATTAAAAGAGTATCGCCTCCGAAGCAGGTCCCTTGGGAACCACGTTCCTTCCTTCCCGGAGCGAGTGGCGCTATCACAGTCGTAAAAGGTGTAGCGGTCAAGAGATCGCCCCAATTATTGCGGATTTATTCGGCATTTTCGCTCGCCCCGGCCGAAAACTGGGCATTTGGCGTCAAAATGAGCGACGTTTTGCCAAAAAACTGCGCGAAAATGCGGTTTCTTCTCTCATTTTTGTTATTTTAGCCTTCGAATAATGTGAGCGCATTGGAAGCACCGGGGTTGACCAGGCGGAGCTTGGTCGCCACAAATCCACTTTCTCGCAGCGCCAAAGGCATATCCGGACATGAAAGACAAAGACAACTTCCTGCAGAACGCCGGCATCAACACGCGTTTGTCTCACATCGGCAATTCGCCGTTCGATTTCCATGGATTCGTCAATCCGCCCGTGGTGCATGCTTCGACGGTGCTGTTTCCCAATGCGCGGGTGATGGAGACGCATGACCAGAAATACACCTACGGTACGCGTGGAACGCCGACTACGGATGCGCTTTGCGAGGCGATGAATGCGCTAGAAAGCTCCGCTGGAACGGTAATCGTTCCCTCGGGGCTTGCAGCGGTGACGGTGACGTTTCTCGCTTATCTGTCTGCTGGCGATCATGCCTTGATCGTCGATTCGGTCTACGGCCCCACGCGATTCTTCTGCGATACGATGCTGAAGCGCCTCGGTATCGAGGTCGAATATTACGATCCTATGGTGGGTGCCGGCATCGAACAGCTGATCAAGCCGAACACTAGGCTGGTCCATACTGAAGCGCCGGGCTCCAACACCTTCGAAATGCAGGATATTCCGGCTATTTCGGCGGCGGCTCATCGTCATGGCTGCGTCGTCACCATGGACAATACCTGGGCGACGCCGCTCTATTTCAAGCCGCTCGACCATGGCGTCGACGTTTCCATTCATGCCGTGACGAAATATCCGGCCGGCCACTCTGATATCTTGATGGGAACCGTTTCGGCCAATGAAGCGCATTGGAAGCAATTGATCGCCGCGCATGGGCAGCTCGGTCTCTGCGGCGCGCCTGACGATGCCTATCAGGTCCTGCGCGGCTTGCGTACCATGGGCCTGCGTTTGGAGCGTCATCAGGAAAGCGCGCTTGCGATCGCACAATGGCTCGAGGGCAGGGAAGAAGTTGCGCGCGTGCTGCATCCGGCCCTGCCGAGCTTCCCGGGCCACGACTTGTGGAAGCGCGATTTCAAGGGAGCGAGCGGAATTTTCTCTTTCGTTCTGGCCGTCGGCGATCCGCAAAAATTCAAGGTGAAGGCGCATGCCTTCCTGGATGCTCTGCGCATTTTCGGTCTCGGCTATTCCTGGGGCGGCTTCGAGAGCCTTGCACTGCACGTCAACCTCAGTGACCGGCGCGTGACCAAGGCTCCGACGGAGGGGCCTGTTATCAGGCTGCAAATCGGCCTGGAAGACGTCGCCGACATCAAGGCGGATATCGAAAACGGCTTTGCTGCCGTCCGGCAGGTCTGATCAGCCGATGGCGCGATAGCCGTAGATCCAATCCATGTCCGCCGCGAGGCTTTGCGGCGGGCGCAGCGAGAGGACGAGATCGCGCGCCAAGCGGATGGGGCCGCGTGCGTGATAGGCAAACTGGTTGAAGGCGGCGCGCTGGCGCAGGCGGGATATCCGCGGGGCTCGATGCCTCTCGTAGAGCTCGAAAGCTTCCGCGGGCTCGCGTCCCGAAAGCATGCCGGCAAGCTCGAAGGCGTCCTCTATTGCCATGGCCGCACCCTGGGCCGCAAACGGCATCATCGCATGCGCGGCGTCCCCGATCAGAATCGTATCGCTGCCATTATGCCATCGGCCCGCCTTCATCTCGTAGAGCGGCCAGAAGCTGGCCTGCTCCTGGGCTTCGAGCATTTGCAGGATCGTTCTGTTCCAGCCGGAAAAGCCGCGCAGCATCTGCTCACGTTGCGTTCTGTTGCCGGCTATGCCCCAATCGCGGCTGGTGCCGCTGCCGGAGACGATCGCGACGATATTGAAGGCGGCAGTTTCCCGAATGGGATAGCAGACGAGATGGCTCGATGGCCCGAGGAAGGCCGTAACGCTTGTCTTGCTCAGGACGGAAGGGGCGACCGCCTCAGGAATGGAGAAACGCCAGGCAATATTGCCCGAAAAGAGCGGCGAGGGCGCGCCTGGCACCATCGCGTGCGCTTTCGACCAGACGCCGTCGGCACCGATGACGAGATCGAACTTCTTTCCAGCGATCTCTTCCAGCGCCAGCTTGTTTTTGATGTCGATGAGCCGGCCGAGATGCAGCCTGCATAGGGTATTGCCCGTCACCGCATCCAGAAGCGCCTTTTGCACGGTCGCCCGATGCGCGGTCCCGTAGGGCGCACCCCATCGCTCTCTTGCAAATTTTCCACAGGGAACCAACGCAACGGGACGCAGGGATGAGCCGGACACGAGCCGGACTTCCTCCGGCTCCAGCCAGAAGGATCGAAGTTTGTCGAGAACGCCGAGCGTATCGAGAACGCGGGAGGCATTTGGCGAAATCTGCAGGCCGGCGCCAACCTCGGTCAGCGCCTCTGCCTGTTCGAAAATGTCGGAGGCAATGCCATGTCGCGCCAGCGCCAGCGCCGCCGTCAATCCAGCTATTCCGGCGCCGATGATTGCGGCTGCTTTGATCGGCATTTTCTTGTGTCCGATCGGACGCTATGGCGTCAGGCAGCCTTGAAATGGAAGACGCAGCCGGCCGGATTGGTCTGATCCGCCTTCAGCGACGGATTGTAGCGATAGAGCGTCGAGCAGTAGGAGCATACCTTCTCGCTCTCGTCGCCAAGATCGATGAAGATGTGGGGATGATCATAGGGAACCGAAGCGCCAGTGCACATGAATTCCTTCACGCCGATTTCGATGACGCGATGTCCGCCGTCGTTCTGGAAATGGGGAATATTGTGGCCGGCCATGATGATCTCCGAATGCGTCTTGCCGTGAGCGGCATGAATGTTGCGCCAGACTTGGTAGCCCCTCTTTATAATCCTTCTTCCCGATTGTGTAGTGCGAAAGTCCGGCTTGATGCAGAGATTTTCGCAGGCGCAGGGTTCATTTGATATCGCCGATAAAATATGGTCCGCCGCCAAGAGGACCTAATTTATAAAGACGAAGCCATGAATTTGAATGCTCCCAAGATGCTCCACTTTGTCCGAGATGGATTGAAGCTCGCCTTTTTCGACGAAGGAGATCCGAACGGCCCGCCGGTGTTGCTGATCCACGGCTTCGCCTCCACGGCGATTACCAATTGGGTCAATCCCGGCTGGCTGAAGACGCTCGGCGAGGCGGATTGTCGCGTCATCGCCATCGACAATCGCGGTCACGGCTCGAGCGACAAACCTTACGATGTCGATGTCTATCACCCTTGGATCATGGCAGAGGATGCCGTGGCACTCCTTGATCATCTGGGCATTTCAGAGGCGCATGTCATGGGTTATTCCATGGGCGCGCGCGTTTCGGCCTTCGTGGCGATCGCTCATCCGGATCGTGTCCGCTCATTGGTTCTCGGCGGTCTCGGCATTGGCATGGTTGAGGGCGTCGGCGATTGGGATCCGATTGCGGATGCGCTGGTGGCGTCGTCGCTCGATGATGTCACCCATGCGCGCGGGCGCATGTTCCGTGCTTTTGCCGAACAGACGAAAAGCGACCGTCAGGCGCTGGCCGCCTGCATCCAGGGCTCGCGCGATCTGGTTTCACGGGACGATGTGGCGAAGATCGAGGCACCGACATTGATCGCCGTCGGCACCAAGGACGATATTGCCGGCTCGGGCCAGGAGCTGGCCGCATTGATGCCGAATGCGCAGGCCATCGACATACCGAACCGCGATCACATGCTCGCCGTCGGCGACAAGGTTTTCAAAGCGGCGGTTCTGGAATTCTACCAGCGCCTGGACAAGCGCTAGGTTTCAGGTCACTTGCCGGTGAAATGCGGCTTCCGCCGCTCGGCAAAGGCGGCACGGCCCTCGGCGTAATCGGCGCTGTCGAAAGTCTCGGCGCCGATTACTTCCGCCTCGCGCAACAGGTCGCCATCCTGCTCGATGACGGCCCGGATCGCGAGTTTCGAAGCGTGCAGCGCGATCGGCGCATTGGCGGCGATGGCATGGGCGAGGGCGGATACTTCCTGATCGAATACGCTTGCCTCGACTTCCTCCAGAAGAAAGCCGACGGCAGCCATCTTCTCGCTCGACATGGAGGCCCCGGTAAACAAGGCAACCTTCGCCATCTGCTGCCCGAGCGCGTTGACGATATCCTGCACGGCGTCGGCGGGATAGGCGATGCCGAGGCGAGCGGCGGGAACGGAAAACCGTGCGCCTTTTTCGGCGATGCGCAGATCGCAGGCGGCCGCGAGCCCGAAGCCGCCGCCATAGCAGATGCCGCGGATTGCGGCGATCGTCGGCACGCGGCAGTGGCGAATCGCCTCGAAAGCACGGCTGTTCAGAGCCTCGTAGGCGACTGCGGTCTCGGAATTCTTGCGAACGCTGTCGAATTCGCTGATATCGGCGCCGGCTGAAAAATCCGCGCCCGTGCCGCGCAGAACAATCACATGTGCATGGGCTTCATCGGTTAGAATGCGCGCTGCTTGCGGGATCGCACGCCACATGGCGGCCGTCACCGCATTCTTTCTGTCGGGGTTGCTGATCGCGATCATGCCTATGCCATCGCTGCATGTCGCGCGAATGAGACCGCCGGCAAAGTCATGCTCGAAAATCATATGCGACCAACCCATTTGTCTTGTGTGGCTTTTATTCTATATAATGCACCCCTGACAGAAAATCGGGAGACCGCCAATGGTCGCAGCAATGGATATTCGCCAGGTAGAGGGCTTGGGCGCAGTGAAGGTCATGGACCCGATCTGGGACAGCATGCGCGAGGAAGCACGCGCCGCTGCCGAAAAGGACCCGCTCCTTGCTGCCTTCCTCTATTCGACGATCATCAACCATCGTTCGCTGGAAGAATGCGTTATCTATCGCATTTGCGAGCGGCTCGACCATCCGGACCTGCAGGCCATCCTTCTGCGGCAAACCTTCGAGGAAATGCTGGCAGACTGGCCGGAGTGGGGATCGATTCTGCGCGTCGATATCCAGGCCGTCTATGATCGCGACCCTGCCTGCCTGCGGTTCCTGGAGCCGGTGCTCTATTTCAAGGGTTTCCATGCGCTGCAGACACATCGCCTTGCGCATTGGCTCTATAATCGCGGCCGCCGCGATTTCGCGCTCTATCTGCAGAGCCGTTCCTCCAGCGTCTTCCAGACAGATATCAATCCCGCCGCGCGCATCGGCAAGGGCATCTTCCTCGATCACGCGACCGGTCTTGTCGTCGGCGAGACGGCCGTGATCGGCGACAACGTCTCCATCCTGCACGGGGTCACGCTCGGCGGCACCGGCAAGGAGGGCAGCGACCGCCATCCGAAGATCGCCCATGGCGTCCTCATCGGCGCGGGCGCCAAGATTCTCGGCAATATCCAGATCGGCCATTGCTCACGTATCGCCGCAGGCTCGGTGGTGCTCAAGGAAGTGCCCGCCAAGACCACCGTTGCCGGCGTTCCGGCCAAGGTGGTCGGAGAAGCAGGGTGTTCGGAACCTTCTCGCTCGATGGACCAGCTGTTGGCCGAGCAATTGGTCGTGGATCAGATCATGGGCGCGGGAATCTAGAAAAATCCCGTGTGACTTTCGGAGGCTTGTGCTGCCGCTGATGGGGTATGCGCGGTTCCGGTCTTTACACCGCCGCTTTTCCTATGCAAGAAGCGGCCAACCGAGATCCTCACGGAGAAGCATTGTGAAGCCTGAAGAAATTAAGAAGCTCGACGCCTATTTCAAGCGCACGTTCAACCCTCAGGTCGTGGTGAAGGCCCGCCCGCGCAAGAACGATTCTGCGGAAGTCTATCTCGGGGAAGAGTTTCTGGGTGTCGTCTATATCGACGATGAAGATGGCGACCGCTCCTATAACTTCTCGATGGCCATTTTGGACGTCGATCTCTGATTCCATCGATCTCGTATAGTAATCGAGTATTCGGGCCGTATTTCATTGAAATGCGGCCTTTTTCTTTTGCAGTTGTCAATTTGATCATTCCGCCACCGTTTTGATCTCTTGCGGCTTCTTTCTGACCAAATGCCAATATTTTAATCAAAGCCTGTGGTTGCAGACCCGATGATATATTTTAGAAAAAACAAAATGATGCGCTGCACTCATCACTAGCGGCATTAGGGTGTTATCTAAAATACAACTAAAAGGGGTTATTGCGACGCACAAGACTACTTGACTATTTGTGCATTGCATTTAAGTTTTACCCCTGTAAACCGGCCACCGGTCGGCCAACAAGGGACGGAGAAGCATGTTCAATTTCGATGAAGCAAACAAGAAGGGCAAGGAAGCCATGGACACGGCGCTGAAGAGCTATTCCGATGTCACCAAGGGTTTTCAGGCGATCGCCGCCGAAGCTGCTGAATACTCCAAGAAGTCTTTCCAGGATGGTGTTGCGCACTTCGAAACGCTCGCCGGCGTCAAGAGCTTCGAAGCTGCCTTCGAACTGCAGAGCAGCTATGTGAAGTCCTCCTACGAAAATTTCGTTGCCGAAGCCACCAAGCTCGGTGAAATGTATGCCGATCTCGCCAAGAACGCCTACAAGCCCTACGAGGCGCCCGTCGCGGCTGCAACGAAGGCTGCCAGCAAGGCAGCAGCTACGGCGACCGCCGCTTAAGCTTTCGCCGAAAGGCAAAATTTCCAAAAAGGCCGGCTGCGCGATGCGTGGCCGGTCTTTTGCGTTTTGGTGCATCGAACCAAAGGCGAAGATATGCAGCGACTTTTTTGACCGCAGCCCGCTTTGTCAGCGAATTATGATTGCAGTGTCCCGCAAGGGGCTTAAAATCCCGCCAATATGAACTAAGTTAGAGGTTCGGATATCCGGCCCGACCAAGTGAAGAACCCAACCCCCAGTGCCAAGTCGGAATGCGATAGCTTCTGCCGGATGATTTGAGGAATGAATGAAATGATCGCTGAGCCGATCCGGATGCAAAACAACAGCGAAAGGAACGGGGACAACGGAAACCGTGGGACCTCGGTGATTACACGCACCAAGCCCAAAACCAAAAAACCGAACCTGTACCGCGTGCTGCTTCTGAATGACGACTATACGCCCATGGACTTTGTGATCCATATCCTGGAGCGTTTCTTCCAAAAGGATCTCGAAGGCGCCACCCGTATCATGCTTCATGTCCACAACCATGGCGTGGGTGAGTGCGGGATATATACATATGAAGTAGCCGAAACGAAGGTGAGCCAGGTGATGGATTTTGCCCGGCAGCACCAGCATCCGCTGCAATGTGTTATGGAAAAGAAGTGAGGATCTGAACGTGCCAACATTTTCGCCTAGTCTTGAGAAGGCGCTGCATCAGGCACTGACCTACGCGAACGAGCGGCATCACGAGTATGCCACGCTGGAACATCTGCTTTTGGCGCTGGTAGACGACGCCGATGCCGCAGCTGTCATGGGCGCGTGCAATGTTGATCTCGACGCGCTCCGTAAGACTCTGACTGAATACGTCGATAATGAACTCTCCAACCTGGTCACGGGCTATGATGAGGACTCGAAGCCGACCTCCGGCTTCCAGCGCGTCATCCAGCGCGCCGTGATCCATGTGCAATCTTCCGGCCGCGAGGAAGTGACGGGCGCCAATGTTCTCGTCGCGATTTTCGCGGAGCGGGAAAGCCATGCTGCCTTTTTCCTGCAGGAGCAGGAAATGACCCGCTACGACGCGGTCAACTACATCTCTCACGGCATCGGCAAGCGCCCGGGTTCCTCCCAGACCCGCACGCCGCGCGGCGCCGAGGAAAGCGAATCCGAGAGCAAGCCGACCTCCCGCGGCGAGCAGGAGGAAGGGAATGGCAAGAAGCAGCAGGATGCGCTGAAGGCCTATTGTGTCAACCTCAATGAGAAGGCCAAGAGCGGCAAGATCGATCCGCTGATCGGCCGCCACTCTGAGGTCAACCGCACCATCCAGGTGCTGTGCCGCCGCTCGAAGAACAACCCGCTCTATGTCGGCGATCCCGGCGTCGGCAAGACGGCCATTGCCGAAGGTCTTGCCAAGCGGATCGTAGAAGGCAAGGTGCCTGAAGCTCTGGCCGATGCCACGATCTTTTCGCTGGATATGGGCACGCTGCTTGCCGGCACCCGTTATCGCGGCGATTTCGAAGAACGCCTGAAGCAGGTCGTCAAGGAACTCGAAGAGTATCCGGGTGCCGTGCTGTTCATCGACGAAATCCACACCGTTATCGGTGCGGGCGCCACCTCCGGTGGCGCGATGGATGCGTCGAACCTGCTGAAGCCGGCCCTTTCCTCCGGCGCGATCCGTTGTATCGGCTCGACCACCTATAAGGAATACCGTCAGTTCTTCGAGAAGGACCGGGCTCTCGTCCGCCGCTTCCAGAAGATCGACGTCAACGAGCCGAGCATCGAGGATGCCATCGAAATCATGAAGGGCCTGAAGCCCTATTTCGAAGAGTATCACCACCTGCGCTACTCGAACGACGCCATCAAGTCGGCGGTCGAGTTGTCGGCCCGCTATATCTCCGACCGCAAGCTGCCGGACAAGGCGATCGACGTCATCGATGAAACCGGCGCCGCGCAAATGCTGTTGCCGCCCTCGAAGCGTCGCAAGCTGATCACCGAGCGCGAGATCGAGGTGACGATCGCCACCATGGCCCGCATTCCGCCGAAGACGGTTTCCAAGGATGACGAGATGGTTCTCGCCAACCTCGAGCAGGAACTGCGTTCGGTCGTCTACGGCCAGGATACGGCGATCGAAGCACTTTCGACTTCGATCAAGCTGGCACGTGCCGGCCTGCGCGAACCGAACAAGCCGATCGGCTGCTATGTCTTCTCCGGCCCCACCGGCGTCGGCAAGACGGAAGTCGCCAAGCAGCTTGCTTCCTCGCTCGGCGTCGAACTGCTGCGTTTCGACATGTCGGAATATATGGAGCGTCATACGGTTTCCCGTCTGCTTGGTGCACCTCCCGGCTACGTCGGCTTCGACCAGGGTGGCCTCCTGACCGATGGCGTCGATCAGCATCCGCACAGCGTGGTTCTGCTCGACGAAATCGAGAAGGCGCATCCGGATATCTTCAATATCCTGCTACAGGTCATGGACCACGGCGCGCTGACGGACCACAACGGCAAGAAGATCGACTTCCGCAACGTCATCCTGATCATGACGACCAATGCGGGCGCTTCGGAAATGGCCAAGGCTGCGATCGGCTTCGGTTCGTCCAAGCGGACCGGCGAGGATGAAGAGGCTCTCAACCGCCTATTCACTCCGGAATTCCGCAATCGTCTGGATGCGGTCATTCCCTTCGCGCCGCTGCCGACGACCGTTATCCACAAGGTCGTGCAGAAGTTCATCATGCAGCTGGAAGCGCAGCTTTCCGAACGGAACGTTACCTTCGACCTGCATGAGGACGCAATCGCATGGCTGTCCGAGAAGGGTTACGACGACAAGATGGGCGCCCGTCCGCTGGCGCGCGTCATCCAGGAAAACATCAAGAAGCCGCTGGCGAACGAAATCCTCTTCGGCAAGCTGAAGAAGGGCGGCGTCGTCACCGTCACGGTCGGCAAGAAGGAAGACGGCTCGACCGGCATCCTGCTCGAGGCGATCGCCGACACCGCTCCGATCCGGCCGAAGCCGGAAGCCGAAGTGGGCGATGTGCCGGCCGAGGTGGAAGAGGATGACGGCGACACGACAGTCAAGGCCAGAAGCCGCGTCGGTAAGGCTGCGACGGCAGCCGATAGCCGCCGCTCGGCTAAAGCTGCGACATCAGGTGAAAGCGGCGAGTCCGAAGGCAAGTCACCGCGCAAGGGCGGTGGCACGGTTCCGAAGGTTCCGCGTAAGTAAGTAGTCGCCGATCGGTGATTTGAAAAAAATAAAACGGCTGCGTTAGAAATAATGCAGCCGTTTTTATATGGTTATAAGAAAAATCTCAGAGAAGACTTGAGGAGCTCGGCGCATCAAGCCAGCGCTTCGATGATCTTTCTAGCGTTTTCCGCCAGCACGGCGCCATCCTCCATCTTGCCCGAATGCGGCTTCAGCGCGACACCCTCGATGCGCGGAATAACGTGGAAATGCAGATGGAAGACGGTTTGCCCCGCGGGGGGCTCGTTGAACTGCGCGATATAGACGCCGTCCGCGTCGAAGGCTTCCCGAACGGCGACGGCGATCTTCTGTACCACAGTGATAGCCTGCTGCAACGCGGCCGGATCGGCGTCGAAAATATTGCGGGAGGGCGCCTTCGGCACGACAAGCGTATGGCCCGGCGACTGCGGCATCACATCCATGAAGGCGACTGTGTGCTCATCCTCGTAGACGCGGTAGGAAGGGATCTCGCCTTTCAGGATCTTTGCGAAGATATTGTTGTCGTCATAGGCGGGGCTGGTCATCCGGTGTCTCCTCGTCTTGCGTTTGTGTTTATGCCGAACGGTTAGATATCCTGCCGCTCACCTTTGCGGAAGGGGCTGTGCTCGGTGAGGATTTCGCTCATCTCCTCCACTTGTTCCCGCTCATGCTTCAGATAGTCCGCAACGGCGCGTCGCAGGCCCTGATGACCAATATAGTGCGCGGAATGCGTGATGACGGGAAGATAGCCACGCGCCAACTTGTGTTCGCCCTGTGCCCCGGCTTCCACGCGCTTCAAGCCTTTACTCAGCGCAAAATCGATCGCCTGATGATAGCAGACTTCGAAATGCAGAAAGGGATGATCCTCGATGCAGCCCCAATGGCGGCCGTAAAGCGTCTCGCCGCCGATGAAGTTGATGGCGCCGGCGATGTAACGTCCTTCGCGCTTCGCCATGACGAGCAGGATATCGTCAGGCATACGCTCGCCGATCAGCGAATAGAATTTCCGCGTGAGGTAGGGGCGGCCCCATTTGCGGCTGCCGGTATCCATATAGAAGGTGAAGAACTGGTCCCATATGCCTTCGGTCAGATCGCTGCCGGTCAGCCAGTCGATGGTGATGCCGTGCTCGACCGCCGCGCGCCGCTCCTTCTTCAACGCCTTCCGCTTGCGCGATGCTAGCGTCTCCAGGAACGCGTCGTGATCGGCATAGCCCTCGTTGATGAAGTGAAACTGCTGGTCGGTGCGATGCAGATAGCCGTCGGTTTCGAAAACAGAAACCTCGTCTTCCGGTAGGAAGGTGATGTGCGCCGAGGAAACGCCGAGCTGTCGGGTGACCTCTTTCAGGCTTTCGGCGAGCGCCGGCTGCAGCACGCTTCGGTCCTGTCCCTCAGCGACGAGCAGCCGCGGTCCCGTGGCGGGCGTGAAGGGAATGGAGCACTGCAGCTTCGGATAATAGCGGCCGCCGGCCCGTTCAAAAGCATCGGCCCAGCCGTGGTCGAAGACATATTCGCCCTGGCTATGGCTCTTCAGGTAGCCCGCGACGGCACCAAGCAATTCGCCGCCGTCGGTTTCGAGCAGCAGATGACTGCCGAGCCAGCCGGTCTTGTCGGTCGCGGAACCGGACTCCTCCAGCGATGACAGGAAGGCGTGCGAGACAAAGGGATTGTAGGGCAGGACGCTGCCGGTTCTGGACGCTCCGGCGAGCTTCGACCAGCTTTCCGGGGCGATGTTCCTGAAGGATCGTTCGACTCGAATGGATAATTCGTCTGTCATCAAACTCTTGCGCTTGGAAGGAAGGGAGGGGCTCTCACCGCTGCGCCATCCGCCCAATGGGCGTGCTGTCGGCGCAGCGGCAATTTGGGTATGCGCAAAGCCTCTCCTTCAATCGATGCCGATTTACGAGGCCAGGCGCGGATCAAAACCTTCGAAGGTCATCTGGTCTGCGTTGGCAAATGTATGTTTGCGGGCCGCTTCGTCGCGCACGGTCCAGGTGATGACCGGAATACCGCGCTGGCGTTGCGCCGTAACAAAGGGGTTCGGCAAGTGGCCGTAGAAATACGAAATGAAGTCTAGCCCAAGATGCATGGCTTCGTCATGCTGAAAAAACGTCTCAGGCTTGTTTCCTTCGGCCGTCAGTCCCACAGGGTAGGGTGCTTCCAGCGCCTTGAGGTCCTTGAGCAGCCAATGGTCGAAACTCATCAGGGCCACATGGCCTTTATAGCCTTCGAGCACTTCGAGAACGGATTCCGCAAAGCCTTCGTCATCGCCTTCGCGTCCTTTCAACTCAAGCACCAGCGGCACCTTGCCGCCGCAGAGCTGCAGAAGCTGCTTCAGCGTCGGGATCTTGTCCTTGGTACCGCCGATAGAAAGGAGGCCGAGTTCCGCCGAGGTGCGCTCGCGCACTTCGCCCGGCAGATTGCAGACGCGCTGGAGGTCGTCGTCATGGAAGACCACGGGAACGCCGTCCGAGGCGTAGTGGAGATCGCACTCAATGGCAAAGCCGGCTTCGATAGCGCGGCTGAAGGCGGAAAGCGTGTTCTCCCAGACTTCTTTGTTCATGTCATGATAGCCGCGGTGAGCGACGGGGCGCTCGGTCAGCCAGGCAAGCTTGCTCATTATGCAATTTCCAGAATGGCATCGATTTCAACGGCGGCATTGAGCGGCAGGGCCGCCATGCCGACGGCGGCGCGCGCATGCTTGCCGGCTTCGCCCAGTACGTTTGCCAGAAGATTGGATGCGCCGTTGATCACAAGGTGTTGTTCGACGAAATCGGGCGTTGAGGCAACGAAGCCATTGAGCTTGATCAGCCGCTTGATCCGGCCGAGATCACCGCCGAGGGCAGCTTTCGCCTGGGCGAGAATGTTGATGGCGCAGAGCTCTGCCGCCCGCTGCCCGCCGGCTACATCGACATCCTTGCCGAGATGGCCCGTCACGCCGATCTTGCCGTTTTCCATCGGCAGCTGGCCCGACAGATAGAGAAGATTGCCGCTGATGACATAGGGAACGTAATTGGCGGCCGGTGCTGCAGCCTGCGGCAGAACGATGCCGAGTTCCTGCAGGCGGCCCTCGATAGCGTCGGACATTTTCATCTCCCGTTTTGTTGTAAAAACTTCAAAAATCCGGCATCAAGACTAAATTCGGTCACTTAGGATCGGCAGCCTCGTTTCAGCCGAAAGCGTTCTTATAACATCGCGTGCGAGTCCAACAGGAGATAATGAATGTTCCGCTCGAGTCTTGCTGCTACCGTTTTTTCGGGCCTGAGCATTCTGTCCCTAGGGGCTTCGGCAGCCCATGCGGCCGGTCCGAGCGGGCTGATCGCGCATCGCGCCGTCTATGATCTCGAACTGAAGGATGCCTCCGATCGCTCCGGCATTTCCGGCATGGTCGGCCGTATGGTCTATGAGTTCGAAGGCTCCGATTGCACCGGATTCACCACCAATTTCCGCTTCGTGACGAAGATCGACACCGGCGATTCCACTCGCGTCAGCGACCAGCAGACAACGACCTTCGAGGATCTCGGCAAGCGGTTGTTTCGCTTCGAGACCAAGTCCTATACCGACAGCCAGCTCGACAAGGATGTGCGCGGCGCCGCAAGCGACGACCAGAAGGGCATCAAGGTCGACCTCACGCAGCCGCACAACAAGCAGGTCCAGATCATCGAGAGCCGTTTCCCGACGGAGCATATGCTCGACATCATCCATAACGCGAAGCTCGGCAAGAATTTCTTCGAGGCGCAGGTCTTCGATGGTTCGGATGACGGCGACAAGCCGCTGATCGCCACCACCGTCGTCGGCAAGGAACAGACGCCGGCCACCGATGATCCCGATGCTGACAAGGCTGGCGCCTTCTCCAAGACACCTTTCTGGCCGGTGACCGTGGCTTATTTCAACGAAAAGTCCACGGGCGACGCCGTACCCGTTTACCGTATGTCCTTTAAACTCTACGAGAACGGCATTACGCGCGACCTCACCATGGATTATGGTGACTTCGTGCTGACCGGTAAGCTCACCAAGCTTGAAGTTCTCGGTACGAAGGCCTGCCAGTAGCCCGCTGCGGGACGGATTGAGATAAGAATCGGCTATTTTGAGCCTCAAGCCTTGCATTCCACGCGAATCGAATGTATGGGCACCCGCATTCCACACGTAAGGCATGGGATTGTCCGGGAGAAATCCGGATTGTTCCGCCCGGTGGCATTCTCGAAGAGGATGCTGTTCGCCTTGCGGAGGTTCAACCGGAAAAGGATACAAAGGCATGGCATTGCCCGATTTTTCTATGCGCCAGCTTCTCGAAGCAGGTGTTCACTTCGGCCACCAGACGCACCGCTGGAACCCGAAGATGAAGCCGTACATTTTTGGCGATCGTAACAACATCCACATCATCGACCTCGCCCAGACGGTTCCGTTGCTGAGCCGCGCTCTGCAGGTTGTCAGCGACACCGTTGCCCGTGGCGGCCGCGTTCTGTTCGTCGGCACCAAGCGTCAGGCGTCTGAACTGATCGCCGACAGCGCAAAGCGTTCGGCTCAGTACTACGTCAACGCCCGCTGGCTCGGCGGCATGATGACCAACTGGAAGACGATCTCCAACTCGATCCAGCGTCTGCGCAAGCTCGACGAAATCCTCTCCGGCGAAGCCCAGGGCTTCACCAAGAAGGAGCGTCTGAACCTTGAGCGCGAGCGCGAAAAGCTCGACAAGGCCCTCGGCGGTATCAAGGACATGGGCGGCACGCCGGACCTGATGTTCATCATCGACACCAACAAGGAAAAGATCGCGATCGACGAAGCCAAGCGCCTCGGCATCCCGGTCGTCGCAATCATCGACTCGAACTGCGATCCGGACCTGATCGACTATCCGATCCCGGGCAACGACGACGCCTCGCGCGCCATCGCTCTTTACTGCGACCTGATCTCGCGCGCTGCCATCGACGGTATCGCTCGCCAGCAGAGCGCATCGGGCCGTGACCTCGGCGCTTCCGAAGAAGCTCCGGTCGAGCCGACCCTGGCGGACGGCACCGAAGCCTGATCGCGCCAAGAGGCGGACAATAAACTGTCCGCCTAAGCGCAATGACATCCGGGATAAGGCCGTTTGCGACTTAACAAGTTCGAGCGGCCTTATCGCGTTTTTGGTAACTGCTCGCCTGGACGGAAAATCCAGGCATGTTCCAAACAGAATTCCACAGTATGACGCTGCTTCATAACGCTGTCATACTTACGGGTACATTTCGTCCCTCAAATCGGTGCCGCTTCGGCTTGACGCCCTTCGCCGCACCGTATGAACCGACAAGAGGAAGCTTATGACCGAGATTACGGCTGCACTGGTGAAAGAACTGCGCGAAAAGTCTGGCGCGGGCATGATGGACTGCAAGAAGGCGCTGACCGAGACGAACGGCGATATCGAAGCCGCGATCGACTGGCTGCGCGCCAAGGGCATCTCCAAGGCCGACAAGAAGTCCGGCCGCACCGCCGCTGAAGGCCTGATCGCCATTGCCGGCGCCGGTCACAAGGCCGTTGTTGTCGAGCTCAACTCCGAAACCGACTTCGTTGCCCGCAACGATGCCTTCCAGGATCTCGCTCGCGGTATCGCCGAAGTTGCGCTGTCCACCGACGGCACGGTTGAAGCTATTTCGGCTGCGACCTATCCCGCATCCGGCAAGCCGGTCGCCGACGCCATCAAGGACGCGATCGCAACCATCGGCGAGAACATGACGCTGCGTCGTGCCGCCAAGCTGGAAGTCGAGCACGGCGTCGTGGCGACTTACATCCATAACGCTGCCGGTGACGGTATCGGCAAGCTCGGTGTTCTCGTCGCCCTGAAGTCGGTCGGTGACAAGGCCGTTCTGACGTCGATCGGCCGTCAGATTGCCATGCACATTGCTGCTACCAACCCGCTGGCTATCCGTGCCGAAGAAGTCGACGCCGCCGTCGCCGAGCGCGAACGCAACGTCTTCATTGAACAGTCCCGCGAATCCGGCAAGCCAGAAGCCATCATCGAAAAGATGGTCGAGGGCCGCATGCGTAAGTTCTTCGAGGAAGTCGCTCTTCTCTCGCAGGCTTTCGTCATCAATCCGGACCTGACGGTCGGTGCTGCCCTCAAGGAAGCTGAAAAGACTGCCGGCGCCTCGATCGAAATCACCGGCATGGCCCGTCTGCTGCTCGGCGAAGGCGTCGAGAAGGAAGAAAGCGACTTCGCCGCAGAAGTTGCAGCTGTCGCCAAGGGCTGATCGGAGCATTTCCAGGAAAAGTGCCTAACGGTTTTCCGTTCGGAATGCGTAAGGAAACAAAACGATACGGCTTTTCCGCAGTTTGAAGACGTGCAGAAAAGCCCGATCGAAAAGAGACATATCCCGGTTTGGTGAAACCATATCAGGGAAAACGTCAGGGCATCGCGTGACAACGCGGTGCCCTTCGTGTATCCGGCTTTCACAATCATTCCCCGGTGATCACTTCAAGGAGCTACGATGTCCCAGCCGATCTACAAGCGCGTGTTGCTCAAGGCCTCCGGTGAAGCTCTGATGGGCAGTCAGGGTTTCGGTATTGATGTCACCGTCGCGGACCGGATTGCCGGCGACATTGCGCAGGCGCGCGAAATGGGTGTCGAGGTCGGTGTCGTCGTCGGCGGCGGCAACATCTTCCGCGGGGTAGCCGTGGCTTCCAAGGGTGGGGACCGCGTGACCGGCGACCACATGGGCATGCTTGGCACGGTCATCAATGCATTGGCCCTGGCGACCTCGCTGCGCAAGCTTGATATCGATACCGTCGTGCTCTCGGCCATCTCCATGCCGGAAATCTGCGAGAGCTTCTCGCAGCGCGCCACGCTTTACCACCTCTCGCTCGGCCGCGTGGTGATCTTCGCCGGCGGTACCGGCAATCCCTTTTTCACAACCGATTCTGCCGCAGCGCTGCGTGCCGCCGAAATGGGCGCCCAAGCGATCTTCAAGGGAACTCAGGTCGATGGCATCTATTCCGCCGATCCGAAGAAGTTCCCCGATGCCGAGCGCTTTGAGCATCTGACCCATAGTCAAGTGCTCGAGAAGGGGCTGGCGGTCATGGATGTCGCAGCCGTTGCGCTTGCACGCGAAAATTCCATTCCGATCGTCGTCTTCTCCATTCACGAGAAGGGCGGTTTCGCGGAAATCTTGACCGGCGGCGGCCGCAAGACCATCGTATCAGACAATTGATATTCCTGTGACGCCGGGTCAGCCCCGGTGTCGCCTCATTACAGGGGAGCATAGACATGAGTGAAGCCAGCGATCTCAAGGAACTGAAGCGCCGTATGGATGGCGCCATTGCGGCATTCAAGAGCGATATCGCCTCACTGCGCACCGGGCGTGCATCCGCCAACATTCTCGATCCTGTGACGATCGAAGCTTATGGCTCGCGCATGCCGCTGAATCAGGTGGCCAACATCACCGTGCCGGAGCCGCGCATGCTGACCGTGTCGGTATGGGACAAGTCGATGGTCAGCGCCGCCGAGCGAGCCATCCGCGAATCCAATCTCGGCCTCAATCCGATCGTCGATGGCCAGAACCTGCGCATCCCGCTGCCGGAACTCAACGAAGAGCGGCGCCGTTCGCTGGTGAAGGTCGCCCATGAATATGCCGAAAAGGCGAAGGTAGCGATTCGCCACGTGCGTCGCGATGGCATGGATGGCCTCAAAAAGGCCGAAAAAGACGGCGTAATCGGTCAGGACGAGAGCCGCTCGTTGTCCGAACGTGTGCAGAAAATGACGGATGAGACGATTTCGGAAATCGACCGCTTGCTAGCCGACAAGGAAAAGGAAATCATGCACGTCTGATCGTACGCTGGGGAGTGTCGAGCTTTTCGCAATATTGAAAGCCGCGACCGCGCCCTAGATTACCAGACCATAGCATCTTTCCGCTGAACGAAACCGGACCCATATGTCAGCTCCTACGTTGTCTGCCGTACCTGAACACGTTGCCATTATTATGGATGGCAACGGTCGCTGGGCCAATGCGCGCGGCCTGCCGCGCACCATGGGTCATCGCAAGGGCGTGGAGGCGGTTCGGGAGACGGTGCGGGCGGCGGGCGACATCGGCATAAAATATCTCACGCTGTTTGCCTTCTCTTCGGAGAATTGGCGCAGGCCCGAGGCGGAGGTGAGCGATCTCCTTGGCCTTCTCAAGGCCTTCATCCGTCGGGACCTTGCCGAACTTCATCGCCAGAACGTACGTATCCGTGTCATCGGCGATCGTACCGGTCTGCGTGGCGATATCCTGCCCCTGCTGCTCGAGGCGGAGGAGACCACCAGGAACAATACGGCCCTGACGCTGGTCATTGCCTTCAACTACGGCTCGCGCGACGAAATCACGCGTGCCTTCGTAAGTCTTGCCAAGGATGTCGAAGCCGGAAGGCTGCGCCCGCAGGACATCACTGCGGACTTGGTCGATGCCCGTCTCGACACGGCAGGTATTCCCGATCCGGATCTCATCATCCGCACGAGCGGCGAGGAGCGGCTCTCGAATTTCCTGCTCTGGCAGGCCGCTTATTCGGAATTCATGTTCGTGCCGGATTATTGGCCTGATTTCAGCCGCGAGCTCTTCTTCTCGGCGCTGGAGAAATATGCTGCTCGCGACCGGCGTTTTGGCGGCCTTTCCGCCAAGCAGGCGGCGGCCGTGGGGTCCTGATGAGCCGCGAACTCAAGCTGCGCATTATCTCTGGCATTATTCTCGCTGTCGTCGTTCTTGCTGCTACCTGGTATGGCGGCACAGGCTTTCGCCTGCTGTCTGCCGTGATCGGGCTGCTCGTCTATTATGAATGGTCGACGATATCAGATCTGCATGGCCGCGATCCTCAGGGAAACGCGCTCGGCTGGCTTGGGCTCGTATTGATCGCCGGCGCGACCGCGTTGAGCGAATCCGTCTATTCCATAGAGGTTCTTGCTGCCTTCGTCGCTGTCACGGCGATCATGGTCGCCGCGCGCGGCAAGAGCTGGTGGCTGCCGGGCGGTATATTCTATTCCGGACTGACGGCGATTGCCCTTGCCGAGATTCGCGATGACGATTTTCGCGGCTTCGTGCTGATGCTGTTTATCTTTGCCGTAGTATGGGCGACCGATATCTTTGCCTATTTCGTTGGCCGCGCTATCGGCGGGCCGAAGCTTGCGCCACGCATATCGCCGGGTAAAACATGGTCGGGCGCAATCGGCGGCGCCGTCGCAGCCGTCGTTGCGGGAGCCGCTGTCGTCTGGAGCTTCTTTTCAGCTGAAGATCTGTGGATTCCCGTCCTTGCCCTGGTACTTTCGGTCTGCAGCCAGATCGGTGACCTATTCGAGTCATTTATCAAGCGCAAGTTTGGCGTGAAAGACTCCAGCCATCTGATTCCCGGACATGGCGGTGTCATGGATCGGGTCGATGGACTAATTTTTGCTTGTTTTGCGGCGTTTTTGTTGGCTATCGTAATATCGCTGACAATGGGCGGCGAGACCTTTTCATTGGGCGGCGTTCTGCTCGGGGTCTGATACCAGAGCAATTCCAGGAAAATCGCTCAGCGGTTTTCCGTCCGGAATTGCGAGAAAACAGAAAGATGGAGTAGTTCGGAGCTTCCGTGAAAGCTTGAACCACTCTAACACGAACAGGATCGTTGCATGGGTAGCGCGGCTGGCTTCATCGGTTTCTTGACGAACAACGTCATTACGTTTGTTTTTGTGCTGTCGCTGCTCGTTTTTGTGCACGAAATGGGCCATTACCTGGTGGGCCGTTGGTCGGGCATCCGTATTATGGCTTTTTCGATCGGCTTCGGGCCGGAGATTGCCGGATTTACCGACAGGCACGGCACCCGTTGGAAGCTTTCCCTCATTCCGCTCGGCGGTTATGTGCGATTCTTCGGTGATGAGGATGCCTCCAGCAAGACCGATGTGGATCAGCTCTCGGCGATGACGGAGGAGGAGCGCGCTCAATCCTTCGCCGGCGCCAAGCTCTGGAAGCGGGCTGCAACCGTGGCAGCAGGCCCGATTGCCAATTTCCTGCTCGCAATTGCGATCTTTGCCGTTCTTTTCAGCGTCTACGGCCGCACGGTCGCTGATCCTGTCGTTGCCATGGTGACGCGTGACGGCGCGGCCGCGGAGGCTGGCATTGAATCAGGCGACCGCCTGGTCGCTGTCGATGGCAACAAAGTGACGACTTTCGATGAAGTGCAGCGCTATGTCGGCCTGCGCCCGGGCCGTACTATCGTACTGACTGTCGACCGCGACGGTCAGAATCGCGATTTCCGAATCGTGCCAAAGCTGGTGGAGGACACGGATCAGTTCGGCAACAAGATGGAAATGGGTCGCATCGGAATTGCGCTGGTCGATCCGGTCGTCACTGCGGTGGAGTCGGCCGGACCGGCGGCAAAGGCCGGCGTGCAGGCGGGAGACCGCTTGATTGCCGTTGATGGCAATAATGTTGCCACCTATTACGATATCGGCCGCTACATCGCCGAGCACCCTGGCAAGAGCATCGTGCTGACAGTTCAGCGTAATGGGATGATCCGCGATTTCACGATGACGCCCGAAGCTTTGCCGGATACGGATGCATCCGGCAATAAGAAGGATGTCGGCAGCATCGGCATCGCGCCGATTGATCCGTTGATTGCGTCGATCGGTGCTGACAGCCCGGCCCAGGCGGCAGGCTTGGAACTCAGTGACCGCATTCTTTCTGTGGATGGAAAAGCGATCGGCTCCGTCGGCGAAGTGCAGCGTTATGCTGCAGCTCATGCCGACAAGCCCATCTCGCTCTCGGTGAAACGCAACGGTCAGACACGCGACGTGACCGTGACGCCGAAAAAGTCGGAAGAGACCGATGTCTTCGGCGCTCGGACGGAGATTGCCACGATCGGGATCGGCGACGGACAGAAGCCGATCAAGCTGCGTTACGAGGCTTATGGGCCGCTGCGGGCGCTTTCCGAAGGGGTGAAACAGACCGGCAGTATCGTTTCCGGCACCTTTGAATATCTCGGCAACGTCATCGGCGGGTACATGAAGGCCGATCAGCTCGGAGGACCTATTCGGGTTGCGCAACTGTCGGGGCAGATGGCAACCCTGGGTTTTGCCGCGGTGCTCCAATTCGCCGCCATACTTTCTGTTTCAATAGGGTTATTAAATTTGATGCCGGTCCCGGTACTTGATGGCGGCCATCTGATGTTCTATGCGATTGAAGCCGTAAGGGGAAAACCTCTGGGTGCACGGGCGCAGGATATCGCTTTCCGGATTGGATTTGCGATGGTGCTCTCGCTCATGGTGTTTGCGACCTGGAACGATATTAGTTCCCGAATAGGCTAGTGGGGCGACGAGAGGAAAATTACGATTTATTTACGATGTTTCAAAGCCGTAGTGGCGAATGGGCCACGCTTTGAAATGAAGTAAACAGAAATTAACGTGCTCCCTTGCTTGTATGTCAAAAGCGGGTAAAACGACACACGTGGCCGGAATCGGGTTCGCTCGAGGCTGGGGACGATTGAAAAAAGGTAAGAAGTGAAATGAAGGCTGGTTCAAAATTTTTGAACGCAGTGTCGGCGGTAGCGCTGTCTGCAGGTGTTGTTGCGTCGGGCGCTGGTGTGATCACCCTTGCCTCTGCTTCTGTCGCTGAGGCAGCTGTTATTCAGCGGGTTGACGTTCGCGGTGCTGGGCGCGTCGGCGAGACGGCCGTCCGGGATAATATCACGATCAAGCCCGGCAAGAGCTTCTCCGCCAGTGACATTGATGCTTCGGTGAAGCAGCTCTATGCCACCGGATATTTCTCCGATGTCCACATTACCGTTTCGGGTAGCACGCTGGTCGTATCGGTCAGCGAAAACAAGCTCATCAACGCTGTTGTCTTCAACGGCAACCGCAAGATCAAGGACGACAAGCTTCAGGGCGTCGTGCAGACGCACGCTGCAGGCCCGTATAACGAGGCGACCGTTCAGGCTGACGTCAAGACCATCAAGGATGCCTATGCATCCATCGGTCGTAATGATGTGCAGGTGACGACGCAGACCGCCGAGGTCGCGCCGGGCCGTCTGAACGTGGCCTTCGTCATCAACGAAGGCGAGCGTACCAAGATCGACAAGATCAATTTCTCTGGCAACCAGGCTTATGGCAGCGGTCGCCTTGCTTCGGTCATCGGCACGAAGAAGAGTAACTTCCTCTCGTTCCTGACGCGTAAGGACGTCTACAGCCCCGAGCGCCTGCAGGGCGATCAGGATCAGCTGCGTCAGTTCTACTACAATCACGGTTATGCCGACTTCCGCGTCGTCAGTGCCGATGCGACGCTGAATGAGCAGAGCAACGAGTACACGCTGAATTTCAACGTCGATGAAGGCCCACGTTACACCTACGGCGACATCAACGTCATCTCGACCGTCGAGGGTATCAATGCCGACGAGCTGAAGGGCCTTGTCATCACCCACAAGGGCGATGTCTACAGCGCCAAGGATATTCAGACTTCGATCGAGAACATTTCCAAGCGCGTCGCGGCTGCCGGCTATCCGTTCGCCCGTATCACGCCGCGCGGCAACCGTGATCTGTCTGGTCATACCATCGGCATCGAATATCTCGTCGACCAGGGTGAGCGCGCCTATGTCGAGCGTATCGAAATCCGCGGCAACACCCGCACGCGCGATTACGTCATCCGCCGCGAGTTCGACCTGAACGAAGGCGATGCTTTCAACCAGGAAATGATCACGCGCGCCAAGCGTCGTCTTGATGCGCTCGGCTACTTTACCAAGGTCGATATCTCGACGGCTCAGGGCAGCGCTCCGGACCGCGTCGTTGTTATCGTCAATGTCGAAGATCAGCCGACCGGCTCCTTCGGTATCGGCGCCGGTTACGCTGTCGGCAACAATGGCGGCCTGCTTCTCGAAGCCTCGGTTGAAGAAAAGAACTTCCTCGGTCGCGGTCAGTACATCCGTCTCGCTGCAGGCGCCGGCACGGAAGGCAATCGTACCTACAACATCTCGTTCACCGAGCCTTATTTCCTCGGTTATCGTCTGGCTGCCGGTTTCGATATCTTCAAGAACCAGACGTCGAGCGACGATTACTACGACTATTCGGAAGAAGGCTTCTCGCTGCGCGTCACTGCGCCGATCACCGAGAACCTGGCAACGACCCTGCGCTACAACTACAAGCGTCTGACCTATGACGGCACGAACGATTGGCAGAACAATCTTTCGGCTCCGTATCTCAACCTCGTCGAGAACGGTCCGTGGGTGCAGTCGACGGTTTCGCAGACCTTCACCTACAATACGCTGGACGATCAGAACCTCCCGCGTGAGGGCATCATCGCCAAGTTCACGCATGAGTTTGCGGGTCTCGGTGGCGACTCCGACTTCTACAAGTTGAGCGGTAAGGCTCGTTACTACCAGATGATCAGTGACGAAGCCGATATCATCGGCTCGCTGACGGTGGGTGCCGGCTATGTGATGCCGACGAATGGCAAGCTGAACGTCTTCGATCAGTTCACGCTCGGCGGCCGTGAAATCCGCGGCTTCGAGAATGCTGGTATCGGTCCGCGTTCGTCGCATGGCGATCCGCTTGGTGGCACGACTTACTTCACGGCTTCGGCTGAAGCGAGCATGCCGATGCCGGGTGTTCCTCAGGATATCGGTCTGCGTATCGCAGCCTTCGCTGATGCAGGCACGCTCTACGGCAACAAGGCGAATCTCTTCGGCGATACGCTTCACAACGACAGCTCTATCCGCGCATCGCTGGGTGCCGGTCTGATCTGGTCGTCGCCGTTCGGTGTCATCCGCGTTGACTATGCGGTGCCGGTCTTGAAGGAAGATTACGACAAGACTGAGAATTTCCGGTTTGGCATCGCCAACCAGTTCTGATATCGGCAGTCCAGAACTGCGGGCTTGAACACCGTTCTGGAGCTGGTGCTTATGGAACATACTGGTTTTTTCCCGCCCCATGGTGGCGTCAGCTTGAAACAGCTGGCTGAGCATCTTGGGGCGGAACTGGCTGACGCGACCTCTTCGGAGGTCGTCATCAGATCTATCGCTCCCGTCTACCGGGCAGGCGAAGGTGACATTTGTTATATCCTTTCCCGAAAGAATCGTGGTGAGCTGGAGACTTGCAAGGCTTCGGCGATCATTTGCCTTCCGGCGCTGAGATCTTTCGTCCCCGATCACATCCCGGTACTTCTGTCGAAGAAGCCGCATACGGATTTCGCCATTGCCGGTGCATTGCTGCATCCGCAAGCCATGAGGCCGGTTACGTTTACCGCGAATCCGGCGACGATTTCGCCCGCCGCGACGATCGATGCGACCGCTAAGCTGGAGGCCAATGTCGGCATCGAGCCGGGTGCAATTATTGGCCCGGGTGCAGAGATCGGCGAGGGGACCTATATCGGCCCTAACGCTCTCATCGGGCCGGGTGTCAAAATCGGGCGCAATTGCAGCATCGGCGGCGGTGCGAGCGTGCTCTGCGCCTATCTCGGTAATGGCGTCATCGTCCACAATGGCACGCGCATCGGTCAGGACGGTTTTGGCTATGCGCCGGGACCGCGTGGTATGGTCAAGATCGTGCAGATCGGCCGCGTCATCATCCAGGACAATGTCGAGATCGGCGCCAATACCACGATCGATCGCGGCACCATGGATGATACCGTGATCGGCGAAGGCACGAAGATCGACAATCAGGTCCAGATCGGACATAACGTCCGCATTGGCCGTCACTGCGCTATCGTCAGTCAGGTCGGTATCGCCGGCAGCACGGTGATCGGCGATGGCGTGCAGATCGGCGGCCAGGCGGGTCTCAACGGGCATATCCACATCGGCGACGGCGTGCAGATCGGCGCCAAGAGCGGTGTGATGAACAGCATCCCGGCGGGCGAGCGTTATGCGGGCCTTCCGGCGCGGCCGCTTTGGGATTTTCTAAGGGAATCGGCGGAGATCGCGAAGCGGTCAGGAGCCAGAGACAAGAAAGACGGGAGTGCGGAGCATGACTGAGGAAGCCAAGGCGTCGTTGTCGTCGGCTGACGTTCTGGAAATTATGAAGCTTTTGCCGCATCGCTATCCCTTCTTGATGGTCGACAAGATCATTGAGATTGACAGCGATAATTCCGCGATCGGCATCAAGAACGTGACAGCGAACGAGCCGCAGTTCACCGGACATTTTCCGGAATCGCCGATCATGCCGGGCGTATTGCTCATCGAGGGTATGGCGCAGACTGCGGGAGCGATCTGCGCCCGTAAGGATGGCATCGGCGGCAACCTCGTCTACTTCATGACGATCGACAACGCCCGCTTCCGTAGGCCGGTTGTTCCGGGCGACCGCGTCGAGTTCCACGTCGTCAAGCAGAAGCAGCGTGGCACCATCTGGAAGTTCCATTGCGATGCCAAGGTCGACGGTTCTCTGGTGGCCGAGGCTGATATCGGTGCGATGATCGTACGGAAGGATCAGGAACAGGCATGAGCAGCATCGCAAAGAGCGCCCGCATTCATAAGCTGGCGGTTGTCGAGGACGGCGCGGTCGTCGGCGAGAATGTTGTTGTCGGCCCGCTCTGCTATGTCGGTCCCAAAGTCGTTCTGCACGACGATATTCAGTTGCTCAATAATGCAGTCGTGACTGGCCGCACGACGATCGGTAAGGGAACGAAGATCTTTCCGATGGCCGTTGTGGGCGGTGATCCGCAGAGCGTTCACCATCACGGCGAAGAGACGACGCTTGATGTCGGCGAGAACTGCACGATCCGCGAAGGCGTGACGATCAACACCGGTACGGCCGATTACGGCGGCAAGACGATCGTCGGCAACAACAACCTCTTTCTCGCCAATTCGCATGTCGCACATGATTGCCGTGTCGGTAACAATGTCATCATGTCGAACAATGTGATGCTGGCGGGACACGTCACCATTGAAGACCGTGCAATCCTCGGCGGTGGTTGCGCTGTGCATCAGTTCACGCGTATTGGCAGGCAAGCCTTCATTGGGGGGCTTACGGCAGCCAGCTACGATGTCATCCCTTATGGCATGTTGAACGGCAATCCTGGCGTGTTGTCAGGATTGAATGTCGTTGGGATGAGCCGCGCAGGGATAGATCGCGCCGTCATTCACCGCGTTCGCCGCGCCTACAAGAGCATCTTCGAAGGCGAAGGATCCATCCGCGACAATGCAGCGGCTATCCGCGAGGAATATGCCGATTGCAAGGAAGTGATGGAAATTCTCGATTTCATTGCTGCCGAAAGCGACCGTGCGCTTTCATCGCCGAATCGCGGCAAGAGCTGAGGGTGGTTTCGGCCAGCGAAAACGCCAAGGGCAGACTGGCGATCATCGCTGGCAGTGGGCTTTTGCCGGTTTACGTCGCCGATGCCGCCCGCCAAGCCGGAGAGAATCCTGTCATTATTGCTTTGACTGACGAAGCGGACCGCGACTGGTCTGCCTTCGATCATGCCAATCTTGGCGTCGGCAATTTTGCCGGTCTCGAGGCAATGTTCCGCCGACACGGTGTCGATCGTGTTGTCATGTCGGGCGGTGTTGCACGACGTCCTTCGTGGCGTCAGGTGCATCCGACCTGGCGCGTCATCAAGGAATTACCCTCCACCATCCGCACTCTTCTTTCGGGAGGGGACAATGCCGTTCTGCAGATGGTCATACGACTGATCGAGGCCGGCGGCGTTCGCGTCGTGGGTGCGCATGAAATTGCGCCGGATCTTTTGGCGACGACCGGGCCGCTTGGAAAATTCTCACCGGCGAAAGAGGATCTGCGCGATATTGCCCAGGGCGCAAGGGCCGCCGATGCGCTGGGGCTTTTGGATGTTGGACAGGGCGCTGTCAGCGTCGGAGGCCGCGTTGTCGCGCTCGAGGGCGCCGAGGGTACTGACAAGATGATCGAGCGAGTTGCCGAACTGCGCGCGGCAGGACGCATATCCAAGCGCCGGCGCGGCGTGCTCGTCAAGCTCTGCAAGCCGCAACAGGATGTCAGGGCTGATCTGCCGTCGATCGGCGTGTCTACGGTATCGAACGCCAAGAAGGCTGGACTGGCCGGCGTCGCGGTCGAAGCCGGTAGAGCGCTGATCCTCGACCGGCAAGCGGTAATTGGCGCTGCCGACGAGGCCGGCATTTTCGTCTGCGGCATCGATCGCGGCCTCATCGCCGAGGGCTTCATGTGAGCGCCGCGCCTTTGAAGCTTGCCGTCGTTGCCGGAGAAGTCTCCGGCGATCTCTTGGGTGGCGATCTCGTCGCGGCCCTGAAGCGGCGTCACGGTGGTGCGATCGAGCTGGTGGGCGTCGGTGGCGAGGCGCTGGAGGCGCAAGGTCTGCGCTCGCTCTTCGATTACTCCGAGCTCTCGATCATGGGCTTCATTCAAGTCATCAAGCGGCTGCCAAAGTTACTGGCCCGCATCCGACAGACGGCAGATGCGATCGTTGCCGCAAAGCCCGATGTGCTTCTGATCATCGATAGCCCCGATTTCACTCATCGCGTTGCCAAGCGTGTGCGCAAGGCGCTGCCCGACCTGCCAATCATCGATTACGTCTGCCCCAGCGTCTGGGCATGGAAGGAATATCGCGCGCAGAAGATGCTCGCTTACGTCGACCATGTACTGGCCGTATTGCCGTTCGAGCCTGCTGCCATGGAGCGCCTGGGCGGTCCGGCAACTACGTATGTCGGCCACCGCCTGACGGTCGATGCTAATCTGCTGGAAACTCGCCGTCAGCGCGCCTTGCGCGGTCTGGCGGCCCCCGATGCCCAAAAGACGATCCTGCTTCTGCCTGGATCGCGTGCATCTGAGATTCGGCAGCTACTCCCGGTTTTTGAGCAGGCTATCGAAGAACTTAGCCGGAGAAATAATAATCTTCGTTTTCTGCTGCCGACAGTGCCGAAGCAGGAGGCGCTGGTTCGCTCGCTGACGGAAAATTGGCAGGTCCAGCCGGATATATTTGTTGGGCAGGATGCCAAGTGGAGCGCCTTTGCTGAGGCCGATGCTGCCATGGCCGCCTCCGGAACCGTGATCCTGGAATTGGGCCTAGCCGGGGTTCCGGTGGTTTCGACCTATAAGACCGAATGGCTGGCGAAATTCGTGCTGTCGCGGATCAAGATCTGGACGGCCGCCTTGCCGAACCTCATCGCCGACTATGCCGTCCTTCCGGAACTCATCAATGATGTTCTGCGGCCGGGTATGCTGGCCCGTTATATTGAGCGGTTGTCGAGCGATACACTGGAGCGTGCGGCGATGCTTGCGGGCTACGATCTGGTCTGGGAGCGAATGCAGACCGAGGAGCCGCCCGGCGATAAGGCGGCACAGATTGTTCTGGATGTTCTAGCCCATAAAAAAACCGGTCATCTCTGACCGGTTTTTTTGTTTCAATACCGAAGCTTAGCGCTTGGAAACAGGCACATATTCGCGCAGCGGAGCACCGGTGTAGAGCTGGCGCGGACGACCGATGCGCTGATGCGGATCTTCGATCATTTCGTTCCACTGAGCGATCCAGCCAACTGTGCGGGCAAGAGCGAAGAGAACGGTGAACATGGTGGTGGGGAAGCCGAGAGCCTTCAGCGTGATGCCGGAATAGAAGTCGACGTTCGGGTACAGCTTCTTCTCGATGAAATATTCGTCCGTCAGAGCAATGCGCTCCAGTTCGATCGCGATGTCGAGCAGCGGATCGTCCTTGATGCCGAGCTCGCCGAGGACCTCGTGCGCGGTCTTCTGCATGATCTTGGCGCGCGGGTCGTAATTCTTGTAGACGCGGTGGCCGAAGCCCATCAGGCGGAACGGGTCGTTCTTGTCCTTGGCGCGGGCGATGAATTCCGGAATGCGGTCGACCGTGCCGATTTCGTTCAGCATGTTCAGGGCCGCTTCGTTGGCGCCGCCGTGAGCTGGTCCCCAGAGGCAGGCGATGCCTGCTGCGATACAGGCAAACGGATTGGCACCGGAAGAACCAGCCAGGCGAACCGTCGAAGTCGAGGCGTTCTGCTCGTGATCTGCATGCAGGATGAAGATGCGGTCCATGGCGCGGGCAAGCACCGGGTTGACGACATATTCTTCGCACGGAACGGCAAAGCACATGCGCAGGAAGTTCGACGCATAGTCGAGGTCATTCTTCGGATAAACGAAGGGCTGGCCGATATGGTACTTATAGGCCATGGCGGCAAGCGTCGGCATCTTGGCGATCATGCGCAGGCTTGCGACCATGCGCTGGTGCGGATCGGTGATGTCGGTCGAGTCGTGATAGAAGGCGGAGAGCGCGCCGACACAGCCGCACATGACGGCCATCGGATGCGCGTCGCGGCGGAAGCCGGTGAAGAAGCGCGACATCTGCTCGTGCACCATCGTGTGGTGGGTCACGCGATAGTCGAAGTCCTTCTTCTGCGCTGCCGTCGGCAGTTCGCCGTAGAGAAGGAGGTAGCAGACTTCGAGGAAATCGCCGTGTTCGGCCAGCTGATCGATCGGATAGCCGCGGTGCAGCAGAACGCCTTCGTCGCCATCGATATAGGTGATGCTCGACTCGCACGATGCGGTGGAGGTGAAACCAGGATCGTAAGTGAAAGTGGAGGTGTTCTTATAAAGGGCACCAATATCAATGACACTCGGGCCGATGGTTCCGGTCTTGACCGGCAGGTCCACCGTCTTTTCACCCCAAGTTAGTTTCGCGCTTTGTTCCGTCATGCTGATCCTCCAAGATTTGGCGGGATTGACGCCATAAAAAGCGCCAAAAGGTTAAGCGACTACCGACTAGCTATATGATCCAGAGCCTAATGCCAAGTTATCCTAACGCTGAATTGTGCAATGCAGTATCAACTTTTGGGCACTGCAGAAGCGTCTTTTTGTATGCTACGTCGGGAAACCGGTCCAATTGAGCTTTGTTCCCGCCGATTTCAGTTGAATTCACTATGTGGTGACGGCACAAATCGCGCAGAAGCTGTAATTTGGCGCGGGGGCAGTCAGCGAGTGCCTAATTTCGAGGCATCCGACCAGCAGGAAGAGAGCAGGGACGTCACCGCGTCTCCGCAACCTCACGCCTTTTCCGCCACGATTACCCTTCGCGCCAAAGCGCGACAATGGGAACGAACACAGGATCAGGCGCCGCTGACGTCGCGTTTCCTGCGTGTCCCGAAGCGTCTTGGAACCGCTGTTCTCGGCTTGATTGCGGAGGCGGCGGCCCATGGCCGTGCTGTTCTTTTCGCGCCGATCTATATGGGTTTGGGTGCGATTATCTGGTTCGAGGCGCAAGTCGATCCGCCTCCGCAGGCGTTTCTCGCAGGCCTCGTTCTGTTTGCTTTGGGCTTTTTGCTAAAGCGCGATGCGGGCAGGCTGCTTCATCACACGCTTTTCGCCGGTATGCTCATCTGCCTGGGTATGGCGCTCGCGCAGTGGGAAAGTTGGCGGGTTTCCACTGTCATGCTCGACTCGGCCGTGACGACGACTGTGACCGGGCAGATCGAGCGACGGGAATCCTATGACAATGGGCGCTGGCGCTATGTCGTCCGCGTCGAGGCAACGGAAAAACCCTCTATCCGCCGCGCGCCGCAGCGGGTTACGGTCTTCGTGCGCAAGTAGGCGGAGCCGTTCGATCTGGGAGATCGGGTCCGGGGCCGGGCGCGCCTGACGCCTCCGGCCGGACCGGCATTGACGGGTCTCAACGATTTTGCCTTCAGCTCTTATTTCAACGGCATCGGCGCGAATGGCTTTGCCTACGGAACGCCGGAATTATTATCGCCATCCGGTGACAATGCTGCCGGCTCGTTACTGGATGCGGCCGATATCTGGCTCGCTGGCCTGCGCAACAGCATAGGCGACCGCATCAGGCAAACCTTGCCCGGAGATACCGGCGCCTTTGCAGCAGCGCTTGTCACCGATGAGAGACGTGCGATCTCGAAGGATACGACCGAGGCTCTGAGAATTGCCGGCCTGACCCACATCATCGCAATTTCCGGTCTCAACATGGCGTTGTCGGCTGGCATCTTCTATGTCGGTCTGCGCTATTTGTTCAGCCTGTTTCCCGGTGTCGTCCAGGCTTGGCCGACGAAGAAGTTCGCAGCCTTCGGCGCGCTTCTAACGGTAACGGCCTATTACCTCATTTCCGGATTCGGCGTCTCCGCCGAACGCGCCTTCATCATGATGGCGATCATGCTGGTGGCCGTACTTTTCGACAGGCCATCCATCAGCTTGCGCAATGTGGCGCTCTCAGCCATCGTCATCCTAGTCTTGTCACCGTCTCAGGTACTCGGTCCGAGTTTCCAGATGTCTTACGCCGCTACGCTGGCGCTGGTATCAGGCTATTCGCTCTGGAAACGACGGCGGCATCGCGAAAACATCCTGCCGCGCATCCGTCTGTTAAGTCCGCTACTGTTCATCACGCGCTTCTTTGGGGGCGTGATGTCGACCTCGTTCATCGGTGGTGCGTCGACGGCCATTTTCTCGATCGAGCATTTTCACCGGTTGGCGACATATGGACTTGCTGCCAACCTTGCGGCCATGCCCGTCGTCTCTTTCATCGTCATGCCCTTCGGTATGATGGCGATGCTGCTGATGCCTTTCGGAATCGATGGACCGTTCTGGAAAGTCACCGGTGAGGGACTGGAGCTTGTGATCGCTATTGCAAAAACGGTGGCTGGGTGGGGAGGTGACATTACCTTTGGCCGCCAGCCCGGCTGGCTGATGCCGACTTTCATCGCTGGCTTCCTGATCATGAGCATGCTGCGGACCCGGCTTCGCCATCTGGGCCTGTTGCTGCTGCTGTCATCTGTCGGTGTGGCCGCGTTCGGCTCTGGTGTGCCGAAGCCGGATCTGATGATCTCGGAAGATGGCATTCTCGTTGCCTTGCGCCAGGACGATATCCTCGCCACCAATCGCGAGAGACCGCAGGCCTTCATCTTCGAGCAATGGCAAAAAGCACTGGTCGCAGCCGAACATCAACCGCCGACCATGCTTCCGACCGATAGCCGGCTTCCGCAGATCAGCAAGACGGATCGGCATAAGCGACTAAATAACGAGGAGCAGAAGGCAGTCCGCATCGCAATGGAAGAAGCTTTGGACCGCACCATGCAAGGCAGCTTTGCCTGTCAGAAGGGAGCATGGTGCCTCGCCATGCTCGAAAACGGCGCGATATTGGTCACCATCGAGAACGCAGCCTATCTGCCCGCGGCTTGCGACACCGGGAATATTATCGTGACGCCAATCCGGCTGCGGCTGGACCATTGCCGTTCCGGAGCAACGCTCATAACCGGTGCGACATTGCGTAAAACCGGCTCCATCGAAATGGTGCTTACCTCAGACAAGCCTATTATATCAGCCGCATTCAACAACCCGCAGCGCCCATGGACCAGGCATCGAACCTATGATTGGCGCACCGGCAAATTTGACGCGCCAATTGCGAAGGCACCACCAGTCCTGGACAATTCACCGGTCAGTGATAGCGACGAATAAGGCCGACGAGCTTGCCCTGAACCTTGACGCGATCCGGCCCGAAGATGCGGGTTTCATAGGCTGGGTTCGCGGCTTCCAGCGCGATGGAGGCACCCTTGCGACGGAAGCGCTTCAAGGTAGCTTCTTCATCGTCGACGAGTGCAACGACGATATCGCCGGGATTGGCCGTGGTCGAATTGCGGATAATGACCGTATCGCCGTCGAAAATTCCGGCGTCGATCATCGAATCTCCTCGAACTTCAAGCGCATAATGTTCGCCGGAGCCGAGCATGTCGGCGGGAACTGTAATGTCGTGCGTATTGTTCTGGATGGCCGAGATCGGAACGCCGGCGGCGATGCGGCCCATCACAGGTACGGACGCCGAGCCGTTGTGATCGTCATTTGCCACTTTCGACGGAGCAGGCGGGGCAACGGGCTGTGGCTTGCCGAGGCTGCCCTCGATGACGCTGGGCGAAAAACCGCGGCGCTGTTGCAGGCTCGGATTATAGGCGTCGGGAAGCTTGATGACTTCGAGCGCTCTGGCCCGGTTCGGCAGTCGGCGGATGAAACCTCGCTCCTCTAGCGCCGTGATCAGGCGGTGAATGCCGGATTTGGATGCCAGATCCAGTGCATCCTTCATCTCGTCGAAGGATGGCGGAACACCGGATTCCTTCATGCGTTCGTGAATGAAGAGAAGCAGTTCCTGCTGCTTGCGCGTCAACATCGTCTTGGAACCCCAGAATCAAGAAAAGCCGTGAAACAAATCCAGAACGGACACTATATGTTCCATATGTGTTCCGCAAGTGCTTAAATTTCGGTAAAGCCTTGTGGGGTCAGTTAAATAATTACCATTTGCGAATAGATCGGATCGGAACATCGAGGCGCCATATCTGCGTTAACCCATGGAAAAATATGAGAAATGCCGCTCTGTTCGCTTCCAGGGCCTTGTCGTTCAGTCCGTGCGCCCAGCATTTGGATCAAAGTGCCACACTACTGCATAAGCCGGCTATGGGAGAGAATCAGCAATCACGTTTGCGAGATCGCCTTCAATCCATGTCGTGTGCTTCGGGATGTTCCGTCCTTCCATCTTGAATTGCTTGGGGGATGGGCGCAAATCTGCTTCCGCAAGCAAACAGGAGAAGCCATGATTTCGTCTCCGCATCCGCTGGATCATCTCGTGCTGCCGACCGTCAATATCGCTCTGGCGCGCGAACGCCTCGGCAAGCTCGGTTTCACGGTGGCTCCAGATGCGCGCCATCCCTTTGGCACTCAGAATGCCTGCGTCTTCCTTGCCGATAAAACCTATCTCGAACCTCTGGGCGTCGCATCTCCGGAGCAATGCGAGAAGAGCATCGTGGATGGCAATGTTTTCGTCGCGCGCGATCAGGCTTATCGTTTCCGGGTGGGGGATGATGGCTTCTCGGCCGTGGTATTCGGTACGGATGATGCGGTGGCGGATGACAAGCGTTTCAACGCGGCGGCGATTTCGGCGGGGCGAATGCTGGATTTCTCCCGTCCGATGAAGATGCCGGATGGAACCGAAACCACGGCAGGCTTTCGTCTTGCCTTTGCCGCCGATCTGCGCGCGCCGGATTTTCTCGCTTTCTGCTGTCAGCGCATCAATCCGCTGCCGGCTGATCGCAGCGCGCTCGAGCGTCACGAGAACGGCGTGACTGGTATCGCGCGGGTAGCGCTTTGCGCGCCGAAGCCGGCGGTCTATCGCGGTTTCTTCGAAGAGGTTGTCGGCGCCCCACGCATTATGGAGCATTCCTTTGGCCTGACAATCAGGACTGCCAATGCCGATCTGGAGATTTTGACGCCGGAAGGAATGGAGGCATTCTATGATCTGCCTGTTCGCACGAATGATCCGGGGCTCAGGGCGCGGGCAATCCTTTTCAAAACGCGCGATCTTTCCGTGACATCGTCGCATTTCACTGCTAACGGCGTCACCTATACGCGTAAGAACAATCGTCTATTGGCGAGGTTGGCGCCCGGTCAGGGCGCATTGTTCGCCTTTGAGGAGATAAAATGAGCACAAATTCCGAAGTCACCGTCGGCGAGGGTGCCTCCAAGGTCCTTTTTTCCAATACTGCAAAGCTGTCGCTGATCGCCGGTCCCTGCCAGATGGAAAGCCGCGACCATGCTTTCATGGTTGCCGGCGTTTTGAAGGAACTTTGCGGCAAGCTGGGCATCGGCCTCGTCTACAAGTCCTCCTTCGACAAGGCGAACCGCACATCGCTGTCTGGCAAGCGCGGCATCGGGCTGGAAAAGGCGCTGGAGGTTTTTGAAGACCTGAAGAAGGAATATGGCTTCCCGGTCCTGACCGACATCCACACGGAAGAGCAGTGCGCCATCGTTTCCAAGACGGTCGATATCCTGCAGATCCCAGCTTTCCTGTCGCGCCAGACGGACCTTTTGGTTGCCGCTGCCAAGACCGGCCGCGTGGTCAACGTCAAGAAGGGCCAGTTCCTGGCGCCATGGGATATGAAGAACGTGCTTGCCAAGCTGAACGAAAGCGGCAATCCGAATATTCTTCTTTGCGAGCGCGGCGCCTCCTTTGGCTACAATACGCTTGTTTCCGACATGCGCTCGCTGCCGATCATGGCGGCGATGGGCGCGCCCGTCATCTTCGACGCGACCCATTCCGTGCAGCAGCCAGGCGGACAGGGCGGTTCGACCGGCGGCGATCGCCGGTTCGTCGAGACGCTGGCGCGCGCCGCCGTTGCCGTCGGTGTCGCAGGCGTTTTTGTCGAGACGCATGAGGATCCGGACAATGCACCATCCGATGGCCCGAACATGGTCTATCTGAAGGATATGCCGCGGCTTCTGGAGAAGCTGCTGGCCTTCGACGCCATCGCCAAGGCCTGAAACGTAGCCGGCATTCAACAGGCTGACATGAACTTGCGTTACGGGCCTGCAGGAGTGCCAAATCGCGGCGCGGATCGCCATTGAAATTTCCGCGCCTTCGATTAAGACGATTTAAATCGATTTATAAACCAGCGAGCAGGGAGCTATCATGACCGCAATCACCGACATTATCGCCCGCGAGATTCTCGACAGCCGTGGCAATCCGACTGTCGAAGTCGATGTCTACCTCGAAGATGGCAGCATGGGCCGCGCGGCGGTTCCGTCGGGTGCGTCGACCGGCGCGCATGAAGCTGTCGAGCTTCGCGATGGCGGCAAGCGCTACCATGGCAAGGGTGTCGAGAAGGCCGTCGAAGCCGTCAATTCGGAAATCTTCGACGCGATCGGCGGCATGGATGCCGAAAACCAGATCCAGCTCGACAACATCATGATCGAGCTCGACGGCACGCCGAACAAGTCGCGCCTCGGCGCCAATGCCATCCTCGGCGTCTCGCTCGCCGTTGCCAAGGCTGCTGCCCAGAGCGCCAACCTGCCGCTCTACCGTTATGTCGGCGGCGCTCACGCCCGCCTGCTGCCAGTCCCGATGATGAACATCATCAACGGTGGCGCCCATGCCGACAACCCGATCGACTTCCAGGAATTCATGATCCTGCCGATCGGCGCTGACTCGATCCGCGAAGCCGTCCGCATGGGTTCGGAAGTTTTCCACGTTCTGAAGAAGGAACTGGCATCGCAGGGCCACAACACCAACGTCGGTGACGAAGGTGGTTTCGCACCGGGCCTTTCCAGCGCCCCGGCAGCTCTCGACTTCATCATGAAGTCGATCGAGAAGGCCGGCTACAAGCCGGGCGAAGAAATTGCTCTCGGCCTCGATTGCGCTTCGACCGAATTCTTCAAGGACGGCAAGTATGTTCTCGAGGGCGAAGGCCGCACGCTGGAATCCGGCGCCATGGCTGAATACCTCGCAGAACTCGCAGCCAAATACCCGATCGTTTCGATCGAAGACGGCATGGCTGAAGACGATTGGGAAGGCTGGAAGACGCTGACCGACCTCATCGGCAAGAAGACCCAGCTCGTCGGCGACGACCTGTTCGTCACCAACTCTGCCCGCCTGCGTGATGGCATCGGCATGGGTGTAGCCAACTCGATCCTCGTCAAGGTCAACCAGATCGGCTCGCTGACCGAGACCCTAGACGCCGTGGAAACTGCGCACAAGGCGAACTACACCGCCGTCATGTCGCACCGCTCCGGCGAAACGGAAGATTCCACGATCGCCGATCTCGCTGTCGCCACCAACTGCGGCCAGATCAAGACCGGCTCGCTGTCGCGTTCGGACCGTCTTGCCAAGTACAACCAGCTCATCCGTATCGAGGAAGCGCTCGGCCCGCAGGCAAAATATGCCGGCCGCTCCATTCTTCGTGGCTGATATCCGAAGCCTTGGATCCGCACGGGTCTGCGGCCAGATTGTTTGCTTGGATCGAACCGCGCCTTCGGGCGCGGTTTTTTGTTGGTCCTGCCAGTTAGAGTCAACGGACAGTTAATCTCTGCCGGTTATCTTGGCTGCAGGTATTTGATTTCATGTGATCTTGTTTGGGCCGAACGGGCTTTGAGGAGATCGCGCAAAGCCAGAGCGTGACGAGCGAGTATGTGGACAAAGTATCATAAGAAGAGAAGGTTCGGCCGTCTCATCCTTCCCGCCATCACCATCGCTTTTGTGAGCTACTTCGGTTATCATTGCATTCATGGCGATTACGGCCTGAAGGCGACTGAGGTTTTCGAGCAGCGCCGCGTCGACCGTGCCAAGGAGCTGGCTGATCTTGTCGCCAGGCGCGAGCACCTTGAAAAGGAGGTCGCGCTGTTAAGCGACGGCTCTCTGGATAAGGATATGCTCGATCAATATGCGCGCTACCAGTTGACCTATTCCAAGGCGAACGAGATCGTCATCTTCAATAAATAGCCACAATTAACCGAATTTCGGTTAATTGCATTTTTGTGATTTATATCAATAACTTGCGGTGAATATGAGCCATGCAATTATAGCATTGCTGTGGCGGACAATCTTCCCTATGTTACGCCTCACCAAAAAACGAGGCTACTCACACAGGGAGGGTTGAATGGCGCCGCGAAAGAACGCGACCGTTTCCAGCCGTAAAACAGCATCAAGGCCTGCCAAGGAAACCAATGGCGGCCCGATCGCAGATTTCGATCGTGATGCGGAGCTCAAGGCTTATCGTGAGATGCTCCTGATCCGCCGCTTCGAAGAGAAGGCCGGCCAGCTTTACGGCATGGGCTTCATCGGCGGCTTCTGTCACCTTTACATCGGTCAGGAAGCAGTCGTCGTCGGCATGCAGCTGGCGCTGAAGGATGGCGACCAGGTCATTACCGGCTATCGCGACCATGGCCATATGCTGGCGACCGGCATGAGCGCGCGCGGCGTCATGGCCGAGCTCACCGGACGCCAGGGCGGCTATTCCCGAGGGAAGGGCGGCTCCATGCACATGTTCTCCAAGGAAAAGAACTTCTACGGCGGTCATGGCATCGTCGGCGCCCAGGTTTCGCTCGGCACCGGTCTTGGCTTTGCCAACTGGTATCGCGGCAATGACAATGTCAGCGTTGCCTATTTCGGCGATGGTGCCGCCAACCAGGGCCAGGTCTACGAAAGCTTCAACATGGCGCAGCTCTGGAAGCTGCCCGTGATCTTCGTGATCGAAAACAACCGCTACGCCATGGGCACCTCGACAGCTCGCGCCACCGCCCAGGCCGATTTCTCCAAGCGTGGCGCCTCCTTCGGCATTCCCGGTATTCAGGTCGATGGTATGGACGTTCGCGCCGTCAAGGCTGCGGCTGACGAAGCCGTTGCGCATTGCCGCTCCGGCAAGGGCCCGATCATCCTGGAAATGCTGACTTACCGCTACCGCGGTCACTCCATGTCCGACCCGGCGAAGTACCGTTCCAAGGATGAAGTGCAGAAGATGCGCTCCGAGCACGATCCGATCGAGCAGGTCCGTATTCGCTTGCTCGAAAAGGGCTGGGCGACCGAGGACGATCTGAAGGATATCGACAAGGATGTCCGCGACATCGTCGCAGACAGCGCCGATTTCGCCCAGAACGATCCGGAGCCGGATGCATCCGAGCTCTACACCGACATTCTGCTCTAAATCGGGGAGGGACACTATGCCCATCGACATTCTCATGCCCGCCCTTTCTCCGACTATGGAAGAGGGTACCCTTTCGAAATGGCTCAAGAAGGAAGGCGACAAGGTCGTTTCCGGTGACGTCATTGCCGAAATCGAAACCGACAAGGCCACCATGGAAGTGGAAGCCGTCGACGAAGGCACGATCGGCAAGCTGCTGATCGACGCCGGCACCGAAGGCGTCAAGGTCAACACCAAGATCGCCATCCTCTTGCAGGACGGTGAATCCGCAGACGCCATTTCGTCCGCAAAGGCTGCACCTGCTGCCGAGCCGGCAAAGACCGAGGCGCCTGCCGCCGCTCCGGCGCCGGCCGCTGCGCCGGTCCCGGCCCAGCCGAAGGTTGCCGCTGCGGCTGATCCGGAAATTCCGGCCGGCACGGAAATGGTGTCGATGACAGTGCGTGAAGCGCTGCGCGATGCGATGGCCGAAGAAATGCGCGCCAACCCAGACGTCTTCGTCATGGGTGAAGAAGTCGCCGAATATCAGGGTGCCTACAAGGTGACCCAGGGTCTGCTGCAGGAGTTCGGCGCCCGCCGCGTGATCGATACCCCGATCACCGAGCACGGCTTTGCCGGTATCGGCGTCGGCGCCGCTATGGCCGGCCTCCGCCCGATTGTCGAGTTCATGACCTTCAACTTCGCCATGCAGGCGATCGACCAGATCATCAATTCCGCCGCCAAGACGCTGTACATGTCCGGTGGCCAGATGGGCGCTCCGATCGTCTTCCGCGGCCCGAACGGTGCTGCTGCCCGCGTCGGCGCTCAGCACAGCCAGGACTATGCCGCCTGGTATAGCCACATTCCGGGCCTCAAGGTTGTCATGCCCTACACGGCAGCCGACGCCAAGGGCCTGCTCAAGGCTGCGATCCGCGATCCGAACCCGGTCATTTTCCTTGAGAACGAAATCCTCTACGGTCAGCATTTCGATGTGCCGAAGCTCGATAACTTCGTTCTGCCGATCGGTAAGGCCCGCATTCATCGTCCTGGCAAGGACGTGACGGTCGTCTCTTTCGGCATCGGCATGACCTATGCCACGAAGGCCGTCGCCGAGCTGGAAGCCCAGGGTATCGATGTCGAACTCATCGACCTGCGCACCATCCGCCCGATGGATCTTCCGACGATCATCGAATCGGTCAAGAAGACCGGTCGCCTGGTCACCGTCGAGGAAGGCTACCCGCAGTCCTCCGTCGGCACGGAAATCGCCACCCGCGTCATGCAGCAGGCCTTCGATTATCTCGATGCGCCGATCCTGACGATCGCTGGCAAGGACGTACCCATGCCATACGCCGCCAACCTCGAAAAGCTGGCGCTTCCGAGCGTCGCCGAAGTGGTCGATGCGGTGAAGGCCGTTTGCTACAAGTAAGGGGAGGGCTCATCGATGCCTATCAACATCACCATGCCTGCCCTCTCGCCGACCATGGAAGAGGGCAACCTCGCCAAGTGGCTGGTCAAGGAAGGCGACAAGATCAAGTCCGGCGATGTCATCGCCGAGATCGAGACTGACAAGGCAACGATGGAAGTCGAGGCTGTCGATGAGGGCACGGTCGCCAAGATCGTCGTTCCTGCCGGCACCCAAGGCGTGAAGGTCAATGCCCTGATCGCCGTGATCGCTGCCGATGGCGAGGATGTCGCGGCTGCAGCATCCGGCGCTGGTGCCGCTGCTGCTCCGGCAGCCAAGGAAGCTCCGAAGGCGGAAGCCGCACCTGCGGCGGCTCCGGCTCCGGCAAGCGTTTCGGCTCCTGCGGCTGCACCTGCACCCGTTGCATCGGCTCCGACTGCAAACGATGGTCAGCGCACCTTCGCGTCTCCGCTTGCACGCCGTCTTGCCAAGGAAGCCGGCATCGATGTGACTGCGGTTTCCGGCACCGGCCCGCATGGCCGCGTGGTCAAGAAGGATATCGAAGCTGCCGTTTCCGGCGGCACCGCCAAGGCTGCTCCTGCAGCGACGCCGGCCGCACAGCCGACAGCAGCCGCTGCTCCGGCCGCTGCGAAGGGCATGTCCGACGACGCCGTGCTCAAGCTGTTCGAGCAGGGTTCCTACGAGCTCGTCCCGCACGACGGCATGCGCAAGACGATTGCAAAGCGCCTGCAGGAATCCAAGCAGACGATCCCCCACTTCTACGTTTCGGTCGATTGCGAACTCGATGCTCTGCTGGCTCTCCGCACGCAGCTCAACGATTCCGCTCCGAAGTCGAAGGATGGCGTGCCGGCCTACAAGCTCTCGGTCAACGACATGGTCATCAAGGCCCTGGCGCTGGCGCTGCGCGACGTTCCGGATGCCAACGTTTCCTGGACCGACAGCGCCATGGTCAAGCACAAGCATGCCGATGTCGGCGTTGCCGTCTCCATTCCGGGCGGCCTGATCACCCCGATCATCCGCAGCGCCGAGCAGAAGACGCTCTCCACCATCTCCAACGAGATGAAGGACTATGGCAAGCGCGCCAAGGAGCGCAAGCTGAAGCCCGAGGAGTATCAGGGCGGCACGACCGCCGTGTCGAACATGGGCATGATGGGCGTCAAGAACTTCGCCGCCGTCGTCAACCCGCCGCATGCAACCATCCTGGCCGTCGGCGCGGGCGAGCAGCGCGTCATCGTCAAGAAGGGCGAGATGGTGATTGCCAACGTGATGACCGTCACGCTGTCGACCGACCACCGCGCCGTCGACGGTGCGCTCGGTGCCGAGCTCCTGGCAGCCTTCAAGGGCTACATCGAAAATCCGATGGGGATGCTCGTCTGAGCTTTGTTGTGACACGGAGGCATGAATGACCAAGACTGTTCTGTGTTACGGCGACTCGCTGACATGGGGCTACAGTGCCGAAACGGTCGACCGTCATGCCTATGAAGATCGGTGGCCGAGCGTGCTGCAAAAGGCGCTCGGCAACCAGGTGCGCGTGATCCCGGAAGGATTGAACGGCCGCACGACCGCTTTCGACGATCATCTCGCCGATTGCGACCGCAACGGTGCGAGGATACTGCCGACGATCCTGCAGACCCACAATCCCCTTGATCTCGTCATCATCATGCTCGGCACCAACGACATGAAGCCCGTCGTTGCCGGTTCGGCCTTTGCCGCTCTCCAGGGCATCAGCCGCCTGGTCCAGCTGGTCCGCAATCATGCCTGGGGGTTCGACTACGAGGTGCCCGATATCCTCATCGTTGCCCCGCCGGCAATCACCGAGACGGCCAATGCCGCTTTTGCGGCCAGCTTTCTCGGCGCAGTCAAGGAATCGAGCAAGCTGCCGACGCTCTATAGCGATCTGGCGGACGAACTCGGATGCGGCTTCTTCGACGCTAATACGGTCGCTGTGACCACGCCGCTCGATGGCGTTCATCTCGATGCGGAAAACACCCGGGCGCTCGGTCGCGGCCTCGAGCCGATCGTGCGGATGATGCTCGGTCTCTGATAGATTCAAGGCGCCGGCTCCGATCCGCCGCCAGCAATAAGGCAGGAAACACATGGCTGAGAATTACGACGTCATTATCATCGGCTCCGGTCCGGGCGGTTATGTCGCCGCCGTGCGCGCCGGCCAGCTTGGCCTGAAGACCGCGATCGTCGAGCGCGAGCACCTGGGCGGTATCTGCCTCAACTGGGGCTGCATTCCCACCAAGGCGCTGCTCCGTTCGGCCGAAATTCTCGATCATTCCAACCATCTGAAGGATTACGGCCTCGTTCTCGAAGGCAAGGTCAGCGCGGATGTGAAGGCCGTGGTCGCCCGTTCACGTGGCGTTTCCGCTCGGCTCAACACCGGCGTCGGCTTCCTGATGAAGAAGAACAAGGTCGACGTCATCTGGGGCGAAGCCAAGATCACCAAGCCGGGCGAGATCGTTGTCGGCAAGTCGACCAAGCCGGTCGTCGAGCCGCAGCATCCGGTGCCGAAGAACGTCAAGGGCGAGGGCACCTATACCGCCAAGCACATCATCGTCGCGACCGGAGCCCGTCCGCGCGCGCTGCCAGGCATCGAGCCGGACGGCAAGCTGATCTGGACCTATTTCGAAGCGCTGAAGCCGGACTTCCTGCCGAAGTCTCTGCTCGTCATGGGTTCAGGCGCCATCGGCATTGAATTTGCAAGCTTCTATCGCTCGATGGGCGTCGACGTCACCGTCGTTGAAGTCATGCCGACCATCATGCCGGTCGAGGATGCCGAAATCTCCGGCATTGCCCGCAAGCAGCTGGAGAGGCGCGGCCTGAAGATCTTCACCAAGGCGAAGGTCACGAAGGTCGATAAGGCTGCCAACTCGATCACTGCCCATGTCGAAACCGAAGACGGCAAGGTGCAGCAGATCGTTGCCGACCGTATGATCTCGGCCGTCGGTGTCCAGGGCAACATTGAGAACCTCGGCCTCGAGGCGCTCGGCGTGAAGACCGACCGCGGCTGCGTCGTCATCGATGGCTACGGCAAGACCAACGTGCCGGGCATCTACGCGATCGGCGACGTTGCCGGTCCTCCGATGCTGGCGCACAAGGCCGAGCATGAGGGCGTCGTCTGCATCGAGAAGATCGCCGGCCTGCCGAATGTTCACCCGACCGACAAGAGCAAGGTGCCGGGCTGCACCTATTGCCAGCCGCAGGTTGCTTCCGTCGGCCTCACCGAAGCCAAGGCCAAGGAACTCGGCCGCGATATCCGCGTCGGCCGCTTCTCCTTCGTCGCCAACGGCAAGGCGATCGCGCTTGGCGAAGACCAGGGTCTCTGCAAGGTGATCTTCGACAAGAAGACCGGCGAGCTCCTCGGCGCGCACATGGTTGGCGCTGAAGTGACCGAACTCATCCAGGGCTTCGTCGTCGCCATGAACCTGGAGACGACCGAAGAAGAGTTGATGCATACGATCTTCCCGCATCCGACCGTTTCGGAAACGATGAAGGAAGCCGTGCTGGATGCCTATGGCCGGGTACTGAACGCTTGATAATTTCCTACCATGCCCTTTATCCAGGGGGTGGAAAACAGGAAGGGAAATCAACATGTCTATCACGGCGGAAGGTTGGATCGTCTTTCTTCTCATCGGGCTGGTCGCGGGTTTCCTCGCGAGCCTGATCGTTGGAGGCGGTGGGCTCATCGGTTGCCTGGTGAGCGGTGTGATCGGGGCTTTCGTGGGCGGTTTCCTCTTCCGTTATTTCGGGATATCGCTCGGCATTGAAAATGCGCTTGTCGTGGAGATCATCCATGCCACGGTCGGTGCGATCATTGTGGTGCTGTTGGCGAGATTGATCGTCTAGAGCATCATCGTTAAGACGCAACGCGACGCCCGGCAGGACTGTCCTGAAGGGCGCCCGAAAAGAGGGTTTGATGGAAAGCGTAGGTTGGCTGGGTCTGATCATCATCGGCGGTCTTGCGGGCTGGCTCGCGGGCAAGCTGATGGACGCACGCTATGGGGTCATCCTGAACATCATCCTCGGCATTGCCGGCTCGGTCGTAGCTGCGGCGCTGATGGTGGCCCTGCATGTCGGCGTACCCGGCGGCCGGCTTGGCTTTTTCATCACCGGTTTCATCGGTGCATGCATTCTGATATTCCTCGCCAAATTCGCTCGGCGATGAAGGGCCGCATTTCAAGCGGCGGAAAGTAGACGTTTCATGGTCACCATTCTCGACACGATCAACCCGGACGCCAAGCGCGTGCGACACCCGGAGAAGGCGCATCGGCCGGATACGGAAGTCATGCGCAAGCCGGACTGGATCCGCGTGAAGGCGCCGACATCGAAGGGCTATGCCGAAACCCGCTCGATCGTGAAGGAGCACAAGCTCGTCACGGTCTGCGAGGAAGCCGGCTGCCCGAATATCGGCGAGTGCTGGGACAAGAAGCACGCCACCTTCATGATCATGGGCGAGATCTGTACCCGCGCCTGCGCCTTCTGCAACGTCGCGACCGGCAAGCCGAACGCGCTCGACATGGCGGAGCCGGAAAACGTCGCCAAGGCCGTCAAGCAGATGGGCCTCAGCCACGTCGTCATCACCTCGGTCGACCGCGACGACCTGGAAGATGGCGGCGCCGAGCATTTCGAGAAAGTCATCTGGGCGATCCGCGCCGCTTCGCCCTCGACTACGATCGAAATCCTGACACCGGACTTCCTGAAGAAGCCGGGCGCCCTGGAGCGCGTCGTCGCTGCCAAGCCTGACGTCTTCAACCACAATCTGGAAACCGTGCCCGGCAATTATCTGACGGTTCGCCCCGGCGCGCGCTACTTCCACTCCGTCCGCCTGCTGCAGCGGGTCAAGGAACTGGACCCGACCATGTTCACCAAGTCGGGCATCATGGTGGGCCTCGGCGAGGAGCGCAACGAAGTGCTGCAGCTGATGGACGACCTGCGCACCGCCGATGTCGACTTCTTGACCATCGGCCAATATCTGCAGCCGACGCGTAAGCATCATCAGGTGATGAGCTTCGTGACGCCGGAAGAATTCAAATCCTATGAGACTGTGGCTTACACCAAGGGCTTCCTTATGGTCGCTTCCAGTCCGCTGACGCGCTCGTCGCATCACGCCGGCGACGATTTCGCGCGTCTGCGTGCTGCCCGCGAAAAGAAGCTGCTGCTGGCAGCGGAATAGGAAAAAAGTAGTCTCTTTGTCCCCAGGGGCGGCGACGCGGAGATCTCATGAGCTTTTTGGTTCGAATAGTTCGATCGCGTTCCCGGACGGATCCTCGCACAGGATTTGTCGTCCGCCTGGTCCCTCTATGATGTCGTTGCGGAAATGAACACCATGTTCGCGCAAAGTGGAAACGAGTGTGGGCAATTCTTCCTGAATCTCAAGCACGAACCGGTTCCAGCCGCCCGGTTCAGGTTTGCGGCCATCCGGCATTGGGCGGGAAGCCGACGCCATCGGGCCTGCAAGCCACAATGTGAGGTCATCCCGTGTCAGAATCGCCATTGCCGGTCCGAACTGTTGTTTTAGCGTAAAGCCGAAATGCTTCAGATAGAATGCCGCTGCCGCTTCCACATCCTCGACTATGTACCGCACCATCGCCATTGCGCTGCTCCCGATCTGGCCAAGGGATCCTTACCACGGTTTTCGCGTGCTCTGCCACAGGATCGTCATCCGCTTGATTTAGGAAGCACGCCAGCCGTTTGTTGCCCGTACCGGCGCCCGTCAAGATCGAATATGGAGCCGAATCGTGGAGCAGATCGTCGCGCTGCAGGTGCTTTACCATGCCGTCGATATAGATCAGGCGGCTCGCATCCTCGAAAAGGCAGACCGTATTCTCATCATGGGCTGCTCCGGTACAGGCAAGAGCACGCTCGCGCAGGCCATCGCGTCGCTGCGCGGGTTGACCTATGTTTCGATGGATCGCGACATCTTCTGGCTACCCGGCTGGAGATCGCGCCCGCGCCCGGAAGCAATCGCGCTGATCGAGCAGGCAGTCGCCGGCCCGCCGCGGCACATGGCACTGCGCGGCGTCATTTCACGCTGGCTGCGCTACCGCGGCCGGTCGCGGCCCGAAATGGCGCCCGGATGCCCCGAGCGGCTGGATTGGAAATTCCTGCGCTACATCTGGACCTTAGAGCGTGACGAAGCGCCGCAGTTTCAGGAGATGCTCGAACAAAACGGCCGTAATGTGCCGGTCGTGACGCTGAAATCCTACCGCGAAGGCGAAGACCTGCTTTCGCGTCTCCGAAGCAAGAGCTGAGAGGCTGTCATGGATCAAATCGCGATGCCGACATTGCGCAGCGAGATACGCGATCTTGATGTAGCCGCTGAGCATATCCGCCGCGCGAATCGTATCATGGTTATGGGCTGTTCCGGCGGCGGCAAGTCGACCTTATCGCAAAAAATTGCTGCCCGCTTCGGTCTTGCCTATCTGTCGATCGATCGCGACGTTTTGTGGTTGCCAGGCTGGGTTCAGCGCGACAGGGACGAGCAGCGCGCCATCATCGTTGCCAAAGTGCAGGGCGAGCGATGGATCATGGACGGGACCAATCCCTCGACATTCGATGTGCGTCTGCCGCGCACGGATTTGGTCATATGGGTGCGGATGCCCCGCCTGCTATGCATCTGGGGCGCCGTTTCTCGCTGGCTCAAATGGATGGGCCGCACGCGACCGGAGATGGCGCCTGGCTGCATAGAAAAAATCGATTGGGAGTTCCTGCGCTTCATCTGGACATTTGAAGAAAAATTCACGCCGCGGGTTCTTGCCGGCCTTGCCGAGCACGGTCCTGATATCCCCGTTTTGCAGCTGAAATCCCGCGGCGAAATGCGTCAGCTCCTTGATCTTCTTGGCCGTCCTGCTTAATTGCGGCTCATGCCTCAATTCGAAACTCATCGCCCCGTTCCGCATTCGCCAGACCAGATGTTCGACCTCGTCGCCGATGTGGAGCGCTATCCGGAATTCCTGCCGCTTTGCGAGGCGCTCACGATCCGCAGCCGCAAAGAGCGTGACGGCAAGAGCCTGCTCGTTGCCGATATGACGGTCGGCTATAAGGCCATCCGCGAGACGTTCACCACACAGGTGCTGCTGAACAAAGCGGAGCGCGCGATCGACGTGAAATACATCGACGGACCGTTCAAGTATCTCGATAATCGCTGGCGCTTTGCACCCTCTGAAAACGGCGGCTGCAGCATCGATTTCTTTATCGATTACGAGTTCAAGAGCCGCATCCTCGGCGCCTTGATGGGATCGATGTTCGATCGGGCTTTCCGCATGTTCACGGATGCCTTCGAGACGCGCGCGAACAAAATCTATGCTTGAAGCCGTGCCCGGTCATTGAGCGAGTGCGACTAGCATCTCCAGCGCCGTCTGTAATGTGGCGAGCCGAACCTTGTCACGGCCGATGTCGCCATAGCGCATTTCGTGATGGAGGAGCGCGCCGCTGCGAGCCTTGGCGGCGAGGTGGACGAGCCCGACCGGCTTTTCTGCCGAACCGCCACCGGGGCCGGCGATACCCGTAACCGCTACGGCGAAATCAGCCCGGGAGCGGAAGAGGGCGCCATGGACCATCTGCAGCGCCGTTTCCTTTGAAACCGCGCCGAACTGCGCAAGCGTCTGCTCCTGAACGCCGAGCATCTCCATCTTGGCAGTGTTGGTGTAGGTGACGAAGCCGCGATCGATGACGGCGGATGAGCCGGGAATTTCCGTCAGAGCGCCGGCTATCAGCCCGCCGGTGCAGGATTCGGCTGTCGCGACCATCCAGCTTTTTGCTGTGAAATCCGTCACGATCGTCTGCGCGAGCGCGATAATCTCATCGGGAAAATGCATTATGCCTTGCCTCCGCGATAAACGACGGTGGCGGTCGCGATGGCCGCTATGCCTTCGCGGCGGCCGACGAAGCCGATCTTCTCGTTCGTGGTTGCCTTGACCGAGCAGCGATCGATGCTGATGCCCAGAAACTCCGAGAGCCTGGCCCGCATGGTGTAGCGATGCGGCCCGACCTTCGGGGCTTCGGCGATCAGCGAGACATCGGCATTCATGATGGTGCCGCCGCGTTCGCGCACGATCTTTGCCGCATGCTCGATGAAGATGCGCGACGGAGCGCCCTTCCATTGCGGATCGGAGGGCGGGAAATGATCGCCGATATCGCCGGCGCCGCAGGTGGCGAGCAGCGCGTCCGTCAGGGCATGCAGGGCGACATCGGCGTCTGAGTGCCCCTTCAGCTTCTGGTCGTGGGGAATGAAGACGCCGCAAAGGGTGACGCCATCGCCCGGCTCCAACTGGTGGACGTCATAGCCGTTGCCGGTGCGCACATCAGGCAGCAGGCCGGCGCTGAGCTTTTCATCGGCCATGGCAATATCCCTTTTGATTGTCAGTTTTACGTTGTCGGCGCTGCCGATCGCGAGTGTCACCGGTAGGTTACACCATTCCGCGATTGCCGCATCGTCCGTGAAATCGGTTCTGCCATTGGCAGCGGCTTTTTCATGGGCGTCGAGAATATCGGCGAAACGGAAGGATTGCGGCGTCTGCGCGGCGTGCAACCCGGTGCGGGGAATCGTGTCGATGACTAGCCCATCGGCATTGCCGCGTTTCAGCGTGTCTGTGACGGGCATAGCTGGCAGCACGGCCGGCGCGCCGTCTGCAAGCGCTGCGGCGACACGATCCAGCAGATCATGATCGAAGAAGGGGCGGACAGCATCGTGGATCATCACATGCGTGACGCCGCTGTCTTTCAAAGCGCGCAGCCCGGCAAGCACGGACTGCTGGCGAGTCGCCCCACCGAAGGCGATCTTGATCTCAGGCAGGCCTGAAACCTGTTCCAGCGCCGCACGCAGCAGCTTCTCATCGTCGCGATGGATGACGACGACGATTTTCGATGCCTGCGGCCATGTCACGAATCTTTCAAGCGTATGCGCAATAACCGCTCTGCCGCCGATCGGACGATATTGCTTGGGGCCTTCTTCCGGAGAACCCGCCCGTTCGCCGCGCCCGGCGGCCACGATGACGATTCCCACCGACAACGGTTGCTTTGAATGCATTTGCGTCATAAATCCCCGAAGATGAAAGGCTCCGTCTCGGCATGGCTTTGAAAAGCGTAGAGCTTTCTTTTGAACAAGCACATGCTAAATAGATCGCCAAAACGGGACCCTGCTCAAGCAGGGTCTATCGCCTCAACTGAGTATTTTCCAGCATCTGCCCAAAAAATATCGGGATTCTTCGAAACCCCTTGGCAAACTTTCAAAGCGTGTCTAAAAATAGTGCAGACGTATGGTGTGCCCGAAAGATAATCATTTGCTGTCTTCCAAGCTTGCAGCCCCATTTTCCATCGGTTCCGTATCCATCCGGAATCGTGTGATCCTGGCACCGATGTCGGGCGTGACCGATCTGCCTTTCCGGCAGCTTGCCTTGCGCTATGGCGCCGGTCTGGTCGTTACCGAAATGGTCGCAAGCCGCGAACTCGTGCAGGATACGGCTGAATCCTGGGCGCGTCTGAGAAGCGCAGGGCTGAAGCCGCATATGGTGCAGCTTGCCGGCCGCGAGGCGCATTGGATGGCCGAGGCCGCAAAGATCGCCGCGGACAATGGCGCCGATATCATCGATATCAATATGGGCTGCCCCGCCAAGAAGGTGATTGGCGGCTATTCCGGCTCGGCACTGATGCGCGATCCGGATCATGCGCTGACGTTGATCGAAGCGACGGTCCGTGCGGTGAACATTCCCGTCACGCTGAAGATGCGGCTGGGCTGGGACGAGAATTCCATCAATGCGCCTTATATAGCGCGCCGGGCCGAAGAGGCCGGCATCCAGCTCGTCACCATTCACGGTCGTACGCGCATGCAGTTCTATGAGGGCAGGGCGGATTGGGATGCCATCTGCGCCGTGCGCGATGCCGTCTCCATACCGCTTGTGGCGAATGGCGATGTCGAAACGGCAGAGGACGCGCAGGAAATCCTGCGGCGCTCCGGTGCCGATGCGGTCATGATCGGCCGGGGCTGTCAGGGCCGTCCGTGGCACGCAGGCGTGCTGGCAGGGCATCGCGAGCCAAGCCGCCAGGAGATCGTCGAGATCGCTCTCGAACACTATCGCATGATGCTGGAGTTCTACGGCGAAGCCGTCGGCATTCGCCATGCCCGCAAGCATCTCGCCTGGTATCTCGATCGTTATGCGCCGGCAACGGCAGCTGCCGACAAGGCAAAAATCATGACGTCGAAAGATAGCGGCGAAGTGGCTGCATCCCTCCGTGCTGCGCTGCAGGCCGGCGCCGATCTCGCCCAATGCGTTCAGGAGGCTGCATGACCTCGAAATCCAGCTCCGGCGCCGGTGATACCGCGGCCAACTCTGTCGCCATGGCGGTTCTCAACGCGATCCAGAATCCCGTCGTCATGGTCGACGAGGCGGGTTTGATTGCTTTCGCCAACTGGGAGGCGGAGGCCTTCTTCGGCGCCAGCGCATCGCATCTGTCGCGCTACAAGATTTCGACGTTCATTCCGTTCGGCAGCCCCTTGCTGGCGTTGATCGATCAGGTGCGGGAGCGCCGCGCGCCGGTCAACGAATATCGCGTCGATCTGAGTTCGCCGCGCCTGGGACAGGACAAGCTGGTGGATATTTATGTTGCGCCGATTTCCAGCGACCCCGGCTCCGTGGTGGTGGTGTTCCAGGAACGCTCCATGGCGGACAAGATCGACCGGCAGCTGACGCATCGCGCCGCCGCCCGATCGGTCACAGGCCTTGCCTCCATGTTGGCGCATGAGATCAAGAATCCGCTGTCGGGCATCCGCGGCGCAGCTCAGCTGCTGGAACAGTCGGTCGAGGACGACGATCGCGCGCTGACGCGCCTTATCTGCGACGAGACGGACCGTATCGTCTCGCTGGTCGACCGCATGGAGGTTTTCTCCGACGAGCGGCCCGTCGATCGCGTCCCCGTCAACATCCACTCCGTGCTCGATCATGTGAAGGCCGTCGCCAAGGCGGGCTTTGCCCGCAACATCAAGATATCAGAGAATTACGACCCTTCGCTGCCGGCGGTCTTCGCGAACCGGGACCAGCTCGTGCAGGTGTTTCTCAATCTGGTGAAGAACGCCGCTGAAGCGGTGGGCGACCGTCAGGATGGCGAGATCATGCTGACGACGGCCTATCGTCCCGGCATCAGGCTCTCGGTTGCCGGCACGCGCGAGAAGATCTCCCTGCCGCTGGAGTTCTGCGTCATCGACAACGGCCCGGGCGTGCCGGCCGATCTCGTGCCGCATCTCTTCGATCCGTTCATCACGACAAAGACGAATGGAACCGGCCTCGGCCTCGCGCTGGTCGCCAAGATCATCGGTGACCACGGCGGCATCGTCGAATGCGACAGCCAGAACCATCGCACCACTTTCCGCGTTTTGATGCCTGCCTCCAAAGGCATCACCTCAGAAGATGCCCCACTTCCGAACTCTACAGGGACTACTCGATGACAGCCACGATCCTTGTCGCCGATGACGATGCGGCCATCCGCACCGTGCTCAACCAGGCTTTGAGCCGCGCGGGTTACGATGTACGCATCACATCGAACGCCGCCACGCTCTGGCGTTGGGTCTCCGCCGGCGAAGGCGACCTTGTCGTAACCGACGTCGTCATGCCCGATGAAAACGCATTCGACCTGTTGCCGCGCATCAAGAAGGCGAGACCGGATCTGCCTGTTCTGGTCATGAGTGCGCAGAACACCTTCATGACGGCGATCAAGGCATCCGAGAAGGGCGCTTACGACTATCTCCCGAAGCCCTTCGATCTGACCGAGCTGATCGCTATCGTCGGCCGCGCCCTGTCCGAACCGAAGCGCAAGCCGGCAAAGCTCGACGACGACACGCAGGACGGCATGCCGCTTGTGGGGCGTTCGGCCGCGATGCAGGAAATCTATCGCGTGCTGGCGCGTCTGATGCAGACCGATCTCACGTTGATGATCACCGGCGAATCCGGTACCGGCAAGGAACTGGTGGCGCGTGCCCTGCATGATTATGGCAAGCGCCGCAACGGTCCCTTTGTGGCCATCAACATGGCCGCCATCCCGCGCGACCTGATCGAATCCGAACTGTTCGGCCACGAGAAGGGCGCCTTCACTGGCGCGCAGACCCGCTCGACCGGACGTTTCGAACAGGCCGAGGGCGGCACGCTGTTCCTCGACGAAATCGGCGATATGCCGATGGATGCGCAGACGCGTCTGCTGCGCGTGCTGCAGCAGGGCGAATATACCACCGTTGGCGGCCGCACCCCGATCCGCACCGATGTCCGCATCGTCGCCGCCACCAACAAGGACCTGAAGCAGGCGATTAATCAGGGCCTCTTCCGCGAGGATCTCTATTACCGCCTCAACGTCGTGCCGCTGCGCTTGCCGCCGCTGCGCGACCGCGCCGAGGACATCCCGGATCTCGTGCGTCATTTCATCCAGCAGGCCGAGAAGGAAGGGCTGGGTTCCAAGCGTTTCGATCAGGAAGCGCTCGAACTCATGAAGGCCTATCCCTGGCCAGGCAACGTCCGCGAGCTGGAAAATCTTATCCGCCGGCTGATGGCGCTTTATCCGCAGGATGTCATCACCAAGGAGATCATCGACGCGGAGCTGCGCGCCGACGTGCCCGACAGCCCGATCGAAAAAGGGCCGGTCCGCACCGGCTCCATGACTATTGCGCAGGCGGTGGAAGAGAATATGCGGACCTATTTCGCCAGTTTCGGCGAGAACCTGCCGCCCCCGGGTCTCTACGACCGCGTATTGACGGAGATGGAATATCCGCTGATTCTCGCCGCCCTGACCGCGACACGCGGCAATCAGATCAAGGCGGCCGATCTTTTGGGTCTCAACCGTAATACGCTGCGCAAAAAGATCAGAGAACTGGGTGTTTCGGTTTACAGAAGTTCCCGAACGGCTTGACAACGCGAGCCGATGCGTTGCATTTTCGCCACAATGCGTTGCTTAAAGGTCACGCAGTTGATTCGTCGTTTTTGCAGTGGCGATTCGTCTGGCCAGCTCTCCCAAAGGCAAGAGTTCGTCTGATTTTTCAGCTATTTGCAATGATGACCTGAAGTAAGGGTTTCGCTCCTTGGCGAAACCGGACGACAGTTCCCGCCTCTGCCTGTCACTCGCATGAAGGTCGTAATTGGCCGTGCATTTGACCAGGGCGCCGACCGTCGCTCGGGCGTGGAGATTGATGGGAATGATACAGGACGCGGTGTCGCCGGCGGCGAGCGACGAGACGGTTGTCAAGGTGACGGATCGTCGTGCTTCCTTTGCCCTACCTGGTCTGATCCTGGCCGGCGGCGCGCTTTTGTGCGCCATCGCGACCTTGCTGATGCTTCTCGGGCTGACGCCAGTCGCCCCGACATCATCCGTCGTTTTCACCTCGGTCGTTATCAACGGACTTTTCGTCCTGGGTCTGATCGCTCTGATCGCCCGCGAAGTGGCGCGCCTGATGAAGGCACGCAGCCGTGGTCGCGCGGCAGCCCGCCTGCATATCCGCATCGTCGTTCTGTTCTCGATCGTCGCGATCACACCGGCCATTCTCGTTGCCATCGTTGCCAGCCTGACGCTCAATGTCGGCCTGGATCGCTGGTTCGGCGTGCGCACACAGCAGATCATCAGCTCCTCCCAGAACGTCGCGCAAGCCTATCTGATGGAGAATGCGAGCTATCTGCAGGGTCAGACCGTGTCGATGGCAAACGATCTGGAGCGCAACCGTTCGCTCTTCAATCTCGATCGCACCGGCTTTGCCGACTTGATGACCCGTCAGGCACGCGGGCGCGGCTTGCTGGGTGCATTTCTCGTGCGCCGCGACGGCAGCGCCATTGTCCAGGCCGAGATCAAGACCGAACGTCCGCTGCCGGCCATTCCAAAAGACGCGCTTGATTCTTCGGCCAACGGGCAACCGACTCTCATCCCGCCTGGCGTGACCAATCTTGTTGGCGCTGTCATCAAGCTCGATGAAATACCCGGCGCGTTTCTCTACACCGTTCGGGCGGTCGACCCGCGCGTCATGAATGCCATGCGGATGGTGGAGGACAATACGGTCGAGTACAAGGCGATGGAAGAAGGGCGCATGTCGCTCCAGATCGCTTTTGCCGTTCTTTATATCGGCTTTGCTCTCATCGTACTTCTGGCGGCGATCTGGACAGCCATCGCAATTGCCGATCGTATCGTCAGGCCCATCCGTCTCCTTATCAGCGCTGCGGATAACGTTGCCTCGGGGAACATGAACGTGCTGGTGCCGGTGCGCTCGGCTGACGGCGACGTCGGCAGCCTGTCGCGCACCTTCAACAAGATGATCTCGGAAATTCGCACGCAGCGCGATGAAATCCTTGAAGCGAAGGACGAGGTAGACGACCGACGCCGCTTCATCGAGGCCGTGCTGTCGGGTGTGACGGCGGCCGTGATCGGTGTCGAGCACGATCGGCGCATCACCATCGTCAATACCTCGGCTGAAGATCTACTGACGCTCAAGAGCGACGAGCTCATCGGCAAGAATCTGTCTGATATCTCACCAGAGGTCGATCAAGTCGTGACGGAAGCGACCACGCGCCATCGCAGCGATTTCCGCAAGCAGATCAGCCTTGTTCGCGGCGGAACGGTACGCACGCTCAGCGTTCAGGTAACGCGTGAGGAATCGCGCGATGCCAACGAGTCCTATGTCATCACACTCGATGACATTACCGATCTTGTCATAGCGCAACGCTCGACCGCCTGGGCCGATGTCGCCCGCCGCATTGCCCATGAGATCAAGAACCCGCTGACGCCCATTCAGCTGTCGGCCGAGCGTATCCGTCGCCGTTTCGGCAAGAACATCGCCGATGCCGACCGTCCTGTCTTCGACCAGTGCACGGATACGATCATCCGGCAGGTCGGTGATATCGGCCGCATGGTCGACGAGTTCTCCTCCTTCGCCCGCATGCCGAAGCCGACCATGGAGCCGACCGATCTGCGCGATATTCTGCGCGACGCCGTGTTCCTGCGCGAAATGGGCAATACACATGTCCAGTTCGGGCGTGAGCTGGGCGACGAACGGCTCGAGGGCATGTTCGATGCGCGAATGCTCGGCCAGGCCTTCGGCAATCTCATCAAGAATGCCGTCGAGGCAATCGAAGGCGTACCGAGCGACCAGGCTCGCGAGCAGCCGAAGATCCTCGTGCGCTCGTCGCTCGATCCGGATCGTGATCGCTTCACTGTCGACGTCATCGACAATGGCCGCGGCCTGCCGGTGGAAAACCGGCACAGCATTCTCGAACCCTATATGACGATGCGCGAGAAGGGCACGGGCCTTGGCCTCGCCATCGTCAAGAAGATCATTGAAGACCATGGCGGGCAGATCGAACTCCACGACGCGCCAGCCGATTTCGACCAGGGCAGGGGGGCCATGATCCGCGTGCATCTGCCGCGCCGTGAGCAAGCCGCCGTCGCCCATACAGAAAATGACAAGGAAAGCGTCTATGGCATCTGATATTCTCGTAGTCGACGACGAGGAAGACATTCGCGAAATCGTTTCGGGAATTCTTTCGGATGAGGGGCACGAAACTCGCACTGCGCATGACAGCGACAGCGCGCTCGCCGCGATTTCCGATCGCGCGCCGCGGCTGATCTTCCTCGATATCTGGATGCAGGGCAGCAAGCTCGACGGTCTGGCGCTATTGGATGAGATCAAGGCGCGCCATCCGGAGCTGCCCGTGGTTATGATTTCGGGTCATGGCAATATCGAAACGGCCGTCTCCGCCATCAAGCGCGGCGCTTTCGATTTCATCGAAAAGCCGTTCAAGGCCGATCGCCTCATCTTGATTGCAGAGCGCGCGCTCGAAAATTCCAAGCTGAAGCGTGAGGTCTCCGAGCTGAAGCGTCGCACGGGCGACGCCGTTGAATTGATCGGCACATCGGTAGCCGTGTCGCAGCTGCGCCAGACCATCGACAAGGTTTCTCCCACCAACAGCCGCATCATGATCTTCGGCCCATCGGGCTCCGGCAAGGAGCTTGTGGCCCGGATGATCCACAAGAAATCGACCCGCGCCAATGGCCCCTTCGTGGCGCTGAACGCCGCCACAATCACGCCGGAGCGCATGGAAATCGCCCTGTTCGGCACCGAAGGCTCGCCGGGGCAGGCGCGCAAGATCGGTGCCTTGGAAGAGGCCCATCGCGGCATCCTCTATCTCGACGAAGTCGGTGAAATGCCGCGCGAGACGCAGAACAAGATCCTGCGGGTGCTCGTTGACCAACAGTTCGAGCGTGTCGGCGGTTCCAAGCGGGTGAAGGTGGATGTGCGCATCATCTCGTCCACGGCCTACAATCTCGAGAGCCGCATTGCCGAGGGTCTGTTCCGCGAAGATCTCTATCACCGCCTAGCTGTCGTGCCCGTCCGCGTCCCGGCTCTTGCCGAGCGCCGTGAGGATATTCCCTTCCTCGTCGATCAGCTGATGCGCCAGATTTCGGAGCAGGCGGGCATCCGTCCGCGTCGCATCGGTGACGACGCCATGGCCGTGCTGCAGGCGCATGATTGGCCCGGCAACATCCGCCAGCTGCGCAACAATATCGAGCGGCTGATGATCCTGGCGCGCTCTGACGGCGCAGAAACGCCGATCACGGCGGAAATGCTGCCGACCGACCTCGGCGACATGCTGCCGAAGGTCTCCGCCAAGAATGATTACCACATCATGACATTGCCGCTGCGCGAGGCCCGCGAAATGTTCGAGCGCGATTATCTCATCGCTCAGATCAACCGCTTCGGTGGCAATATCTCGCGCACGGCGGAATTTGTCGGCATGGAACGCTCGGCACTCCATCGCAAGCTGAAGTCGTTGGGCGTCTGAACCGCCGCCCGACATTTCGAACATCACAGAATTCGGATCAGGGGCTTCTATGCCGAGAATAGCTTACGTCAACGGCCGCTATGTCAAACACAGCGATGCCATGGTGCATATCGAGGATCGCGGCTATCAGTTCGCCGACGGTGTCTATGAGGTTTGCGAAGTCCGTCATGGCGTGATCGTCGACCTGACGCGCCATCTCGATCGACTCAACCGTTCGCTGAGCGAATTGCGGATCGCCTGGCCGATGACGCGCCAGGCATTGATCCTGGTGATTCGCGAGACTTTGCGCCGCAATCATGTCCGCAACGGCCTATTCTATCTGCAGGTGACGCGCGGCGTTGCCCGGCGCGATCACGTCTTTCCGCCGGCCGGCACGCCATCCTCGATCGTCGTCACCGCCAAGAGCACCGATCAGTCCGTGATCGCCAAGAAGAACGCCAATGGCATCAAGGCGATCACCGTCCGCGACAACCGCTGGGATCGCGTGGATATCAAGTCGGTCGGACTGCTTCCGAACGCGATGGCCCGTCAGCAGGCCAAGGAGGCCGGCGCGCAGGAGGCGATCTATATCGATCACAATGGCATGGTGAAGGAAGGTGCGGCGACCAACGTCTGGATCGTCGATCACGACGGGAATCTCGTCACCCGCCCGGCCGAACACGGCATCCTGCGCGGCATCACTCGCACGACGCTGATGGACGTTGCAGCCAAGCTCGACGTAACGATCGTCGAGCGATTCTTCTCGGTCGAAGAGATGATGAAGGCCCGCGAAGTCTTCATCACGGCGGCGACAAGTATCTGTTTTCCGGTCGTTTCTATCGATGGAGAGACGATAGCGAACGGTCATCCGGGCAGCATGTCACAGAAAATTCGTGAAGCCTTTTTCGACGTTGCGGAAAAGACTGCGATTTGATACCAACATTCGCTGGGGGGAGAGAATGAGGGTATCTCCCGTCCGGGACCTCTGTATACCATGACATTCAACCGGCTCAGGTCGGCAAAAAAGAAAGAAGCGGCGCGATGGCGGAACGTTCTCAGAACTTGCAGGACTTGTTTCTCAATACTGTTCGCAAGCAAAAGATTTCACTCACAATTTTCTTGATTAACGGCGTGAAGCTCACAGGTGTCGTAACCTCATTCGACAATTTCTGCGTCCTGCTCCGCCGCGATGGCCATTCGCAGCTCGTCTACAAGCATGCGATCTCGACGATCATGCCGGGTCAGCCGATGCAGATGTTCGAGAGCGAAGAAGCCGCATCTTAACCGGGACTTGCCGTTATCACGACACGCGATACCAAAAATGATTCCCTCATCCCGGAGACCGTAAAACACCGGGATGACATGCGCGCTGTTGTCGTCGTGCCTGTGCTGAAACAGGCGCGCGCCGCGCGTTCCGCTCAAGCCGACAGTGCCATCTCCATTTCACGCCCGCCCGAAAGCCGACTGGAAGAGGCAAAGGGGCTTGCGCTGGCCATTGATCTCGATGTCGTCAACGGCTCAATCGTTCCCATCAACGATCCGCGGCCGGCAACGCTGCTGGGAACTGGCAAGATCGAGGAAATCCTCGCGCTCCTCGACGAGTTCAACGCCGGGCTTGTCATCGTCGATCATCCTCTGACGCCCGTTCAGCAGCGCAATCTTGAAAAGGCATGGAACGCCAAGGTCATCGACCGCACCGGCCTCATTCTCGAAATCTTCGGCCGCCGCGCCTCCACCAAGGAGGGTACGCTGCAGGTCGAGCTTGCGCATCTGAACTACCAGAAGGGCCGATTGGTTCGAAGCTGGACCCACCTTGAACGCCAGCGCGGCGGTGCCGGCTTCATGGGCGGCCCGGGTGAAACCCAGATCGAAGCCGACCGGCGCATGCTGCAGGAGCGGATCATCCGGCTCGAGCGCGAGCTCGAACAGGTGGTTCGCACCCGCCAGCTTCATCGCGCCAAACGCAAGAAGGTGCCGCATCCGATCGTGGCTCTCGTCGGCTATACCAATGCCGGCAAGTCGACGCTCTTCAATCGCATTACCGGCGCCGGCGTGCTCGCAGAAGACATGCTGTTTGCGACGCTCGACCCGACGCTGCGCCGCATGAAGCTGCCGCATGGCCGCACGGTCATTCTCTCAGATACTGTTGGCTTCATCTCCGACCTGCCGACTCATCTGGTGGCCGCGTTTCGCGCAACGCTGGAAGAGGTGCTGGAAGCCGACCTGATCCTGCATGTCCGTGATCTCTCGGATGACGACAATCAGGCCCAGAGCGCTGACGTGATGCGCATTCTCGGCGATCTCGGCATTGGCGAGGCCGAAGGCGCCGAGCGCATCCTTGAGGTCTGGAACAAGATCGACCGCCTGGAACCGGAAGCTCACGATGCCATCGTCCAGAAGGCGTCGACCGCGGAAAACGTCATTGCCGTTTCAGCGATAACAGGCGAGGGCGTTGATCGTCTGATGGATGAAATCAGCCGGCGCCTTTCCGGCGTGCTGACGGAAACGACGATCACCTTGCCCGTCGAAAAGCTGGCGCTGCTGCCCTGGCTCTATAATCACGCCATCGTCGATAACCGTGAGGACAATGAGGATGGCACGGTGACGCTCGACGTCCGACTCACAGAGACCGAAGCGGCTGAATTGGAGCGGCGCATGGGCAACGGCCCGAAGCCGCAACGCGAAGATTGGGAATAAGACGGCTTTTACGCCGACTTGACACCTGCCAGCTGCCGCTCGATGGCCTTTGCTGACTGCCAGATTTCTTCCATCCGCTCCAGCGAGGCGCCTTCCAGCGTTTCGCCTTTAGCCTCGAGCGTCGTTTCGATGTGATGGAAGCGGCGGCGGAATTTGGTGTTCGTGCCGCGCAACGCCTGTTCGGGATCGGCGTTCACATGCCGGCCGATATTGACGACAGCAAAGATTAGATCGCCGAGTTCGTCGCTGACCTTGGCCTTGTCGCCGCTTGCAAGCGCTGCCCGCAATTCGCCGATCTCCTCCTCGATCTTGTCGAGGATCGGCTCCGGCGCAGACCAATCGAAACTCACCTTGGCGGCGCGCTCCTGCAGTTTCAAGGCTTCGGTAAGGGCAGGGAAAGTCCGCTGCACCGAACCCAGGAAACCGGCCTTGAAATCTTCAGTGATACCGCTCTTGGCACGGCGTTCGGCGCGTTCCCGCTTCTCTTCGGCCTTGATCCGGTCCCATTGCAGCGTCACCGCATCCTCGGTCTTGGCATCGGAGACGGCAAAGACATGTGGATGGCGACGGATCATCTTGCGGGTAATGGCGTGCACGACATCACCGAAGGAAAATGCTCCGGCTTCCTCGGCGATTCGCGCGTGGAAGACGACCTGCAGCAGGAGATCGCCGAGCTCGTCGCAAAGATCGTCGTTATCCTTGCGCTCGATCGCATCCGCGACCTCATAGGCCTCTTCGATCGTATAGGGCTTGATGGTTTCGAAGGTCTGGACGATGTCCCAGGGGCAACCGCTCTCCGGGTTTCGCAGCGCCGCCATGATGTCGATCAGACGGGAAATGTCTCGCGATGCTTCCATCATTGCCTCTGGTCTTGCTCTATCAATTCAAAGGGATGTCGTTGCCGCTCTTCGACGCCTGGTAGTTGTCGGAGAGATCGGCATAGGCCTGCTTGATACGCGCTGTCTGGTCTTTGAGCTCGCCTTTGCGTGGATCCGCTTCCGTCTCCACCAGGTCGGAGATGGCAAAGCTGTTCCAGAATGCGTTTTGGCGACGATAGCCGCCCGGCTCCAGGCCGAAGACTTCCTTCAGGATCTTAAGATCGTGCGGGATTGCGAAGGCGTCCCGCGAATCCTCATGGCTAAAGAAATAGTAGAAATTATCGAAGCCGGCCCAGGTGATGGCGGACATGCACATGGTGCACGGCTCGTGCGTGGACAGGAAGATCAGATCCTTTGTCGCCGGCTTCTCGCCAAGCTCGTAGAAGCGTTTGAGGGTGTGAACCTCGCCATGCCAGAGCGGGTTTTCCAATTCATTGTTGGTTTCCGCAACGACCAGTGAGAGATCGGACTTCCGCAGGATGGCCGCGCCGAAAACCTTGTTGCCGGCAGCCACGCCTCTGCGGGTCAGGGGCAGGATGTCATGCTCGACGACATTGAGGAGGCGTGCAGCGATGCTATTGTCAGACAAGGGTTTTCTCCAGCGATTTTCGCTGCAGTCTATCGGGATTGCAAATGCGGCGGTATGCGTAAATACCTTAAAGACTATGTTTGCCACAAGCAATAAAGCAGCTCGGCAATGGGGCTAAGTCATAAAAATCTATAAATTTTATAGGCTTATTGCGATCTGCTCGCCTGGTGAGTTTTGCTCAAATCCTTGGCATGTCGAGCAAAAGAATACGCGCATGCATGGGCATTAGAATTTCTGTTTCTTCAATCTCTTGGCCGCAGGGGCGATATTCGCTAAATCTTGAAGTGGAATAGTGATGCCTCCCAGGACTGAACAGCTTTCGGTGTTTCCCGCTTTCTTCCGCGTGGAAGGAAGGGTGGCGGCTGTCTTCGGTAATGGCGACGAGGCCTTTGCCAAGGTGCGACTGCTTTTGAACACGCAGGCGAAAGTCGTTGCCTTTACGCCGGCGCCCGAGGCTGACTATCATGCTTTCCTCATCGCCAACCGCATCGAAACTGTACGTGGCGATTTTTCACCCGATCAGGTCAAGGGCGCGACGCTCGTCTTTGCCGCCACTGGCGATGCGGAAGCTGATCGCGCTATCGTCGATGCGGCTCGCGCCGAGCGAATTCCGGCAAACGCCGTCGATCAGCCCGATTATTGCGATTTCTATACGCCGGCGCTGGTCAACCGCGCACCTGTTGCCGTTGCCATCGGCACCGAGGGTGCTGGACCTGTGCTGGCGCAGATGATCCGTGCGCAGATCGATCAGATGCTGTCGCCGTCGCTTGGCAAGCTTGCAGAATTGGCGACGCGCTTCCGCAAACCGGTCGATCGCCTCGTGCCGCGTGGCGTTGCTCGCCGCATCTTCTGGCGGGAGTTCTTTTCCGGATCCGTCGCCGACGCCGTCAATGCTGGCCATGTCGCGCGGGCGGAGCAGGCAGCCGATGAGCTGCTGCGGTCGTCACGTGAGGTCGAGGGTCGCGTATGGCTGGTCGGTGCCGGCCCGGGCGCCGAAGATCTGCTGACGCTGCGGGCGCAGCGCGTCATGATGGAGGCCGATGTCATCGTCTACGACGCGCTTGTGCCGCAGGCGATCGTCGACATGGGCCGCCGCGATGCCGAGCGCCTGTCCGTCGGCAAGCGCAAGGGATGCCATAGCAAGTCGCAGGAAGAGATCAACGATCTGCTGGTGCAGCTTGGCCGCGAATGCAAGCGCGTCGTGCGGCTGAAGTCCGGCGATCCGCTGGTTTACGGCCGTGCCGGTGAGGAAATGGCGGCTCTGCGCGCTGCCGGCATTGGCTATGAGATCGTTCCGGGCATCACCTCGGCTTTCGCCGCCGCTGCCGATTTTGAGTTGCCGCTGACGCTGCGTGGCGTCGCCTCGTCGCTGGTCTTCACAACGGGTCACGATCTCACAGGCGATGTGCTGCCCGATTGGGCGAGTTTGGCCGTATCCGGCGCCACGATTGCGGTGTATATGGGACGTACGGTTGCCGCTTCCGTCGCCGGCCGTCTGATGCAAGCTGGCCTGCCGCCCGAGACGACCGTTGCCATCATCGAGAATGCGAGCCGGCGTGATCGCCGACTGATGCACGGAATATTGCGGGATCTGCCCGATCTCCAACACCGCGATGAGCTAGGTGGGCCGGTCATGGTCATTATCGGCGATGCCGTCGCCGGTGCGAATTTTGAACAATCCGAGCCGCTGGTCCGTCGCGAGACCGCTGCTCAAGACTATGCAAGGAACTGATTGATGGTCGACAAGGTTCTGACCGCAAACCGGCTCACCGATGGCGTCGCCGTCTGGCTGAACGCAAATGGCGGGTGGGTGACATCGCTGCAGGAGGCGCTGGTCGCTCGGCATACCGAAGCGGAAGCCGCACTGGAAGCGATCGGCAAGCAGGCCTATGCTGACAACAAGGTCGTCGACGTCAATCTGATCGACGTGCAGGAAACCGGCGGCAAGCTTTGGCCGCTGCGCCTGCGCGAGCGCATCCGCGCCGAAGGCCCAACCATGGAATACGCGCCGGGCTATGCCGCCGCCGATCCCGATTTCATTGCAGTCTGAGAAGTCCCGAGGAAGTCATGTATCGTTACGATGAATTCGACCACGCCTTTGTTGCGGAACGGGTTGCCCAGTTTCGCGATCAGGTGGAGCGACGCCTCTCAGGGGAGCTTTCGGAAGACGCCTTCAAGCCGCTGCGCCTGATGAATGGCGTCTATCTGCAGCTGCACGCCTATATGCTGCGCATCGCCATTCCCTATGGCACGCTGAGCTCGCGCCAGATGCGCATGCTCGCCCATATCGCCCGCACCTATGACCGCGGCTATGGCCACTTCACCACGCGTCAGAACCTGCAGTTTAACTGGCCGAAGCTCTCCGAGATGCCGAACGCGCTGGCTGATCTCGCTTCGGTCGAGATGCACGCCATCCAGACCTCGGGCAACTGCATTCGCAACGTGACCGCCGACCATTTTGCCGGCGCCGCGGCCGATGAAGTCGCCGATCCCAGGCCCTATGCCGAAATCCTGCGCCAATGGTCCTCCGTTCATCCGGAGTTCTCCTTCCTGCCGCGTAAGTTCAAGATTGCCGTCACCGGCGCCGAGCGCGACCGTGCCGCCATTCAGGTGCATGATGTCGGCCTGCATCTGAAGAAAAACGACAAGGGCGAGATCGGTTTTGCTGTCTATGTCGGCGGCGGGCAGGGGCGTACGCCGCTGGTTGCCAAGCTGATCCGTGACTATTTGCCGGAAGCGGATCTTCTCTCCTACATCACCGCCATCATGCGCGTTTACAATCTGCATGGCCGCCGCGACAACAAGTACAAGGCGCGCATCAAGATCCTCGTGCATGAAACGGGCGCCGAGGAACTGGCGCGCCAGGTCGAAGTCGAGTTCGACAAGCTGCGAGACACCGAGCTGAAGCTGCCGGAAGCCGATGTCCAGGCCATCTCGGCCTATTTCGCGCCGCCGGCGCTGCCGGAGCGCCCTGAAGGCTGGGAAAGCCTGGCGCGCTGGAAGAAGGCCGATCCGGTCTTTGCCCGCTGGGTGCAGCAAAACGTGCAGCCGCACAAGAACCCCGATTATGGCATGGTGACAATCTCGCTGAAGCCGATCGGCGGCATTCCTGGCGATGCGACGGATGTGCAGATGGACGCTGTCGCCGATATCGCCGAGGAATATGCCTTCGGCGAAATCCGTGTCAGCCACGAGCAGAATCTCATCCTGCCGCATGTTGCACTGGCAGATCTCGAAGCCGTCTATCGCGGCCTCGTCGCTATCGGCCTGGAGACGGCCAATGCCGGCCTGATCACGGATATTATCGCCTGTCCTGGCCTCGACTATTGCGCGCTTGCCAATGCGCGCTCCATTCCGGTTGCGCAGGAAATCTCTACGCGTTTCGGTTCGCCCGAGCGCCAGGCGGAGATCGGCGAGCTGAAGATCAAGATCTCCGGCTGCATCAATGCCTGCGGCCATCACCATGTCGGCCACATCGGTCTGCTCGGTGTGGAGAAGAAGGGCGCAGAACTCTATCAGATCACGCTCGGCGGATCCGGCGACGAGAATACGTCGATCGGTGAGATCATCGGCCGCGGCTTCGAGCCCGACAAGGTGACCGACGCCATCGAGACCATCGTCGACACCTATCTCGGTCTTCGTCTGGATCCCTCCGAAACCTTCCTGACCGCCTACCGTCGCGTCGGGCCGCAGCCGTTCAAGACCGCACTTTACGGCGCGTCCTCGTCGGCAGCCGAAGCAGCGTAAGGAGATTGATCATGACCAAGATCTGGCGTGAAACAGGCTTCGTGGAGCATGATCCGTGGGTCATCGAAACTGACGACGTCAAGGCAACCGAGGCGCAGAAGCCGCTGCTTGGCCTCGATGCGTTGATCGCAAAGGCGGAAGAGAGCAATGAGGCCGGCCTCGGCGTCGTCATCAAGCCAGCCGACGACGTGACACGGCTGCAGCCCTATCTCGATCGTCTCGATATCGTCGCGGTTGCTTTTCCGGCATTCAACGATGGCCGCGCCTTCAGCCATGCCTCGCTGCTGCGCCAACGCCTCGGCTACGCCAATGAGCTGCGGGCTGTCGGCGACGTGCTGATCGACCAGATTCCGCTGATGCTGCGCGTCGGCATTGATAGTTTCTCGGTGACGAATGAAACAGCACTGAGGAGGTTGGCGGAGAACCGCCTTCCGGGCATTCCGCATTACTATCAGCCGACCGCGCGCCGCGCAGAAGGCGGGCAGGCCTATAGCTGGCGGCGATTGCCGGCAAAGTCGGCCTGACGTCGAAAGGCGGCCGTTGCGGCAATTTGGTGTCGGATTGCCGTATTCAAACCTTTCGAATTATGTACGCTCGGTGATATGGAAACTTGACTGGAATAGGCATATTTCACTCCCGTAGCGTCGGCTGGAATGGAATGCCTTTCAAAACCGGCTATATTGTTATATCAGCGTCGCGAAATGAGCCTGCCAGGGAATACGTGCCCAGGAAGAACGCGTAAGACTAATACGGGATTCGAGACAGAATGAACGCCCCCGCAAAGACAGATGAATTTGCTTCAGCAGTACCCGCCGGCGTCTTCGCCGAGAAGGTGCTGAGCGTTACGCATTATACCGATCGGCTCTTTCGCTTCACCATGACCCGGCCGCAGGGCTTCCGTTTCCGCTCGGGCGAGTTCGCCATGATCGGCCTCATGGTCGAGGGGAAGCCGCTTTATCGCGCCTATTCGATCGCGAGCCCTGCCTGGGCCGACGAGCTTGAATTCTTTTCCATCAAGGTGCCGGACGGTCCGCTGACCTCGCACCTGCAGAACATCAAGCCCGGCGACGAAGTGCTGATGCGCAAGAAGCCCACGGGCACGCTGGTTCTGGATGCGCTGACGCCTGGCCGTCGGCTCTATATGTTCTCGACCGGCACCGGAGTTGCGCCATTTGCGAGCCTTATCCGCGATCCGGAAACCTATGAAAAATTCGAGGAAGTCATCCTCACCCACACGACGCGCGATGTTGCCGAGCTGAAATACGGCTTCGATCTTGTCGAGGAAATCCGCAATGACGAGATCCTCAGCGAAGTCGTCGGCGATAAGCTGCGCCACTATGCGACCGTCACCCGCGAGGAATTCCCCTTCAAGGGCCGCATCACCGATCTCATCGAAAACGGCAAGCTTTTCAGCGACCTCGGCGTACCGCCGCTGGATCCCGCGATCGATCGCGGCATGATCTGCGGCTCCTCCGCCATGCTGAAGGACACCAAGGGCCTGCTCGAAAAGGCCGGCCTGAACGAAGGTGCCAACAACAAGCCGGCCGAGTTCGTCATTGAACGCGCTTTCGTCGGTTAAGCGAATTATTCCAATGCATGAAAAAGGCGGTTTCGGCAACGAAGCCGCCTTTTTCATGCATTGTTGAGATAATCGATGAGTGCGGCCATGGCTGTGCGTGCCTTGTCGGCATCGCCGCCGCGGATGGCGTCTATCGCGTGAACATGCATGGCAATCGCGCCGCCCATGCGGTCATGCGTTCCAGTCGAATACCACAGCCGGCGCGCATGTGTTTGCACTGGGGCGAGCGCCGCTGTGATGAAATTGTTGGGGCAGGCGGCTTCCAGAATTTCATCGAATGTCTTGTCGGCGGCGAAAAAACCGGGCAGGTCGCCGGTACCGGCGCATTCCTCCATCCGTCGGGCGCATTCCCGCAATCGCTCCCGCTGCTGCGGATCGGCATAGGTGGCGGCGAGCGCGGCGGCAATCGGTTCCAGTTCGCGCCGCACCTGCATGACATATTGATGATCTTCCGGACGAATTTCCGCGATTTGCAGGCCGACGCGCGGGCGCACATGGATCAATCCCTGCCAGGCCAGCTTCTGAATGGCCTCGCGCACCGGCGTTCGTCCGTGTCCCGCCATCTCGATCAGCTGCTTTTCGGTCACAAGGCCGCCTGGCTTCAGCTCAAGCGACACGATCGCATATTCCAGCGCGAGATAGGCAAGATGGCTGAGCGAATTCTGCATCCGAAATCATGTCCGGCTTATGCGTGAGGGCACACAGTGTCATCTGGCCTCGTCGAAGGCAACGGTCGTGACACGTCAACAAGGCCGGCTTGGCGGTCCGTTCAAATCGCCGTACCGGAAATCGTCGTCCCTAAGGGCCGACGATTTCGGGATATTTCGCAAGTGGAGTAAAGGTGCCGCGTCGTTATTGGCCGATTGCGGTGGCAAGGGTGGGCGGTCTTCGTTTGGCGGCCATAAGCAGGTCCAGCTCGGTGGACGACGGGCCGAACTTGTAGAAGAGGCGTTTTGCCTCCGCATCGTCGAGACGATATTTCCGTGCAAACTCGGCAATACTGTATGGGCGGCCGCGGATAACTTTGCGGGCGGTTGTCCGATTGGTGTTTTCTATCATGTTTCCAACCTCCTTTCGGTTCCTCATCCGATAGATAGCGCCAAGGTGGAGCTTGGAAAGACCTTGAAAGTCGCGTTGCCTCCGCTAAAGGCAGCCTTCCGCCGGGGCTCACGCAACAAAAAGGGAAGGCGATTTGCTCCGCCTTCCCTTTTTTCCTCTTCCCAATTCGGGCGTATGCAGCCCGATACGCTGTTATCGCCTGATCAATCGCCCGATGAAAATAAGAATGCAGGCGCCGATGAAGCCAGTGACCAGATAGTTCAGCCATACATGGAACGGCAGCGCGATGCCGAGGGCACGGAACAGCCAGCTGGCGACGAGCGCGCCAACAATGCCGAGGATGATGTTCATGACGATGCCGGTGTTGCTCTTCATGATCATCTCGGCGAACCAGCCAGCCAAACCGCCGATGATAATTGCTGCAATCCAACCTACGTTTGCGTCTTCCATAAAAGAACCTCCTGAGGGCCCGACAGGTTGTTAACAATAGCTGATATACACCAAAAACGATTCGCACCCCAACTGTTGCGCATGGCGAGTCGATTGATCCGTTCATTGCAACCCTGATTATTAAGGGAAATTGTTACGGTTGTTTGGGTCTCTGAGAATCGATTGTCTTGCCGCAGCTCATTCGTCGCTGGCGCCGGAGTTCTGATTTTCCTGAAGAACGGGCGGCTTCTTCGGCCCTATGGCGTCGTTTCGTGGTAGTGAGGCGAGGAAAAGCATCCTCGGCCGCTGACAACCGCAATTTTATGGGTTGACCACAATAAGGCGTCTGCATATGTTCCGCGCACTTCCAGCCGGGGCAGCTTCTGCCAGCGGAGAGGGAGAGCGTAGCTCAGTCGGTAGAGCAACTGACTTTTAATCAGTAGGTCATGGGTTCGAATCCCATCGCTCTCACCATCGTTTCTTTGTCCAGCCCGGAGAGATAGGTCGCCAAACGCCCTTAGGCGAAGGTGCGGATTTTCGTATTGCTCGATTTTCCAGTGATATCGCCGTTACCTAGACCAGGCACCCGGCCAAGATGCGACACACAAACAGGAAGGGCCAATTTTTTACCGAGCAACCCAGACACAAGAATAACCCGGTATTCGCTGCCTGCAAGGGAGATGCGCGAATCGAGATATTTAACTGAGCTCGCTGATCCACTAAACGAGCGCTCTTAAATACCAAAGGATCAAGATGTCTGACCATCCGCGTTCATTAGAGTCGACAAGGCGTTGCTTATCGGACCGAAAGCCTAAAGGCACCATTATTTACATAATGGTCGCTGCGGTTGCGGTCATCATCGGATTGACTTCGGGACGGCACGAGAGCGCGATGCAAACTGTCCCCCAGGTTGCGAAGTTGGTTCATTAGAACGATCATGAGCCTACCCGAAGGCCACGCACAGCCCGGCAACCTTCGCAGTTTTTGCATTGCTGAATCTCGCTGATTGTCTTGCCTCTGTTCGCATCGCGCTTTCGTCCGTCAACCGGAACGCACAGGTTGTTGATGACGTTTAGTCCGAATTGGCTGGTGACGAATCTCGATTTGATAGTATCATAGCTTCATCAATAAGACTGTTGGTGAAGACGACGGGCGAATGATGGAATTCGTGGCAGAGCTGTCTCTGTGGGAGATTTATGCAATCGTTTGCGGGTTGCTGGTATCCTTGGGCCTTTTGGCCGGGCTGATCGCGGGCAGGAGGTTTTCTATAGCCTTGAGAGTGCTGCCGCTTCTCGGAATCGCGATCACCGCGCCCGCGACCGAGCGGCTTGTGATCCCCTACCTCTCCGAGCGTTATCCGGTGATCTTCGCCAACAAGGATTTGCCTAAGAAGATCGACCAGAAAACCACCCTGATGAAGATAGACCTCAGCGATCACATTTACAGCTATTTCTACGATCTCGATGACGAGGATGACGATTTCGATCCACCTCTCGTCAAATCCGCGCAGCTTACGGATCTCTGCGACTTCCTACTGCCGAAATTCAGTTCCGGCGAAGCATCTTTGGCGAATTACATCTATCAGCTGAAGGGCAGGGACTATTCGTTTTCGGTCGACAGCACCGACTGTTCCTGACGTTGGGCAGGCGAAATATCGAGCAGCAAGATTCCATATCCCCGACAGCGTTATTACCGCGCTCGCCTCTGCGGAGGTCGTGACCGGTACTTACGCGATTGTTGAGAGCGCAACGACTGCGACCGCTGTCAGTCCACCGAAGATCGGCAGCAATTTGAGCATAACAAGCCGCGCGAGCTTCTTTCTTTCGATCGACGTCATGATCAGCACTCCTCGCATGGCAGCGAAGCTTAAACGGATGGAATTCAAGATTCGTTTCACGCCTGTCGTCGCATTATTATATTATATGTCGCTAAAAGTACAGCGAAGCGGCATTTGCCTAATTCGAAGACAACAAATCCGCTCGTTAGTGGGATAGGGACCGCTGAGCATAATCGTGTCGTGCCTTCGATCGGAACCTAATTTCATCGGGTGAGTTCCCTCTTTAACAAAAAGGAGGCACGCCTTGGCACAGGATGGACATGAATCGAATGGCGAACGTGAGAAGAAGCAAGCGCTGGCAAAGATACAGCACAGCAAGGCGCATCAGAGCGATCGAATGAGTAGGGAAAAGGACGGAGCTTCAGTCGTTGCCGATCCCAGAAATAGGCTTGCGGAGGGCAAGACCGATCCGGCGACAAAGGAGCGCAAACCGAGAGATGCATGAGCGACAACTGCTGCCCATACATTTGGTAGCCACCTGAACGATTGAACGAAATTCAAATCCGGCTGACGCGATTTTTCGCCGAGGCCTGGCATTTCATCTGAATTTTGCGTGAGAGTAACGAACCGGTCGCGATCAACCTTACCGCCAGCTGGATGGTAAAGTTGACCGCGATTTCAGAGTGAAAAAGTCTAGGCCTTGCCGCCGTTCTTCTTGCAATCGCTTCGGAATTTGGCGCGCGCCTTTCCATGCAGGCCCTTGGCATCGGCCTGGGCCGAACATGCCTTCGAAACCGCGGTTTGAGCGGGCTTCATTGCCTTTGGCTTCATCGTGTTGGTCGTCGATGGAGCCGACGTGGTTGCACTTGGCGTAGTCGTTGTCGTCGTGCTCGGAGTAGTTGCCGTTTGTGCCATCGCGCTTACGCTGAAGAGTGCGACAAAGGCTGCAGTCGTGAACATGGTAGCAATTCTCATTGGGGCTTTTCCTCTGCTGACTAGCTTGAGTGGAATGTGCGTTGTCCGACGAACATCAACAGCTTGAACCAATATTTTTACAAATGCAATTCGCTCATCGAGCAGCGTGCGGATGCCTGTTCCCGCCCGGAAAATCGGGGAAAATCGCGGTTTTGCAACAGGCTGCAGCTTTCCCAATTCCGTCAACTTTAAGGCAAGATGCCGCCCGCTCGAAAAGGTGATTGGCTTTCCGATACCCGCGCCGTTAGGAAGGGGATCGGAATGATATAGCCGGAGTCCATCGTGTCGCTTGCCGATATTTCGCTTCTGAGTGCTTTGGTCGCCGGAGCGCTTTCGTTTCTTTCACCCTGCGTGCTGCCGCTCGTGCCGCCTTATCTCTGCTACATGGCGGGAATTTCGGTCGAGCAGTTTCGCGGCGGCGGAGCAGCCGTCGCTCAGGCACCGGGCATCCGCGGCAATGTGTTGATGTCGGCGCTGCTCTTCACCCTGGGGTTTGCCACCGTATTCATCGCGCTCGGCGCCGGTGCGTCCTCGATCGGCATGCTTCTGCGCCAGCACCTCGATATTCTCGCCAAGATCGGCGGTTTGATCATCGTCGTCATGGGGCTGAACTTCCTCGGTGTCTTCCGCATCGGCCTTCTGGCCCGGGAGGCGCGCTTCCAGAGCGGCGGCAAGCCGGCGACGCTGACGGGCGCCTATATCATGGGCCTTGCTTTCGCCTTCGGCTGGACGCCCTGCATCGGCCCGGTGCTCGGCGCTATTCTCGGCATTGCCGCATCGCGCGAAACGGTCGGCGCGGGCGCTGGCCTGCTCGCCGTCTATTCGCTCGGGCTAGCCATTCCCTTCTGGATCGCCGCCGGCTTTTCCGGTGCCTTCATGCGTTTTCTCTCCCGTTTCCGCCGTCATCTCGGCACGGTCGAACGGATCATGGGTGGGCTTTTGGTGCTCACCGGTCTCGCCTTCATCTTCGGCTATATCAGCGACATGGCGATCTGGTTTCAGCAGACCTTTCCGATCCTGATGAAAATCGGCTAAGTCGGGCGATATTTTCGCCTCTCGTTCTTCTCGGCAAATGGAACATGCCCGATGGCTGACCCCCATGGCTGATATTGTTGGTCTGTTGCTGCCGTTCTTTGGGCTGATCCTGGTCGGCTACGTCGCCGCACGCGTTACGAAGCAGCCGGCCGAGGCGCTCGGCTGGTTGAACACGTTCATCATCTATGCCGCGTTGCCGGCACTGTTTTTCAAGCTTGTGTCGCAAACACCGATCGACGAGCTGACCCGGATCGACTTCATCGCCACCGATATCGCCGCGACTTACTCGATTTTCCTGCTGCTGTTTCTGATCGGCCGTTTCCTGTGTCGCAATTCGGTTGCCGACAGCACCATCCAGGGCTTTGCGGGAGCCTATGGCAACATCGGCTACATGGGGCCGGGGCTTGCGCTGTTGGCTCTGGGGGAAAGGGCCGCGGTTCCGGTAGCGCTGATCGTATGCTTTGAAAACGCACTGCATTTCATCGTTGCGCCTGCCCTGATGGCGTTGGAAGGCGGCGACAAGCGCTCGCCATGGCGCGTTGCCGCGGATATCACCCGGAAGGTGCTGTTGCACCCTTTCATCCTGTCGACGGCGCTTGGTTTCGTCGTGGCTGCGTTATCGCTGCATCAACCGATCGCCTTCGAGCGATTTGTCAATTATCTCGCGCAAGCTGCTGCTCCTTGCGCATTATTCGCCATGGGTGTGACGCTCGCGCTGCGCCCGCTCAAGCGGATTCCGGTCGAAATCGGCTACATCGTGCCGGCAAAACTCGTCCTGCATCCCCTTGTGGTCTATATCGTTTTGCAGGCGGTCGGCGGCTTTGATCCGATCTGGATCGAGGCAGCCGTGTTGCTGGCGGCATTGCCGACGGCAACGAATGTCTTTGTCATCGGTCAGCAATATGGTGTCTGGCAGGAGCGGGCCTCCGCCACTATCCTGATCACCACGGCCTGTTCCGTGGTGACGGTTTCACTGGTGCTTTACCTGATAAAGTCGGGCGTCTTACCGGCGCAGCTTTTCCCGTAACGCCGAGGAAAAATTGCGCAGGCCGCCGCCGGGTTCGATGCCCTCGCGCATGACGATGTTGCGGAGCGGCGCGATGGCCGAAAGCACATGCAGGCCTGCTGCCCGCAGCATCTGCACGGGCAGAAAATCCGACAGAAGCGAGCGATTGAGGAGATCGACACTCGCCGTGCGGCTGACAATATCGGCGCGCCTCTTGCGATCGAAATTGTCGCCCGATGTCGCCGGGATCGGAAGGTCGGCGCGCGAGCAGAGAATGTCCGACAAAGCCAGGATATCGCGAAGGCTGAGATTGAGGCCCTGCGCGCCGATCGGCGGGAAGACATGGGCTGCTTCGCCGATCAGCGCGGCGCGACCCTTGCCGAAACGGTAGGCCGTCATGCCGGAAAGCGGCCAAACCTGCAAGCTGTCCTCGATTGTGACCTGGCCGAGCATCGACTGCATCCGCTCCTCGACCAGCCGGCCGAGTTCTTCGAGCGACTTCTCCGCGTTGGCAGCGGCTTCGGTCGGCTTCTGCACCCAGACGAGACTGGAGCGTCTGCCGGGCAGGGGTACCTGCGTGAAGGGGCCGCTTTCGGTGTGGAATTCCGTGGAGATGTTCTGATGCGGCAGGCTATGTGAAAAATTCAGAACCATTGCCGATTGCGGATAGGACCAGCCCTTGGTTTTGATCCCGAGGGTCTCTCGCACCATCGAATTGCGGCCGTCCGCGCCGACGACGAATGCAGCTTCGATCGAATCACCATTGTCGAGCGTGATCGCGACACCATCGTCGCGGAAGGCGATTTCGGAAGCCGTGGCTTCGATGCGGCTGACATTGCCTTCCGCTTCGATGGCTTGGCTGAGGTTGTCCAGCAACACGGCATTCGGAATATTGTAACCGAAGGCATCCAGGTCGATTTCCGATGCCCGGAACGAGACCGTCGGCGCCCGCAGCAGCCGTGACGTGCCATCGATGATGCGCATCGTGGTCAGCGCCGCCGCCGAAGGCGCGATCTTCTCCCATAGTGTCAGTCGCTCCAGAAAGCGGATCGATTGATCCATCAGCGCCGTGGTCCGCTTGTCGGCTTTGTTGTGCGGCGCGGCCACAAGGGCGACGGATCTTCCGCCGCGCGCCAGCGCGAAAGCCGTGATCATGCCGGCGAGCCCACCGCCGATAACGGCCACTTCAATCTGCTTCATATCGATGCCTCAATTACCTTCGGTACTGAAAATAAGCGCTTAGCCTGTTGAAATCCATGGGATGAAACATCGCAACGGGTGAAAATGACAGTAAGTCGCGCTAGCGTGCCCAGATAAACGCTTTTGCGCTGGCGATGCCGACCAAAGGATGCATATTAGCAAGAAAAACCGCCTGCCGGGGCAGGTGAATAAGCTGACGAGTCGTGGGGCGGATGAAAATCTTCAATTACAAGCGGGTGCCTTATGCGGAGATGCGTGCCTTCTCCGTTCATATACTGACGGCATCCGGATCGTTTCTCGCCTTTCTCGGCGTCGTCGCGGCATCAGAACATCGCTTTGTCGATATGTTCTGGTGGCTTGGCCTGGCGCTGCTGGTCGACGGCATCGATGGGCCGATCGCACGCAAGGTCCGCGTCAAGGAAGTGTTGCCAAACTGGTCCGGCGATACGCTCGACAATATCATCGATTACGTGACCTACGTGCTCCTGCCGGCATTCGCGCTCTATGAGAGCGGCATGATCGGCGAGCCCTGGTCGTTTGTCGCAGCCGGGATGATTGTCGTTTCCAGTGCCATCTACTACGCCGATACCGGCATGAAGACGGACGAATATTTCTTCTCCGGTTTCCCGGTCGTCTGGAACATGGTGATCTTCACGCTTTTCGTCATCGGCGCCAGCGCCACGACGGCCATGATCCTCGTCGGCGTTTCCGTCGTCCTGACCTTTCTGCCGATCAATTTTCTGCACCCCGTGCGTGTCAAGCGCTTGCGGCCGCTGAACCTTGGCATATTTCTCTTCTGGTCGGCACTCGGCATCTATTCGCTGCTGATGCATTTCGTCATGCCGCAATGGGCCATTGTCCTCTTCATCATCAGCGGTATCTATCTCTATTGCATCGGTGCCGTGCTGCAGTTTTTCCCGTCGCTCGGACGTCAGTAAGGCCCGTTCCTAGGTCGTCAGTAAGGCCCGTCCCTAGGACGTCAGTAAGGATTGTGCATCATGAAGAAGACCAAGGTTATCCGCATTCATGAAAATGGCGGTCCGGAGGTCATGAAGCTGGAGGAGGCGGATCTGCCGCCTCCCGGCGCGGGTGAGGTGCAGCTTCGTCAAGCCGCGATCGGCCTCAACTTCATCGATGTCTATTTTCGATCCGGCCTCTACAAGGCACCTCAGTTTCCATTGCCGCTCGGCAAGGAAGCTGCGGGCACGATCACCGAAGTCGGGCCTGGCGTGATCGATTTTGCTGTCGGCGATCGCGTCGCCTATGTCGGCAGCGATGGCGCCTACAGCGTCGAGCGCAATATCGAGACGCGTCATCTGGTCAAGGTGCCCGATGATATCACGCTCGAAACCGCGGCATCGATGATGCTGAAGGGCATGACGGCCGAATATCTGCTGAACCGCACCTTCAAGGTCGGCCCTGGAACGACGCTTTTGTTCCACGCGGCCGCCGGTGGCGTTGGCCTGATCGCCGGCCAGTGGGCCAAAGCCCTCGGCGCCGAAACCGTCATCGGCACTGCCGGTTCCGCCGAAAAGGTCGAATTGGCGCTGGCACATGGCTACGACCACGTCGTCGACTACAGCAAGGAGAATTTTGCCGAGCGCGTTCGCGAAATCACCGGAGGCAAGGGCGTCGATGTCGTCTATGACTCGGTTGGGAAGGATACTTTCCCGCAGTCGCTCGATTGTCTGAAGCCGCGCGGTATGTGGGTCACCTTCGGCCAGTCTTCCGGTCCGATCGAGAATTTCAATCTCGCCATCCTCAACCAGAAGGGTTCGCTCTTTGCCACGCGGCCGAGCCTTTTCGCCTATGTCGGTACACCTGAGGAGTTGAGAGCCAGTGCAAAGGCGTTATTTGCTGTTGTGCAAAGCAGCAAAGTGCGTATCAATATTCATCAAACTTATCCGCTTGTTGACGCAGGGCGCGCACATGCGGATCTGGAAGCCAGGAAAACGAGTGGAACTACACTGCTGATCCCATAGATCCGTAAAGGGCAGGAACGGTGGGAAGGAAATGAGGGGAACGTGTCGTCATCCGATGCGCCGGCAACCGGCGCACTATTGTCGGTTCGCAAACTGACGAAACTGTTTGGCAGTTTTACTGCTTGCAACGAAATCGATCTTGAAATCCAGCCGGGAGAAATTCACGCTCTCCTCGGAGAAAACGGCGCAGGCAAATCCACGCTCGTCAAGATGTTGTTCGGCGTGCTCGAACCGTCGCATGGGCAGATCGTCTGGCAGGGGCAGCCTGTGGCGATCGATGCGCCGGGCACAGCGCGCAAGCTCGGCATCGGCATGGTCTTTCAGCATTTTTCTTTGTTCGAGGCGCTGACGGTCGCGGAAAATATAGCGCTCTCGCTCGACAGCAACATCCCGCTCGCAAAAATTTCCGAGGAAGCCGCGAAGCTCTCTCACGCCTATGGCTTGCCGCTCGATCCGAATGCGCATGTGGCCGATCTGTCCGTCGGTGAACGCCAGCGCATCGAGATCGTTCGGGCTCTCCTGCAAAACCCTAAACTGATCATTCTCGACGAGCCCACCTCCGTTTTGACGCCGCAGGAAGCCGATCGACTGTTCGAAACGCTATTCAAGCTGAGGGACGAAGGGCGCTCGGTGCTTTATATCAGCCACCGGCTGGAGGAAGTGCAGCGCATCTGCTCGCGCGCCACCGTCCTGCGTCACGGCAAGGTTACAGGCGCCTGCGATCCCAGGCAGGAAACGACCGGTTCGCTTGCCCGCATGATGGTCGGCAGCGATGTCGCCAGCGTGCAGCACGAGGGGCTTGGCAACAAGGGCGATATTCTCTTGGAGATCGCAGGCCTTTCGGCACCGGCGAGAACCCCGTTTGCCATAGCGCTGAAGGACGTTTCCCTGCGTGTACGGGCCGGTGAGATATTGGCGATTGCCGGCGTTGCCGGTAACGGCCAGGGCGAATTGTTCGATGTCATTTCCGGCGAATACACCGTCCCCGCGGATGATCGAGTCCAGCTTCGCGGCAAGTCCGTCGGCACCAAGGGCATTAATGCGCGCCGGCTGATCGGCGCTGGCTTCGTGCCCGAGGAACGCCACGGTCATGCTGCGGTATCGACGTTGAAGTTGTCGGATAACCTCGTGCTTGCCCGGCATCAGTCGGATCGCAAGTCGTTCCTGAGTGGTGGCTTCTTCAATGTCATCAGGCACGGCGCGGTCAAGCAGGCGACGAAGCGCATCTGCGAGGCGATGGATGTCCGCAAGAGCGGCGAGGATCCGGCTGCCGGCGCGTTGTCCGGCGGCAATCTGCAGAAGTTCATCGTCGGCCGTGAGCTGGATCGCCAGCCGAGCGTGCTCGTCGTCAATCAACCGACCTGGGGCGTTGACGCCGGCGCCGCAAGCCGCATCCGCCAGGCACTGGTCGATCTCGCCCGCGACGGCTCAGCCGTGCTCGTTATCAGCCAGGATCTGGATGAGATTTTCGAAGTCGCGACCGATATTGCCGTCATCTCGGAAGGACGGCTGTCGCCGTCCTATCCGGCCGGTGAGCTGACGCGCGAAAAGATCGGACTGCTGATGGGCGGTCTGCATGAATCGAAGACGCATTCGGAGCCTGCACATGCGCATTGAACTTGAAAAGCGCCCGCAGGTCTCCAAGCTGTTCGGCTTGCTATCGCCCTTGCTTGCTCTCGCATTGGCGTTGATCGCCGGCACCATCATGTTCGCCGTCATGGGCAAGGATCCCGTCGAGGCGCTCGATGCATTCTTCGTCGAACCTCTGCTGGAGGTCTGGTCGCTGCACGAACTGGCGATTAAGGCCGGACCGCTGATCCTGATCGCCGTCGGCCTTTGCCTCTGCTATCGCTCCAACAACTGGAATATCGGCGCCGAAGGGCAATTCACCATGGGCGCGATCGCCGGATCATTCATCCCGATCGTCTTCACCGATTGGCACTCGCCCGTGATCCTGCCTTTGATGCTGATCGCCGGCGCCGTCGGCGGCGCGCTCTATGCCGCCATTCCGGCGCTCTTGAAGGCGCATTTCAATACCAACGAGATTCTGACGAGCCTGATGCTTGTCTATATCGCTCAGCTCTTCCTCGATTGGCTGTCGCGCGGGCCATGGCGCGATCCGCAGGGCCATAACTTTCCGCAGAGCATCGACTTTCCGCCAGAAGCGGTTTTACCGGCGATCTGGGAGGACTCCGGGCGTGCGCATTGGGGCATCGTCTTCGCCGTGGTCGCGGCGATCCTTGCCTGGTTCATTATGAAATATACGCTGAAAGGCTTTGAGATAAGCGTGCTCGGACAGTCGGCGCGGGCAGGGCGCTTTGCCGGTTTTTCCTCGCGGAAAATGGTCTGGTTCGCCTTCCTTGTCTCCGGCGCACTCTCGGGACTGGCAGGTATATCTGAAGTTTCCGGCTCCATCGGCCATCTGCAGCCGGCGATTTCGCCGGGTTACGGTTTCACCGCCATCATCGTCGCCTTCCTTGCGCGCCTTAATCCGCTCGGAGCCATTCTTTCCGGTCTGGTGCTGGCGCTGACCTATCTCGGCGGCGAAGCCGCGCAATTGTCGCCGGGGATATCAGCCAAGGCGGCCAGCGTCTTCCAGGGCTTGCTTTTGTTCTTCGTGCTCTCCTGCGACACACTGATCTATTACAAAATCCGTGTGGTTTGGTCGCGGGTCCGTGGAGGTGCGGCATGAGTGTGTTTGAAGCCATCCTGCTCACCATCATCACCGCGTCGACGCCGCTCGTCATTGCCGGCCTGGGTGAACTGGTGGTGGAACGCTCCGGTGTCCTCAACCTCGGTGTCGAAGGCATGATGATCATCGGTGCGGTCGCCGCTTTTGTTGGAGCGCAGATAAGCGGATCGCCTTATGTCGGCCTGCTGACCGGCATCGTCGGGGGCGCGCTCTTCTCGCTGCTGTTTGGTTTTCTCACGCTGACGTTGGTTACGAACCAGGTCGCGACCGGCCTGGCGCTGACCATCCTTGGGCTCGGCCTTTCGGGCATGATCGGCGAAGGCTATGTCAGCGTGCCGGGCGTGCAGCTGCATGAAATCGTATTTCCGCTGCTGTCGGACATACCGTTCCTCGGTCCGGTACTTTTTAGGCAGGACCTGACCTTCTATCTGTCGATCACGCTGCTCGCCGGCGTCAACTGGTTCCTCTTCCACAGCCGTGCCGGCCTGAAGCTGCGCGCCGTCGGCGATAGCCATGGCTCGGCCCATGCTCTCGGCATCGACGTCATCCGCACCCGTTATCTCGCCGTCATGTTCGGCGGTGCCTGCGCGGGGCTTGCAGGCGCTCAGCTGTCGCTGGTCTACACCCCGCAATGGGTCGAGAACATGTCGGCCGGTCGCGGTTGGGTGACCTTGGCGCTCGTGGTCTTCGCCTCCTGGCGGCCGATGCGCGTGCTGGCCGGCGGTTATCTCTTTGGCGCCGTGACGATCCTGCAATTCCACGCGCAGGGCTTCGGCGTCGGCATACCCTCGCAATTCCTGTCGATGCTGCCCTATGCATCGACTATTGTGGTTCTCGTCATCATCTCTCAAAATCGCCGCGCGACCTTGATCAACACGCCAGCGTCGCTCGGCAAAGCCTTCGTTCCGGAGCGCTGATTGCAACAGCCGGACCGATTTCTGCAAAACATGTCAAACCAGTAGGGGTAACCATGAAAAAACTAGCACTCGCCCTCACAACGACAGCCGCTGCCATCGTTGGTTTCGCTGCCGCCGCTGAAGCGGCACCGACCAAGGTCTGCTTCGTCTATGTCGGTTCGCACACGGACGGCGGCTATTCGCAGGCGCACGATCTCGGCCGTCAGCAGATCCAGAAGGAATTCGGCAACAAGATCGAGACGCCCTATCTCGAAAACGTACCGGAAGGCCCGGATGCCGAGCGCGCCATCGAGCGTCTTGCCCGTTCCGGCTGCTCGCTGATCTTCTCGACTTCCTTCGGCTTCATGGATGCGACCGTCAAGGTTGCCGCCAAGTTCCCGAAGGTGAAGTTCGAACATGCGACCGGCTTCAAGAGCGGCCCGAATCTCGCAACCTACAACTCGCGCTTCTATGAAGGCCGCTATATCCTCGGCCAGATCGCCGCCAAGATGTCGAAGAACCATGGCGCCGCCTACATCGCGTCTTTCCCGATTCCGGAAGTGGTGATGGGTATCAACTCCTTCGAACAGGGCGCCCGTTCGATTGATCCGAGCTTCAAGCTGAAGGTCGTATGGGTCAACACCTGGTTCGACCCGGGCAAGGAAGCCGATGCAGCCAAGGCCATGGTCGACCAGGGTGTCGATATCCTGACGCAGCACACCGATACGACGGCGCCGATGCAGGTGGCTGAAGAGCGCGGCATCCATGCTTTCGGTCAGGCTTCCGACATGATCAAGGCTGGCCCGAAGGCGCAGTTGACGGCGATCATCGACACCTGGGGTAACTACTACTCCAAGCGCGTTCATGCGCTGCTCGATGGCACGTGGAAGTCCGAGCAGAGCTGGGACGGCCTGAAGGACGGCATCCTGAAGATGGGCGACTATACGAATATGCCCGACGACGTGAAGAAGATGGCTCAGGAAACCGAAGCCAAGATCAAGTCAGGCGAGCTTGCTCCCTTCACCGGCCCGATCAACAAACAGGACGGTACGCCCTGGCTCAAGGCCGGCGAAAAGGCCGATGACGGGACGTTGCTCGGCATGAACTTCTACATCGAAGGCGTGGACGACAAGCTGCCGGCTTCTAAGTAAGCAGAAGAAATAGTTTAAGTTGAAAAGGGGCGTTCAAAACGCCCCTTTTTGTTGCGTTGCAACATCGAATGATGATTTACAAAAGTATTACTATATGATTTTTAAACCTTGGCCTGAGGAAATGGCCTTTGGGAGGAAATCATGAAGTTGAAGACTGCACTGATCAGTGCGACGATGCTGGCTGCCTGCATGTTCACATCGGCATCGGCTAAAGACCTGGTCGTCGGATTCTCGCAAATCGGTTCGGAGTCTGGTTGGCGTGCGGCCGAAACGACGCTGACGAAGCAGGAAGCCAAGAAGCGCGGCATCGATCTGAAGTTCGCCGACGCGCAGCAGAAGCAGGAAAACCAGATCAAGGCGATCCGGTCCTTCATCGCGCAAGGCGTTGATGCGATCCTGCTGGCACCGGTCGTCGAAACCGGTTGGGATGCTGTCCTGAAGGAAGCCAAGGAAGCCAAGATCCCGGTCATTCTGCTTGACCGCACGGTTGCTGCACCGAAGGACCTTTATCTGACAGCTGTCACGTCCGACCTGGTTCATGAAGGCAAGGTCGCCGGTGACTGGCTTGTAAAGACGGTCGGCGACAAGAAGTGCAACATCGTCGAGCTGCAGGGCACGACGGGCTCCTCGCCGGCCATCGCCCGCAAGAAGGGCTTCGAGGAAGCCATCAAGGGTCACGACAACCTGAAGATCGTTCGTAGCCAGACCGGCGATTTCACCCGCGCCAAGGGCAAGGAAGTCATGGAAAGCTTCCTGAAGGCTGAAAACGGCGGCAAGGATATCTGCGCGCTCTACGCCCATAACGACGATATGGCCGTCGGCGCTATTCAGGCGATCAAGGAAGCTGGCCTGAAGCCGGGCAAGGACATCCTGACCGTGTCGATCGATTCGGTTCCGGATCTCTTCAAGGCCATGGCTGCCGGTGAGGCGAACGCAACCGTTGAGCTGACGCCGAACATGGCAGGTCCTGCCTTCGACGCGCTCGATGCGTATTTGAAGACCAAGAAAGAGCCGCCGAAGTGGATCCAGACGGAATCCAAGCTCTATACCCAGGCGGATGATCCGCAGAAGGTCTACGAGCAGAAGAAGGACCTCGGCTACTAAGACGAAAGCCCATCGCACCGGATCGGCAATGCCGCGCCGGTGCGATATCTTGTGCAAGATGCCGGCGCACCCACGGAATGCGCCGGCTATCGCTTTCGCAATTTGATTCATTCCAAGGAAATTCGCGCTTCATGGCTCACGACGTAGAGCGACTTCTGACGGCGACAGGTTTTTGTAAATATTTCCCCGGTTCGACCGCTCTCGATCATGTCGATTTCACATTGATGCGCGGCGAGGTCCATGCGCTTCTCGGCGAGAACGGTGCCGGAAAATCGACCCTGATCAAATGCATGACCGGCGCTTATCGTCGCGATGCGGGCTCTCTGGTGCTCGATGGGGCGGAGATCGATCCGCATGATACGCTTGCCGCTCAGAAGCTCGGTATTGGAACCGTCTACCAGGAAGTGAACCTGCTGCCCAATCTGAGTGTCGCGGAAAACCTGTTTCTGGGCCGCCAGCCGCGACGGTTCGGGATGGTCAGCAGCCGCGTCATGAATAAGATGGCCAGAGATCTGCTGTCACAATATGGCCTGGATATCGATGTCAGCCGCCAGCTCGATCGCTTTTCGGTCGCCATTCAGCAGGTGATCGCCATCGCCCGCGCGGTCGATCTCTCCGGCAAGGTGCTCATTCTCGATGAGCCCACTGCGAGCCTGGATACGCATGAAGTCGAGATGCTGTTCGGCATCGTCAGGCGATTGAAGCAGCGCGGGCTGGGAATTGTCTTCATTACGCATTTCCTGGAACAGGTTTACGAAATCTGCGATCGCATCACCGTTCTCCGCAACGGCCGCCTGGTCGGCACGCGCGATGCGCACGGTCTTCCGCGGCAGACTCTAATCGCCATGATGCTCGGCCGCGAACTCGCCGAGGCTGAAGGCACTATAAAGCAGAGCGAGACGGAAAGCGGCCCGGTCAGATATCATTTCACGAACTTCGGCAAACGCGGCAAGGTCAAGCCGTTCGACATGGAGGTGCGCGTCGGCGAAGTTGTGGGCATTGCGGGCCTGCTTGGCTCAGGGCGGACGGAGACCGCCGAAGTGCTCTTCGGCGTCGAGCGCGCCGACAGCGGCGAGGCGAAAATCGAAGGCAAGCCCATTGCGCTTTCCAGTCCGCGCGCCGCGATCAAGAGCGGCTTCGGCTTTTGCCCGGAAGACCGCAAGACCGATGGGATCATCGGTGATCTCTCCATTCGCGAAAATATCGTCATGGCGCTACAGGCAAGGCGGGGCTGGGCAAGGCCTTTGCCGCGCAGCGAGCAGAACGCCATCGCCGATCGCTATATCAAGGCGCTGGATATCCGCACGACCGACCGCGAAAAGCCGATCAGGCTCCTTTCAGGCGGTAACCAGCAGAAGGCAATCCTTGCGCGATGGCTGGCGACCAATCCAAGCTTCCTCATCCTGGATGAGCCGACGCGCGGCATCGATGTCGGTGCTCATGCGGAAATCATCCGATTGATCGAGGATCTTTGCCGGCAGGGAATGTCCCTGGTGGTCATTTCATCCGAACTTGAGGAGCTTGTCGCCTATAGTTCGCGCGTCATCGTCCTGCGTGACCGCGAACATATTGCCGAGTTGGCCGGAAGTGAGATCACAGCCGGAAATATCGTCGAGGCCATCGCCACGGCTCAAAGGACGCGGGAGGACGCATGAGCTCGCCAATCAAAACCTCCTTGCTTCGGCTGATGCCTCAGCTCATTGCACTCGCGGTTATTCTTCTCTTGAATTTCATAATGTTCCCGCATTTCTTTCATCTGGAAGTTCAGAATGGAAGGCTCTACGGGAGCTTGGTGGACGTACTCAATCGTGGTGCGCCGGTAGCGCTGCTTGCCATTGGCATGACGCTGGTCATCGCCACGAAAGGCATCGATCTGTCCGTCGGCGCGGTCATCGCGATCTGCGGTGCTGTTGCGGCGTCCTCGATCGTTGCCGGCTACTCGCTTTCCTATACGCTGCTGTTGACGATCGGCGTCGGTCTGGCATGCGGGCTCTGGAACGGTTTCCTCGTCGCCGTACTCGATATCCAGCCGATCATCGCAACGCTGGTGCTGATGGTGGCCGGCCGCGGCATTGCGCAATTGATCACTGAGGGCGCGATCCTCACCTTCAACAATGACGGACTGATCTTTCTTGGCAGCGGCTCGTTCGTTGCCCTGCCGATGCCGGTGGTGATCTGGCTTGTCGCTGCGCTTTTGGTGATCGCTTTGGTCCGGCGCACGGCTCTTGGAATGTTGGTCGAAGCCATCGGCATCAATCGCCGGGCAAGCACCTTGTCCGGTATCCGGACCCCGGTCCTGCTGATTGCGGTTTACGCATTGAGCGGCCTTTGTGCCTCCATCGCGGGTATCATCGTTACGGCCGACATTAAGGGTGCGGACGCCAATAATGCCGGTCTGTGGCTTGAGCTGGATGCGATCCTTGCGGTCGTGGTTGGCGGCAATTCGCTGCTCGGCGGTCGTTTCAGCATCGTCGGTTCGCTGATCGGCGCAATGATCATTCAATCGGTCAATACAGGCATCCTGCTCTCCGGCTTTCCGCCGGAATTCAATCTGGTGATCAAGGCGATTATCGTCATCGTCATTCTGGTCATCCAGTCTCCGGCGGTTCAATCCGCCACGTCATTCTTCTGGCGTCGCCGAGACGAGGGGCAGATGGTGCAAAAGGAGCAGGCAAAGTGAATTCGAAATATCTTCCGCTGCTTGCAACGATCCTCATCTTCATTCTGGCCTATATCGCCTGCGTGACGCAGTATCCGAACATGCTGTCGACGCGGGTGATGGGCAACCTGTTGACTGATAACGCATTTTTGGGAATTGCCGCCGTAGGCATGACCTTCGTCATCATCTCGGGCGGCATCGACCTGTCCATCGGCTCGATCATTGCCTTTACCGGTGTTTTCCTGGCCGTCATTCTGCGCGATACGGCGATCCACCCGTTGATCGCGTTCGTTCTTGTTCTTGTCATCACGACGATTTTTGGCGCCGGCATGGGCGCCATCATTCACTATCTCAGCATGCCGCCTTTCATCGTGACGCTGGCCGGCATGTTTCTGGCGCGGGGCATCGCCTTCGTGTTGTCGATCGACAGCATTCCGATCGAGCATGATTTCTACTCTCAGCTCAACGATCTCTATTGGCTGATGCCCGGCGGCGGCCGGCTGACTTTGATCGGCGGTCTCATGCTGCTCGTCTTTGCCGGCGGGATTGTGCTGGCGCAACGCACTCGCTTCGGCGCCAATGTCTATGCTCTCGGTGGCGGCGCTCAAACGGCGGTGCTGATGGGCGTGCCTGTCGGCAAGACGACGATCCAGATCTATGCCCTTTCTGGATTTCTTGCTGGCCTATCCGGAATCGTTTTTTCTATCTATACATCTGCCGGATACTCGCTTGCCACGGTCGGTGTCGAACTCGATGCGATCGCTGCCGTGGTCATAGGGGGAACACTGCTGACGGGAGGAGCGGGATTCGTCGGAGGAACACTCATCGGAATTCTCATACAGGGCTTGATTCAGACCTACATCACCTTCGATGGAACGCTTTCCAGTTGGTGGACGAAGATACTGATAGGCTTGTTGCTGTTTGCCTTTATTCTGATGCAGAAGGGACTTCTGCTGCTTTCCCGCTTAAACCGACGATATGTCTGAGGGAGGGACAGAGCTCTTGCGAAACCGAATGCTTGAGACCGGAAAATCCGAGGGAAAATCGCGCACGAGCCACGCTCAAGTGGTCGATGAGTTGGGTAAGGCGATCGTCTCGGGTGCATTTCCGATCGGAAGCATTCTTCCCGGTGACAGCGAGCTTCTGCAACGGTTCAAGGTATCCCGCACCGTCCTGCGTGAAAGCATGAAGACATTGGCGGCAAAGGGGCTGGTGGTGCCGCGCGCGCGCGTCGGGACGCGCGTGACCGAGAAGATCCATTGGAACATGTTCGATAATGAAGTGCTCAATTGGCATTTCGAGAGCGGCGTCAACAAGGAATTTCTTCTTCATCTTTACGATATACGCATGGCGTTTGAGCCTTTCGCCGCGAGTCTGGTGGCGAAAAGGGCCAGCCGAGAGAATATCGAACTGCTTCGCAATCTTGCAGCCGCCATGGCGGCGCCGCACCATACTTCCGATAGCCTCGCAGTCGCCGATTTGCATTTCCACTTGGCAATTACTGAGGCTTCGCAAAATCCGTTCATGCGATCGCTGGGTGGGCTTATCAAAGCCGCACTGGTTGGCATGTTTCGCATGAGCGCGCCGCCGTCAACCAATGGCTTCGCCAATATTGCTGATACGCATATGGCCATAGTGGACGCGATAGCGGCACGGGACGGCCTTGCTGCCCATAAGGCGATGGAATTCGTGATCATCGATGGGCGTCAGCATGTCCTCGAAGCTTTCGAGGCTCTTGCCGAGGCCTGAGGTCGCCTTGAATTTCGCCGTAGTTCATCGCTCGACTTGTTGATATGAGGGGAGTCACTCGGCCTGTGCCGACGCCTGACCGTATATCTCGGAGCCTGAAATGGAACGCAGCTGCCTCGCCATCATCCTCGCCGCCGGCGACAGTACCCGCATGAAGTCATCGATGTCGAAGGTCCTGCATCCGATTGCCGGGCGCCCGATGATCGCCCATGTCATGGATGCGATCTCCAAGACCGGGATTTCGGCGGCTGCTCTGGTTGTCGGGCGCAATGCGGATGAGGTTAGTACCGCAGCGTCGATCGGCGGCATCACCATCGAATCCTATCTTCAGAAGGAACGTCTCGGCACGGGCCATGCCGTGCTGGCGGCGCGCGAGGCGATTGCTCGCGGATATGACGATATTATCGTTGCCTACGGAGACGTCCCTCTGCTGACCGATGTGCCGCTTCGTGCTGCCCGCCAGGGACTGGCCGATGGTAACGACATCGTCGTCATCGGATTTCATACGGAACATCCCAACGCCTATGGCCGATTGCTGGTCAAGGATGGCGAGCTGATCGCCATTCGAGAAGCCAAGGATGCAACCGATGCCGAACTCGCGATAAAATGGTGCAATAGCGGGCTGATGGCGATCAACGGCCGCAAGGCGCTGGAGCTTCTCGACCGCATCGGCAACAACAATGCCAAGGGCGAATATTACCTCACCGATCTCGTCGAGATCGCCCGCTCGCTTGGCGGACGCGCCGTTGCCGTCGATGCGCCCGAAGTCGAGATGACCGGCTGCAACAACCGCGCCGAACTTGCCTTCATCGAGCGCCTCTGGCAGGAGCGCCGCCGGCATGAGGTGATGCTGTTGGGCGTGACCATGATAGCGCCGGAAACCGTTTTCCTCGCCTATGACACCGTGATCGGCCAGGATGCGCTGATCGAGCCGAATGTTGTCTTCGGTCCGGGCGCGGTCATCGAGGGAGGCGCAGTCATTCATGCCTTCTCGCACATCGAGGGCGCCCATGTCAGTGCGGGTGCTACGGTCGGCCCCTTTGCGAGGCTGCGCCCGGGGGCCGATCTCGCCGGTGGCGCCAAGGTCGGCAATTTCTGCGAGGTCAAGAACGGCAAGATTGGCGAGGGCGCCAAAGTCAATCATCTGACCTATATCGGTGATGCGACGATCGGAGCAGGCAGCAATATCGGCGCGGGTACGATCACTTGCAATTATGACGGCGTTAACAAGCATGAAACGCATATCGGCGCCAACGCTTTCGTCGGTTCCAATTCGTCGCTGGTTGCGCCCATCCATATCGGCGACGGCGCATATATTGCTTCCGGCAGTGTCATCACCGAGGATGTTCCGGCCGATGCGCTGGCCTTCGGCCGGGCTCGCCAGGAAGTAAAGCCGGAGCGGGCCAAGGTGATCCGCGAGCGAGCCCTTGCCATCAAGGCAGCGAAAAAGGGCGGCCACTAAACTCTCGCGCGTTGACGTAACGGTCGGAAATCGAAAGTGACCGTTGTGACAATTGAGAAAATTGCAGGAATGATTAGGACTTGCCTTCATATCTGAGGCCAGACGGAGAGCTGTATGTGCGGTATTGTTGGGATCGTCGGAACGAAGCCTGTGGCGGAGCGTTTGGTGGACGCGCTGCGGCGGCTCGAGTACCGCGGCTATGATTCGGCTGGAGTCGCGACGATCCATGACGGCGTGATGGATCGCCGCCGCGCGGAAGGAAAGCTCTTCAATCTGGAGAAGCGGCTGGAGACGGATCCTCTGCCCGGCACGACGGGCATTGCACACACGCGCTGGGCAACTCACGGTGTTCCGAATGAAATCAATGCCCACCCGCATTTCGTGGAAGGCGTTGCCGTCGTCCATAACGGCATCATCGAAAACTTCTCGGAGCTGCGAGAAGAGCTGAAGGCCGAAGGGCAGGAATTTGCCTCGCAGACGGATACGGAAGTTGTCGCCCATCTTCTGGCCAAATATGTCCGCGAGGGCTTGGACGCACGTACAGCCATGCTGAAAATGCTGAACCGCGTGACCGGCGCTTACGCATTGGCCGTTATGTTCCAGAACGATCCTGACACGTTGATGGCGGCGCGTTCTGGCCCGCCGCTTGCCGTGGGTTACGGCAAGGGCGAGATGTTCCTCGGTTCGGATGCGATCGCCCTTGCGCCCTTCACCAATGAGATCAGCTATCTCGTCGACGGCGACTGCGCCATCGTCACCCATGCCGGCGCGACCATTCTCGATTTCAACGGCAATGAAGTGACTAGGCCGCGGCAGATTTCGCAGGCAACCGCCTATGTGGTCGACAAGGGCAATCATCGTCACTTCATGGAAAAGGAAATCTACGAGCAACCGGAAGTCATTTCCCACGCGCTCAGTCACTATGTCGATTTCGCCAGCCATCGCGTGCGCCCGGATGTTTCGGCCATCGATTTCGGCGGTGTTTCCGGCCTCGCCATATCAGCCTGCGGTACGGCCTATCTCGCCGGCCTTGTGGGTAAATATTGGTTCGAGCGCTATGCGCGCCTGCCGGTCGAAATCGATGTCGCCTCCGAGTTCCGCTATCGCGAAATGCCACTGTTGCCGTCGCAGGCCGCCCTATTCATTTCTCAATCCGGCGAAACCGCGGATACCTTGGCTTCGCTCCGCTACTGTCGGGACAACGGCTTGAAGATCGGTGCCGTGGTCAACGTCAGGGAATCGACCATCGCGCGCGAATCCGATGCCGTGTTTCCAATCCTGGCCGGCCCGGAAATCGGTGTCGCCTCGACGAAGGCTTTCACCTGCCAGCTTGCCGTTCTCGCCTCGCTGGCGATTGGAGCCGGCGTCGCTCGAGGTACCATCAGCGCCGAAAATGAACAGGAAATGGTGCGCCATCTTGTCGAGATGCCGCGCATCATGGCGAATGTCCTGAATATCATCCAGCCGCAGATGGAAAGCCTGTCGCGCGAGATCTCGAAATTCAAGGATGTGCTCTATCTCGGCCGCGGCACCAGCTTCCCGCTCGCCATGGAAGGCGCGCTGAAGCTGAAGGAAATCTCCTATATCCACGCTGAAGGCTATGCGGCTGGCGAATTGAAGCATGGGCCGATTGCACTGATCGACGAGAACATGCCCGTTATCGTCATCGCTCCGCATGACCGCTTCTTCGACAAGACCGTTTCCAACATGCAGGAAGTTGCGGCTCGTGGCGGTCGAATCATCTTCATCACGGATGAAATTGGCGCTGCCGCATCGACATTGCCGACCATGGCGACGATCACCTTGCCCGTCGTCGACGAGATCATCGCGCCGATCATATTCTCGCTGCCGATTCAATTGCTTGCCTATCATACGGCCGTGTTCATGGGCACGGATGTCGATCAGCCGCGCAATCTCGCCAAATCGGTCACCGTGGAATAGGATTCCTTTCGCCGTGCATTTGCCGTCACGTCCTCGTGAGTCGATCGCTTGTTCGGCTCACAGATGTGGCTAGCGGGTTGTATGCCGCCCCAATTTCTGGCACGATTCGCCCACGGAGATGGTGGGGAGGGTTTGCCGGGAAGCGGTAGCGACGGGACGGAGTTTTCGAGCGGCGAATGACTGAAAAACTCATCAAAATGTCCGTGACGACGCGGATCAGAAACAATTTCCTGGCCGGCCTGATTATCTGTGCCCCGATTGCCATTACACTATGGCTGACTTGGTCCGTCGTCCATTGGGCCGATAGCTGGGTTCGCCCCTATATTCCCGCGCGCTACGATCCCGAGAGCTATCTGAACTTCGCTGTGCCCGGTACCGGCCTGGTGATCGCGATGATCTTCATCACGATCGTCGGCTTTCTGGCCAAGAACCTGATCGGTCAGAGCATCGTCCGCTTCGGGGAGTCGATCGTCAACCGCGTGCCGCTGGTGCGCACGATCTACAAGAGCGTCAAGCAGATCTTCGAGACTGTGCTGAAAGAGCAGGGCAGCTCGTTCAAGAAGGTAGGGCTGATCGAATATCCAAGCCCGGGCCTCTGGTCCATGGTCTTCATATCGACGGATGCCAAAGGCGAGATCGCTTCGAAATTCAATGCCATGGGTCAGGACATGGTGGCGGTCTTCCTGCCGCCGACGCCGGTGCCGACGGCCGGGTTTCTAGTCTTCGTTCCGCGCGAAAAGATCACCGTGCTCGATATGAGCCCGGAGGATGGTGCCAAGCTGCTGATTTCGGGCGGCCTTGTGGCGCCGGAATACGAGAAGCTGGTCGCAGCCAAGGAATTGCGGCAGCCGGTTCCCGTGGCTCCTTAACCTCAATTGCTCATCTTCCAATAGTTGGATCAATGCCTTCGCGTTCTGCGCGAATTGTCATGCCTCTATCATATTGACGCCTTAGATCGTCAGTCGGGGCAGATAATCGCACGTATCTCAGCATCGTATGTTCGGGGCACAGGCACCGAGCTGCGGTTCTCCAACGCGGTCCGAAACGGCCGGAGATGGATGTCGTTGCCTTCATGAAGTTTTTAATCAGGAGGATATGGTTTTGAGATATATGCGTTCGAAGAGCTTGCCGCTGCTGTCGGCAGCGCTTGCCACATTTGTTTTCACGGCTCCAATGCTGGCGCTGGCGGATAATTCCGTGACGATTGACGGTGTTACGCTGGTCAATAAAGGCCGCGTCGCGATCGGCCGCATTCCGGCCAATCAGCGCGATAAGTTCGGTGAGACTTTCGGCTCCGGTTCAGGCATGTCGATCGATACCAAGAGCTGGGGTCGCAACGCCGACGGCACCTACAAGGGCTCGCTGTGGCTGCTGCCGGACCGCGGTTACAATGTCGCCGGCACCACCGATTACCGTGCGCGTCTCAACACCATCGATATCAAACTGACGCCGGTTGCCTCCGGTGCAACGCCTCCAGCCGGTAAGGAACAGGCGGGCGTCGAAGCCAAGCTCGCGGATACGCTGCTGTTGAAGGACAATAAGGGCAACGAAACCACCGGTCTTGACCCAGCCAACGGCGTTCGCCAGGCGGAAGGCGGCTTGCCACTTTTGCCACAGGCACCAAACGGCAAGATTTCGCTCGATAACGAAGCCATTGCCCGGCTGCCCGATGGTTCGATGTTCATCAGTGATGAGTACGGTCCCTATATCTACCGCTTCTCGGCGGGTGGGCTGATGATCTCGGCCACGGCACCACCGGCCGCGTTTCTGCCGATGCGCCACGGCGCCGTGAATTTTTCCTCGAACAATCCCGGCCCGGGCGAAACCGCTCCCGATCCGAAAGATCCGACCAGCGGACGCCAGAACAACCAAGGCTTCGAGGGCATGTCCCTGACCCCGGACGGTAAGTTCCTGATCGTCGTGCTCCAGTCCGCGACTCGCCAGGATGGCGGCGATTCCAGCTCCACGCGCCAGAATACCCGCGCGCTTGTCTATGATGCCGCCGACCCTGCAAATCTGAAGCTGGTGCACGAATATGTCGTGCCTCTGCCGGTCTTCACCAACGACAAGGGCAAGACGGCCGTTGCCGCCCAAAGCGAAATCGTGGCGCTCTCACCGACAAGCTTCCTGATGCTCGCGCGCGATAGCAACAATGGCTACGGCCAGAAGGGCGACAAGTCGCTCTATCGCAGCGTTGTGGCTGTCGATGTTTCCGCTGCCACCGATATTGCCGGCGGCAAGTTCGACGGCGACACAGCTGTCGCGCCGAAGGGCGTTCTTGATCCTTCAGTCAAGCCGGCGGCAGTCAGCAATTTCATCGATATCAACGACAGCGCCGATCTAGCGCGCTTTGGTCTGCATAACGGCGCGCCGAACGACCGCAACAACCTCTCGGAAAAGTGGGAGGCCATGTCGCTCGTCAGCGTTCAGGATCCGAAGCTGCCTGACGATTACTTCCTGTTCGTCGCCAATGACAACGACTTCATCACCCAGGATGGTTTCCAGGTCGGCGCTGCCTACAAGGATGATAGTGGCGCGGATGTCGATACCATGTTCCAGGTATTCCAGGTTACCATTCCCGGTCTCGCCGCAAAGTGATCTGATGAAACGGGGGTGGACGCGGCTAACGCGTCCATCCGCCTACCCCGCTCGCAGGAAGCGGATCGCCTCGTCGCGGCGGAAGAGATAGAGCAGGGTGCGTACCGCACTGCCACGCTCACTGGTCAGTTCCGGATCGCGCTCGATCAGATAGGCGGCATCCTTGCGGGCGATTTCTAGAAGATCGGCATGGGCTTCTAGGCTGGCGATGCGGAAGCCTGGCGTGCCGGATTGGCGTGTCCCAAGAAGCTCACCTTCGCCGCGCAGCTTCAAATCCTCCTCAGCAATTCGGAAGCCGTCTTCCGTCTCGCGCATGATCGACAACCGCGCATGTCCAGTTTCGCCGAGCGGCCCTTTGTAGAGAAGGATGCAAGTGGAAGCCTCATCCCCGCGACCGACGCGTCCGCGCAACTGATGAAGCTGTGCCAGGCCGAAACGTTCAGCATGTTCGATGACCATGATCGTCGCGTCCGGCACGTCGACGCCCACCTCGACGACCGTCGTGGCCACCAGCAGGCGGATCTCGCCGTTCTTGAACGCCATCATCACAGTGTCTTTCTCCGGGCCGCTCATCCGGCCATGGATGAGACCGATGCCTGGGCCGAGCGCCTTGGTCAGTGTCTCATGCCGCTCCTCCACCGACATTAAATCGGATTCTTCGGATTCCTCCACAAGTGGGCATATCCAATAGGCTTTTTTACCTTCCGCTAGCGCACTCCTTAGGCGCGCGACGATGTCGCCTGTTCGTTCATTCGGAATGGTGATCGTCTGGATCGGCTTGCGGCCCGCGGGCTTCTCGGTGAGCTTCGAAACGTCCATGTCGCCGAATGCGGCCAGCACCAGCGTTCGCGGTATAGGCGTTGCGGTCATAACGAGCATGTGGGGCGAAATGCCCTTCGCAGTTAGCCGCAGGCGCTGATGGACGCCGAAACGATGCTGCTCGTCGACGACAGCCAGCATCAGATTGGCATAGGCGACGCTATCCTGAAACAACGCATGCGTGCCGATGATGATCTGCGCTTCGCCGGAGGCGATGCGCTCCAGGATCGCATCCCGTTCGCGCCCCTTCGTGCGGCCTGTGAGAACTTCGACGGAAAGGTTTGCACTCGCTGCGAATTTCGAAATTGTCGCGTAATGCTGGCGGGCGAGAATTTCGGTCGGTGCCATCAGCACGGCTTGGCCGCCGCTTTCGATCACGGCGGCGATCGCCATCAGCGCCACCAGCGTCTTGCCCGCGCCGACGTCGCCTTGCAGCAGTCGCAGCATGCGCTCGGTGCCTGCCATATCCTTAAGAATATCGGCAACCGCATCACGCTGACTATTCGTCATCGAGAAGGGCAGCGATTCCAGGATCTTGCCGCTGATTTCTCCAGTTGCATGCACGGGTTGACCGGCAACCTTGCGCAACCTCTGGCGCACCAGCGAAAGCGACAATTGCCCCGCCAGGAATTCGTCATAGGCCAGCCGGCGCCGCGCCGGTGCCTGCGGATCGATATCCGCCGCATCCCTGGGCGCATGCAGCATGTGGAAGGCATCGGAGATCGAGGGAAAGCCCTGCTTCTGCGTCAGGGCGATATCATCCCACTCTGGCAGCTGCGGAATGCGCGGCAATGCTGCCTCTATCGTCTTGCGCAGGAACTTCGGCGTAAGCCCGGCGGTTAGCGGATAGACCGGCTCGACCAGCGGCAGGTTTTCCGCCTCGCTCTCGCGCATGATATAATCCGGATGTACCATAGACGGGCGGCCGTTGAACCAGTCGACCTTGCCACTGACGGTAACGGTTTCATCGATCGGCAGCTGCTTTTCGAGCCACTGTGCCTTGCCACGAAAAAAGACCAGCGCTAGTTCGCCTGTTTCGTCGTGTAGATAGACGCGATAGGGCACGTTGCTGCGCGGGTTGGGTGGCGGCTGGTGGCGATCGACGCGGCCGGTGATGGTGACGATGGCGCCCTGCGGTGCTCTCGCGATACCGGGCTGCTCGCGCCGGTCGATGATCGAATGCGGCGCGTGGAAAATAAGGTCGATGACGCGGCAATCGTCGATCGTCTCGCGATCGAGCAGCTTCACCAGCAGCTCGGATACCTTCGGCCCGACGCCTGATAGCGAAGAAATGGAGGCAAATAGCGGGTCGAGGATGGCGGGACGCATGGCCGGCAAAATGCGACGGGCAGGGCGCATTTGGCAAGGGGCAGCGGGAAACTCGGCGCCGTTGAGCCTAACACTCCCCGGAAAATTGCATCGCGGGTGCTTTTTTCTGAAAAACCGGTTCCCACCTTTGAGCGCTGGTTTTATAGAGACGCATCAACATAAAGGTGTTTTTGATGACTGGGCTGACCCTCAGCAGTGCCGATCTCGATCCTCGCCGTCGGCGCATCCTTTTCCGTTGCTGGCATCGCGGCATCCGCGAGATGGATCTCGTCTTCGGCCAATTTGCCGACAACGAGCTGCCGCGCCTCGCTGAAGCCGATCTCGATGAGCTCGAGCGCATCATGGCCGAAGAGGACAACGATCTCCTGAAGTGGATCCTCGGTAGCCAGCCGACGCCGCAGCATCTGCGCACACCGCTCTTTGAGCGCCTGGCATCCTATAAGCCCGATTTCGAAGAGATCGCCGAAAGGTTCGGATTAACGAAATGATCCCCGGTTTCGATGCGAAGAAGCTGCTCGCCGCCAGCGAGCCGACAACGATCGGTCATGTTCCGGCCGGTCTTGAGCCGTTCCTGATTGCCGAAATGGCAAAGGCCGGCCAGCCGGTCGCCTATGTCATGTCCGACGGCCAGCACATGGCCGATGTCGAGCAGATGCTCGGCTTCATCGCGCCTGAAATTCCGGTACTCACCCTGCCGGCCTGGGATTGCCTTCCCTATGACCGCGTTTCCCCAAGCTCCGACGCCTCGGCCCGGCGCTTGGCGGCTTTGTCCGGCCTGATCGCGCATCATCACAAGCCGCATGCAGCCGTTGTGCTGGTGACCGTCAACGCCATGCTGCAGAAGGTCGCCCCGCAGGATATCATCGAAAGCCTGGCGTTCTCGGCACGTCCGGGGAACCAGGTCCGGATGGACGATATTGCGGCTCGTCTCGAGCGTAACGGCTTCGAGCGCGTGGCAACCGTGCGTGAGGTCGGCGAATATGCCGTGCGCGGCGGCATTCTCGATGTCTTCGTTCCGGGCACGGAAGAGCCGGTGCGCCTCGATTTCTTCGGCGATACGCTGGAAAGCATCCGCAGCTTCGATCCGGCCAGCCAGCGTACGACAGGGCAGGTGCGTTCGCTCGATCTCAATCCGATGAGCGAAGTGACGCTGACGCCGGATACGATCAGCCGCTTCCGCAAGAACTATCTCTCCGCCTTCGGCGCCGCCACGCGCGATGACGCTCTCTATCTCGCCGTGTCCGAAGGTCGGCGATACGCCGGCATGGAACATTGGCTGCCGCTGTTCTACGAGAAGCTCGAGACGGTCTTCGATTACCTTAAAGGCTTTCGCTTGGTCACGGATCACACCGTGCGCGAGGCGGCCGAGGAGCGCTCCAAGCTCGTCTTCGACTATTACGACGCCCGCCTTCAATCCGGCCAGCAGGCCAAGGGGCAGATGGCACAGGGCACGCCCTATAAGCCAGTAACGCCCGGCCAGCTCTATCTCGATGGCAAGGCATTCGGCAATGCGCTTGACGCCTTCGACGCTATCCGTATTTCGCCCTTCAACGAGCATGAGGGCGAGGCGCGTCGCGTCATCGAGCTTGATGCCCGCCAGGGGCCGCGCTGGGCGCGGTCAGCGACCGACACAACCGATAGCGAGCGCGTCAACGTCTTCGATGCAGTCGTTAAGCATATCGCCGACAAGCGGGCTTCGGGCGGCAAGGTGCTGATTTCGGCCTGGACGGAAGGCTCGCTCGATCGCCTCCTGCAGGTGCTATCCGAACACGGGCTGGCGCGCGTCAAGACGATCGAGGCCTTCAAGGACCTTGGCGGCCTGGCGAAGGGTGAGGCGGCCGCGGCCGTGCTCAGCCTCGAAGCTGGTTTCGAAGCTGGCGATCTGATCGTTATCGGCGAGCAGGATATTCTCGGCGACCGCATGGTGCGCCGTTCGAAGCGGCGCAAGCGCGCCGCCGACTTCATTTCGGAGGTGGCGGGCCTGGACGAAGGCTCGATCGTCGTTCATGCCGAGCACGGTATCGGCCGTTTCGTTGGCCTCAGGACCATCGAGGCAGCCGGCGCACCGCACGCCTGCCTCGAGCTGCAATATGCCGACGATGCCAAGCTGTTCCTGCCGGTCGAAAACATCGATCTACTCTCGCGTTATGGCGGCGAGGGCACCGAGGCGCAGCTCGACAAGCTCGGCGGCGGCGCATGGCAGATGCGCAAGGCCAAGCTCAAGAAGCGCCTGCTGGATATGGCCGGCGCCTTGATCCGCGTCGCGGCCGAACGCCTGACGCGGCATGCGCCTGTACTCAGCACGCCGGACGGACTGTATGACGAATTTGCCGCGCGCTTCCCGTATGACGAGACCGACGACCAGATGAACGCTATCGAGGCGGTGCGTGAAGATCTTGGTGCCGGCCGACCGATGGATCGCCTCGTCTGCGGCGATGTCGGCTTCGGCAAGACGGAAGTGGCGCTGCGCGCAGCCTTCGTCGCTGCCATGAATGGCGTGCAGGTAGCCGTTGTCGTGCCGACGACGCTGCTTTCGCGCCAGCATTTCAAGACCTTCTCCGAGCGCTTCCGTGGGCTGCCGATCCGCATACAGCAGGCATCTCGCCTGGTCGGTTCCAAGGAACTGGCGCTCACCAAGAAGGAAGTGGCCGATGGCAAGACCGATATCGTCGTCGGCACCCACGCGCTCCTCGGCGCCGGCATCCAGTTCGCCAATCTCGGCCTGCTCATCATCGACGAGGAGCAGCATTTCGGCGTCAAGCACAAGGAGCGCCTGAAGGAGCTGAAGAGCGACGTGCATGTGCTGACGCTGTCGGCGACGCCGATCCCGCGCACCTTGCAGCTCGCGATGACCGGTGTACGCGAACTGTCGCTCATCACCACGCCGCCGGTCGACCGCATGGCGGTGCGCACCTTCATCTCGCCCTTCGATTCGCTGGTCATCCGCGAAACGCTGATGCGTGAGCATTATCGTGGCGGCCAGAGCTTCTATGTCTGTCCGCGCCTCGCCGATCTCGCCGATATCCATGCCTTCCTGCAATCGGACGTGCCGGAGCTGAAGGTGGCGGTCGCCCATGGCCAGATGCCCGCCGGTGAGCTGGAAGACATCATGAATGCCTTCTACGAGGGGCGTTATGACGTGCTGCTATCGACGACCATCGTCGAATCCGGTCTCGACGTGCCGACGGCCAACACGCTGATCGTCCACCGCGCCGACATGTTCGGCCTTGCCCAGCTCTATCAGCTCCGCGGCCGTGTCGGCCGCTCCAAGGTCCGTGCCTTCGCACTCTTCACCCTGCCGGTCAACAAGGTGCTGACGACCACGGCGGAGCGCAGACTGAAGGTCCTCCAGTCACTGGACACGCTTGGCGCCGGCCTCCAGCTGGCGAGCCACGATCTCGATATCCGCGGCGCCGGCAATCTGCTGGGCGAAGAACAATCAGGCCATATCAAGGAAGTTGGCTTCGAGCTCTACCAGCAGATGCTCGAGGAGGCCGTCGCCGAGGTCAAGGGCGTCGACGAGATCCAGGATACCGGCTGGTCGCCGCAGATCTCCGTCGGCACGTCTGTCATGATTCCGGACGACTATGTGCCCGATCTGCATCTGCGCATGGCGCTCTATCGCCGCCTCGGCGAGATCACGGAGCTGAAGGAGATCGACGGGTTCGGCGCCGAAATGATCGATCGTTTCGGTCCCTTGCCGATGGAGGTGCAGCACCTCCTCAAGGTCGTCTACATCAAGTCACTCTGCCGCATCGCCAATGTCGAGAAGCTGGATGCCGGTCCGAAGGGTGTCGTCGTCCAGTTCCGCAACAAGGAATTCCCGAACCCGGCTAATCTCGTCGGCTACATCGCCAAGCAGGGCACCATGGCCAAGATCCGCCCCGACCATAGCGTCTTCCTGACCCGCGACCTGCCGACGCCGGAGAAGCGGCTGCAGGGAGCGGCAGTTGTCATGACGCAGCTGGCGGAGCTTGCGAAATAGGACGTGGGCTCTGAGCCGAAAATCCGCATCTCTTCCTTTGGGCGCGGCTTATAGAGTTCCAGCAAAGGCCGCTGCGGCCAGCAACATACCCGTTAGAATATTCGCTAGAAACAGCCGGTAGCTGATCTCTGGGCGTGAAAGATTGAGGCGCCAAGTCTGCCAGCCGAGATGGGCGGCGATGACAAGCATTCCTGTCGCATAAGGCAATGACATGCCCGTCAACCATCCACCGGCGGACCATGCCGCGATGGCAATGGTATAGAACAGGCCGATACATGCCCTGCCGCGGTTGCCGAACAGGATTGCGGTCGACTTCAAGCCCAGTCGCGTATCGTCGCGAACATCGACATAGGCATAAACGGTATCGTATCCGATCTGCCAGGCGATGGCTCCAAGCCACATCAGAACCGCACCGACGGGGATCGCGCCTGTGACTTCCGACCAGGCCATCAGCATTCCCCAATTGAATGCTGCGCCAAGCACGGACTGGGGCCAGTATGTGAAACGCTTGCAGAGCGGATAAACAAAGACGAGGGGCAGGACACTGATCGCGACGAGGCGCGTAAAGGGCGTCAGAAGAAATATAAGCGAGGCGGCCAGCGCCAGTTCCGCCGCAAGAAACAGCACGGCCTGCCGCACGCCGATTTGACCGCTTGCCAAGGGGCGGAAGCGGGTTCGCTCGACATGGCCGTCGAATTTCCGATCTGCGATGTCGTTGACCGTCGAGCCTGCGCTTCTCATCAGCAATGCGCCCAGCGAGAAGATGGCCAGCTGTCTGATATCTGGAAAACCGTATGAGGCTTGAATGAGCGCTGCCCAGCAGGGAAAAAGCGTGAGCCAAATGCCGACCGGCCGGTCCAGCCGCGCAAGTCGCGTGTAGGGTCTCAACGCCGCAGGCAAACGGCGATCCACCCAGTCTCTCAGTGTTATATCGCTCAGATCGGGGCGGGTGGAAACGTTCATCATCGAAATCCGCAGTTTCATCGACGAAGAAAAGTAGCGACTTCCGCACATCTCGCAACGGCTGGAAGCGCGGCTGCACAAATTTAGCTTTGACGGCCACGCCCAGCCCGCGACGGTCATTTTCCGCCGCGAGCTGAAATCTGACCATACCCTCAAGCCGCCCGCGGCTCGCGCATCTCCCCAGAATCCGGAATGCGCGCGATGACCTTGATTTCGAAATCGAAGCCCGCCAGCCAATTGACGCCGATCGCCGTCCAGTTCGGGTAGGGTTTTTCGGTGAAGATCCGGTTCTTGACGGCCATGATCGCACCGAACTGCCGCTCCGGGTCTGTGTGGAACGACGTGACATCGATGATGTCATCGAAGGTGCAGCCTGCCGCTTCCAAAGTTGCCTGCAGGTTGTCGAAGGCGAGCTGGACCTGCTTTTCGAAATCCGGTTCTGGGCTTCCATCCGCGCGGCTGCCGACCTGACCGGAGACGAACAGCAGTTCGCCGGAGCGGATTGCGGCGGAATAGCCATGCTCCTCATAAAGCGCATGCCTGTTCTTCGGGAAGATTGCGTTACGTGTCGTCATAATGTTTGGCTTTCGTTGATGTGAAAAGATCGGAAGAACGCAAGCTCACGCGAGACTTCCAAACTGCCGCTTCGTTTGATATACGACATGTATGTGAAATATTCATATGCGCGACGTATGTCAATATTTCAAATACGAAACGTATGTGAAATTTGAGAGTGATATGGCAAAGCGCCTGGAAACCATGGAAGAAAATCGGAGCAAGCTGATTGCCGCTGCGCGGAAAGCCTTTGCGGAGAAAGGATTTGCGGCGGCCTCAATGGATGAGCTGACGGCAGACGTCGGCCTGACGAGAGGCGCCCTCTATCATAATTTCGGCGACAAGCGCGGATTGCTCGCCGCCGTCGTCGATCAGATCGACAACGAACTGGCGCTGCGGGCGAAGGAGATCGGCGCGCAGGCGGATGGGGACTGGCAAGGTCTGCTTGCGGAAGGCGAGGCCTACATCAAGATGGCTCTCGATCCGGAGGTCCAGCGCATCGTCTTGCTCGACGGTCCGGCCGTTCTGGGCGACCCCTCGAAATGGCCCAGCCAGAACAGCTGTCTCGCCGGCACCCGGCAGACGGTCTCAAAACTTCTGGAACAAGAGGTGGTCAAGCCGGTCGATCCCGAGGCGGCAGCCCGGCTCATTTCCGGTGCGGCGCTGAATGCCGCCCTCTGGGTTGCTGCCAGCGATAATCCGGCGGAAGTGCTGCCCAAGGCGATAGAAGCCTTCCGGGCGATGGCTTCGGGATTACTGGCAAAAACCTGATGCCGGTATGACGCGGCTACTTCCGCGATCTGCGATTCGCGGAAGCTCTTGCAGCTATGATCGAAAAAGCGGAATCCCGCTTAGTTCATCCCCGCCCGTGCTTCCGCTTTCATCTTGGCGATGTCGCGCAAGGCCTCGACGAGCACATCCGGTGTCTGCGCGCCGCTGATGGCATATTGCTGGTCGAAGATGAAGAAGGGAACGCCGTTGACGCCGATCTTCTGGGCGGCGTCGATCTCGCCGATGATGAGATCGCGGTCGGCGTCGGAGGCAAGCAGGGTTGATATGACGGAGCGGTCGAGGCCGGCCTTTTCGGCAATATCGAGCAGTACGGCATGATCGCCGATATTGAGGCCCTCTTCGAAATTGGCCTTGAAGAGAGCATCCACCACCTTGTCCTGCTTTTCGCGGCTTTCGGTGACCGACCAGTGGATGAGGCGATGGGCATCGAGCGTGTTCGGGCCGATCTTGATGGCGTCAAAATCGAACTTGATTCCCACTTCGCGGCCGAGCTCGGTTAACATCTTGTGCCCCTCGGCGACACGCTCGGCGCCGCCAAGCTTTTGCTCCAGCGCCTTTTTCTGGTCGACGCCTTCGGGCGGATAGTCGGGATTGAGCCGATATGGTCGCCAGTTGAGGTCGACGCCTACTTCGTCTTGCACCTCGGCAATGGCGAGCTCCAGGCGGGCCTTGCCGAGATAGCACCATGGGCAGACGACATCCGAGACGATGTCGATCGTGATGCGTTCCATGGTTTTATCCTTTCGGTTTTTCGCGCTGTTCTTCTCCATCTATGCCTTTGTGCCGATGGCTTCAACCGGTTACCGAAAGGGAACCGGCCGAGATTACTGCGCGGAAGCATCCCACCACGCAGGCAGATAGTACCCGTAAAGCGGCAGAACGCCGGGATGATTGATGCGGCTGCGCCGCGCCGCCCATTGTTGATCGATATGGTAGAGCGGCACTAGATAATATCCGGAAATCAGCATCCGATCGAAAGAACGCACGGCGTCGCGGAAATCCTCGGCCGAACGCGCCATCAGAAAATGTGATATCAGCGTATCGACATCGGGGTCTGCGACGCCGACGAAATTAAGGCTGCCTTCGGTCTTGGCGGCAGAGGAGCTCCAGCGCCCCACTTGCTCGATGCCCGGCGATAGCGACGAAGGGTAGGACTTGATGATCATGTCGTAGTCGTAGTTGATCGTCCGGAGCTGATATTGCGAATCATCGACCGTGCGAATCGTTACGGCAATGCCGAGCAATTCCAGAGATCGGCGATAGGGGATCGCCATGCGCTCCTGATCTGCATTTTGGGTCAATATTTCGAAGCTGAGCTGGCGGCCGTTCTTATCGACCATCTTCTCACCGCGGATTGTATAGCCACCCTCCTTGAGCAGGGCTACCGCCTCGCGCAGGATCTTGCGGTCACGTCCGGAGCCGTCGCTGACGGGCAGCTTGTAGGTGCCATCGAGCACATCCGGATCGATGCGGTCCTTGATCGGTCCCAGCATGGCGAGCTCATGCGGATCCGCGGGAATGCCGAACGACGAAAGTTCGGAATTTTGCCAATAGCTCTCCGTGCGCTTATAGGCGCCCGAATAGAAATTTCGGTTCAGCCATTCGAAGTCGAAGGCGAGGGTCAGTCCCTTGCGTACATTCTTGTCGGCAAACATCGGCCGCCGCGTATTGAAGACGAAACCCAACATGCCGCTCGGCGTTTTTGGCCTAAAGGTCTCCTTGATGATGGCGCCGGAAGTTACCGCAGGAAAATTGTAAGCCTGCTGCCAATGGCCCGGGCTGCCGTCGGGATAAATATCGACATCGCCTTTCTTGAAAGCTTCGAACAGCGTCGTGTCCTGCAGGAAGTAATTGACGGTGATTTCATCATAATTGTCGATGCCGACCTTCGACGGGAGGTTCTTGCCCCAGTAGTCAGAACGGCGCTCGAAGACGATGCGCTGGCCGGGATCGACGCTCTTGATCCTGTAGGGGGCGGAGCCGATCGGAATGCGCAGGGAGGTCTGATCGAAACTATCCGTGTCGATCGCATGCTTCGGCAGAATCGGCAGCGACGAGGCGATGATGAGCGGCGTTTCGCGATTGGCTTTCTCGTTGAAGCGGATCATCACGCTGTGCTCACCAACCTTCTCCATGCTGGCGATGGTCTCAAGCCACGATGAAAACGGGACGCGGCCTTTGTCGCGAAGAAGCTGGAACGTGAAGATCACATCTTCCGGCTTCACCGGCTGCCCGTCCGACCATTTGGCATCGGGATTGAGGTTGAATTGAATATGGCTTCGGCTGTCGTCCCATTCGACCGTCTGCGCCAGCAGCCCATACAGCGTAAAAGGCTCGTCGCGCGAGCGCACCATCAGCGGTTCATAAACGAGATTACCGTATTCCGGGTCCCACATGCCCCGCGCGGTCGTGCGCATGCTCTTCAGAATGAAGGGGTTGAGATTGTCGAAAGTGCCGACGACGCCATAGCTGACGCGGCCGCCCTTTTTGACATCCGGATTAACGTAAGGGAAATGCTTGAAGTCCGCCGGCAGCGCCGGATCTCCATGCATGGCGATGCCGTAAAGCGGCTGAGCTGCCGCGGCATTGCACAAGGTTGCGAAGAACAGGAAGGCAGCGATCCGGAGCGCTTGCATGGCATCCTTTCCGGGAAGGGTATGATTCGGCCGAACATTATCATGAGCGTGCCGAATTCAACACGCGACTGCGGAAATCTTAGGACTTGGCAGAAAAGGCCAAAGAAAAGCTGGATATCCGTGCCAGTGCGATGTAACAGGGGTGCCGGGTTTCTCGGGTCATGTATTTGCCTTATTCATTCGACAGGTGGACGACGGTTTGACCCGAATTGCATGGGACGGCGCGCTGTCGTCCCGCAGCGGATTTCAGGAGGCGGTTTCGCTATGATGTTCAAGACTGACAACAAAATGCGGGCAGGTCTTTCTGCTCTGGCTCTCATGATTGGCGCGGCTATGCCAGCTGCCGCTTTCGCGCAGGATGCGTCCAACGCAGCTCCGGCCGATGGCGGTGGTGATCCCAACCAGCCGCGTCTGGGCTGGTACAAGACCTGCACCAAACAGGACGATGCCGACATCTGCATCGTGCAGAACCTGATCATGGCAAACAACGGCCAGCTCGTTACGGCTGTTGGGCTCATCTCCGTCGATGGCAAGGTTAACCGCAAGATCCTGCAGATCTCAGTTCCGACGGCCCGCCTCATTCCGCCGGGCATCACCATGCAGGTCGATGGCGGCAAGGGCCAGAAGCTCGATTACGCCGTCTGCCTCCCGGACAAGTGCACCGCGGAAGTCCCGGTGACGGACGCGATGATTGCTTCGCTGAAGAAGGGCACCGACGTCACCTTCACGTCTGTGAACTTCCGTCGCGCTCCGAACCCGATCAAGATCTCGCTGACCGGCTTCGGCGCCGCTTTTGATGGCCCGGCTATCTCCGACAGCAAGCTCGCCGAAAGCCAGAAGAGCCTGCAGGACAGCATGCAGAAGAAGGCTGAGGAAGCACGCAAGAAGCTGGAAGACGCCCAGAAGGCTGCCAAAGCGCAGTAAGCTTGCGGAATTTCATTATCCTATAAAAAAAGCCCGGAGCGATCCGGGCTTTTTCTTTGCGCTGGGGAGGGCAAGCGATGCTCGGAAGCCAAATAAAAAGGGAAGGCGTTGGGAGCGCCTTCCCTTTGGAATAGGATAGGTTTTACCCACGCTTAATGGGCGAAGCTCATCTTGGGCTTGAGCTGCCCGGTCGGGGCCTGGTCGAAGATCTGAGCGACTTGCGGATTGCGCAAGGGAAGCCCGCTCTCATCGTTGATGAGGTTCTGCTCCGATACATATGCGACATATTCCGTCTCGTCGTTTTCGGCGAGAAGGTGGTAGAAGGGCTGGTCCTTATCGGGACGCACTTCCGCGGGAATGGAATTCCACCATTCCTCTGTATTTGCGAATTCCGGATCGACATCGAAGATGACACCGCGGAAGGGGAACATCCGGTGTCGAACCACGTCGCCAATATTGAATTTTGCGTTTCGTTGTTTCATGGCACGACTTCCTTTCAAGCAATCATGTGGTGACTTTCACCACTGATATCAAGGATTTTGCCCCCATTCCTTCATTGAACTGTCACACTCGGCTCGGTTCTGCTCCGAGCAGCAGCTCAATGTGAAGACGATATTTGGAGGGACGCCTGCCACCGGCTTCCTCATAATGAAGAAAGCCCCGGCAAGGCCGGGGCTTTCACAACTTATATCAGACCGAATAGTACATGTCGTATTCGACCGGATGCGGGGTCATTTCGAAGCGCATGACTTCCTGCATCTTCAGTTCGATGAAGGCATCAATCTGATCATCGTCGAAAACGCCACCGGCGGTCAGGAACTTGCGGTCCTTGTCCAGGCTTTCCAGAGCTTCGCGCAGCGAGCCGCAGACCGTCGGGATCTTCTTCAGTTCCTTCGGCGGCAGGTCGTAGAGATCCTTGTCCATGGCCTTGCCGGGATGGATCTTGTTCTTGATGCCGTCGAGGCCGGCCATCAGCATGGCGGCGAAACCGAGATAGGGGTTGGCCGTCGGGTCAGGGAAGCGGACTTCGACGCGCTTTGCCTTCGGGTTTGAGCCGAACGGGATACGGCAGGAAGCCGAACGGTTGCGAGCCGAATAGGCGAGCAGAACCGGAGCTTCGTAACCCGGAACGAGACGCTTGTAGGAGTTCGTCGACGGGTTGGTGAAGGCGTTTATCGCCTTGGCATGCTTGATGATGCCGCCGATGTAATAGAGGCATGTCTCGGAAAGACCCGCGTATTCGTCGCCTGCGAATGTCGGCTTGCCGCCCTTCCAGACCGACTGGTGAACGTGCATGCCCGAGCCGTTGTCGCCGAAGATCGGCTTCGGCATGAAGGTTGCCGTCTTACCATAAGCATTGGCGACCTGGTGGACGACATACTTATAGATCTGCATGCCGTCGGCGCTGCGTACCAGCGTATCGAACTTGATGCCGAGTTCGTGCTGGGCGGCTGCGACTTCATGGTGGTGCTTTTCGACGGTAACGCCCATTTCGGTCAGAACCGTCAGCATCTCCGAACGCATGTCCTGGCAGCTGTCGATCGGCGGAACCGGGAAGTAACCGCCCTTGACGCGCGGACGGTGGCCGAGGTTGCCGGTTTCATAGTCGGTGTCGTCGTTGGACGGCAGTTCGCTGGAATCGAGCTTGAAACCGGTATTGTAGGGATCAGCCTTGTACTTGACGTCATCGAAGACGAAGAACTCGGCTTCCGGGCCGAAGTAGGCGGTGTCGCCGATACCCGAAGCCTTGAGATAGGCTTCGGCTTTCTTGGCAGTGCCGCGCGGATCGCGGTTATAGGATTCGCCGGAGATCGGGTCTAGGATGTCGCAGAGAATGACCATCGTCGACTGCGCGAAGAATGGATCCATGTGGACCGTATCCGTATCCGGCATCAGCACCATGTCGGATTCGTTGATGGCCTTCCAGCCCGCAATCGAGGAGCCGTCGAACATGACGCCATCGGCGAACATATCTTCGTCGACACAGACCACATCCATGGTGAGATGCTGCAGCTTGCCCTTCGGATCGGTGAAGCGCAGGTCGACGAACTTGACGTCGTTGTCCTTGATTTGCTTCAAAATTTCGCTTGCAGTCGTCATGAAATTACTTCCCTTGACATAGATGACGATTGAACGAGCCGCGGCCCGAAGGGCCGGGCGGATTAGATGGCGTCGATGCCCGTTTCGCCGGTACGAATTCGGATGACTTCTTCCACGTTGGAAACGAAAATCTTTCCGTCGCCGATACGCCCTGTTTGCGCGGCCTTGCGGATGGCCTCGATCACCGCCTCCGCATTTTCGTCCGCCAATACAACTTCGACCTTCACCTTCGGCAGGAAGTCGACGACGTATTCGGCGCCACGGTAAAGCTCCGTGTGGCCCTTCTGACGACCGAAGCCCTTCGCTTCCGTGACGGTGATGCCCTGCAGGCCGACTTCCTGAAGGGCTTCCTTCACTTCGTCGAGCTTAAAGGGCTTAATGATCGCTTCGATCTTTTTCATGAGAAAATGTCTCTCCGCTTCTCCTGTTACAGCAGGCTTATTTCCCGCTCGGCCAACGTAATGCACGTATCATGCCAATTGAAAACAAGCTGCCGTAAAAATTCCCGGCGATTTCGCACCGAGACGATGAATTGATGAGGATTTTTCGGGAAAATGGAAGCGATTTCGCGTCGAAATGCGTTGGATAAGCAAAATTTCGCAAAAAAGTGCTGTGCGCGTCATGTTTGTGCTCCAGCAAGGTCTTGAATGTTATCGGTTAATTGTTGTGCAAATGCATATTTATAAACCAAAATGGCCGCCGCAATAGCGGTTGTTTTTGAGGCAGATTTCGCATCTATAATATCCGCCATGATGTTCCCGCTCGCCGATCTGCTTCTCACCCCTGACGCCATGTCTCGCGTCGACCGCGTTGCGGCCGCATCCGGCATCAGCTCCTATGGCCTCATGGAGAAGGCAGGGCAGGCGGTTGCTGCCGCTGCACTTCGGCACTTTCCCGGAGCGCTGCGTTATGTCGCCCTTTGCGGGCCTGGCAATAATGGCGGGGACGGCTATGTGGCGGCGCGGGCACTGCAACAGGCCGGAGCCGACGTACAGCTCTTTCATCTGGGCGATCCACAGCGGCTCAAAGGGGACGCCGCCCGCGCTTTCGCCGATTGTCCCATCGATGGCGCTGCGATCAGTGGTTACGCCCCTTTGACCGGAGATGTGGTGATCGACGCAATCTTTGGCGCGGGACTCTCCCGTCCCGTTTCGGATGATGTGGTGGCCATTATTGGGCGTGTCAACGAGATCGGCATTCCGGTGATTGCCGTCGATCTGCCGTCCGGGCTCGATGGGCGCAGCGGCCAGATTCTCGGCGCTGCTTTCCGCGCTGTGCGAACAGTGACCTTCATGACGCGCAAGCCGGGGCATCTTCTCCTTCCCGGTCGTGACCTTTGCGGCGAGCTTGAGGTTTTCGACATCGGCATTCCCGACCGTATCGTCCGCGCCAATGCCGATCGCTTGCTCGCCGAAAACAAGCCGGCACAGTGGCAGGCGGCCATACCCTCGGCAGGCGTCGAGACGCACAAATACAAGCGAGGTCATCTCGTTGTCTTCTCGGGCGGGCCGAACGCGACAGGTGCCGCCCGCATGTCGGCGATGGCGGGCCTGAGGGCGGGGGCAGGGCTCGTCACTATCGCATCACCCTCGGAGGCCCTGGGAGTCAACGCCAGTTTATTGACCTCAATCATGCTGCATGCAGTCGACGACGACGCTGCTTTACGGAAATGGCTTACCGATCAGCGTCTTTCGACCTTTATTCTCGGGCCGGGCTTCGGTGCCGGCGAGAAGGCGCGGCAATTCTGCCTCGCGATTGCGGATCGCCATCTGGTATTGGACGCAGACGGCATCACCTCGTTTCGCGACGAGCCGCAGCGATTGTTCGATGCTTTTGCCGAAGGACCGACACGCTTGGTGCTGACGCCGCATGAGGGGGAGTTTGGCCGCCTCTTTCCCGATATTGCCGCCGACGAGACATTGAGCAAGATCGACAAGGCGAGGGGAGCGGCAAAGAGAGCCCATGCCGTGATCATCTACAAGGGCGCCGACAGCGTGATCGCCGCCCCCGATGGCAGGGCCTTGATAAACGCGAACGCGCCGCCCTGGCTGGCGACCGCCGGTTCGGGCGATGTGCTCGCCGGCATTGTCGGCGGCCTCATGGCGCAGGGAGCGCCCGCCTTCGAAGCCGCCGCGGCCGGCGTCTGGCTGCATGGCTTGGCGGGCCATCATGCCGGCAAAGGACTGACGGCCGAAGATCTCGTAGCAGCCGTCAAGCCGCTATAGGGTTACTTTGCCACTTCTTCCTGCAATGCGATCGCGCCCGGAGGCGCGTTTACCTTGCCCTCATGGATCATGAAGGCAAAGACATCACGCGGCTCGGCTTTGATTTTGCGTTTCGCATCGATCAGCGGCAGGTCATCCGGCACCTTGCCCGCGGCCCAGATTTTCAGGCGATCCGCCCAGGCTTTCAGGTCCTTCGGCGGATAGCAGGTCTTGATGTCATCCGAGCCTTTTTGCAGTCGGGCATAGACAAAGTCCGCGGTCACGTCGGCGATCATCGGATATTCGAAATGCTCGGCACAGACTGGCGCCACATTATACTTTTCGAGCAGCGCGACGAACTCCGGCACCTTGAAGGAATCGTGTCGGACTTCGACGACGTGTCTCAGCGCAAGACCATCCTGCTTCGCCGGCAGCAGCTTGAGGAAAGCCTCGAAATCATCCGGATCGAATTTCTTCGTGGGCGCGAACTGCCAAAGCAGCGGACCGAGATGATCGCCAAGCTCGCTGATGCCGGATTCCAGAAAGCGCTGCATGGAGTCGCCCGCTTCGGCAAGCACGCGGCGGTTGGTGACGAAACGCGTCGCCTTCAGGGAGAAAATAAAGCCATCGGGAACATCGGCGGCCCATTTGGCAAACACTTCGGGCTTCTGCGTGCTGTANTAGGTGCCGTTGACCTCGATCACTTTCAGCTGGCGGCTGGCATAATTCAGCTCGTCCTTCTGCTTCAGCGTGTCGGGATAGAAGGTCCCGCGCCAAGGTTCGAAAGTCCAGCCGCCTATGCCTGTGCGGATTTCGCCCGCTTTGGTCATTCTCTCCTCCTTGGCCATTCGGCCGGGTAACCTTACTCCGCCGCCGCAACTTTCTTCACCGGNCGCCGCTCCAGCAANTCTTTCAGGAATTGCCCCGTATAGGAGCGCTTCTCCTTCACGATCGCCTCCGGCGTGCCGACAGCCACGATCTCGCCGCCGCCATCACCGCCTTCAGGACCGAAATCGAGGATCCAGTCGGCAGTCTTGATGACTTCGAGATTGTGCTCGATGACCACGACGGAATTGCCCTG